>Ga0179593_1615144_pt1 | contig 12810 bp, 15 predicted proteins | sample CZODoug2_1_08_16_FD_185931 | JGI IMG/M metagenome (GOLD analysis project Ga0179593, IMG submission 185931) | Vadose zone soil fungal communities from Angelo Coast Range Reserve, California, USA - CZODoug2_1_08_16fungal (PacBio error correction) | ecosystem: Environmental > Terrestrial > Soil >... | reverse complement strand
AACCTTTTGGGAAGCCCCTTTAAACAAAAATCCAGGCTTTCCCAGTTCTTGAAACTCTTCCCTTGCCTCCCTTGAGAAGACTTTTTTCTCTTTATCTTTGAGTCGACATTCTTTTTGATCCTTTATGTTCAGGGAATTCTCCTTCCACTTATTTGGTATCCCTTTTTTCCCTCCGGGACGCCTCGCTTATGGTTTTCCGGCCCTTTTTTCAGATTATTTTTTACTTTTTTTTCCCCCCACAGATACTTGCACGTTTATGTTATTCTAACCCTTATTCCTCCCCCCACTTTCTTTTTTCCCCTCTTTCCTTTCGTCGCCCCAGTGTTTTCCTCTTTTCTTGGCCAGTTCCTCCCTCTCCTTTGAGGTTAGGCTTATTCTTCGCTTTTGACACCACTTTATGTTCCTTCTCATTCCCCAACCACCCCTCTCCCTTCCTGGTGTTGCGAGTCATTCTTCTCCATTTTTTCGATTTCTTTCAAGCGAGTAGTCCGTCTTGATAAAATGGCCCCAAAACGAAGGACCCGCGCTCCCTACGTCCTCCCCTTTCCGGCAGTAGTCTCTTCCCCCTTCTCCAGTGAGCGACTAGGGCCTCGTGGGACTCTTCTAGATCTCATAACGGTTCGGGTATTCCCCAAAGAATTTACAATGAAATGTTTGAAAGGCCCTTAACACTTCACCCCCAGTGATGCCTGCCTTTCCTAACATTGTTTTTCTCTGAGTGCCTTCCTTTCTATGATTTCGTGGTGATGCGATCAAACTTCAAACGGTATGGCATTCTTGCAGCTCTTTTTCTTTCTGTCCTCTATCCCCCCGTCTTTTTTTTTCCCTTTCCCTTCGTTTTGGCGAGAAATAATTATGCCTAGAGCCGCGCTACCTCCTTTACCCGCATCGTTCCTTTTCTTTTCTGTGAGCCCTTTTTCAATCGGATTGCGTTGGGCTAGTACCCTCTATCTTTTCCCCCTTCCAGGTTTCTTTCACATCTAAGTTTTGATCATTTCTCCCTTGTAAGCCCTTGAATCCCTTCTTCTTGACCTCCCTCGAGTTTCCCCCCCCTCCCCCTCTTCCCTTCCAGGATAAGTTCCACCAATTCGACCCCCGACTTCCCCCTCGCAACTACCCCCCTCTCTTAGACTCCAGGAAAGGCCTAAAAGAGATCCCGCTTCCATTTTCCCCCGTTTTTCGTATTTTTCCCCATTATCGACCCGATAGTCTGGGTGGGCTCTACCTTTTTCACTTTCCCTTTGAGTTCGGGAAATTTTCGCAATTACGAATGAGGACCGTCACTTTTTTCTCCCCCAAGTATTTCCCGGCGACCCCGCCCCTCCCCTTCCCTTACAGGCTTCTCCTTGTGACAGTAAGGACTCTTCGAATGAATCGTTTTTTCCCTCTGCCGTTTTTTTTTGCCCCTTAATTTTTCTCATGGTTTTTCTGCCTCACCTTGTCGAGGGAAAATTCTGCCCTCTTTGGCCGACCTGACCTGCTACTTCTTCCCTCTCTCTTTTCTTCCCCTTGAAGCATCTTCCCGTAATTTCACCGACTTTGTGTTGTTGCCAAACCAAATCTCCCGCTTAAACAAGCTTAGCCCCTTCTCATGAGGGATTTCCTCCCCCTCCTTGTCCCTTCCCCTTTTCCCTTCTTACACTCAAGCGGCGCAATACATCACTACAGTTTGGTTTCCCCTTGTATCTTCTTCGATTTTTCTCTCCTTCTGGTTCGTTTTTGTTTTCAATCCGTTTTCCTTTCGTCCTTGTTACCACAGATCTTTTTCCTTCGACAGATTTTCTTTTTCAACTTCGGTATCCCCCAACTTCGGCCTCCCTCCTTTTCCTATCTTTTTCCTCGTAAGGTCGGTTTTTTTTTTTCTACTTACTCTGACTAAGTGTTCGTCGACAGCCTCTCTCAGTCGACCGCCATTTTGTTTGTCATCCTTTTTAGTAGCGTAGACTTCTACGACTTCGTTTTCGTTCGTGCACTTCCCCCCCCCGTTTTTTTCACATTGCCTTTGTGATCTGCATGACGACGCTCTTCTCAACAACCCTCCAGGTCGCTCCTCTCCTTTTTTTCCTTTTTGTTATCCTTTCCCCTTGGCCGTTCTTGTCTTTGTCTCCGTTGCCGGCTGGTAAGATTCCCCCCCTGGCCATTTCCCCCCTTTTGAATGCACTGGCAGTGAACGTTTCTTGCTCTCTCTTCCCCTCTGCATTGACTTCCGCAACCCTCCGCAGTTTTATCAGACGCGCATGAGCACCCTAGAAACGGGAAGATAGTACTGACTTTTCTCTCATTCTTTTCCCTGCTATTCCAAGATGCTTCTTTTTTGCCTTCCCAGCTTGCGATTGTGTCCTCCCAAGTTTATCCGACCATGTAGCAGAGTTAAAACCCTGGGTTCTCCCCTGGCTCCCTTGCCTTCGACCCCATCCCCCACGGTCCACCCCTTTCTTAACAACCTCTATCCCGTTTGCGACCGCCCCTGTGTTAAGAGTGGCACCCCGTTTGCGGTCAAGTTTTGTGTCCTTTCTTTTTTCTTTTTTCTTCAGTTGTGCATATTGCCCCCTCCCTCTTCCTTGTTTTATCTTGGCGCTTTTGTTTTTTTTCAACCAACCAACCCCCCACCAAAGTCGTGTTTCCGTGATCGGTCACCCGTCACCCGTTACTTCTTTTTCCCAACCTATCCGTTTTCAGAATTCCTTCCTGGTCCATTGCCGTTTCCATCTTTGTACTTGCATACGGGCGTAACGGCGCTCAGACACCAAATCGTAGATTTCCCCCCGGCCAGTACTTTCCACTTTCCCCCCCGAAACAAGCCGAGGCAACTCGTTCTTTTGTAGATATCTCCTTTATGGTCTTCCGACCTTCTCGCCGAGGCATTTATTTCTCTTGTTACAGTTCGTGTCCTTCGGTCTTTGCCCCTTCATTTCCCCCTTTGTCAAGGTCCCCCCTTTTTTTTTAAATTTGTCCTCCCACCCAGAACTTGATGGTACGTTGAGGTCTGTTCACCTTCCTGGAAACCGCTGGTTCTCTACGGATCTTTTTGATGATTCCTTGAGTTCCCCTCTTTTCCCGCCTATGTGGGGCTAGCGGCAGGGGACTTTGCGAAAGATCTGCCCTGACTTCTTGTGCTTTTTTAACCTCCCTTTACGCTCCTCTTGCAGCTTTCTTACTCTTTTTGCTCGATAGAAAAGGCTTCACTAGGAGTTAGTTCGTTCCCCCAAACTCCTTGGTCCCTCGCCATCACCCTCTTCCCATTCATACATCCATCTGCCATTGCGATGAGTTGGATTGACATGGAGAGCTGATAGATTATGACAAGAGCTTTGCCTTTTGACACCTTTGGACTTAACCCACACTTTTCATTAAAACCTTTCTGGTCGCCTCTAGCTGGAGTTCCACCGTGTTTCTTTTTTTGCTCCTCCTAAGATCCAATCTCCCGCTTTCCTCCCTTGACTGCTCTCCTTCCTTGGGGTTGACTACTTCTCTCACTGGCACACTTTGCGGGACACTCCCACCTTTTTTTCTTCGCGTTTGCTCCGCTACCCTAACCATGGCGTCTTTCGCGTGTCACCCAGCGTCCTTAACGGATACGCCCGAATCCCCCTCCCATGGTCTCTCTTAGTCCAGAGCCGGTTTTTCCCCCCCTCCTTGGTCCCTTTTTTATCCCTGCGCGTTCACTCCATCGCTGCACCTACCCGGCAAACACGGAGTCCACTAAAACAGCTGAATAGAGCCAGATTTCCCCTGTTTTTCTGCTCTTGTCTTTTCTTTGCCATCCCTTTTTAATTATTTCCCCTCCGTCTTTTCAGTCATATGCTACGCCTAACTCCGGATCCGCTTCCTTTTAAACATTAAAGGTTCCCCCCCTTCTACCATTGTAAGGTATGTGGATCCCTTTTCGTCCTAATTGTTACAAGCTTTGTCCCGTCCCTTTTACCTGTCGATTCACAATGGCCCTTCACCCACCTGGCTTGCATTGCATCGAGCTGCTTATGCACCCCCATCCTATTCCCTCTTGATTCAACTTTATCCTCGACCTCCATTCTTCATCTAGCCGGACACTTCTAGCCTGAATTTTTTTTTTTTCCTTTCTCATACCCCTCCCTTTCTGATCCTCCCAAGATTTTCCCCCAACTTCTACTGCCTTTTCACAATTAGACGTTCTCTTTTTATTTTAAGAAACGTAAACTGACTCATCATCCTTTCGATTCTCTTTTTTACCGTTTTCCTACTATGACAAAATCGATATTTGCAAGTTTTCCCCTTTCTTCTTTTTTTTTTGACTTTTGCTGGAAAAGCACTGGCCCCTCATTTCCTTCCTCCCCCGTGATTCAAGAGAGATTTTCGGCTATTTCGGGTCGTTTTTTATCAGTGCTGTCCTCTCCGCCTTCCCACAGTGCTTAGCCCTTCCTTTTTCCCTCCCTCTTCGTCCTTCGCTTTATCACTTTTCGGGCATTTTTCAAGTTTTGAATATTACGATCCCAAGTCGGCCCAAGGTTGTTCGTGTCACCAATTATTTCGCTTATTTCAATATTCTTCTACTTTTTTCTTTCTCTCCTACTGGTGTCGACTGGGGCCTCACTAGTCTTCTTGGCACGCCTTTGACAACGGAGGAGTTATTACTCCCTGCCTATTCTCATCCTGACCCAATTTTTCCAACTCTCCCGTCACCACAACCCCCGATTCCGTAAATGGGGAGAGTCCTCATGAATTCTATAAAAGTGGCAGATGGTCGGTGCAAGCGTCTTGGTTCCGCGCATGCCCACCCCTTTCCAAACTCAGTGACCCCTCGCTTGTGCTATCTTTTCCCCCTTTCCGTTGAGGGTGCTGGACTCTTCTCGTTTTTTTGCGTTAGAGCGATTTTCGTTTGGTACTTGGCCAGAGGCGAACAGGATGTCCAGTTTTTTTAGGATCCCGCATTTACTATTGAACATGTCCGAAAGGCTTTTCTTCCTTTGTTGATGCGTAGTACTGCCTGATTAGAGGAAGCCGGTTTAGAAGTTTGAGGCGTTTCTTCTTGCGTTCTGCACTCGGCCCCCATATTTCCATGAGCGTGCGATCCCCCCCAGCGGGGAGTGAGACTTTCAGCGATTTTGGTTACGTTTAGTTTTGCACAAGCCTTTTCCCTTGCTGCTCCCTGCTTCCAGCAGCTCCAGTATAAATCCCGTCCGGCGGATGGGAGTGGTTGGGGTCCACGGGCCCTTTGAATTTCTTTTCGGCGGACCGCTTCTTTACCCTTCGCCCGATCTTTCCGCGTTTTCAGCGGTCAATTAGTACAAACTCTTTGCATTCTTTGAACAGCGCTTTTTTCACTACCCCTCTCGTCTACGCCAGAACGGGCGTTCAAAACTCCCTGGGAATCCTGACCCAGTCCAATGCCCGCTCCAGGAAAGGTCTCCTCACAGCGCCGGCCCCGCTGACAATTCTGTCCCTTTTTCCCGTTTAGGTGGCCCAACACTGTATGATCGGCACCGTATGGTTTCAAAGGGGAAACTTTGGTGGATTGCCCCAACCTCCGCTTGCGGACAAGGAAATTTACTTCAGATTGAACCCTTTGATCACAGAGCATTTTTCCCCAGGATCGATCGTCCTGCACTTTATGAGCTCAACGAATTGTTTGAATCGTCTTTAGGGGTCTCCGGGTAAGGCCCCACTGTCTCGCGATTCTTCCTCACTTGGGTGTGACCCACTCTCCCTCCCTTTATTTCAGTAAAGTCGTCCGCCTTTTTGTAGTGGTGGCCAACATTTTGAAGATTGTGCACGCTCCGCATGGACTTCAACGAAGTTTTTTGTTGTTTACCCCCAAACCAATCTTCGGACAGGCAAGTGACCCCCCCCCGCTATTGCTCTCTCCCCCTACTTCCTGGCCCACCCATTTCACTTCCACTCAAAGCGTCGTTCCTTCCAATACATCGTCCCTCACCCCGTTTTACAACAGTTTTCGTCAGAGGTTGGTACTTTTTTGGTTGATGTTTTTCTGTTGACAGTTTTTTCTCTTCCCTACCTTTTTCTAAGGACCACTCTTTGACCATCTTGCGCGCAGTGGTATAAACTTTTTTAGGACTGAGCTCCTCTTGTCGGGCCTCAGCATCCTCTGCCTTCGGGGACGGACAGCGGATTGAACAGACGAATCGGATTACTCTGTGTGCGACTTTTATAATTCCCCACGCGGATCTTTGCTTGCACCAAGCCATGTTCCTTGGATCCCTTTCCTAACCACGACTGCGTCCCCCCCCCCCCCCCCCCCCCCCCCCCCCCCCCCCCCCCCCCCCCCCCCCCCCCAGCTTCCCTCCCTCTCCAAGTTTGGAAAATTGCCACTTTTGCATCCCCCTACGACATGGCGCCAAATACCCCAACTTGCGGCGAGAGTCATATCTATCTTCTTTCTCCCGTGGTTGTTGGCCGTATGGCTTGGGTTATTTTTCGCGATGTCGGGTTTACCTGGCAGATCACCCACATTTGTACCCCCCCCTTATTAATGACGGCCTACCCCGGCATTAGTGTTAGTCTGCCGATACTCCCGATGCCTTCTTCCAAGAAAAGTGACGCTCAGTCGCTCCTTTAATGACAGGTCCTCCCCCGGAAGTATTTAAATCGCCTGATGTCTCCCCCTTCCGACGCTGATTCTGCATTACTGGCCCCTCCGGCGACGCTCCGTCCGAGTTCCACTGAATCTGTCGCCCGTTTAAAACTTTCTCCCCCTTCGTCCGATCAATTTGATCGCGAACAATAACAAGCACCCCTATGGCCAACACATTGGCGCCCGTTCGAAGGTCCGTTGCATTGTGTTGAAGCTCCTTTGAGTGTACTCGTGAAATGGGTTTGTCATCCTTGTTGCCGGTCCAATTGTTTGCTTCGTCCGTGTTTTTTCGCGGGTGTTTTGTTTGCCAACCCCCCAAAATCGGTTTCCTTGGTAAGGTGTCACCTCGGCCAAAAGTTCCCAAAGGCCTCCGCAGCGGACGACTTATCTTTCCCTGTCTTTTCCTGCAGGTCCAGCTGATGCGCATTCCGGTTTATCAGAAAAAGGAAAATCGGCGAACCCCGTCACATCAATGCCCTACTGTCCCCCGCACCGTCCGAGGACCTTCTTCTTGGGATCTCTTACTTTTCCCGATCTAATCCGACCGAGCGATCCCTTGTGCGCGATGTCGCGTTATCCCAGTTGGTTAAGTTCTTCGTCAACGTTGCTTTCCCCCATGTCCCTCTCCCCAAATACCACCTTGCATCCCACCTAAGATTGGGTCCTTCTTTTCCATGTTCACTTCCTATGGTAGAAAACTGTTATGACTTGTTCTCGCCGGCGCTTCTTAGGCATTCTTCCCTGGGTGGATCGTGACTTCCTTGGGGTGCGATTGATTTTTCACGACCTGTATTCTGGTTAGACTGGGCTGGTGGGACGACTCACCCTTTTCGCCCGTATGCTTTACCCCGATTGTTCGCCGTGTCCGCGGAAAGATTTCTCCCTTACGTCCAACAACTCATGTGCTCCCTCGCCTCCGCAAGCACCTCGTTCCGGGTATCCATGGCCGGACTTATGAATGGTTCGCGAGGGCTTCCCTTTCTCCTACTTGCCGTGAGTCCAATTTCGGCCTGTACCCCCAAAAATTCTATAGTCAAACTGGAACGCCTTCGCCTTTCTCGGCCCTACGTCTAGTTGCTTTCGTCCGATCCTCCACTCCCCAATCACTGGCATTCCGGCTTTGCTTAGATATTTTGGGTGACCAATTGCCGGATCAACCAGGAACCTCGCCTTTCCGGGGCGGCGTCCATTTCAAAATTAATTCGTGTTCGATCGACCCTTATGCGTTTTGTCCGCTTCCACCTTTAAGACGTCTCTCACTTGCTCGACCATCCATCCCCGTCTAAAGGGACCGCTATCCCCATTCGAGAATGTTCCCCCATTCGTTAAAGGTTGCTACGTCGCGCCTGAACTCCTCGCCCCATCGGCACCCGATCCCCCAGTGCCGATTTCCCGGAATCGGTTTTTCCTGGACTCTGCCAGACAGGGTCCGGTCTTTACAGCTATTCATTAAGTAAGCGAGACGCCACGATTTCAGTACGAAGGTCCCCCCGTCTAGTGAGTCCAGTCGCCTGCGCGCTCCCCCCGGAGTGTATTGACGTCGTTGCGGCAATACTGTTGAGCAAGCTTATTACCCAGTCTTATTTTTCTCTCGACGCTGACAACTCCCCCGCTCAACGACCTCGCAGCGCTCCATAAGCGGAAAAATCATCCACTCCTTTGTTAATCTTCTTCTTATTCACTCCAGCCCTCATTCGAAGGTAGAAGGGAAATTCTCCCGTCGAGGGGATGCCCAAAGCGGGCTTAAGCAGGACTTCAAACCATCGATTCTCCCCTCCCAATTAGGGCTTTTCCCGAACAATTAATGCCCTCCCTCCGTTGTTGTTGTTGGATTTCTTTTTTCACTTGGCAGACTCCCCATAGAATTAAAGTTTGCAAGTCTCCGGAAGGTTTTTTGAAGTCTCCAAGGACACGCTTTTTTCATCCCTTTCCTACTTCCCCGGGGAGATTAGGCGCTAGCTTCCCAGGATCGGCTTTTTTAGTCTGTTCCTCCGTCCCAAAGGAGTGCTGCTTTCCGCTATGGGAAGCCGTTCGATGTCGCTTTAGCACCGGTTTACGGCCATTGTCAGCTTCCCTCCTTTACGATCCAAATTTCCGGCCCCGTTGTCGGCACCCCCCTTCCCGCACTTTCTTTTCCCTTCCCGTGGTCGTCGTCCGAGAGGGTAGTACACGACTTTGGCATGCCTGAACTCGGATTTTTTAGGAGTTTCCCCTCTCGATGCTGAAAAGCTCGAACACCCTGTCTGGCAGGAGTGACCCCAAAGATCATACAACCGATTCCTGCTCGGCGTCGCTGCGCTGGTTGCCTATTTCTGGAGTTCGCTCTTTACACGAAGGGAACACCGGACGACTGGATAGTCTGCACGTGAAGGATTTGGTATATTTATCTGAGCGTTCTAGCTTCTGTGTATGTTCCCTTCTTTACTCCTCCATCAGTACGATAAGTCATCACCAGTGAAATGGTCGCCGGTCCCCCCGGCAAGGCGCGTGTTCCGCCTTGCATTACTGTCCCGCATTCAGCGTTGGACTGCGTGAGATTTTTTTGCGTTGAGCCGAACCACTCTCACGTTCTGGGCCATTGAGCGGAATCAGCGCGGAGCGTGTTCAGTCAAGTATTTGGTCAGTCTTTCTTGACTCAACCTTTAAGCCCCGATGAGCGCTCCAGTTCATCCAAAAGCATCGGTACGAGGATGGATGGATCGGGTCAAGAATGATTGGGCGGAGGGCGAGACCTCTTTTTTTCGGAAAGTATGTCCCTGCGTACTCCTCCCATCGTAAGCAGGGTCCCCTCAGGCGGAAAGCGATGAGTTAGTCCCCAGCACGAGTTTCGACCTCAGGTCCGTCAAAATCCCCTTGCACGGAGAAATCCGCCCCAAGTCAATGTCTCGGGCCCTTCCGCCCCAAAATTCCTTAACCCTCGCCCTCAGACCAACCGTCTCCCCTTTTTCCCGTGGGAAGGTGACATGTCCTCGATGGACAAGATCAATATTTTGTGGGACTGTTTCAAGGGGGACTTTCCATTTGCTCTGGATGGGGTTGCCCGCCGGTCCGGACTTTACCTTTTTTTCCCCGGGATTCATCGCGCAAAGCCCGCTCTTTCCAGATCTCTCGGCTCAGTAAAGATCTCCCACTCGACTTTGATTAGTTGTTCGGGGCCCGTTACTGGGCCCCTTTATTGCGCGACTCTTGACTTTAATCCAATGGGCCGCAGTGAATCCCCCCTCAGGCTAAAGTAGTCCCGCCTCGTTTAGGTGGCCTTTTCTTCCTTTTTTCACACGTCTCGTCTTTTCCTCTTTTTTGGTTGTTTTTGGCAACAAACCCCTCGCCTGCCAAAGCAGAGTGCCGTCTCGGCAAACAATGCGGATTCGATGAACCCGCTTCTCCTGGCCACCATTTACCCTCAAGCGCTCCCCCCATGCCATCCACTCCCAGTCTTTCCCCACGGGCGGTCGCCACGTTAGACTTGTGGGTCTGCCCATAGTTTGTTTTTGTTTTTTGTCTGCTAAGCAACCGTGATCGGGCCGCATTTGAAGACCCCCTCCCTTTTAACCTTCGACATTCCGGAAACTTCAGTTCGGGCCTCGATCGGGCGGAGCCACCCTGGTGCAGACTTCCTCGGGACGGGCAATACGTCACGACTTAACGTTTTTTCTCCCTGTCATCTTCCTTTCTCTTTTAACGCGGCCATCGTGCTTGATCAAGCAAAGTGCCCACGTGGACTCCCACGTCCATTTCTCTTTCTTCAGACTACAGGTTGGTACATGGCATGTTATCTTCCCGTACAGCACGACGACATCGGCCCACACCCAACGTTCCGGTCCCGAGTGCATATCTCTATCCCTCCATCATCAGTTGTTTGTTGTTCCTTCCTCTTTTTGAACGTTTTTTTATTTTTAGCCGATGTCGTCCGGTTCATAAAGGCATTTCCAACCTTGTTTTGACTGCCGGCAGTGAATTCGTGTTAGTTTCTGCGCTTACTTCCCCACCTTTCTGCAATCAACTTCTCTTTGCCGCGTCACAATAGGGGAAGCGTATGAGAACTGAGATCTTCGGCGCACAGGGAACCGTCTTATAGTTTTCTTTCTCCCGGCCCAGCCATGATTTGCCCGATTTGTCTCCCGACACTGGGCGATCCGTCCGAAAGTTGTTCCCTGGAAAAGTAGCCGTTTGGCACCCTCTTTGGCTTCCAGCGGCTTTTGTTTTCTTTTTTCTGTCGCCGAACAAACCTAACTCCCCTGGCCTCCCAACCTCATTCCCATCGGAGACCGCACTGTGAGAGAGAGGTTTCCACTTTCCCTTTCCTTCTTTTTCTTGTGACGCTTTTCCTCCCGGGCAGGCAACGGTAGTTGCCATAGAATCCCGCGCAAATCGGCTACTCGGCTTGTTTCGGCGGTTGTCTTTTCCCAACAAACACCAAACCCCATTCGGTCAATTTTCCCCTGTTCTTTCCCTGCCACCGTTTAATGGGCCTACGACTCGGTTTTCCGACTTGATTCCCTTTTTACTAATGCGGTCCCGTCTTATTCCTTTTCGCGCAAGCTGGGCAGCCAACTCGTCGACCCCCCATTGAGTTCCCACCAGGTCCCTTCCCATGAGGTCAAACTCTCGTACTAAGATCCTTTTTTCCGATGATCATGGACGCGCATTTGCGCCTAGATCGCCGTTCACTTTGACAACGGTAAATTTCTTTTTCTTTCGGGCAAACCTCCCTTGAAAGTTCTTTGACCCTCCTCCCCCCACCAGAACGACTTTTCATCGATGTCCATGTTTTCCCCTTCCCTAACCGGGGAGCTTTCCCCCTTTCTTCCTTTTTTCTCGCAGGCGCTGGTGTGATCTTAGGGCTGCCGCGCGTGAAACTTTTTCGGTGCGGATAGTCAGGATTTTGAAGCCATATGGCTAGACTCTGTTAGGTGTTTCTCATCGCTTTCCTCGTTGCTTTGTTCCTTTTTTTTATTTGTGATCCTTGTGATCTGGCAAGATCTTTCCGACCTTCCGTACAAGAAGCGGTGCCTCCTCGACGAAGCAATCCGATCTTGCCCGGTTTTCCCGCCCCCAGGCCGGATTATGCTTTCATTCCCTTAGCGTCGCTGCTCTGCCATCTTAAATCGTGAGTCCAAAAAAAGTAGAACCAAAATCGCGTAACCTTTTGGGGAAAGCACCTCTTTGCGGGATTTAAGCGGCCCCCATCCCCCCCCTTGGTGGCGAGTTTTGGTAAGCTCATAGAACCGACCCTAAATATCACGACCGGATGCCGATATCGGTGGAGAAGCCCTTCCCTGCTGGACCCTTTCCTGCCTTTATAGGCGACCATTTTCCACTTTCTGGAACCGTGGCTAACAGAAATATTTGACTTCTTCGCCGCTGCCCACACTTTACCCATGTCTTCTCGCAATTAGCAGCGCAGATGTCTTTTGTACGTTCTATCCTTCTTTCAGAGAGGCTTCCTCGTTTTTGGAAAGTTTCTCAATCCCTGATTCCTCGGTAACCCAGGGCTTTGTCTGACAAAAATAGTAGCGCACAGCGATTTCCGGAATACTTATCTGTTTTTCCATACCGTGTTTTTCCTTTTAAGAATATTTTTGATTAAGTCAGGATGTATTCCTACCCCCCCTCCCATCCTCTTTCAGGAAAACGGTCTTCCCACGTCTAGGGAGGCCGCCTTTAGGAACTCGAGATTATCCTGTCCCCCTCTTTTGACGGTGGAGCTCCATTGTTGACTGCACTCCCAAGATTATGAACACGCTCGATTTTTAAACTTAAGGGATCGACCGCACTTTTCCCCTCTTTCATGTAAATACGGTCCCAGCGGAAACATCCAAAAACCTCCACTACTTTGGTCTAGTCGAGGACGAAACATCCAGCCGCTCCTCCAGGTCGAAGCATTAGCTGCAATGCCCGAAGCTGTGACGTTTCTTTTTTCTTATAAAAGATTTTTCAGAAATGCCTTTTCACCAACGAGTCGGCCTATTCAAATTAGACGCTTCTCTTTCAAGGTATGCCAGAACAAGTTCCAGCATTCTATTTTCCTAATCCGTTTAGAGATGCTTGCAGACCTAGAAAATCGTCTTTTTACCCCATTCTCATTTTCCTTCCTTCCTTGCTTCCCCTCAAGGCCCGATTTTTATCAGGGAAGATCACCGTCGGTCGTGGCCGCTAGTCTACATGGAGATTTTTTTACTACGTATGTTCATAGGAATTTACGGCCAAAGGAGTGGTGTTTTTCCGCTTATGGGAGAAGAGAC
>Ga0179593_1433977_pt1 | contig 12810 bp, 10 predicted proteins | sample CZODoug2_1_08_16_FD_185931 | JGI IMG/M metagenome (GOLD analysis project Ga0179593, IMG submission 185931) | Vadose zone soil fungal communities from Angelo Coast Range Reserve, California, USA - CZODoug2_1_08_16fungal (PacBio error correction) | ecosystem: Environmental > Terrestrial > Soil >... | reverse complement strand
CACTTTTTTCCTTTCTTGAAACTTTTCTGCCTATCTTTGGTTCTCCCGATACTTTTTTCTGTCGCTGGAGACGGAGTGGCTTGCGGCACCCCTCAATCGACACCCGGTATTCCTCTTAGTCCTCCGTCATTCTTATCTTCGCCGCAGTTCCTGCTCCTATTTTCAATCTCTCAGAGTTTGCCTTTTCTTTCTTTCTGATTCGACCCCTGCATGGCCTTCGTTTTCTTCTGGCATTTGGAGAAGAGAGGAACGCGCATCCTTGTCTGTTGTCCTTGCCCTGGATTCTTCCATCGACGTTAGCAACAACCCTTTTTTTTTCCTTTATGCTGCGTTCCGGCATGATGCTGACTTGATTGGAAGCCTTCGAAATTGTGGTTCCCGAATTCCCCAGTGCAGTTCCTCTTTCCCCCCAAATCTCTCTCCCCTTTAACTCGTCTTACTTCTCGTCTCTTCCGCTTCGGTAATCAGTGGAGATGTGTCCACGAGAATCCCGAAACGTCAACGCCAGGTGCTGGGTTTTTAACCTCGTTGAATCTGGCCACTCGGTTCTCTGTTCCCCCCTTCTCTTCCCATTTCAACAGTTCTTTCCCCTATTTTTACTCCGTGCAGCCGTTTTCTTTCCGGAGACAGAGCGCAGGGGCTCGGTGGATTAAGACGAATTCGGCCGAACCATTCTCTCCTTTTTTGGAACCCCAGTATTATTCCGCTATGAGTTCCCTTTCTTATGTACCCCTTTTCTGACTCTTACTCTCTGTCTTAGTAAAGTTCCGTCGTTTCTCCATTTTCTTTTCGACTTTCCGTCTGTTTTCGTCTGGTCCGCCAGGACTATCTAGGTTTGCGGAGCGTCACTGCTATGATCCCCAGTCCCTTGGGGGAGTGTCTTTTCCCATTTTTTGTACCCGTTTCAACCTCCCCTTCCCCCTATATACCTCTGTAACGTCAGTTCGTCCCCTTCTCGTGAGTCTGAAGTTTTCTTGGTCTCCCTGAAAATGGCCGTTCATCGCACGCTGCCCGAGGACCTGTCTAAAGGTTTCTTGTGTTTTCTCTTGTTTGGAAGCTTCCCCCCGCTGTTGTTGGTTTTTCCCTTCATCCCTCTTAGATGTCTTATCCCTGCCCTTTGGCACGACCTGGTTTAGTTTTTTATTAAATGGTTTTTGGTGCAAATCGGCACCATGCGCCAGACCCATCTCCGTTTCTTAAGGGTGCCTATGCCCCTTTTCTTAACCTCTTACTGAGCCCCTCGGAAGGCACTCGGTCCTTAGACGTTTTGGACTTTTCTCCACCCCCGGTCGCGCTAGGTCTCACGTAAGAGCCCCCGTCGTCGTTTTTCCTACGCTTTCACGATCTTGGTTATCCTTTCTCTTTCAGGCAGTCTTTTTTTCCTTTCCTCCGATCCCCTCCTTGACCGTTTTCCATTTTTTTTGACCTACCGAGTTTTTGCAACGGGGCGCTTGGAATTCAGCTCCAGGCACGGTATGCTTCACTCGTTCTGCCTTGCCCTTGTATTAATGACTCCGTGGTTCTCTTTTACCGTTCTTTTTCCCCCTCCCCTGTTGAACTTGAGGCTTCTCCTCGTCGAGTTTTCCCTCCTTTGACTTGAAACAGGACCGTTTTTTACGAGGACATGATGACAGCAACGATATTTTGGCGCGATTGTCGAGGTCACTTCGAAACTTTTTGCCCGTACTCTTTCTCGGCTGGTCTCCTCTCTCCTTTTTTATGAAGAATACCTCCTTTTCTTTTCAAGGTTCTTTCTAGCTCCCTCTTTTTCGTTCTGAACAGAGAATCCTTTCAGGCCTAACTGCGGCCTGTCATTCCTCCAGGCATTAGGACTTTCGACTGGGGGAGGCCGCGCATTTTTCTTTCATCGTTCTTATAATTCCAGCCCCTCGCCCATTCTTCTCACTATTTTAAGTTTACTTCGCTTGACTTTCGATTAGTAAAACCGGTAATCGATCACCTAACATTCTCCTCTTTGTTTGTTGTTGAGTTCTTGTGACTCCTTACCGGGTTACCAAAAAGCGCACTTTCAGTTTTTCCCCCTTACCTTCCTCTCTGATTCTTCCCCCTTTCCTGCTTCGCTGGATTATTCACCCATTCCATGGCCCCCCACCCCGTGTCGAGTTCCCACCTTCGCAATCCCATGTGGAAATGGTTGTCGGCATGATGCGTGCGCCTTTCTCCTTGAAAAATGGATTCTCTGTTCCGAACCAAAGAATGCGTCTTCCCTGCCGTTTCAACCTTACCTCTTCTTTCTCTGTCTTATGATAGCAACCTCATCGCTCCCTTATTTCTAAATGTTCGTTCTTCCAGTTCCTCAGACCATTTTCATCAAGTCATCGTCATGGCAAACTTTGCTCAGTCAGTAGGATGGCTCGCTGATCTTTCAAATTCAACTGTTTACCGGCTTTGATTTCACAGGTTACCCGGTCTTTTTCCCCTTCCTATCCTACCCTCCTTTTTGTTATTTTAAAGCCGCGATTTCGTGGTGAGACAGTTGCAACACCTGGCCCCCCTTTTCCCGAACGCGACTTCGCTCGGCCATTTCCCTCCTCTTTTGATTTTCTCTTCCTCGGCGTGAACCATGCCTCTCTACAATTCACCCATATATTCCCCTGTTTGACGCGCGTGGCATTTCCGGTTTTGTTCCCGTCTTAGCCTTCTCTATGTCCAGGTTTTATCCTCCTTTTTAGTCCTCCTCGACGCCCTTTTTCGTGATGTTAAGCCCGTCTTCTTGCCCAGCGAAACATGTGCATAGGGCCACGGATAACCCAACGGCAGTTGTCTGGTCTTTACGTGTCTGAGTCTTGCCAAACGTTTTGCGGCTAATCCTTTTGGCCCGGGCGTTTCACCGCGAGCGGCTGCCCTCGCACCTCCAACCCATTTGGGTGAATCGTCCTACCCGCCAACCCTCTTCTTTCCGTCCAAGGTCTCTGTTTCCGCTTTTTAGGTTACCCTTTTCCGTAGGAGGGCTACCACCCATTGAGACGTCTCTCGCCTTCTGACTGGGGTTTCGGCCGTCGTTAGAGAGAGTGCTTTCTCCCGCCAGTTTGGATGGTCCCATTTCAAATAGTTCAAAGTGTTGTCCCCCCTCAAAGCACCCTTGATCTGCGCAGTGCCGAGGCGTGCCTAGCCGAGAAGTCTCATGGCTTCACCAGATCTCAGTCGTCTCCCGTAGGGATGTTTGTCGTTTTTTGTTTTTTACTCCACGTCAAAGTCGGTTTTCGAACAGATCTTCCAGATTCCGATCCGAAACATGACGCTTAGGAAATGCCATCCTTCTCCCTAGCGGTCTCTTTTTTCTTTTCTGCCCACCACTTCCCTCTCACCTTCCCTTCGATGTCTTCTTCACCCGTCGCCTTTTTTTTTCGTTAGTTTCCTTTCAAAGCTTTCAAGTTTTCCTTCCCGGAAAGCTTTCCCGGTCTGAGTTTTCCCTTTTTCGCTAGTTTTCACTTCTTGTACCTTTTTGCCCCTATACTCTCTTTTCAACCTCTTTTGTGGGCATTTTAGCGGTTGGTTCTTGCGATATCAAACATTCTACCGACTTGCTTGGTTGGCTCTCTTTTCCCTGGCCATCGAGTTAGACTTCCATTCTCGTCTCAAATGGGTGGAGTAGTTTTTGTTTCTTCGGCCAGCGACACATTTTCCTGATTTCTTTAGTGATAAGAGACTACTTGCCTGTTCTTCATCCCCCTGCACCTTAGCGGCGATTTTGTTGTGATCATGTAAGGACTTTCCATGCGCCTTCAACATAGGTTCCGGCGTTTCTTGTCCAACCAATGCGCGTTCCCCCGAGGACATTGTCATTGTGACAATCTCTCTTTATCTCTTCCCTAGGCTCCCCATTCTTTTCTGCTTGACGGCTTGCATTCCCTTCTCCCTCGAAGGTCTTTAGCTCGATTGTTTCAGTGTGAGCGCCGCCCTGTCCTCCTTTTTTGGGTTCGGTTAGAGAAAGGGCCTGTTTTTTTTTCCCCCCTTGAGGAGTCCTCTACGAATTATGAAAATGTCTCCTGCACCTAGACTCGTTTTTCTTCTCCGATGGCGCTCCGCCTGTTGTGCGCTTTGACAAGGTGGTTGGCTGCTCTGCAGACTTTTCGATTCGGCTTCTTCCTCTTTTCTTTTTAGGCGTCAGGTACGAAACCCCCTCTCCTTTCCTCCTTCTCCTCCCCCGCCGTGTGTTGGACTCAGCTCCGTTGGTTGTAGTAAACCCTTCCTTCGTCGGTCAGTAACTCGAACACGCTGGCTTGCCGGTTGCGTCCTTGTCTTGCCACGCGCATCAAAATGCGGCGGGGCAATATCTGCGCGCGTTTCTTCCTCGGACATGCAATGAAGTCTCACGTCTCTTCTTAACGCCGATGTGTCCCCCTCCCGTTTTGCTATACACGTTGATAATTAGCTTCATTTTTTCAACTCCCCCATCGAAAGGCTTACTCCCCTTCGGCGTACGCATCTTCGCTCACGCCGGGCAAGGCCTTGCACTTCTCCTCGGCTAAGCTTTGATAGATTTTTCTTCACCCTTCCAATGTATCCTTTTTTCTGTCGGCGACGAAGAGGCACGACTGCTTCTTTTGTTTCCTTCTAGTCTACTCATCTTTTTGGACCCCACTCGCGCCTTGCCGATGCCTGCGGACCCTTTTTTCTGCTCTTCCTTAATGCATCCCCCTCGACTTTTTCTTGCCGAAGAACCCGCCTTTACCACCCCCCTTTTTCTACTTTGTTGTTTCCAGCCTTCTCTTAATGATTGGTCTGCTCTCGCTCCCCCTTCCCGGTCATAATGTGGAGTATCCGTGCCATTAGCTCCCTAAGTCTCAAAATAATCGTTGTTTTAATACTATGTTGAATCTGTCCCCTCTTTCACCTCATTGCCCCCCATTGTAATGTACCGCCGCCCTTCGCCGGGACGTCGTGGCCGCCGATCTCGACAGCGCGCATTGGCTTCCGATTGCCTTTCCCGACGACTTTCCCCTCAATTTGTCTATGCTTTTTTTCCTCCAATAAAGCTCGTCCTCCTCTCTGGCCTTCCTGTCAAATTACGAAGTTCTCATGTATATCGGACTTTTCCCTCCTGCCTTTCGACATCTGTTCTTCTTCTTGTCAATTCCCTACTTATCGGCTACTTGTCTGTGTCCGCCATGGGACTATCTCGTGAGTCTGATTCTTCAATGTTTAGTGCCTCCCTCTTGAGTTGATTTTTTCCCCCTTGTCCCTTCTACAGTTACCCTTTGGCCTCCTTGATCTGACGGCGGCCGTAACCCCAGTATCGTGCGCGAGACTTCGCCGGTTGTTGACGCCCCTCCTCAATTTCTTTTAAGAGGGGTGTTTTTTTGTCTACTTGCTTCCTGTCCGACTTCCCGGGATGTGTTTTTTTTTTGACGAATGCCAAATGCTGGGTGTGAGTGCCCCTGTGTTAGCTGGTCAGCCTCTCTTGGACGTCTATTTCTGATAAGGGTGTTTTTCGCCTCAACGGGCAGTTGGTGCATCGAAGACACGCTTACAGTTTGCCCCCAAGTGCAGGTGTGTCGTTCCTTGTGCCCTCTCCCTTGTTTCTTCAAGCCATCGGTACCCGATTTCCCTTTACCTCGTGCGTCGCGGATCGTACCCTTTTCTCCATTGGTTCTTTCGTCTCATTTGAGCGGACGGCCCCCTGGCCTCTCTATCCCCCATCTTCCATCTATGGGTCAAGTTTTTTTCGGCAAGGCCGAATTTCCGGATCGGTCAAGAAGATCCAGCTTGCCGTCCACTGGTCTGCGGTAGACTCTTCTTTCTCAACGTGGTTGTTTGGCAACTTTCCTCCCCCTTCTGCTTCTTCTGCAAACTACCTAGTTTCCCCTCCTGGTAGTTTCCTGAAATTTTTTCCGACCGGGGACCTTGGACGTAAAAGCGTTCGCGGGGTGTTGCGCATCTCTTGCAGCTCCTTTCTTCCTTGAAACAGGTCAGTTGTCCCTACGATACTATGCGTGAGCCCCAGAGTTCGTCTTTCTTTTTTTTCCTTTATCCCTTTTTCCCTTTAATATAGTCGTTGGTTTCTTCTGTTTTCCCATGCCGCCTCTCCAGGGTTTGTGAAAACGGGGCAGGTTGCTGGACATCTTTTCGTAAACCGAGATTGTCCAGGATCAACATTCGCACGCATCATTCCTTTCGCAAGTTCCCCCCCGGCCTTTTATTCCTTCCGACTTTTTTCATCCGCTCCCGGGTTGCTTGATCCCATCAGCGAGCAGTCTGTCTTCCCGTACGTTAAGTCGGCTGCGGCTCCCTAGGTAACACCGGTAAGGTAGCTCCACGACCCTCTCTCTCTTCCTATCCTCATGTTTTTGACTCGATCTTCGTTCTTCAAGTCCTTTCCTTTTTTCCCCTACGGCACCTTTGAAGCCTCATTCCACCCCTCTCTCCTTTGAGGCGGCTGGCTCTTCTGGATTATTAAATAGCTCAATGAAACCCCACACAAAGTGTCGCTGTCGACCCCTTTCTTCAACCTTCCTAACTTCTTTTAATTTCGGAGATGTTGTGCGTCAGGTGATACTTTTGGACACTTTCTCTTTACGAAAACTCCTTTAGCTTCACACCTGCCGTTTCCCCAGGGCGGGGTGGGTATGTCGGACGATTTATCAACGCTCTCTGCCCTTTTCTCCTTCTCCTTTGCCCCCCCGTAGAATTGCCCTCCTATTTTTTTTTGGCTTTATGTTCCTCGTTCACTCAAAGTTTCTTTTTTTTCACGTAGACGGATGGTCGCCCCCCTGATTTCTTATGAACACTCCTCGCGATTCTTTTACATCACGGTCCCCCGTTCTCAACCTGATTTTTCTCCTACAGGGCCCCTTCTTCCATTGAGTTTTCAATCCTCTCGTCGTCCTCTTCTTTCCCGGCCACGAGCCCCTTTCGAACGCCGATGACGCTGCCCTGTGACGTCAAGCTTTGATTTCCTTGACGTTCTTCCTTCCCAATCAGGCCGTTTTCCACCAATTAGTCTTAGGATAGGACTTTTTCTTTTGACTTTCGTAGTGGCTCGGTTTGGCTTAGATGAGCTTTTTTACCCGGTGCGCGTACTGTGTCCAGAATCCCTCGCCGTCCTATTCTTTTCCAATCGTGGTTCTGGTCTGATGGCTTTCTCTCTTGACTTTGTTCCCTTCTTTCGGCGCATGTAAGTGTCTGCGATTCACCCCGACCGTTGAGTTCTTCCCACTCCACCCGGTCGTCCGGGCTTAGTCCCTTACCGCGAGCGGTTTCCATTTCACACAGGCAACACCCCTTTCTTCTGTCCGACCTCCCACCTTTTATTGAACAGGTCTCGGGCAGCGGTCGTTTTGAAACGGCATTTCGAGGTTTGGCTCCCATGTGAGTCTTCGCGAACTGTACTTTGTTTCGGCTTCTTGTCTCTCCTCGTTGTTTGACACGGTCCCGCCCAGTTCCTTTTTTGACTTCCCTTCTTGTTACTTTCCGCAGCGCCGCGACTGACTTCCTAGATAGTCTGGCGGCCATCGACGTCCGCGATAACGTTTTTTTTTTCGTTCGAAGACTGGACCGTCTTCGCCATCTCCTTCGTCCAGCTTTCACTGATACGACATGTTCTCCTTTTGACCTTTGTCCTTTCCGGCCCCTTCGGTCGAGCTGTCCGTGTAGACACACGTCTCAACCATTTTGGTCCGTGTCAGGAATCCCGGCGAAGCATTTTTCGCTGTTGCCTCGTCCGGCTACCCGGACGTCCCGGAGAACTAGTCCGGCGGCTTTCTGGGTCTGAACTAGGGGTCATGTTTTCATCTTTTTCCAGATTCCATAGAGTGTCACTCCTTTTTCCTTCTTTTTTGTCTTTAATTGCATACCCCCATGCTTGTACTTTTTTCTCGAGCTCAAGACAATCGCGCTCGGCTTTCAGTTTGTCGAATGGGTTGAGTCGCTTCGTTTCTCGGAAATGCCCACATGTCGTACGGCCTTATCAGACACCTTCCTCCTTTTGTTTCGCCTTGTTTTTTTTCCCCGGGTCCGAGATTTGGTTTTTTGCGAATGCGAACGAATGTTCTGAAAGCCGAGCCTTAGATTCAACTCAGATCACAGGTTCTTCTTTTTCTCCACCCTGACGTTTTCATTTTAATTGTTTTCATTTTTTTTCCATCCATCCTTCTTTCATCGTGCCATTATCTTTTTCCTTTTTCGCGAAGTCTCTATGCGTGTTTCGAAGGCGCGATACCTTGTCATTGTGGGTGTGCCCGCGCCGAGTTCCTCTCCCGGTTTTAGCTTGCCTCTTTTTCTAACCCCAGCTGCTTTCTATCTTTTCTTCCAGCTAAAATTTTGTCGCTTCCATCCGTTTCCCTTGGTCTCGGCGACTGATTTGCGCCTAGGCATTTTTTGATGCGTTGGGGCAAGGACAAAGACTCCCTGCGCTCCGCGCCAGTTGTGTTTTACGATTTTTACGATCCTTTTTCTCTTTTGATTTTCTTGCTTCTTCTACCCCCACGATATTCTTTTCCTTTGTTGGTTTTTCTTTTCGATATCGTGGGTGTCGTAACCCGCCGAGCTACCGACAGCGAAGCGGAGATCGAAAGCGACTTTTTCTCGGCGCTGAGCTTGTTCTTTCCACTGTCATCCCACCCTCAGCGGGCGACAATTTTAGCATCTTTTCCCTAGAGGGATTTTCTGACTTTCACCGTTTGCTTCGTTTTCTCCGATTTTCACGGATGGAGACGGAGCTGCGGCGCTTCCACGCACAAATACCATGTATCGACGCCCTTCGCGTCTTCATTGTTCATCTTCTACTCGTTTCAAGGAATTTTTCCTACTTTGAGTGCGGTTTCCTCTTCCTCTTGCGGACTTCCTTCCATTTCCCTTGAACTTGAGCCCGCTCTTTTGTCTTGCCTTTTGTCCGCAATACTGCTGTTCTTGGTAGGCGCGCCTTCTTAAGCCAACGCCTTCTCCCACCCCTTTGCGCTCTGCGTCTGCTTTTTCCACATTCAACTTCAGCTCTTTTTTTTCTTTTTTGTTTTTTTTTTCGACGTCGATTCCTTTCGAATGTGGCGCTGGCTCGCCACGAGGACTCAATAAACTTCGCCGCGACTTGGAATGACGCTTCTCTCTCTTTTTCCCTCTCAGAACACATCCTTTTCTTTAATCCTTTCTACTTAATGAGCTAACCAGATTTTGTTCAAACCCTCAAGAGGGGCGTTTTATTAGAGGAATTGGCCATCTTTTGCACCCTTGTGCACCCTCGCTCAGTCGAGAAGACCGCCCCAAACTTTCTCCCGTCTGTAAGATGTTTTGCAGACTCTTTACAGCCTCCTGGTGGGTCTTCTCGACGAATCGGCCGCCTTGAAGTGGTTGGACTACAACTACCATTTCCCGCTATGAGGACGAATGTCCCTTTCCTCAGAGGATCTTTCTTCCTTCTAGGTCAAAGCTCGCAGGAGAGTTTTTCTACATCGTTCTTTCCTAGAACCCACTACGTTATCTTTAAGTCTGGTCGCAAGGACCTCTCGTGTTCGCGTCGGCAATGCGCTGCGGACAAATTCCACTTGTGAGTATGTTTGACCCGTTCCTGGTGCCCGTTTACACTCGGAGCATCGCGACTTCCTTAACGGCCCCTCCCCCCCCCTTTATTTTCTTTTCTTACGTTCTTCTTGTTTTGATCCCCCCCTCATTCTTTTCAGCGACCGCTGCCGACCTGTTAGAACCCTGGATTTTGGGGCTGGTCTTTATATGGCAAATGATGGAGTGGCTTTTGCTGGGTGAATCCCCTCTAGCTGTCTCCTCCTTTTTTCCCGTTGTGGAGTTGCGCCTCACCCTGGAGGTGGTTGCAAAACAAACAGTCGGTTTTTTTTGTGGTTTGGCCCCTTCCACCCCTCTTTCCAGTGCCTGCCCCGCCCTGTGCCGGGCCCGTTCCTTGTCCCCTGACCCCTTTGTTCGCTGCAAGCCTCGCCGTACATTTTTTTGTCAGCCCTCGGGCGTCGCTTATCTACCCCCCTTGGTCCCTTTTTGCCACGTTAGCGGCCTTTGCATTCTCTCACGTCCTTTCCTTTTTCGCTTCTTGGCGCGAAGGACTCCATGTTGCGGACCGTCAAGAAGATCCCCAGTTTGCCGTTCAAGGGCCGTTTTAGACTTCATTCGTTCGGAACTTTTTCCCTGTTTCCCTTGCCTACCTCCCAGCTTCTTCTTTTTAAACTCGGCTTTTCATGGTAGTCCTGAAATCCTCTGCCGACCGTTTACTCAGTCAAAAGCGGTGTCAGCGAGTGCGGGTCCCCCCTTCCCCCGCGAACCTACGTTGTTCAACTTCCCTTTTTTTGACTCTTCCTATGTGATTTTAAGATGATTGTCCGCGCTGCTCTCGGTCAACTTTCGGACATGTGGCAAGTTACTCTTTAGGCGCTTTTTCCTCTCCCTTTCCTCTTATCCGACATTACCCTCCGAGGGTGCACTTGGAGGTTCTTCCTTAGCGACATTCTTTTTCGGTTTTGCCCAGAGAATCCTTTGTCAAGGATCAATTCCACTCATCATGGTCAGACCCGTTCAAGGGCATTATGAGTTGTTCCTGGGTGTTCCCCTCACTTTTTTTTTCTTTCTTGTCTTCCGACCCCCTCCCCTCTCAATGGCCTTCTCTTCCCTTTCAGTCGGATGCCACGTTGTAGCTTTTTCGGTAACTTTAAGTAGTTCCAAGAACAATCTCCTCATTGTTCCCCTTTCTTTTTGATGGTTTTCCTCTTTTTTGTTATCTAACCGGTGTTTACCTAACGGGCCACTTGAGCCTACTTAAAATTACGCTGAGGAGGTCATTTCTTGTTTGCTCAAATCCCTTACCGAACCATCACACAAGTTGGCTGCCTACACCCATTCGCACTCCCCTTCCTGGAACGGGTAGTGCCCAGATGCGTGCGAAGTTGATCCTTGGACCCTTGATTTTTTTTTCCCCCTCCCCCGGAATTTCTCAGCCCCCTGCACGTTGCACCCCCCCCCTCCCTTTTTTGTTTTTTTCTGTCTGCGCGATGCAACTCTACTCTCTCCATTTTCCGAAATCCCTTGTCCAACAATTTTTCGTTCTTCTAAAATGCGGACATCCCTTGCTCATCATAGTCATGTCCATGGCCCTTTGGGTCCTGTTCACGTCAGGACGGTGTCGCTGACGAGAGGCCGCCCCACTCACCTTTCAATCTTCGTCTGTTCCCCCGGCTCGCTTTGTGATTCCTGAATACCCAGGGCCCGGTGTCGTGAGTTTCAGCCCGTTACTTCGCTGTGCCCGTGCCAACGCGAACCCTTTGCCTTTTAACTCGAGGAGTCTTTTACGTTCTTTTCCTTCAAGCTTCTTTCTTTACAGGCGGGCCGGCCCCATTTCGCCGTCAATAAAAATCGCCCCATATATAGGAAATTTCGTTTGACGTCTCCGTGTGTAGGAAGTTCCTTCTTTTTTTTCGCTGTGGTTCGCGACGGTGTTTTGGTTTTTCGACACCGCGCAGACGATTTCATTGCTCGTTTGTACGCCTCTGTTTTTTGCTCCTCAACCCTTTTAGGTCCTTGCCAGAAACCTTGTAATTGTGTCGGCGCGGTAAGTGTGATTGCACCACGGCCCGTTGAGGGCGACTTCCCCCCGGTCGGCAAGGGTCGATACCGTTTACCGCTCTTTTCTTTCCTTTCCCCTTACCTTCAAAAAAGCAGATTTTTTATTCTATACCAAGCCCCCCCCCCCTTGGCTTCGCCCTTTTCCTTCTTTTTCTTTTTTTTTTGAACGGCCTTTCGAGGTGTTCACCCCATGCGACGTCTCCAGCTCACGAATCGGTCGCGATCCTTTCAGATCGCGATCTCGCCTTTGTGTGAACGGTCCCCCGTTACCTTCTTGCACCCCTTTCCCTTCCCCCTCTTTCTTTTTCTTTATTGTCCCTATCCGTTTTGCCGGGCGGACAGGACCGAAGTCGCGCTCTTATGGGCGTCGAAAAGGACAGATGCTTAAATTTTTTCAGTAGGTTCTTTCGACCGAACATTCTGGTCTCCCTTTCCCCATGATGGCCTTTTTCTCTTAGTTTTTTTTAACAACGTGAGAAACATGTCTCGGGACGATCGTCGGGAACTCCCGGTTTTCCCCTTCCGCTGTCGGCCTTCGGGCGACAGCGGACTCCTTTTCCCGTGCCCTGATGGTGAAGGATTTCGGTTTCCTTTTCTAATTGGTTGCGTTTGCCCCTCGTTTTCAATCCGTTTGCCAACGACATCGGCGTTGCTTTTAGGGGGATATCATTGCCGATCCCCGATGACCGAAGGATGGTGAGACCGTCCCCTACGCAGTTTTCCTCGCTTTCCTTTCCTTTTTTTTCTTTTCCTAAATGGGGGGTGTATGTTTTTTGTATTCCCCCTAACAGGTAGAAGGCTTTATCTCATGGGCGGTCGAAGCATCGTTCATTTTTTTCGCTCTTTGGGTTGGGCCCCTTCTCTGGGCATTGAAGCGGCTGCCTCAACAGCCTGATTACTGTTTTGGTCTCCCCCAAAAACTGAAGAGGACCGTCTCCTGTTTTCCTCTCTGATTTTCCCAGGCGCCATTGAGTCTTGCTTGCCTTCTTTGCGTCTAGATGACGATGCGTAACGCTCTTGTCAGAACCTTGCTCTTCGTGTGCCGCGCTTAGCCCAGTATCTTTCTTTTCTCGAATTAGGCTTGTATCACACCGAGGTTTGAAAAATCTTGCTATCTGCAATGTCCTTTCTCGTTTTTTAGCAAGGACGAGGTTCGGCCCGAGTATGCTCCCCCGCGCATTTTTTTTCGCGTGTTTCAAGGAACTTTCTTTTTTCTCCAAGGGTTTTTTCTTTCGATCACTCTCCCTTTATTTTTTTCGCGTGATTTTTGTCGAC
>Ga0179593_1388920_pt1 | contig 12810 bp, 7 predicted proteins | sample CZODoug2_1_08_16_FD_185931 | JGI IMG/M metagenome (GOLD analysis project Ga0179593, IMG submission 185931) | Vadose zone soil fungal communities from Angelo Coast Range Reserve, California, USA - CZODoug2_1_08_16fungal (PacBio error correction) | ecosystem: Environmental > Terrestrial > Soil >... | reverse complement strand
CCCACTCGGCCTCCCTCCGCCATATCTTCTTTGGACCCCCCTTATGAGGCAGGGAATTCTGATTATTCGATCCACGATCATCTGCCCCCCCCGCTGACAGGGGCATGCATTCGTCCGCGCCCTCATCCCTTTTTCCCTTCCCTCTTGCTAGTCCTATGTCCCCGCCCCAGAAACCGACGGTACGCAGTCACAGTGTTTGTGCAGGAAAATATGGCATACGCCTGCCCGCTCGCGGTGAATGGTCTCTCCCTTCGCCCTGTAGCGTTCAGCACCACGGTCTTTTTGTAGGACCTGGGGCTCTTGTCAAGATTTCCCCCCTCTGGTCCAGGCTGGGGCTTTGGTCATTGGCGTCGTCTCGCATTGTCCAGCTCACTGGCCGCGTGATCGCCGGTTTCTCGGGCTGAGCTCCATGTTTTTTTTTTTTTTTTTGTTCACTTGTCCGTTTCCTTCTCTCCCTGTTCCGCCACCCGCTCGCTCCATACTACACCGGCCTCTTTCTTTTCCCTGGGCCGGCTCCTCAAAGCTTTTGACTTCTTTCGCCTTCGCGTCCTTATTGACCACCTTTTCCTCGCCGGTGTTTCTTTTCTGCCGGTCCAGTTAACTTTTGGTCTCTGCTTGCTGCAAGACCGAGGGCCCTGCCGATTTGAGGGAATTTTCTCAGCGGCAGTTCAGGAACTCTTCACTCATATCTTGTTTTTTTTTTCGAGTGTCAACCTGGTGCGGCAACACGTTCAAGACTGCCCCTGTGTATTTGTCCCCTTTTCGCCGCCTTCCTTTCTTCCAACGGGAAAGCGGCATCTTTTGGACAAGGGGGCCTGTCTCTGGTTCCTTTCGAAGAGTCAGGACCAAAGCCCCCGGTAGGCGTCAAGGGCCCGCAGAATTTTACTTTCCTGTGCCGCCAAGCCTACGACTTCTTTCGACTTATTCTCTTCTTAACGGGGCCTTTGCCTTTATCTGCTTTGTGATGATGGAGGCCGCCGTCACCTTTTAGACCGGCGTCTTTACATTACATGCCTCTACTGAGTCGATCGTGGCGCCTCACACGCGACCTTACAGCCACTCCTGTGGAAGTTGAAGTTTTCCTTCCGATCTGCTGGATCGAAGGTAAAAATGGGCATGATTTGACCTTTTTTAGGAGCCTTTTTTCTCCCTCTTGCGCAAGTCTACAGGACATCCATCCCGAAGCGAGTTGCCCCGTTCTCCTCCAGGTAGCGGCCGTGGGACTCTTGATGACTATTAGTACGGTTTGTACCTATTCTGTCCCCCGCATGCAGGACAAAGGTTCCCCAAGTAGGGTTAGTTGATCGTTACGCGTCGTATACGTTGGCCTTGTATTGCCTCGGCGGTATCTCCCCTCTGCTGCCCGATGAGGTGATTGTTCCCCCGTTCCTCCGTGAGAACCCTGACGATACTGTACGCTTTTTACGGTGGCTCTTCTGGTGTTTCCGGCGTCATTTAGGCGTGCGGTCTTGCCCACCCCCGCGCACCGTTCAGTTTTCGTTTTGGTGTTTCTCTTTCTTGCTTTCCGTTGTGCTCGCTTTCTTCTCCCGACCTTAGGGATGCGCGTCCCTCCCTCTTGCCGTTCTTTCTGGGCGGCCTACGCGTTGGCATCATGTCATGTCGGCCTACTTCCAACCCTTTTCCTTGGGCTATGACTCTGTACACAGCCCTCGGTCCCCTCCAAGCAGGGACGCGGCTTCTGGAGGTGGTAGTGGCTTGAGCTTTGAGATCAGGGGTGAGCAGTGGGTTGGCTGCCTGCCCTGTCCGGTCTGCGAGGATGTCTGGTTGATTGACGTCCTTTCTCCCGAAGCTCCTCTAGCCCTAGGCGGCGAGCCCGGAGTTCATTCCCAGCTTCTGTAATAGCGAAGATTTTTGCTGAGGGATCGAGTTCGGCTGGTCCAGTCCTCTTTGTGCCTATCTTTCTACCTCTTCCGGGCTGTTGATAGATATTTACTCTTTCCCCTCGCCGCCGGCCTGTCTCGATGGACGCTATGAGCGACCGCGGCGCGTGCCCCACTTCCCGGGCTCGCTTTCTCCTGATTTCTCGAGGTGGTGTGCGACCGCTAGACTTCCCTTGTCCTCTAAGCCCCAAAGGCGAGTCCGTCGTGCAGACAAACATTCCCCTTCTCCGCGTTAGCGCCGCCTTTTCCCCCCTCCGAGGAGGTTTAAGGCTGTTGGTCGTGCCCCTTGCCCAGCACGCCGAGCCCGCCAAGGAAAAAGGGTTTTTCGTGAGAATCGCCATGACCACCTGGAAGCCCGGTCCCGATCCGGTTATTTTTTTTGAGGTTTTTCTTTCTCCCCCCTGACCCAGTTAGGTGCTTGAATCGCGCCTCCGGACCACCACGCACCTCTGAACTCCCGACTCGCAGGCAGCCCGCTCTCAGGCCTTCCGGCCGCAAAGTCCTCGCACGCTTTGACTTAAAACCCCCCTCGTTGATTTTTCCCGTCTTGTTCTAGGAAGAGTTGCTTGGAACCATAACCTTTGCAAGCCTTTTTGACCCTTCATTATGCCTTAAATGGGACACTGTCTCCGCCCCCTGACCATACGAAACACTCACGGGTCCCCGTTTACTGGCCTGAGGCGAGCGGGTCTCGAAGCCTCTGACTCGGCGCTCTCTGGTCATTCCTACCAAACTCTCTCCTTGAAACCGGATGTCCTTGGGCCAGTTAAATGGCTCGAATTCTTCTGCGTCAGGTTTCCCTGCCCGGCCCGCTGCTTCGGGAGACCTTGCATTTTCCCCATTTTGAGTGTAGATCTAGCGGTAGGTCGCCCCAGATATCCTGTATCTCGCCTGTTGGCACGCGCCTCTCCAACGGCGAAGTTCCGTACTCGCCTAAATCCCTGCTCTTCTGGCCTGTAGGGCCTGACAGTCGTAGTTAATGAGCCTGCCTGGTGCGGTCGGGTTGGGCCCATTTTTACTACGGAACATGATCCCCAGACTCCTCTTGTGCCCCCTTTTCCTGGCAAACGATCTGGCCATGGTACCACGATGCGCTTTTGACACGGGTGTTTCACCTTAGAAGACCATTCTCGTTCCTGGTGGATGTTTCTACTTTTGCTCAGCTACGGTTCCCGCTCCTCGTCGTAGGTAGTGCCTCTGTGTTTCAGGCCCTGAACATTTTCTCCTAACGTATCCTTTTCCTCTTGGGCGCTTTCCTCCCTGTCCGTAACTTACCGGCCTTCCCCCCCAACACCGGCCCTGCGGTTCGTTTTTATAACGCGGACGTGTCGCGTCCTCCAGGTAATTTAACGCCACGCCGCTTTGCTTTTTTCTGTCCGTCACTGACTGTGAGCTGGCCATTCGATCGGTTGCGGCAGCTCGATGACGTTCCCGGTCATATTGAAGACAGCCTGGATGATGTTCTTTAGAAGCCCCTTTCGAGCAAAAAGTTTTGCCTTCCATTCTCCTTTAAACTGTCGACTCCCCTGACACCTTTTTACGGTCGAATGTTGCGACGTTTCCTGAGTTGCACCCGCCCTGCAAGGTACCTCTCCCCCGAGGGTTGACCTTTTAGAGCCGTACGGGCACTCCGTCTGCAGAAAGAGCAGACGTTGCCCTGCTCTGCGGACCTCCATCTGACCCCTGTTCTCTCTTTCCGTAGTCGGTTTCTTTTCCTCTGGATCGTACGAATTTCTTTTAAGAGCGGCCTTGAACGCTGCCTGCCCTTGCTCGGAAGAGATGACGTGGCCCCATGGTGATCAGGATCCTAAGCACGAGTAATGATAAGGGAGCAGGACCTCTTCCCGAACTATCCCAATTTTTTCCTCTCCCCCTTTTTTGTTTTTTCTGGATTGATCAGTCGGCTCCACGTCCCTATTCGGAGGCACTCCCCCTGGCTCGGCCTTCCTCGTGATGATAGACGCTTCCGTCATTCCTATATCCCCCCTCCACAGGGGCATTCCCGGTGCGGACGCGCCCTTTTCTTTACATACATTGGCCGCGCGTATCTTCCAGCTACAGAACCATTGACGCTGAAAGTTGATCTGTCTTCCGTCCCCCGGAGCGGGCACGGTCGGCTCCGTTCGCCCTTTATGAAATGTATTTCGACGCCATTGTCAATGTTCGTTATAAACTCCTGTGTCCAACTCTTTCAACCCCCTATCCCCCGTTAGAATGCTGGAAGGTTCTGGTTTTCATGGGCGCTCCTCTGCAGTGGTCTCAGGAATTTTTTGTCTCGATGGTTGCCTCCCGTATTTCTTTCTTCCCTTGAGCCCCGATATCTTTGTTTTTGACCCTTGGATCGTTCGCATGGGCTTCGGCCCTTTTTATAGAGCGGTAAGTCACGATCTCACTTGAAACCCTAACTGTGCAGGTCCTTTTCTCCCGGCCGGGTATTGCTTTTCCTTTCGTTTTTAATCGGTGCGCCCAGCTCCTCTCCGGGGTTGACCCTTCTCCGTTGGTTTGGCGTTGATTACTTCTGAAAGAATCGTCGATTCTGGTTTTCTCCTTTTTTTCAGGGCTCAGCCCCCTATTTCCCAAAGATACTCCTAGTTTCCTTCGGCCTCGTCTGCTGCAACAAGTTTCATGTCGCCGCAGTCGCTCCCTACCGAGATGGTCTGCGCTCGCACCCCTTTTTCTTCCCCTGGGTCAACGTGGCGACGTGTTTTACCCCCGGGGCCCGTCGCGGGTTTTTCTGCGGGGCGGAATTGCTTAGTCCGTCGGGCCCCCCCCATTCCGTTTTTTTACGGGGCCAGCCCCGACGGACCTCCCGCGCAGCCGAACTTGTCGTCTACTTGGAAAGGACGTTTTCTCGCGGGCGTTGGATGCTTCCCTTCGCCGTTGTTGTTTTCTTGCCCTTTCACCAGGTCTCGATTCTGCTTCAGAACTGGTCCACATCAATAACGACCCTGTTGTTTTGCCAGATTCCCCGTTCTTCCTAGGCAGGTGCCTTGACCTATCAGGCCCACTTTTTTAATCGAAAGTCTTGGTGGGCTTTATTTCTTTTTTTTAGTGGAGGTTCGATCCTATGTCGCCCATGTCCATGAGGCGCCCTCGAGCTTGGTAACTATGGATAGCTGAAAAGGCCGTGATGATCTTTGTAGTCCTTCCGCTCTTCCCCAGATGGCCCTTCCCGGTCCCCGCTTCTGGTTGGGATGGGATCTTGGTCGTGACCGGGTTTTGGACGACTCTTCCCCATAAATGTTTTTTTGACTCCGATTCTCGCCGATTGGAGGGGTGTCAGTACCCCCCAATTTTTCGAGTCCCCAATCCCCCTGATCAACCGCGGTGAGCGTTAGTCTAGAAGTGGACTTCGGCTGTTCGGAGTATGAACCCTCCCGCTCGGCCGGGTGCCGTTCGTGCTGTGGTCGACTTTTCTTCTGCTTTCGTATTATCTTTTTCCTCCTAACGTGGTTCTAGACGCCTCGTCATTTTCCCCTGTGATTTGGGTCGACTACGAGTGAATCGGGTCATTTGAGTCAGCCAACAAGTTGGTGGTGCTGCTCCTTGAATTGCATCCTTTCCCCCCTCCATTGACTCTTTGATTCTTGGTGGTCCCCTGTGGCGATTCACTCCTTTTCATGTGCTTGTTTGGTTTTTTTTCATTGCGATGTGAGGTTCTTTCTCTTGTCACCGCCTCGCCTACCTGAGCCGCGTATCCAGGAGATATGGCGTCGTTCTTTCTTTTGTGGCGCCTCTTTGCTCTTCTCTGGATGCGATTACTCTGGGATGGTTCCCTTCCCTCTTTTTTCTTCCTTCCTCCTCTTGTTTTTGTTTTTTGTTCGGACCGTATTTCTTCCAGCGGCCTCGAGCCCTTGCCGCCCGCGGTCCTGAGGCGTCTTCTCCTCTTGGGATTACTTTTCTTTTCTCGGGTTCTCAGTCTTTCGGGCTATTCCTCCTTTTTTTTTTTTTTGGGGCTTTCCTCGGCCCGGTCCCGAGCAAGGATTCCTCCACGGACCGGCGGGCCGCGCAGCCCAAAAACCCCTGCCGCTCTGCCTCGTTTCAGCGCCCACGATTTCTTTATGCCGTTTTTCGTTTTTTGTCCCCGTCGTTTTACATCCTTTCATTGCGCCCCCTAGGTTTGGCGCGATTCTTCCCTGAAACGACACTCTTTTAGGCCGACCCCGGTATCCCCCTGGAGTGCCTCAGTAACAAGGAACGTTTTTGAGCTTCGTGAACCCCCCCAGGTACGCTACAGAGTGTATCCGTGACGATCCCTAGCAGCGCGGTGTCAGCACTTCGAAACGGCCCTTCCCCGTCGATCGCCTGCCTTTTTTTTTCGTTAGTCTTGTGCTTCGCCGTGTTCTTTTCCCCCAGCGTCCCCACCTCCCTTGGCAGACAGAGATAACCAATGTAGCCAGGGCAGGTGCCCACCGGATTAAAGACCTTTTTGACCTCACCCGACCCCCCAGAACCGAGGTTGTGGCCCGTGGCCGGCCCGGGAGTCGAGCATCGACCGGAAGGAGAAGATTTTTTACCGGCTTCCCCGATGGTCCCGGCTCTTTTTTCCGCGATCTTATCTCGGTTCGCTGTTTTACATTTCAAGCCATTCTTACGTTGGTGTCACATGTTAGGAAAGCAGTTTTCTCCGGACCACCCTTCAAGCTTCAACACGCGGTTCTCTTAGGACGGTAGGAGCCACCCTTTTTTACTCTTCGGTGCGGCAGCGCCACGTCTGCAGTGGACGCCTTAGCAATTTTCTTCCTCAAGCCCTCGATCACCGTGCCTGTATCTCAGACGTTCCTTGTGCCCTGTCTGCGGGGCGCCTGACTTCCCCTTAAGGAAAGGTGTGCGCTGCTGTTTCCCCTCCCTTTACGACACTCGCCCGAGGGTTCACGATTGGGTTTCTACGGGTGTAACTCCCTTTGTCAGTCCCTTTTCTTGAGTCTGCTTGGGGTGGAGGCCCTTCTGACAACTGTTTGGTGAAGAAGCTCCTCCTTTGACGACGCGTCCCCGTGCGGGACTCTGTGGTTTATTTTTTGAGAAAACAACGTGTCTTTTTCTCCCCTTATCCCGTTGCCATCGTCCCTTTCTCCTTAAGGCGAACCGTAAGTCGCCGGCCTACCCCCAAACACCGTAGCGCCTGTGGGTCTGAGGATACCTCTTCTTTCCACCCCGTCCCGGACCCATTTCAACTCCACGCTCCAATTTGTCTCTTGCGGTCCGTGGATGTTCCCTGGCAGGCGATAGACAATTCTGATGGGACACCCCCGCCCATTCCCTCCGATCTTTCGGCTTATCGTTGCTTTCCTTCCGAAGAGAATACCTTCCCTGCTAAGAGTTGCTTTTATGTAACAAATTCGAGTCTCCCATGATACGCCGCTCAAATGGAGAAACGTTAGGCGTGTGCAAGGAAGCCCTTCCCTCGTACAGGCCTGGACTTTATGCAGTTTCGACCGTCAGGGAGTTTGTCCTTGGACGTGCCCGAGAGCCTTTGCACCTCTTCCTGATCGGCTGCCTATTTTCGTAGGGTGTTTTCGGGTACGCATCGCGGTCCTCCGAACTGTATCCGATTGGAGACGAGATCCCTGCCTTTCCGGCTACCTTGACGGTCTCTCAGTTTGATTCTTAATTCCGTCGCCCTCTGATTTAGCTTCCGGGTCCTCCCCTGCATCTTTGAGAGGAGAAAGATCTAGCACATGCTCCTCCCTTTTTGTTTTGAGAGAGCTTTCGCCTTATTCTCCATCCCCCCCTTCTTCGGCCTTCCCCTTCCCCCTCTTCGCCGTGCCGTTGTTCATACCCCTGATGGGCAAACTATCGATATTATTACGCGCAGGGTGGAGTTATTTCCATCCCCGAGTCAGATTTCCCCTCCCCTCTAGAAGATACCATAGCATAAACCTAAGGACGCGCGCATGAGGACACGCCCGGCATTTAGAAATATCATCTTTTCTTTAGGTTTTATTCTTTACTCCCCTTTCCCTACGGTGTCCTGCTTTCGGTTGTTCCTGATTAATTTAACCTTACACAATGTCGGTTCGATGTCCCTCTTGGCTGGATCCACTTGGTTCTAAAGTGAGTTCCCTCTCGATGCTCCTCTTTTCTCCGCTCATGAGGAGGCAAGTTTTTATTCGATCCTGATGATCGTAATTCCTTCATCTGATCGTACGCTTTCCGCCTTCCCTACCTTTTTTTTCTACAGTCTTTGCCCCCTTCACGTTCCTGGAGTGGCTTTTTCTTCCTGACCTGCCTCCCTTCGCTTTTCGCAGCCCACCGGACGGCATGTTGTAGTTTTTCCTTTGTTCTGCCCGTTCTTCTTGCCCTCCTTCCCGTCTCCCGATGCCCGGAATATTCCTGGGGCTAAGACTTGTTTAGTTGAGGCCATGAAGAAACACTACCCGGCCCCTATAGTCGAGTCCCAGCCCTTCGGTCCGTCTCCAGACCGGCTCCCCTCGCCTCCCGACCGGGGTCGTCGCGCACCTATCACGCCCCCGTCCTTAATAGTGTAAACTTTTTCTTTTTTTCGTTCCGCATGTACCCCATGCGCGGCCCGTGCTATGAAGGAAGGTTTTTTGACTGAAGGTGCACCCCCCCCCTCGAGGCGACGAGCTTCTTTTTTTTTTTTTTCGTGATTTTTCTGTGCCCCCTTGCCCCCCCCTACTTCCTGGCAGTGCTGGTGCCTGCACCCTCGTTCCCTTCGTGGATCCAACCGATCCCTTGCATTTTTTTGGAATGAAGTTTCTTTCCTCTTGACATGCTTAGGATGTACCCCCGAAATTCCTTTTTTCGTGGTCGGCGTAGGTTCGGTCCGCCCTGAAATACGATGGTTTCTCTGATTTGTCTTTCCTTCCATGACGCCCGTGACTTTTGTAGTGGCTGCTTTTCATTCGGGATGAACTTGATCGGCGCGCCTGGAGTTATTTTAGTCTTTTTGATTTTTCTCCGGTTCTTCTGTTTTTACTACTGACCCCTGTTGGAGAGCGTTTACGGTTTCGGCGGTGTTCAGTACCCGGCCGCTACAAGAAGCACTTTCGAGGATAAGTGGCCGTCGACTGAGTGTCGAGAAGGAGGATGACCTTTTCGGCTTTTCTTGTCCTTTGTGGTGGTCAGTCTCTCTCCATCTTCCTTTTCGATCCCTCCTCCTCAACTGGATCAGGTTTCTTTTGAGACCAAGGCCGTTTGATCGGTTTTTTCCTTAGTTCCTCCGGTTTTCTTCATCGGACCACCGTGGTCCTTCGAGGTTTGACGGAAGACGTGCTTCAGCAGCGTTTCCGACGCTGAGGATGCAATCCTCTTCCTGAGCATAGTTAGCAGGGTTTTTTTCTGCGCGGCCGGCTTTCTTTTGCGGAGGCTTTACCGCCTCGAAGCCTTCGCCCCCCTGCGCGCTCCCGGTAGAGCTTGGAGAGACCGGAGCTGTTCCGATTGCGGCGCTCGCGCCGCTTTGCAGAGTGCCTCTCTTCGCTGAATGGTCCAGGCCTTACGGTGCTATTTTCTCGGTTGGCCTCCTTTTCCTCCCCAGAGACTCGAGCATTGTTTTTCCTCCGTCTCTCGTCCCTCTTCCAGAAAGGATTTACTCTTTTCATCTGCTCCTGGAGTCCGTGCCGTTGTTCGCTTTTTCCTCTCCAGGTACAAGAGTGGTTCTTTTTTTTTTTTCTGTGTGCCCCGGCACCTTGCGACGCTTCTGGCCCCCCTCCTTCCACCCCTCCCCGCCTCCCTTCTTCCCGTGCGGGGCGGGAACGGTCTTCGGGCAGCTTTCACCCGTTTGAACAGCCCCCGTATTGCATAGCATGACCTGATCCCTCTTTTCGCCCCTTTCGCCTTTTTCTCAAGCTGGATGTTTTCTCCATCAAGACTTTTGCTGCCGGCTTAGAGAGACGACCCCCCACAGCACGCTGACACCCTGAACCTTCTCGTTTCGCATAGGGGTTTTTTCTTCCCCGCTTTCTTACTCCGTCGAGTCCTGCGCTCGTCGGGTCGTCCTTCTTTCGTTCGCCGTCGTGAAATCTCCTCAAAGAGGGCAGTTCCCCGTCTGCTTTTTACAGACCCCGTGCCCCTCCCTCCCTTGGTGACCCACAAAAGAAAGAACGTTGCCGTTTCCTTCAAGGCTTATGTTCTCCGAAGAAGAGAAGAAATCTTTACACGTTTGCCCTTTAGGATCCACTCGGTTTTTCCTCTTTTGGATGTCCTTGGCGCTAGTTCCATGACCGCCATCTAAGGTGCGCGGAGCCCTATTTCAAGGCCGAACGTGAGCTCACTTTGCGTTGACGGATGCTTTTTGCGCACTATTCTAGCGTCATAGCCGCCGTCCGCGACACGGTCCACTTACGGCGGGGCTCCTAACGAAACTCTTTTCGCCTCGATATGTGAAGAAGCTTTTCTCCCCTCGTGCCTTTTAGTAGAGGGGGGCCTTTTCCCTCCTTTAGCCATTTAGTTCTCCCAAAGAGATTGGACCTGTGAGGAACGCTTTCCCCCCCGTGTTGTGTTTCTTGTGCAGTTTTACTGTTTTCCTGCTGAAGGACCTTTTCGAAACTGTGGGCCTTTTCGTAACGTTGCCTCATTTACGCAGGTGACGACTTGATGTTCGTTTTTTCTTTTTGTTCACCTTGATTCGGTCTCTACCAGTTCGTTTTTGACTTCGTGTGCAGTCTCTTTCGGCCAACCGTCTGGCCTTCCCCGCGGGGTTTTGGTTTGGCAGGCAGAAGCCTCGTTTGGGTTCAGAACCCTCCCCCCTGGCTTCTCCTTCGCGGGCCTTTACCTTCGCCTTGGTCAGGGCTTTTGTTTTTTCTTCCCTAGATGCTTTTCCCGCCCCTTTCCATCAGAGGATTTCATCGTTCTCAGGCCGACGAAGAAGCCCGAGCGTCTCCCTCTCTTCTTTTGGAAAACAACCCTTCTTCTCCTCTAGATCTTACTTCCTCTGCTGACAGGGATTTTTTTCAATGCTTTTCTTCTTTCAGGCCGTCCGCAAGCGTTTCAGCCCCCGTTTAATGAGTGAGCTCCAGTTTCCTCGAATCCCCTTGAAAGCTCTTTTTTCTCGATTCCCTTTTCTGCTTTTTCATCCTCTGACTTCTTTTGGGCAGCTCTGGAGAGAAGACCCGGTTCCGGGCCTCTCTTCCTGGTCGGTATCCCTGCCTTCCCGTACCTGCTCCCCCCCAGGCAGTTTCTATAGCCCTTCTACCGCCTGGGAGGAGGAGAAAGCTTCTTACATTCATCCTTACTCTTCTTCTTGGTTTAGGATTCCTGCTTCTCCTCTTCTTCGGCGGCGTCTCTGCAGGCCTATCCCCGGACCTCTAGCTGTCCCATTCCCAAGGATCCGCAGAAGGTTTTTCGCGCCCCCCCTCTTAAAGTTCTTCGGCTATTATTTTAAGACAATATTTTTCCTTCTCCAGCCTGAAAAGATAGGCATTCTCCCGTCCGCTCAGATAGGCGGCGCCCCTGTGTTCTCCATTAACTGTACCCTTTCTTCTTGACGACATCTTATCGCTTTTTTGAGTAACCTGGTTCTATAACATTTCCCCTGTTCCTTTCAAAAGGATGGAGGGCGTTGGGATCATTTTTTGTCTCTCGAAAGGTTTTCTTGCTACGTTGGTGGGGCTCTTCGTTTTCTTCCGATCACTCTGCTGTTGGTGTTCCGGCCGTTAATTTAGTCTCCCCCCCTCCACTATCTGGCCTCCACGCGGTGCTGGCCGGCGAAATTCGTTTTTTTTTTTCTTCCCCCTCGTGCCGGAGAGTCCTTCCCAACGCAGTATTCTTTTTGTTAGTCGTGTCCCGGAGGCCCTTTTCTCGGATTCCACCTCGATGCACTTGAGATTACGGGACCTCCCCCTTTCCCTGTCCTTCCTTCCACCCCATTCTTACAACGGACTAATCGGGACCGTAGGTCTGTTCCCCCACCACGTTCAAGACCTGCTATGTTCCAGGACCGAGTTAATCTCCCCACCCGTTCTTTTCACCCCAGCTAGTGGACATTCTCTTGGTAGTGTTCCGAAAGGAGGGCATCCGACGTTCCTTGAACTTTGACTCTTGAGACTCTAGACCCGCCACCCTTCGGCGCCCTAGATGACGGGGAATGCCGTGATCTTTGGTTTTTCGAGATTCTCTCGGCACGCCTTTCACTACTGGGGCCGTTCACGGTAGGCTTTAGATTCTTCTATCGTGGCGCACATAAATCGTCTCCCAGCAACCGCGTGTGGAAGCTTTTTCCCCGCTGGCCTTCTTCTGGCTGGCCTGAGTTCAACCTTTCACCCGCAGACTTGCTCGCAGTCACTTTCGTTGCCCAAGGAATAAGATGCCTCCCTCTCTTCCTTTCTCGAGGGGATCGTCCCGTTTCCGCTTTTGCTGCTCGTTTTCTATTTCCCCGGGTCGGTTCAAACTTCTCGTTCTGGTTCTGCGTGAGTGTTGATCCGGGTTTGACCTAGGGTTCCTTGAGACCTCCGGTTAGCCTGGCTTTCCCTGAGCTTCCCATAGACGAGCAGTTTTTCGTGTAACTTCTGGCTGGCCTCCTCGAAGTGGAAGGATTTCCGTCGGTGCTCTGTTCCTTCCCCTTCCCGTATTTTTTTTTTCAGTTTTCGCGATATCTACCCCCCTTCTGTTTTTCTTTCTTGCGCATCCTCCCCAAGGAATCAACGTTTATGCCTTTTGCGGCGGAGTTGCATCGTTTTTTTTGATCGCGCCCCCAAGTGGTTGTTTTTTTTCGTTCTAACCCTCGTGTAACGAAACGGCTCTTCTTCGGCATTTTCCGGTTGCCTTCGGGTTTTGGTGGTCTTTTTCTGAGAGGGCGGGTCGGTTGGGGCTGGACGACGGCACTGGGCTTCTTCTTTTGATGCAGAGCCTCAGCTCCCCGATCTGTAGTTTGAGGCTTTCGCTCTTTTTTCGCGCGCTCCCCCAGGCCGTTTCTCTTTGCTTCGCGGCCGTGGTCCTTTCCCTTGTGCCT
>Ga0179593_1362437_pt1 | contig 12810 bp, 12 predicted proteins | sample CZODoug2_1_08_16_FD_185931 | JGI IMG/M metagenome (GOLD analysis project Ga0179593, IMG submission 185931) | Vadose zone soil fungal communities from Angelo Coast Range Reserve, California, USA - CZODoug2_1_08_16fungal (PacBio error correction) | ecosystem: Environmental > Terrestrial > Soil >... | reverse complement strand
GCGCTCAGGAGGCCAGGCACGGGCAAAGCATCGAGTTTCCCCTTTCCTTCTACTCTTCCGTTTTTTTTTTTTAGAAACGCGTTGTCGCGTCGGTCAGTCTACGCGAACGATCTTTGTTGCGCTGCCAGAGATCAGATGCGTCCCGTGCAGTTTCCTGTTTTTTTATGAACATTAGAGTTCAGACCCAAGCTTTTTCCCCGCAATCCCTCCTTTTCTAACGGTTACGACTTGCGCCAGCGTTTTACCCCCCCCAAATAGAATAGCTGTCATTCTGCGCCTTTTTCGTTTTTACTCTATTTCGTTCTCCTTTAATGAGGATCTACACGCTCCTTTCTTAGACTCTCTTCCCCCCCTCGGCCATGGAGCCGATCTTCCGATTTAATAACCGCCTCTTCCCCTTCGTAGGATACTCGGCTCGGCAACGTCCCTTCCGCTGTGGCCTTTTTTTCTTTTCCGTGACCAAGCTTCATTCCCGAAGGAAGCGATGATTCTTTTTCCCTAGTGGTCGGGCCCCGCGCCCATAGTCCCTTTTTCCCCCACGACGTTTAACGTTGACGTTCTGCCAGATATTTCAATCCCCCTCCCTTCAAGCGTTAACTTCATTCTTTTGTCCCATTTCGCTCCATTCCCACCCCCTACCTTGTTCCTTGCGAGAGTGGGACGTGCAGGGCAATGCGCCCAACAAACGATGCCCCTCCCTCTAAAGTACAAACTTCTTTCGATTTTTCCTGGTTCCCCCGAGATTTCTCCTACTTTTTTCCATGACTTACTGACTTCCTCCATTGAATTGCGCTCGAATTCATTCGGTACTTTATAGAGACCCATGTTGCCATTGTATTCCATTCACGGATGGACGAGGTCCGCCTAATTTTTTCCCTCATTTGCGACCACCTCTGCTGGGAGACCAAACAACCCAGCATACCTTCCCCTTCTTAGGTTTTGGTCATGGTGAGGATTTTCAAACATTAACCATCTACCTTTTGCCAACTTTTCCTCCATTGATGGCGATTGAACCCCCCCCCAGCCCAACACTATATGCAGGTGGGGTTTCCTCGCCTGGTCGACCCCCCTGCGATCTTCAAACCTTTTTTCCTCCCTTCGTTCTTCAACAAGAGTCTCTTGTCCATCAAACGCTCTCCGGTCCCCCGTTGAAAGTTTGACCCGACTTAGACTCCACGCTTCGTGATTTTCCCCGGCTCATGAACTTTTTTTATGCTGTTTGAGTCCAAATATTCTCTCATTTTCACGCCTCCGTTGAACCCCAAACCCAAAGGTACTGCAGCCTCTATCAGCTCTTTCCCTCGGCGGAACGCGCTGACCACTCCCCGCCAAATGGGTAAAGGAGTTTCGTCTTTCGTTCTTTTTTTAAGCTGATAAGGTTGGTAGCGCGTTGACGGAGTGCCCGTCTGAATCGTTCATTTGTCCTCTTAGGGCGAATCGACCAGGCTTACTCTGATAGCGTTCCAGTCGTTCAGCGTTCTTTTTTTCGCACCCCAATGCGATTAGTGTCGTCTTTTCTTTCTTTCCGGTCTCCCTCTGGGCCCAGCCTTGCGCTGGTTCTGCATGAGGATCCGTTCGTTTTGCTCTCCCCTCTTCTCTGTCTGCGCGTGTCACGATACATCCGTGCCTTCCTCTTAGGTTTGTGGAGATGTCGAGCCCGCTCCCTGATCGGTTTTTCTTTTCGCGTGCGTTTTTTGACAGTCCACATGCCTTCACGATTTCTTTCCATGACGGTCCTTCCCTCCTTCGGTTTCAGTCAAACCTGCGCGGCTAGTTTCTTCTTTTAAATTAGGTGCCCCCGGCTTTGCTGAAATGGCCTATTTGCGGTTTTCCGAATAACTTCTCGAGTGCTCAATATCTCGGTGTCTTTTTTTTCCTGGCACGATCTTTCCTTTTTTTTTGAATTGATCGAGTCCCTTACTGTTTGTCTCTTTTATTTTGACCCCCTTTTGGTTTTCTCCGCTTTCGGTTCCGCTGCTGATTACGAAGGTCCACTCGATGACTCGGCCCTCTCCGATAGGGGCGGAGATGAAGCTTTTGTCGCAGTGAGAGCCTCTGTTTGTTGCTATTGTCAGTGTTGGCATACAGAGTGCCGGGTTTGACCTCTTTTTACCCACATGTTTCATCTTTTCTTCACATTCCTTTGACCGCCAAACCCTCTGCGGACTGAAGCATTCCTCGATTGTCACGCTTTCTTTTATGGTCTACACGCAGTTCCAAGTTAGATCGAGCGTCTGCAGCTGCCCTTCCCGGCCCGTATTAGAGATGACCTGCTTCCTGTCCACTGACCTCCCGTGCATTACCCTCTTTTTTCTTCGGATTATACCTCCGGGGCGACTTGACAGGGATTGGTAGTCTGCTCGCCAGCTCACTGCTAGCCTGCCGCTCGTAAAGTTGCCCCGCAGCTGCCCCCCAGTGAAGATTTTTCCAACCCCAGGTGTCCGGGTTGTCCCAGAAATGTTGCTGGCAATAGGTGTGCGTATTATGACAGTCTAGTCATTTGCCGGTCCCCATTTTTTTAGGATGGCGGGCTGCATGGCCGCAGCGGCTTCGAGGGAAGTTTCGCCCCCATTCCCCGGGGTTGACTTTATGTTTTGTCTGTGTCGTGTGAGATCTTTCCCTCTCAGCCAGACGCTTCACGCAATCTTTCCCCTCCCGCCCCCCCGCAATTCTGACTTTCTCCCCCTGTCTCACACGCCTGGGTCTCCAGTCCCCGCCGCCGCTGCCGAGTAAGGTCTCCTTTTGTTCGCTCTACTTTTTTTAACGCCGTTCTCAACAATCCTTTCCAGACATTCCCTACCATTTGATTCCAGAGAAACCCTGCGCACCCCCCACATCGTTTCTTGGCTAAAGCCACACCGGTCCTGCTTTTAAGTGTCCGCTTCCACCCCCAGTTTCAGACGACGACCCCCCGGGACGAACATCTCCAAAGACCCCCCCCCTCTTAGAGGTCCTTCTCTTGTGAATCTTAGCACATATGGCGGATTTTTCTCCTCTCCTCTGAGCACCGTCCTTCTGGCTCCTCAGCTTTGCAAGTACTCACCTGTACCGTCCATCTGGGTTTTTGTTAGATTTTTTTTCGTTCGCACCCCAATCAGCGCAGCTCAAAGGTTGGAAGTTATTCTCCCAGGTTTTCTTGAGGATTGAGCGCTACACTGCTTGTCGTCTAAGCGGACGCCTTCGCCTCTTTGGAACGTCTCCCTGTGCCGCCTAGCCCAGGTATCGTGTTTCCCCCTTTTCCTTTCTACAAATCGAGCGCTGGATACCGCATGGTGCTTTCCCAACCCTCCAGACCTACAACCCAGTTTCACACTCATCTCACCCCCTCCCCATTTTTTGTTGTGAGGAGCTGGCTATTGTTCATGTGATGACCTAGGACTTTTTTGGTGGACATGCCCCTTCTATCCAGCGCCCGAGTCTGGTCCCAATTCCTGTCGCACCGTCCGGACGTGCTTTGTTTTTACCATCCTTTCCTTTTTCTATGACTCCTTGTCAAAAGCTGCTCATCCCCCTCTGCCCTTCTATGCAATGTGGACATCAACTTCAAGACGATGCTATCCCCCCACCGATTTCGCTTTCTTACTTGTCGAACCCACACCAGCTAGACTTTTTAAGGCCGCCCCTAGGCCTTTCAGCCCCTTTAGCGACGGTCATCTATTTATATACGGTTCTTTTTCAGTCTTGTTTATAGTCCTCCCCAGATGTGCACCCACGTACCTCAGCCCCCTAGAGTTTCCATCTCCCTGTTTGCTCTTGATTTTTCCTGTGACTTTGTATTATTGTGCTAGCCTTGCTATAAGTCGTATTGTGGCGGTCGTATTTCATTTCGCCACACCCTGCCGGTTGTTAGCAGGTCTTCTGTGTCTCGTTTACTGTAACACTGTTTTCCCCCATGTATTCCTTGCTCTCTTTTGTTTGGCGGGCGTCCGTTTGCCTTGAAGTTCCGTGCGGGACTCTTGTTATGGCTGACCCCGGCTTCGTGACAGTGATTTGTAATACGTGCTTTTTTCTTATGAAAGGCTCCCCTCCCTAGTGCCTGGCATTTGTGGCTCTTTTTTCCTTTGTCCATGTTCTCCCCGCCTCCCCGGAAAACTCAGATCTTTTCCAGAATCGCACGTTGTGTCTCGGCTTCCCCCTACCCTATTCTATGAATTCCGCTGTTTTCGTCTTCCTCCCTACTTAGGACGACACCAATGGGGTTTTAAAATCTATTCGACGATTTTTCCCACCCACCGATTATGCCGAACCAAGTTTCTTTTCGTCCACGGCCCCCCCCCTTTCAAGTCGAAGGCTGTGGGCAGAGCCTTCTCTTGTTCTCTCAACCTTTTACCAGGGGCGCCTGATGAACTTTCGTCCCCTCCATACGAAAAATTCCCCTTTCGCTCTTTCCAGAAGAGGGTTCCGCCGTCGATTTTTTTTGCGTCGCAGAAATTCACGTGATAGTTTCATTCCTGGGCCAATGGATAATAATCGCCTCTTCTTTTCTTTGAATTTCGCTTTCATCTTCTACGGTTCTTGACCCCCCCTCCTTCTTTTCTTCGTGAGTTGCTGCCTTTCGGAACCTTTGTAGATCCTGAGCCTTGAAGTAGTAAGATTTTGTTCAGCCGCTACGGAATTTCACACCTGTTTTCCTTTCCCCAATAGGTTTAGCGCACTACTTCACGCCCGACTACCTCGCCCTGTAGGATCACGATAGGGCCCCCCCAACGAGTTTTTGAACGAGAACATTCTTCTTCCTCCAAGAGGCCAGCCCCCGGGCTCGTTTCCCCCTCCTGCTCTCACTTTTTGGCCACACTAGTGGTCTACTGGCTTCCCACTTCCGCCCGTGCATCCTTACTGATCGTACCAGAGTACTGGTCCTACCCCGGATCCCTTCCACCTCCACGCGCGCGGATCGGCGACGCGCGCCTAAAAAACCCCTCGATAGCGTATGCTTTTGCGAGGATTTTCCTCGACTAACGATTATAGGTCCTCCTCTCTTTTAATGAGTGGTGGTCGCCCCCTCACCGGCACCGTCCCCCCTCGCCGCGCTTTACATCGCTTTGTCTTTTTCTGCCAGCGATTCTGACCTCACACTTGGCCAGAAAACATTCTCTTACCCCGATTGGGAGCTAGCCCTAATGCAGTACACTGAAGTCCCCCTTCGATTCTTGACCGTTCAAGATTTGCCACCGGCACCAGCAGCAGTCATCCGTAGTCCTCTGGTATTGACTGCCCCTCCCGGTAGGAAAAGTTCCTCCGGCAGCTCCTGAATAATTACATGTGTTATCCCAGATTGACATTCTTCTTCCCCCGTCACGATTAAACCTCCCCTGTACCATGCCTGGTTGCTCGGATCACCCGAAGAACCGGCCATTGTTTACTCTTTCAAGAGCTTCCTGATCTCTGTCCAGATTTCCTACATATTCAACGCCCTATTACCAAGTCCCCGCTTAACGTTCAACGGACGTTTCAGGAACTCTTTTTCACAAAGCCTCACCTACCGTTAATTTTTTGTGTCTGGTTGGTCTTTTGCTTTGACGTCCGGATTGGATGCTCTTTTATTTCTATCCGTTAGTTCCAGTTTTTTGTTCCCAGCGATGGAATGGTTTGTTCCGAGACATATTGAGAAACACCCAAAAAGCTCCCAACAATTTGTTCTAGACGCAGAGAGGTTACTCCCCTTTGTTCTTCTAGACTCGTTGTCGCTCCCTGTCCCGTGTTTAGGTTGTCTTCCTGAGCCGTCGGCGTCGATGCAGCTGTTCACGCATGCTTTTTCTTTCGCAGGTATTTCTCCTTTCCCCTCGATCGACATGACTTCACACTTCACAGAATTGCTTGTTCTTGGATTCTTTTAATAGACCCGAGAGGGCTCACTCCTTTTTTTCCTATAAATGATTTTTTTTCTTTTCTCCCCGTGACTTCCACGTCTACCAGACCCCCCTCACCAGTTTTCTTCGAAATTCTTTTTGATTTAGACGCAGGAGTTTTCGATTTCGGAAGGTTCGGTCAGGGACTTCCCCTTGCTTTCTGCGCCATTCCAGGTTTTGGTAGCAAGTGCTGCTACTTGAAGAGAGTCAGCAATTTCCCCCTTCTCCTTTTCCCCCCGGTCAGTTCAGGCCCGTGCTCTCCCTCCCCCTTAAGAGATGCCTGGATCCTTCGGAACTTTTTCACTCGGATTTGTACTTTTGGTCCAGTTGATTTTTTTTGAATACAGTCCGCCCTTCCCCAATTGCATTTCACCAGTACTTCGTTGATTGGTTTCTATGGTCGAATGTTCCCTTTCGAGAAAACGGACTTTTTAGACGATTGCTTTTGCATTATTAGGCGAGCGTCACATTTTCCCTCCTTAAGGTTGAAATTCATGGAGATTTCTTCTCGCTAATTACGGGTTCAAGTTCCTTCATTCTCTCAGTTCTGCTGCATGCCCTGCTATTGCAGGAAAAACGTTAACGGTTCCTTGCCCTTATTGCCGGCACTTGTAGAGCGATCAATCTCCTTGAGTTGAACATCATCTTGTGGTTATTTTCAGCTCGCTAACGCTCCTTTGGCCCTCTCTCTCCCTCCCTGCATTTATGAGAAGCCTCCTTGTAATTAACCCATAACCGCTGACCTTTTTTTTTGTCCGACGCTTTTCTGCCTTTTCCCCCTTTTTTCTCGTGTGTGTAGATTTTAGTATTTGCTTGAAGTCCGACAACCGTTTTTCCCACTGTCGTTTTTAATTTAAGAGGGTACTTACCCCATCATTAATGTGTATGCCAAAATAGGACCATTTTCCTAGGGCTTTCCCCCCTCCCCCCGTACTCTTTTCATCATGTACGTTTCGTTCAATCTAGTTTATGACCTTGCTCCCCGGTATTCAGCAATGCGGATCTGGCGATCGTCGCCTTGGACTCCTCTATTGCCTTTGCGGTCTTAGTGTCTAAATGCAGAAAAACCGATTGACGGATCTTCTCGCTTATTCCCCCTCAATCCGTTGGTGTTTGAGCCCTGCTTCTTTTTTTTAATCCCCTGTTTCCGGTTCACGGCCTCTTCTGGACCTGCGCCGATCGTTTTAAGTCTGTGAGACCCGTCGTTTTCCGCTTTAGGTAAGCACTTCGCCTTTTTCCCCCTCTTTCTCGTTTTGATGAAGAGAAGCGGCTTTTCCGGTGGTCCCCCTTTCCGAGGGTTTTCAAATCAGGCTTTCTTACTAATATTTTGACCCGGCGGCGACCTCAGCACGCCATTTGTTCCAAAAAAAACTATAGATAGATTGCCACCTCGTCTTACCAAGGGTCGCGTTCTATCCCGTCTCCTGAATTTTCAGTTCTTCTTCTTCTTCGGTCTCTGGCTCGGCTTTTTCACGAGGTGGTTTTTCACAGACACCTCTTTTTTTTCCCCTCCGGATCACAGCTTTTCACCCTCCCTGAACCTCCGGCGATTTTCGGGTTTTCCGGGCCAATAGTTCTTCTGCAGCAGTAGCAAGATCTTTTCCTTAACCGCCAGTCGTGCTACCCCCTCTCCTATCCCAACCTACAGTTACCCCTTTCTCACGTTTGTAAAACGGTGACGTCCTCGGTTAACCAGCCAACCCAAAGTTCGATATCCTTTTTTTTTTCCTACCTCCCTTCCTCGCATTCGAAAGAATAAGTTCCCCCCCTCCCCCCCCCTTCTTTTGCTTTCATGCATTGACGCCCCTTTCGTGAAACCTTCTTCCGACTTCCGACGTACAAACTCGCTTTACATTTATCTTCCCCCCCTTCCTCGAACTGCTCTACGGCCGGCTAAGCTGTTTCCCCCACTCCACATGAAAAGGCCGCTTTTTTGACTATTGCCGCCGACTTCCTTTGAAATTGCGATTTTCGTCGTCAGAGAAGGGCTGACGGTTCCTCCTTCCCCCCTCACTTCAAGCATCAAACTGTTTCCGCCCTCCACCAGCAGTCATTTAGATTCTATGTTTCCCTTTCCCCTTTCTAGGGTGAAGGACCCGGGCATCCCCCCCACATCTATCAGGTGACGACCCTTTCATAACTCCCGCCTCTTGATTTCATCCAAGGTTGTACCAACCCCCTTCTTCTTTCGGGGGGGTCTTTCCTTTTTTCCCCCTCTTCCTTGGCCATCGAAGAATGGGCTTCTTAATAGTTGTGTCTCTTTTTCAACCAGTCCATCTGATACAGCCGATCTCTCACAATTTGACTTTCTCCCACCGATCTATAATCTGCATGTTTTAACCGCTCCCCCCCCCAATTTCCAAACTTCTTTTCGAGTCTCCCCTATGTCTGTCATTGCCACGTCTACCTCTGTTCACACAAAAAATTTGATTTCCCCCTCCTTCCTCCATTAAGGTTAAGATATAAAATCAGGCAGTACCTTTCTGTCCCACTCCAAATTTTTAGCGAGATCCTGTCCCTGTATAGTCTGCCTTCTTACTGATCCGTGCGCTGTTCTCCAGCTCTTCCTTCTTCTTGGATCATTCCTTTCCCCCCCCCTATGTAGTGGCTCTCTCCCCTTAGATCGCGGCACAGAGCCTCTCAATGCCTGGTTAAAAGTAGTTGATCCTTTATAGAAGCTAGGTAACCCAATTGAATTCTTTCCTTTTTCTTGATAAGTCTTCGGCTTGATTTTGTCTTATGTTCGTTCTACTTTCCTAGGGAGAGATCGTCCTGGCTGAGCAGCCCTCTTTTTGTTTCCATTGGGCCTCTGAGCCTCCTATTTTGTAGATGGTGTCGCAATTTTCTAGTAAAGGCGGAGAAACCACGTCACAAGTATCTCGAGTTCTCCTCTTCCAGGAGCGTAGCAATCATATTCCCTTATCTATTCTTTTCAGGTTCCCTAGTCTGGGCCGTCAAAACAGCTGCGATGCCCGGCTCTGCTGAAGGCTCTTTTCCCCCCTAGTGAAGTTATTTCTCTGTTTTTCTCCCCCCAATTCGATCTGCAGACTTTTGCGTGAAGGTTTGAGGATCCTTCCTCCTTCGTCTTAATAAATAAGGTGCTGCGGTGCCCTTCTCTCGGCGATCCTGCTCCATTCTTTTCTAGATCCCAATTAAGCTCTGGTGAGCGAAGTTGGAGTAGGTTCCTCCTTTGCCTCCTTGCCGAGAACGCGATTCGTTGTCCTCCGTAAAGGATAGAATGGTCAACCTTCTCCCTTCTCGGTTTGATTGCAGCGTCTTTTTTCCTGCCCATCGCATCCCGTCTCAACCCAGTTTTTCTCTCTATTTTTCAAGCGCCGGCATAAGTCTCCCCCCCCTTCTGCTTTGAGTGTTTTGGACCCCCTGTTCCCTAGTTTTTTGAACCCTCATCCGCAACCAATCTTCCTATCCTGCCTGAGCATTGTCTTCCCCTCTTGAAAGTTCGTTTTTGGATTTGACAACTCACGGCAACTTTGCTATTTACACATGGATTCTGCCCTGAGATTTTACTCTCTCTCTCTTGCCTCCATAGAGTTTCGATCTTCCCATTGCTTTACCGCAGCGGCACCCAATGAGAAGCTCTAAGTTCCCCTCTACTTCTAGCGGTGTGATAATCCTCTCATGAGGGACGGGCTTGCCCGACGATGGCGTTCTTATTATGTCGGAGTTTGGACCTTTTTAAAGTTTGATACCCCTCCTTATCCTACTACCAAGGACCATTTTCACGGTGACGGTGCCCTTCCCGTTCAAAGTGCGTTGAAAGGTGTTGCGTCTTCTCTGAAAATAGTTGACAGAGTCCTTTTCGTTTCTGGCTTTATTTCTCTCCTTCAACTTTACGTCCGTTCCCTTTTGTTTCGCGACTTTTTTTAGATCTTGGATTTCCTATTTTCTTCGTGTTTCTCCGTGTTATCGGTGTTTTGTCCGGACACTCAGCTTCAACTAGCCTTTTTTTCTCCACACTTTCGGAAATTTTCCGCCCAGTGTGGGACTCCCTCTTTTTTCCCCCTCAGGGAAAGACGATCTCCGCGTCCTGCTGATTCTCTTGCTTTGGCCGCAAACTTCCACCCCTACTCTTCAAACTGGTATGCACTCATTTATTCCCGAGTAAACCTCCTTGAAAAAAACCCCCGATTGTTCCTCAAACTCCCCCCCCCCCCTCTCCTCGCCCACCGGATGCGAAGCTCAAGGGTAGGGCCTCACTTTCCGCCCTTTTCCAGCTTCTATCGCTTGTTTGTAGACACCCCCCCTTCGTCTTTTTTGTTATTTAGCTAGATATTTGCAAAGCTTCTTCTGATCATTTTATCATTCTGCGAATACTCGAACTTTGCAGCCGCGTCGGCGTGTAAGTGAGAGTTTTTTTGCGGTTAGCCCCCCACCCGTCCCATCTAGTAATAGGTGAATTATTCTTCTTTTTTCCACTTTTGATTGGTTCTTTTCATGTATGTTCTTTCCCGCCCCCGCGATTGTATAGAGGGTCCCCGACGGCAGCCTATGCCGCCTGTACGTTTTCTCTTGGTAAATTCTTCAATCTTGGCTCTGGATACCTTCATTTGCCGACCACGCGTCAGGACTTCCCCAGTACCTCCCTAGTTTCCTGTTTTGTGATGAGAGTGATGTTTTTTCAAGTTTGACGGGAAGCGTTATTCCCTTTCGTTATACAGCGAGTCTTTTCATTATGTACTCCTCCTGGTCAGCTGGATTGGCCCGTATTTTTTTCCCCGTGAAACAGCTCTTCCAACCTCTTGCACTTTCGATGCACTTCTCCCCCCCAAACATTGAAAGACCCGCGAGCACACTTCCCTCCGCTGTTGTTTTGCCTGTTAACCCCCCCAGTGAGCAGTACGCCCACCTCTACTAGTTCTTTGCATCCTTTAGAGGAGAAATCTTTCACGATCAGCTTCTGGAGGCACGATCTCCCCCGTTCCCCACTCGAAATATGTCTTCATCCCTACACTGACGAGAGAATTTGATTTGATTTCTCTCCCCTTTTTCGTAATGAAAGGTGGATGAGCTCCCTTTGTCCCTGCTTCCCTGCTTTCGAACAATCCCGACTCCTTGACCTGCCTTGTTTCTTCGTGATACTACGTGTGTCCTCCCTTTCATAATCATATGAACCTTCTTCTTTTGATCGATTTTAGCGATACACATTGGGGGGCCAGGCCGGCGGCGACGTCCTTCCACTTGGTTGGATGACGCCGTTTCTCCAACGTGAGGGTACTCAGAGGCTTCTTCACTTTTCCTTGGTCATCGTGGTGCAGATGTCTCTCTACAACGCGACCTTGAAAACCTTTGCGCTGACGACCAGACTTTCTTAATCATGTAATGTTCGCCCACTCCTCCCCCTCTCTCTTGATTAAGCTGTTTCACAGTCAGCCTATTGAAGCCCTCGCCCAAATGATTCACTAGCCGTTCCCCCCCTTTCTACCCTGCCTCCCCCTCTGCTTGCAAAACCCCCTTTTTCCCCCTGCCCCCGGGTGAGGGCCCTGGGACCAAAATGAAAGTATTAAGTTGCCCTTTTTTCTCTCTCTGCGGCCGCGCAAAACTGTGCCCATTTGAGGCTCGTTTGAGCATTTCCTCCATTACTCCATAAGACATATTCAAGAAGCTTCCCTGCCTCCTTTCTATATCAGCCGGCGCGCGCCTCCCCTCTTTTTCCCTTCCCTCCGCTTCGCTGATTGGAGGGCGTACCTTTCATATCCGACGCTTTCCGGTTGCATTCCCCCTCCTCGCACAAATCCCCTTCGGCCATTCTCCTGCATAGGAGCTTTTTTTTTGATGTCTCGGCAATCTGGTTTATCATGCCTCGTACCGTCTATATTTGAGTCTCACCTTCCTTCACCACCTGATTCCCCCTTGTTTTGACACCAAGTCCCCTCCCACCCTCCCCCAGTTGAGGCAAGGCCGCTGTCATAAACTAGTCTGGGGAGAGGATTCCCTGCTCTTCAAAAGCTTCTCAGCACGGTGTCTGACCCTGCATAGATTACCTTTATTCCTTCTTCGGCAAAGCATTCCTTTTCCGTTTGTTTTTTCTTTTCAGCCCGCATCCTTCCTTTTTACGTCGGATGTCCCCCCTGATAAAGTAACTAAATGCGTTTTTCTTTTTTCCTCCCTCTCAGCCCCCCCCCCCCTCCCCCCGAGAGTTTTGCCCTCGCGCTTCCACCCCCGGTATATTTCACCGGCACTATCCTTTGATAGGGTTCAGTTGCATTTTTTGCTCGCACGAACACGAACTCTCCCTGTTCCTACTAGGTTTGTTTAAGTTACTCTTCCCTTCCTTTGTGGAACCATTCATAGGCCCATATGTGCGACAGGCAGAATGCTCTCCCTTCCCTTCCCCAAACTGCGCTGAAAAGATCGACCCCGGCAACATGCGCCACCCCTCTACTAGAGGTGAGGTATTAAGTTGTCCCCCCGATGCCCCCGTGAGGCAAGGAGCCCTCGCCCTCAACGCGAGATGAATCCTCAGTCCACCCTTTCCCTTTTCTCCATGAAGCGCCACTTATTGCCTTCACCTCACGCCCGCAAACATCTCTTTGGTGAAGGGACCTTTTCCCCCCCGCCATTTTTCAGTGATTCGTAAGCCGATTAATCGATCGACCCTCTGTTTCCTCTTTTTCCCCCTCCTAGTGCAAACGCCGATGCTCAGTCCTTTCCTTCCCCCGGAACATCTTTGTGGCTCCCACTATGGTGATCCCCTCCTCATCGAAGAAGACTCTCCCTCTCTCCCCCCTGTTCCCTGGGGATTGGTCATGCGTTCCTCCTTCTTTTTTTCTCTTCGCTGAAGATACTGGCGGTACTCCTTTTTTTTTTTAAATTCTTTCTTTACTGGAGGCGTTCCCTGAGCTCATATTCCTCACCCCACCCATTTACCACAAAATGTTTTTTGTACCTGCCCTTTTTGAACTTGCTCTAGTATCTTTTTTTCTTCTCCTGTTCAAAGTTT
>Ga0179593_1350618_pt1 | contig 12810 bp, 16 predicted proteins | sample CZODoug2_1_08_16_FD_185931 | JGI IMG/M metagenome (GOLD analysis project Ga0179593, IMG submission 185931) | Vadose zone soil fungal communities from Angelo Coast Range Reserve, California, USA - CZODoug2_1_08_16fungal (PacBio error correction) | ecosystem: Environmental > Terrestrial > Soil >... | reverse complement strand
GGGGGGAAGGGGGGGGGGGGCGAAGGGGAAGCTTTTTTTTTTTCGGGGACCGGGTCGGCCCGGGGGGGCGGGGGCCCGGGGGCTGGGGAGGCGGCGGTTTCACAGAACGTCCACACAAGCTGGGGCTTTTCGAAAAGGGGGGCCGAATGGGGTCGCGAAAGGGAAGGGGGGGGGCCGGGGGAGGGTTTCCCTCGGAACGGGGTTCCAATTTGAAACACCCCGCCGCAGAAAGAAAAAAAAAAAAAGGCCTTTTTCGGGCAAAAAGCGAATTTTCTGTACCGGGCCCCGCCCAAAACGGGGCGGGGCAATCGGACGTTCGTCTTCTCAAATTTTAACTACGGGGGGGGGGGCGGCGGGGGGGGGCCGTGCTGGGGGGCCGGGAAAGGCGGGGGGGATCCCATATCGGCCGAGGGGTGATCGGGGGCGGGTGTAACGTTCAAAACAAAAAAAACACGAAAAACAAATTCTCGGGCACCACCGGGCCGGGGGGCGTTTCCCTGGGGGGGGCGGCGGGGGGGGGAAGGTTTTCTTTCGGGCCGGATTGCTTTGCGCCCGGGGGGCGGTTTTTTTCGGTGGGCCTGATCGTTTGTCGGCCCCAGCACCCTTGGGGGGGCCTCGAGGGTTTGCGGGGGGGAAGGGAGGGGATTTGGCCGGCTCGGGAGCTGCACAAACCCCGGGGAATCGCTGTTGGACCCAAAAACCGGGGGGGGCTGCGGGATGGGGGGGACGGCTTGGGGGGGGGGAGGGGAACCGTTTCGACAACCCCCGTTTTGATGCCTTTGGGCTTGGCGGCGGGAACGCCGTGCTTTGGAAAACGGGGGGGGCCCCAGCGGGCGGGGCCGGTGGGGCGAAGGGGGGGGGGCTGGGCCGGAACCTTTTCATCCAAAACATTTTTTCCCATTCGAAAAGGGTTCGGGGTCAGCGGGGTTTCGCGGAGTTGCGAAAGAAAGTGTAGGGGGGGGGGTAGTTTGGGGGGGGATGAGGGGCGCGGGGGCGAAGGGCGCCCGGCCGGGGGGGGAGGTCCGGGGAAATTTGAAAACCCAAAGGGGGGGGATTTGGGGGGGGGGACGCTCACAATTCCGTTTGTTTTCGGGTTTCTGTTCTTTTCCGGGGGAATTGATTTGTGGAAACAACGGGGGGCGGCCCCCCCCGGGGCCTCCGGGCACCGGTGACACCGTGGTTTGGGGGGGGGGGGGGGACATGGGCGTAAACCGGGACGCCCAAACAAGGGGGAAGCCGGGGGATGAGGGGGGGGCCGGGCCGTTTTCGGCGGGGGGTTCATTTTTTCCGCCAACAGGGCTGGGCCCCGGCATGGGAAACGGTTTGGGAACCGGGACGGATCGGTCTCTTACGGGGGCGGGGGGGAAAGGCTGGTCAAGGGGAATTTTTTGGCAGGGGGGGGGGGTGAAAGTGGGGGGCGCCCCGGGGCGTGGGATGGGTGCGTCCTTTTTGGGGAAGGCCGCGGTCGCGGGCAAATTCCGCGATGGGGGAGATTTTTCCCCTTCCCGGGGGGGGGCTGGGGGGGCTCAGAAGGATTTTGGGGGGGGAAATCGGCACCGAATTTTCCCCGGCCGGGGGCGGCCGGCTGGGGGGAGTGGAAAAAAAAGGGCAACTGAAGGTCCGGAGGGGGGGAAAGTTAGTCGGTGCCAGGGTCACCCCCTCGGGAAAGGAGGCCGCCGGGATCCCGGAAAAAAAAAAAATCAAAGCCCGGGGGGAGCCCATTGGATTCAGCCTAGAAGGGATAAACTGCAATTAATTTGGGGGTGGGCGGCTGGCAGGGAAAAAGCTCTTCTGGGCAGATGGGGAGGGGGGGGGGCAAATTGGGCGTAAAAAAACAAGGGCCCAGGTCCGAAGGGTTTCCATTGGGGGGGGAAACCTAAAAAATCAAACTTTGGTTCCGGTCCGGGGGGCGGTTTAATCGGCCCCGTTGGGGGCGGGGCCATCCCGTACAAACAGGAAAGGGGGGCTTTCTCAGGGAAGCGCCCTCGGTTGGAGGGGGTGGGGGCCCGGGGGGGGGCCGGCGGGGCGGAGGGGGCCATGTTTTCCCAAGGTGGCTTCGACGAAGATGCACAGGGGGGAGTTTGGGTTTGGGCGGGCTGGCCGGCTCAACGGTGGGGGGGGAACCCGTCAACGGGGGGGGGCTAATGGGGGGGGGTTTCGGAACGGGATTGGGGAAACTGGAAACCCACCCAAGAACTCGGATTTCGTTTCGTTTTTTTCACCGGGGCCCCAACGCCATTCATTTCCGTGGATCATTCGCCCCAAGGAAAGAGGGCCAAGTCCGGGGCCACCAAGCTGGAACAAGTCAGGTTTTTTTTTTTTTTTTTCCGGGGGGGGGGGGCACATCCAATTTCAATAAAAAACGGGGGGCCTCCGCCACAAAATTTCGACCAATGTGCGGGGGGGGGGGGAGGTCCGGGAGCGGGGGGGGGGGGGGGCGACCGTTGGGGGGGGAGAAAGTCGGGCAAGGTTTTTCCTGGGGCCGCCTTTTGGGATTTTGGAGTTTCCCCGAGGGGGGGGGCCCCCCTTTGGCAGGGGAGGGTATTGGGGCCCACGGGACCCGTGGGGGGGGGGACGTAAAAAGGGGAAAAAATTGGGGGGCCCGTTTTGTGGGGGCCCTGGGCGCTTCAAGGGGCTCAAGGGGGCCCCGCCGTGGCGCAAGCGGCTGGGGGGGGCGGCCCCCCAGGGATTTTCGAGAGGGGGGTGCGGGGGGGGGGGCACGGGAGGGCCAGTTTCGAAAATTTTTTCCCGGGGGGGCCCGGGAGGGGGTGCGGTGGAGGGGGCAAGGGGCTGGGGGCAACGCACTTTGGGGGGGGGCTACTGGGGGGCTTTTTCCCCTTTTTTAACCCCTTAGGGCGGGGGGTTTGGGGGTGGGGTTTTCTAATGGGTGGTAAAGGGTTGATTGGGGGATAAAACAAGAAAATAAGGGTTGGGACACTTTGGAGGTGGGGAGCAACAAAAAAAAAAACAAAAAAAAAGGGGCGCCCGCGCTTGGGGAAATTGGGGAATTGGTGGGGCTCGAAAGGGCCATTGGCCATGGCGGGGGGGCCCTGAAAAGGGAACTCGTTTTTGCCTGGGGACATGGCCTGGGGGGGAAGGGTTTTTTTGGGGTGGGGGGGCCGCTCGTGTTCGGGGCTTCTCCCTTTTGGCGGGATTTTCTTCCGGAATTTCGTGGCAAAAGGGCAATTTTGTTTGGGGTGTGGGGGGCCGGGAAAGGGGAGGGGGGGGGAGCCGCATTTCCGGGGGAGGGGCACCCTTCTTTGGGGGTGTCGGGGGTTTCCGGGAAAAAAAAAAGGGCGGGTTTTTTTTCGTCGGGGGGGGCTGGGGGCAAAACAAAAAAACCCGGGGGGGGGGGCCCTTTGGGGGGGGGGGGGGCCGGACCTCGGCGCTCCATTTGGGCTTTCCTGTAAAAACGCGGGGGGCGGATCAGGTGTGGGACTGGGGAAATAGGCCGCGCCCAAAAGGGGGGGGGGGAAGGGGGGGCCTTTTTCCAAAAAAAAAAAGGGGCCGGCGCATCGGGGGGGGGCCAAACCCACCCGGCAACTTTCCCCAGCCGTTCCCCAGGGTTGCCTTCAAAAAAAAACCCAAAAAAATCTGCGGGTCTGTTGGGGGGGGAAAGGGGGGGGGGCTTTGGGGGGGCCGGGCTTTTGGTTGGGGGCTCTTTTGGGGTTTTGCTGAAATAGGGGCTGGCCAGTGTTCAACCGCTCCGGGCGGGGAAGGACACGGGGGGTTCGGCCGGGCCTTCGGGTGGGAGACTTCGTTTGGGCTTGATGGCGGGTTTTTTTCATGCTTTGGGGGGGGCGGGCGTGTTCGTTTTTTTCTCGCCCGGGGGGGGGCGGGCCTGGAAGGGGGGGGGGGGGGGGGGACCGGAAAAGGGGGGGGGGGGGGGGGGGCCCCGCGACGGGGGGCCCACCCCCCCGGGGGCCCCGGGCGGGGCCGCAACCGGGCACCCCAAGGCATCAAAACCTGCGGGGGCCCAAAGCGAAGGGGGACACAAGGCGAAAAAAGGGGAGCTCGGGCTTGGGCGCCGGGGAAAAGAGGGGGGGTGACATCAAATTCGGGTTGTCGGCCACTGGGGCCTGGTTTTTCTGGGGACCCGTTCGCGCCACCCAACTTTTCCGCCCGGGGTTGGACTGGGGGGGCCCAGGATGCTGTGGAAAGGGGGGGGGATGGGGGGATCGTCCGATTATTTCCGGGCCTTTCGTTTTTTCACTTTCGGGCCGGGTTTTGCTTCGCGCCCAAGCCCTTTCGGGGGCCAAAACGGGCTTTCTTCCAAAAAACAAAACGGGGGGGGGAACTGGTTCTCTTTCAAAAAACCACAAAACCGGGGGGGCGGGGGCATGTGGGCTCCCCGGGGGGCCGGGGGCCGTTCAGGGGAGGGGGGAAACGTGGGGATCGTCTAGGGGGGCCCGGGGTCAATCCCCGGGGGGGGGGCGTAACTGTCTTGTTTTTTCGTTTTTTCGTTCTATGTGCCGGTTTCGGCAATGTTCCCCAAACTAAGCCGGCTGTTGAGTGGTTTTTCGGGGGCGGAGAAATTCAGGGCTTTTTTCGGCCGGGCTGTTGCTCCGGGGGCGTTTTCCTGGGTTTTTCAGCCGGGAAAAAATATTGGGAATTTTCGTGGTTTTTGCCGAATCCATTTTCGGCGATTTCTATCCGGCAAAGTACTTAAACGGGGGGGGGGGGGCACCCGGCCGATTACGCCCCGCTGGCGGGGGATCGTTTTCACGGCTGATGTTCGGTACCCACAACGATTGGGGGTCCATTCGCCGGGGGCGCGGGGCTGGAATCGTTCGGGATGGGGGGGGGAGGGCCCCTAATTCGGATGGGGGCGCTGGGTGCTATTTCCCAACCGGGTCAGGCGGGGGCCCCTTTTCGGGGGGCGCGGTGTGGACATTTTCTTTCCGGCAACGGAATTATTTCCGCTCGGAAGAAACTAAACAAAAGGGGGCTTCGGGGTGCCCCTCCAAAAAAAAAAAACAAAAAACGGTGGCTCCGGGGGCGGGTGGTGGGAAGGGGCGTTGGGGGGGGTTGAATTCTTTTCCTCCGGGGCCGCACTGTTCGGCTTTGGGGGGAACTTCTGGGGCCCCGGGGGGGGCCGGCGGGGGGGGGGCCGTCATCGGACACGGGTGTGTGGCGGATTTGAAAAGGGTAGGGGGGACCCCAAAGGGGGCCCCAAGGACGAATTTTCCGGCATCGGGGGGACACTAACTTCGCCCGGAGGGGGGGGGAGGAAGCACCATTTCTAAACTTTTCTGCTTCCAGAGGCACTGGCCCTCATGGGGGGCATTCGGGGGAAAGGTCCAGTTTTTGGCGGCCCGGTTTCGGGTCTGTTGTTCCGGCCCGGGGCAGGGGGGGGGGGGGGGGATTTTTGGAAAGGCTCAAATTTCAATCTTGCCACCTTTTCCCCAAACGGGGTTCAGACCGGGGGAAAGGGTTTTGCCCGGCCAGGGGCGCGGGGCAGGAAGGTTTGGCTCGAGCTGGTCACTTTCGGGGGGCCCTGGCACACCGCCCGGGGCTTTGGTGAAAACCGGCGAACCCGGGGGAAAAAAAAAAAAACAACCTCGTGGGGGGGGGGGACAATGCTTTGGGCCGGCGGGACCGGGACGGGGGGAACGGGGCTCATGGCTCCAAAAACGGCTGAGCGGGCGGCCCGCCGGGGGCCAAGGCGGGGGCAAACCACCCAGAAAACCACCAACAAAACACGTGAAACGCTATCCAAAAAATAAGGACCGTTTTCACAACTTCGGGGCTTTTTTCATCCGCCAAAGCCAGAAGCCGGAGGGGGGGGGGGGTGGGAACGGGGGGGGGGGGGGGGGCGGGGTCCCGGAGGCAAAGGGTCGCAAATTCAAAACGGGGCCTTGGGGAAAAAAGGGAGAAACGGGGGGCCCGGGGCTATGGGAACGTCGGGGGGGGAAAATAAAAAAAAAACCTCCCCAGGGCCAAACAAAAAACGCCGGGGTTTTGGGGGCGGGGGGGGGGCTTTGGGGTGGGGGGTGGGGGGGCCTTCTCCTTTCCAGGGGCAACCGGGGGTTGGCTTGTAAAAACGGATTTCGTCGGTCCCAGCCTAGGCAGGTCCACCACCGCCCCAACACAACACAAAAGTCGCCGTCGGGAGGAAACCGGGGAAAGGGGGGCTCAAACCCACGCGGGGGAACAGAAAAAGGGGGGGGGTGCGGGCCGAAGGGGGAGGGGGGGGGGGGGGGGGGGGGGAAAACGCCCACCCGGGGGGAGGCCGGCCGTTGGGGAAGTTTCCCCCAAACGTGGAACAATGGGCCTAAAAAGGGGCGGCCTTCAAAGGGGCGGGGGGGGCGGGGGCTTTTTGGGGGGCGCACCCGCCCAGCTAAATCTTCTCTTCTTTTTTTCTTCCTTCATTTTACGGTTTTGTTGGCTTTGGTTGGGGAGGAGGGAAGGTGATAAGGGCTGGGGGGGGGCGGGGCAAGCCGCGCTGAAGGGGGACGGCCTTTGTTTAGCGGCTTCCACACGGTGGGACGTCAAGGGGCGGGGGGCCCCGCTCACGGGTTGTGCGGGGGGTGCTTCTTCCGGGGCGCACCGGGCTTTTTATTTGGGGAGTGGTTTGTGAGGGGGGGGCCCTTTTTTCGGGGGTGGGGTCTCCGGACGGGCCGGGGCGGGACTGCTGGGTGTTTGGGAAACTTGGCCGGGGAGCGGGGGGGGGGACCCACCCACGGAATCGTTAAAAAAAAAAAGGGGGGGGCCACCCCCCCGGGTTGGGCCTGGGGAAGGGGAGGGGGAAAGGGGGGCCCCCAACACGGCCCCACCGGGGCGTTGGGTTGGGGGGCTTGGGAGGTCTTTCGGGGGGGGGGGGTGGGGGGGGGGGAACGTCATAAAAAAAGGCCCCGGGCGTTTTCCTCCAAAAGGGGGGGAGGGTTTGATTGGGGGGGGGGGAACCTGCTCGACCCTCCCCCGGGGTTCTTCAGCTTTTGGGAAAGGGATTGGGAAAAGGCGCCCGAATGGTTTGGGGAAACAAACGTCCTTTTGGATTAAAGCTCACGGTTTGTTGGGGCCCCGGGCGGGGGGGGGCCCGGGGGGGGCGGCCGATTTCAAAAAAAAGGGGGGCGTGAAAAAGGCATGGGAAAGGGGGCCCGGTCAGTGACGTCGCGCCACAGGGGGCCTGTTTCGGAGGTTTTCATTGTGGGGCCGGGTTTTTCCACCCAAAGGGCGGGCGGGCCGGGGGGCCGGAAAAGTGGAACCGGCCCTTTCGGGAAAGCACTCCGGGGGCGCGGGTGTGGGGGCGGGGCCACACCAGTTACGTTTCGGGGGGGGGGGACCACAGTTGGAGGTGCAGATGGGGATTGAGCTTCTCGCGGGGCAGGGAACCAGGGGGGGGGACCGGGGACGGGGGGCGCCAATGATTCCGGGAAATTGGCAATTGGGGGGGGAAGGGGGGGCACAAGGTGGCCTCTGAAGGGGGCAGAAAGGAAGAAATGGGTCTCCGGGGGCCGGGAAAAAGTGCCATTTTTGCGGGGGAATCCTGGGGGGCTTGGGGGGGGGCCTTTGTTCTTAAAAAAACCCTTTCATTGTTGCCGCCCCCCCACCCGTGCCGGGGATTTTTGGGGAACCGGGGGCACGCGCCCCGGGGGGGCAAGGCCCAAGGCAAGGGGAAAAAAAAACCAAAAAAAGGTGGGGGGCGGGGGGGCGGAAGGGGGATCACCCAAACAGGCCGGGAGCCCCCACGGGGTGGGGGAAGGGGGCCCGGGAGGGGAGGGTTTGTAAAAAAAGTTTTTCGAGAAGCGGGAATTAAAAATTCCCGTTTTTTTTGCCCGGGGAACCAAAGGGCTGGGCTAAAAACCAACCGGCGGGGCGGGGCTACCAGGAAAGGGACCGCGCGGGGGACCCCGGTGGGGTTTTCTTGTAAAAAAACATTTCAGGGGCCCCAGGGCCGAACCCCATCGAAAATAGGGGCCAATTTTTTCGGGAACGAATCAAGGGGGGGGCGGGCCGCGATGAACAATTTTTTCGTGGACGAAAATAGATTCAACAGGGGCGTGGGGGGGGGGACCGGGATTCGCCAGGCCGGGGCGTAAGGGGGGCGGGGCTGGGGGGGGGGGCCCCCGTTAGTACTTGGCCGAATAGATTTCGGCGATGGTTCGGCCAGGGGGACACGAATTATTTCCAGGGGTTCGGCAGGGGGAAAACCAGGGGGAAAAAAACGGGGCGAAAGCAACGCCCGGGGCGGACTGGCTGAATTCCCCCCGGCCCGAACCAACAGGGGGGCAACCAAAAGCGGGCTTTAAGTGGGGGGGGGGGGGGGGAACATTTTTGCCGGGGGACCGAAAAGCAGGGGGGGACGCACGACCAGGGTTTCTTTCACGGGGGGGGCGATGGGGGGGGGGGCCCGGGGGGGCCGGACGATTCCACGTTTCATCCCCCCACCCCCCACCCCCCACGGAAAAGGGGGCCGGCGGGGGGGGAAAAAGGGCACGGGGGGGCGGGGCCCCCGGTGTTGTTTGGGAGGGGGGGCACCAGGTTTTTCCGTTGAAAAACAAAAAACAAACCAATAGGGGGAAAAAGGACAAAACAGGGGGGGGGCCCGTTTTGGGGGCCGAGCTGGGGGCGATGAAAACCCCGGGGCGGGAGGGGGAACGAAGGGGCCGATTTTCCGGGAAGATACTCCTTCAACAAGGGGGGGGGGGGGCATCGTGGCCAAGAGTCACCCCGGCGGGGGGAAAAAGGGGTTGTGCGCGGGAACAACCGTCCAAGGGGGGGTGGGAAAAAAACCAGGGGGGGGGGCCCGAACACCGTGGGTTCAAAGGGGTCCGCTTCGGAGCCAAAAAGGGGGGGCCAGAGGGATCTTTTTTACCCCGGGGGGCTGGGGCCCCCGGGGCGTGGGGATGCTTGTGGGGTGGGGGTGGGGAACCAGAGGAGTCGTTTGGTCTGTGTGGCGCACCCCGGGGGGGGCCGGGGGGGGAGTTGCTTGGCTTTTTTTCCCGCGGGGGGGCTTTTTCCGGGTCTTCCCAAAAAAACGGGGGACGGGGGGGGGGCGGGCAGACGAGGGGGGGGAAGGAAGGGGGGGCCCCCCCCCGCAAAAAGGGGGGGGGGCCCATGGGGGAAACCCGCACATCAAAAGGGGGGGGCACCCGGGGGGGATCTGCCTTCATACACCGGGGAGGGGGGGACCCGGGGGGGGGACGGGGACGGATCCACTACCCGGTGGGGGGCGAAAAAGCGTGGGGGGGGAAAAACAAAACCCTGGCCCAACGTTTGGGGCCAAAGCGATTTTCAAGGCAACCCCAGGAGGGGGCCAACCCCAGGCCCCCAGGGCTCCCCACCAAACCCAAGACTTTTTTGGGGGTGGAAGGGGCAAAAAACTGGGGGGGGCCCGGAATGGTTGAGGGGGGGCAAAAAAACAAAAAAAACTGGGGGGGGGGAAAAACGCGGGGGTGCCCGGGGTCCGTGGTGGGGCCGGAGGGCGACCTTTTTTTGGAAAACAAAAACAGGGCTCTTGCGATTTTTCGGGCCGAATGTTTCGGGGGCCGCCGTAAAAAAAGGGAGGGCCATTTTCGAGCTTCGGAGGGGCGGGGGAGGGGGGCCCCCCCCCAGGCCGGGTTTGGGCCCAGCCGTCGAAACCGGGCTTTTTTTCGGAAAACCCCCGATAAACCCGGGGAAGAGGTGCTCCCCTGCGGGGGAATTGGCGCTTCTGCGGGGCAACCCATTGGTGGGGGCCTTTGGGCACGAATTCCCTTGGAGATTTAGGCAAAAAATAAAAAAACGGGGTGGGGCGGGGTCGGGGAAACACCGGGGGGGGGGTAATGCGGGCCCCACACCACACCCTTCCAGGGGCACAAATTTTTTTTCAGGGAAAAACGAGTCCATTTCCAGGGGGCATGCCAACATGGGGGGGGGACTTCGGGGAGGGACAACATTTCCCAAATACAGGGGGGGGGGGGGGGGGCGGGCCCCCAGGCTTTCCTCCAAAAGGGGTTCACTTTCCAGGGGCCAAAAAAACCTTGAACAATACCCCCGCTTAGGGTTTTTGGTTTTTGTTTTAAAAAGGGGGGGAGGGGGGGGCCCCAGAGGGGTTAGGCTCGCCCCAGGGGGGGGGGGGGGGGGGGGCTGGTGCGGAGGCGGGCGGGCACGGGGGACGGCGGAATTTTTCGGGGAACTGGCTTTTTCGGGCCCCGGCTCCTCCCGGGATTGGGGGCGGGGGGGGGGGCGGGGGGCAAGGCTTGGCGCAAAAAACGCGGGGGCGGGGGAGGCTTGAAAGGGCGGGCCAAGGGGGGCCTTAAATCGGGTGGGCTGGCTATCTTTGTAAACCGTATTCACGTTTTCCCGGGGGCCACTTTTTTTGCCAAAGCACAAGGGGGGCTCGGAACCCGCAAAAGGCCAGGGCGGGGGGGCAGGGGGGGAAAAAGTGGGGGCCGGTGACTAACTCCCCCCACAAAAAACAGGGACGGTGGCTCGGGACTTCCCCCCAAACATTGTCCGGGAATGGGTGGCGGAGGGGGGGGGGGGGGGGGGCCCGTTTATGGGGCCCGAAATGGGGGTAACCCCTTGGGGGTCACGCGTCGGCGGGAAAACTGGAACTCTCCTGGGGGGCGGATTTGGGGGGAAAAGCCCACGGTATGGAATGGGCTTGGCCGGTGACGGGGGATTCGAAAGTCTTGCCGGGGTGGTTTTCAGGGGGTTAAAGGCTCGGGAACCTTTTTTCGGTTGGAACGTTTTCGGGTGAGGGGGGGCAAAAAAGGCACGGGCCAACACGGGCTGCCATCTCGGGGGGGCCCGGGGGGAGGGGGCCAACTGGGACATGGGGGGGGCCCTCCGGGCCGGCCGGCCCGTTCAAAAAACCGAGGCGGCCGGGCTTCCATTGGAGGTTCCCTGGTTGCGGGATGGCCCCGCACCGGGCGATAAAAACCGCTCGGGGGGGGGGCAACTGGGGGACAAAAGTTTTGGAGTTCATTGGGACTCGGGAACCGCGGGGCTGTAACCCCGGGCCCATTCCCTCTGGGGGGGCCCAAAAAAAAAAAAGAAGGGGTGCTCTGACCAGCGGGGGGTGGCCCCACCCAAGTATTTGGGGGGGGGGGGGGGATGGGGGAGTTCTTCGGCTGAATCCCAAGGGCGGGGCCCGGGGGCTTCCGGGATACGGGGCCGGGGATATTACGGGGGGGGTGGGGGGAAGGGGGTTGGGGGGGGGGGGGGGGGGACCGGGGTGGGGACTTACTCGAAATCCAGTGCCCTTCCCAAGCCGGGGCCGGGCGGGGGGCGGGGGGGAAATTTTCGGGGGCCGGGAATTCTCCTTGAAGCCCCCAGGGAGCGGGGGGGAAACGGGATTCAGGACCCAAATTTCGGGATGGGCGGGGGGGCGGGGGGGAAACCAGGGCTGGGGGGGATTCCAAAAAGGGGGGGGGGGCGCAATTTCAACGCCCCCAGGGGCAGGGGGGCAAACTTCTGGGCACAAAACAAAATCTGGGGACCAAGGGGCTCCGGGGGGGCCGGTTAGAAGACCGATCGTCGGGGGTCAACCGTTATTCCAGCGGGGCCAGGGCGGGTGATTATGGGGGGAGGGGGGGGGGCGCGGGGGGACGGCGGGCCCTTTCAGGGCCCGGGCGTTCCTTGTTTGGCGTCGGGGGTTTCAATGTCAAAAAACAAACGGGCCGGCGATAGGGTGCGGGCCCGTTGTTTCGGATCATTCCCGGGGGGGGGGTGACAAGGGGACCGACCCCCCACGATTTGAGGCGTCCCATTCTGGGTTTCAATAATCGGCGGGAGACCCAGCACACCCAGCGGGGCGCTCGGGCGCCGGCCCAGCGCACTCGCAATTTGGGACACGGCGGGGGACCTGGGATACCGGGGGGGGGGGGTGGGGGGGGGACCTTTACGAGGGGGGTGGTGATGAAAAGGTTCCGGCCAGGGCCCCATCCCCGGGCACCGGGGGGGCCCGCCCGCTGCCGGGTCGGGGGAATTTTCCAACCGGGGGGGGGGGGCCGGGGTTCGCCGGGGCCAGGCAAGCATTTTCCCCAAAACCGGGGTTTGGGGTTGGCACCGGGGGGGGGGACGGGGGTCACTTTTCCAGGGGCGTCATCGCCAAAGGCGTTTGTCGCAACCCCCAAAAAAGCGGATCCCGTTTGCAAAACTCGAAGGGGGGCGGGGGGGGCAGCTTTCTTCGCAAAGGGGGGCGGGAGGCCCAAAGGTTGGGGGGCTGGGGGCGAACCAGAAAACGGGATTTTTTTGTTCAGGGGCGGACCCGGGGGCCGGGGGAGGGAGGCCAAAAGGATCCCCGACTGGAGGTGGGGACACATCACCCTCTCCGGTAGCCAGGTGGGGCGGGGGCACGGGGGCGGGGATAACCATCCATAACCGCAGCGCGGCTGGGCATAGGGGGAGGGGGGTAAAAAAATCAAAAAACTAAATAACGAGGGGGGGGGGGGGGGCGGGGGGGCCGGTTGGGTTCCCCGAGGGGGGGAGGAATTGTTTTCAGTGGTTGACGTTACACGCCCGGATACAACCCCGGGGGGGGGCGTGAAGGTCGCTCGGCCGGGGGGGGGCACACGGCCTGCGGCGCGTTAAACGGTTGGGGATTTGAAAAGGTAAAAAGGGGGGGGGGAACGGAAAAAAAAAAAAAGTCGGGATTGCCCGGGGGCCGTGGGGGGGGGACAGGGGGGGGGGGCGGGTCAGGATTTCGGCTGCGGGAAGCCTATCTTTTTACCTTGGCAGGGGCCCGGTAGTCATTGGGTGGGGGGGGAACGGTTCGGAAAGGGGACTCGGCTTCGGGGGGGGGACCTCGGCTCGGGGAGCATATGTTCTGTGGGAACGCGGTTCGGAAGGCCCGCCGGGCGGACCCGGGTTTTCCCCGGA
>Ga0179593_1688972_pt1 | contig 12811 bp, 14 predicted proteins | sample CZODoug2_1_08_16_FD_185931 | JGI IMG/M metagenome (GOLD analysis project Ga0179593, IMG submission 185931) | Vadose zone soil fungal communities from Angelo Coast Range Reserve, California, USA - CZODoug2_1_08_16fungal (PacBio error correction) | ecosystem: Environmental > Terrestrial > Soil >... | reverse complement strand
CGCGCCTCCCAATTGCTGGTTTACGCGAGACTAACCCAATTTCCTTTTTTCGATGGGTTTTTTTCCCATCCGATTCCCTCTGTAGCCCTTCTCTCCCTCGATTTGTGACCTCTCCTTTCAGCCCTGGCGGTCCCTTTCAGTACTCCTCCTCCATTCCCTGTCCGAGCAGTCCCCTCTTTTTCGAGGCGTCTCTCCGATCATCTCAAGTCCTTTTTCCATTACGACCCTCCGGATGGGGGTTTGGTTTGTCCCCCGGACTGTTGAGCGGCCTGAGGGATCGTCTCAGATCTCTTCTTTTCATCTTTTTTGTTTTCTCGCTTTTACGCTAGACAACGCACGCAGGACCCCCCCCCTCTTAGCTGACTTTCTCTTGATACGATAGCATCTCCATGACGGTTTTTCCCCGCGATCCCTTTCCTTCCAATAGGTGCTCGGCGTTTTTTTGAAGCCTCTTTTTATTTGCGGCCGTAGCCGCGTCTTTCGCGGTGGTGAACGCGGGTACCTATGTGGCTTTTTCCCCTGTCGTGCATCTCCTCTTCCCCCCCTAGTGCTTTTTCGTAGCGTCTTTCTCTTTCGGTTTTTTTATGCCCCCCCAGGTGTAACACCATTTCTTGCGCGTTCTTTTTATTTTTAGGATCAACTTGAGGTGTCTGTAATCTTTTTTTATTGCCAGCTCTCAGTCCCTCAACTTCCCGTCCAGGTCCCTTTCCCCTGGCAATCTCCAGACCGCGTTTTTGCCATGTTTTTTTCTCCAGAGGTCTTTTCGGAAGCAAGGGAGTCTCTCTGATTTCTCGAGTTTAAGATTGTGTCTTTTTTCCTTTCGCGTTTCCCTCGAGCTCCCGCGCGCCTCCCGGTGACGCATGTGCTCTTTCCCGGGTTTGTCGAACCGGAACTTATTTCCCTCCGAACCTTCCTCGCTATGACCTTGGGTGTCGATAGTTCCCCCCTTGTTTTCTCCCTCCCATATCCATTGTGATATGCTCTTTCTTCTTTTTTCCTTTGAAATTCTCCATTCATTGTTATCGAGCCTTCTCCCCTTTCTTTTGCAAACTCAGGCCTCCTTTTTTGAAGTTTCATCTCCGCGTTTCTGTTACACTTAGATAAGCCCCTTTTCAAGTTAGAGGCGCTTTTTTTGATCCGAACCCTCCCCCCGAAAACGATTGGGAAGTGGGGCGCGTTCCCTTTTTTTGGTTGGTGGGTCCTTTCTCTTTTTGTTGGGGTTTTTTTTTGTTTTTGGGTTGGGGTGGGTTTTTTTTTTTTTTTTTTTTTTTTTTTTGGGTTGGGTTTTTTTGGGGGGGGGTTGTTGTGGTGGTGTGTTGGGGTTTTTTTTTTTTTTTTTTTTTTTTTTTTTTTTTTTTTTTTTTTTTTTTTTTTGGTTTTTTTTTTGGTGGGGTTTTGGGTTTTTTTTTTTTTTTTTTTTTTTTTTTTTCTTTGGGGTTGGTGGTTGTTTTTTTTTTTTTTTTTTTGGGTTTTTTTTTTTTTTTGTTTGTTTTTTGTTGTGGACCCTCTTTACTTTTTCTCTGTGAGGACTCTCTCGAAATCTTATTGCACTTTTTCCCTTGCAGTACTGTTCCGTTTTTGTGTCCAAGACAACGACAATTTGCTCCCTTCACGCACAATTTTCTTTTCACTTTCACCCGCGGGTGTTTTCCTGCTCGGACCCTTGACGTCCTCTTCTTTTCTTGAGCACAGTTATTTTCTCTGGCACGCAGATCATCGTCCGTCTCTTCTTCAAAGGACACTGCACTTGAGCCGTGGTCCTTTTAAAGCCTTTCCCTAATCGGAAGATATTCTTCCCATTTCTCTCATGTCGAGGTGGTTCGACTCTTGTTCTAAGTTTTTCACTGATGAACCGCTTACCTTCTCGGTAAGATCCCTTGAGACTTCCTTCAGTTTTTTTCGATTCCTCCGTATAAAGAGGTTTTTCAGCTTGCTTGAGCAGACTTCCTTAGATTCATCCCTTCCTCGATTTTTTTGGTTGGCTCTTCGCCTATCCACTTAATCCCCTTTTCGAAGTTGGTTTTCCTGTTCTGCCGAAGGTTTTTTCCTAAGTTTCTCGTGGACCTTGCACCACAACGGTACGGGATGCTTTTTTCCCCTCTTTCATGAATAGGGATGCTCACTTTCGTGCTATTTTTTTTCCTCTCTGAAGACGCTTTTCTTCCTATCAAAATCTCTATTCCGGTCTTTCTTTTTTTTCGCCGTAGAGCCACACCAGAACGTTAGCCGGGGAAGCCTCTTTCTTCAAGGATCTTTCCTTGTTTCGATCCTACTAACCCCTTATGTGGGCATTTTTTCGCCGCGAGCTTTCTCTTTCCCACACGTTTCTTCAAATCTCCTCTCTCACATCTTTCCTTCTCTTGCGAGAAGGTATGTGGCCCTCCTCGCCTTGTACCTTCGTCTTCTCGCCATTAGATCAGGTACCCCCCCCTTCCCTCATCCTTTTTGTCGATTTTTATTTTTGACGATTTTCCTCCGAAGCGAACCTTAACAAGGCCGCTGTGTGTTCCCCTATCTCGTCCCGCGTCGGTTGATCGCGTTTTCATCTCTATCCGTCCCCGGCCCATGTTACCTCTCTTCGCGGGTCTTCCAGCTTTTCGTTATGATCTTTTGTTTTAATTCTCCTTCTCCCCTTGAATCGTCGCTGCCTTTTTTTTTGGTTGTTTTCGATCCGGCGAAACCTCCATTCTTTCCCATCCCCCGATGGGTTTTTTTTTTCGCATTCGGTTTTTCTTTTTCCTGCCCGACCTTGTTTTTTCCTTCCCCTCTTCGTTTTTCATCTGACCACGCTAAGCTTCCCTTTTGTGCCCTGTCTTCTTTTAGTTCTTCCCTTGAGCTTCTTTCGGCACTCCCCTTCCCACCACTCGCGAACACGCTTTAGGGTAAGGTCACCTAGGCGCCCCTTTCCCGAGCGCTCTGCTGCCACCTGCCCCGCAAGTCTCCTTGTTCTAATTTTTTTTTATCCCCCTCTTTTGCGGTCGAGGCAGGCTTGACCGGTGCTTTTATCTCGAGTGTTGAGACACACCTTCCTCTCTGCGCAGCCTTTTTTATCATTTGGGCCCCCCAAAGCTTTAGTTTCCACCGGTACTTGATCATTAATCCGTTTGTTTTTTCTCAGCCAGGCATTTTTAATTCTCTATCCTCATTTATTAATGTACTTAATTCTTGGACTGTGACTAAGATATGATTTCCTACTGACTTGCGCTTTCCCCACTTCCTTTTTCCCCTCCCCTGTCCCCTCTGGAGGGTCCTCGGCCCTTTTTTTGGTCATTTCCCTAGTCCCGCGTGTTCTTCCTAAATTGAGCTCTAATGTTGCGGCATTGGCTCTCTTCCCCGGCAATACCCCTCTCTTGCCACCCTCTTTGAATTTTTCTTTTCGCGAGGCCAGGAGATTCCTCTTCTGAAAACTAGCGTTGTTTGAGGTCGATTAGACCGCCACCCCCCCTCCTTTTATGACAACTTCTCTCGCCCTCCTATACTACCCGCTATTTTTTTACTTCCTCATCGTCTAATTACATCTTTTAGTACCCCTTGCAAGCCTTCCTCTCCCTTGGTAGTCACCCCTTTTCCAAGAAAAAATTCCCCCAGAGCCTCCCCCACTTGATATGGGTAGCTTTCCCCCTCCGTCCTGTCCCCCCCCCCACCATTATGGAATTTCTTTTCTTGGTACCTCGACAAGCCCTTACCCCACAACCCTACCCCGGGAAACTAGCATGCTTCACCGTATTGTGAGTGTTCCACACCTCCTCCTCCTCTTAAGCTCTCCCTCCCCTCAAACTCGCGCTGTCTCCCGTTTTCCTAAAGAAAGTCTCCTTACTGCTGCATTCAATTTCCCCTTCTTGATCTCCCCTCTTGACCGGGGCCTGTTTTGGAATTCGATCGTCTTTCCCTTTCCGATTCCTTTTTTTTCTGAGCGTTTTCTCAAACCTCTTTTGCCTATTTCTCCCCTTCCTCCAGTTTTCAGCCCGCTTGCGGTCTTTTTGCCTAACAAGCAGACCGCAAAGTCCCCATTTTGCCGGTTCCCCACCCCCCAAATTTTTTTTTCCTTGGCCTTGTCATGACACTTGCCATAAGGCCGCCTAGAATTGATTTGGTAAAACTCCCTCCCTTCCCTCTAGATTTTTACGGACTTCTTTCCCCCCTTTCGCGCCTCAAGAAGCGCCCACCTGAGATTCCGTGTCAAACGGATGTTTTTCTCGCGTACGAGTTTTGAAGTATCACGTCTTCAAGGTGACAATCTACGAGCCCCTGGCTGGGTCCTGCGTTTCCTTCCGAAGCGGAAATTCGAACTGCGAGCGACCGATCTCTCCCTCCTTTGTGGGGTTCTATCGAGCAGGCCTTCCTCCGGCTCAACCTTTCCTGTAGTGTCTTCTGATGGTCAACTTCTGGCTCTTCTTGATCGGATTTTTTGCAAGACATTTCTTCCGGGCCCTTGGGCGCGTGCGTTCCTTTCCTGAAATCCTCGCACCCTGGCTTCCGTAGCCGCGTTAACCATCGCTTTCTTCTCCCTGGATATCTTGGATTGTGCCAGTCGTGTCCCCTTTGTCACGCCTCCCCCCCATCTAAACGCACATTTTTTCGCTGCCTTTTCCCCCGTGTGCTTTCTTCATGCCCCACCTCCATAGAGGGCTGAAAACAGTGCCCCGTCTCTGTCTTTTCCCCCATGAAGAAGCAGGTGCCCTTCCCTGATGTTTTCTCTCGGCTCCCCCCCCGCTCGGATCTTGAACGTACATTCAGTGTCCCGAGAGGTAGCTTCTAAATTTTCTCGCAAGGGGTTGATGGGGAAGCGCTCCGGTCAACTTCCCCCATTCTTCAGCCCCTTGAGTAAGGGACCTTCTTCATCCGATTTTTATCTTGTCTGACAGTGAGTTGAGTGTCTGTCACGAGCTCATGTTGGTTACCGGTGATTTTTTTTTAGTTAGGAACCCAAGTTCTTCTCCCCCATTTCCTCTCTTCTTCTTTCCACATCGCTATTCCATGCCTTTATGGGTGTTCCTCACTTTTCGGAGCCCTCTCCACTAATTTGTTCTGGTATCTTTTTTGGTTCCCCTTTTTTTACCGCTTTCGAGAAGCGACCTAGTCCCTCAATTTTCAAATTCCCTTAATCGACCTCTTAGGATGCGTACCTCCTCACCTCCGGTTTTATTCTCGGCGGATTCTTAAAGGCTTTTTTTACTCTGAATAACCTTTCCGTATTTCCTTTTTTTCTTTACGCCCCTCCCTTCCCTCAGGTTCGTTTTCGATCGCTTTCCGGACCCCCCCTACCCGGAATTTTACCAGGAACTTTTTGTTATTCCTTTTTTATTGCTTTAGAGCACTTTGGCCGCGCCTTTTTTCCATTTTTCGGGTTCTCTTTGCAGGGATAACAACCATACTGGCCGTAACGGCTTCTGCGTGAGTCAGGTTTGGTTCCCCCCGGCCGTCCTTTCAACGCTCCCCCCTGGTCCAATGCATCGGTCCTTTAGGACATGAATCACGATCCAGGAAGCTCCGGTCTGGTACCCCGATCTTTCCTCCCCTGTAATGATCATTTTTGTTTTTCGTCCGGGTGCCCTTGCAATGATACAGGCATTCGGCTACTAGGTGATGGCCTTACCCTTCAGCTCCTCCGGGTCTCCTAGCTGAAACTCGAGCCCTTCGCAAGACCGGTTTTCAGATGCGTCTGCGGTTTTTCTATTGACCCCGTTTCGGGTGCTGCTTCTGGGACTCTCCTTCCTTTTGAAGTTTTTTTTTTCCTCCCTTTATGCGCCGGTAACGAAAGGCTTTATCTTCGAAGGATACCCTTCGCCACAAATGTATGTCCAGCTCTTCTTTTCAAAGCCTCTTCTTTTCCCCCAGAGCAGGTCGTTTGGTCCCTCATCGGCTATTCGCTCCTTTTACGGAATCGGTTCATCGATAAGTCCCCCTTCTTCTTCGTCGTAAACCCCTTTCCCTCCCTCTTCCTTCTTACTGAACTCGCTTGCGCGCACTGACGATATCCTTACCTTTCTTGTGGGCGTGCTGGCCCGCTTGTGTCGTTGCCCTACGTGCTCTCCCACTACTCCCCGCTTCTTTTTCCAGCAGGATAGGTGGTTCCCCCCTGAGAACATCGCCTTGTCCTTCCTGTCTCTCTTTTTTTCCCTCCCTTTCCTCCGTTGTGTGTCTTTTTCTTTCAAATGGTCTTTTTTTTCCTTCCAATTTTTAACCTATTCTTCGCGCGACGAGGTGCCCGTTTTTCAGAGACGGTAGTTCATCGCCTCTTTCTTTTCCGGGCTTCCCCTGGCAGGCTTTTGGCGAAGTTTCAGGTGTCCTTCTTATCTTTTTCACGGCTTCAGTCTGCAGAGCAGACTTCTGCCCCTTTTTTCCCTGGTTGGGAGCTTTCGCTTTTTACACCCCCCCCTTTTAATATGTGCTTTTTTTTTTTATTGATCCGTAGCAGAGGCGTTTTTCGGACGATATGTGTAGACCTCCCCCTTCTCTTTTTTGAGAAATTTTCTTGAGGACCACGCCTCCTCACGACCGTTTGTTCAAAGATCTGTCGATATTCTAGTTCCTTTGTCGTCCCTGCCCCCCCCACCCTTCACTTCCCTCTCCACTTCTGGCTCGAATTGCTAAACTAGGGCGCACCCCCGAAGCCCCCTTCCCCTCTGGTTTCCCGCATTTTTCACGCATAGCCTTTCCCTTCCTTTCCCTCGGGATTGTGGTATTTTAGAGTCTTCCTCTTACCCAGGATGAGAGTGTCCACAATCGTTCTCCAGCCTCTCTTTAGGTTCTAAAACCTTTTCCCACCCCCCTTTCATGAATTTTCTCTCTCTCCCTTGAAGTGTAGCCGGTCTGTCCGCTAGGTTACCGGCTACGACTTTTTTTTTTTTAAGGATCTTCTTCTACCCCCCCCCCTTGACCGCATCTGGCGCTGGAGACTTCCCTGTTCTATTTTTCTTCCTGCGTGACGGCCAGTATGGTTCTTTCTTGATCATCGCTTCTTTTTTTTTTGGCGTTGACTACCTTGGCTGTCGGGTCTGGCTAAATCCCCACGCGTTCCTCCCCCCCTTTTTTGAACTCACTTCTTTCGTGGACAAATTCCCTCTTTTTTGATCTCCCCCTCCCCCCCACAATACTTTTCTCAAGAAAAATTGTATTTTCCTCTCGCCCGCCTTTATTCCTTCTTACCTTTAGATGAGCTATTTTTGGTATCTCTTCGACTCTTAGGCCCTCTTTCCCTTCTATTTTCTTATCTCCATACGGCGGTTTTTCGAAACCAATGGAGAATTCAACGCTTCACCTCCCCAGACGCTATCACCCCCTTGGAGTTGTTTCCCCCTTTTCCCCCAGCTTCCTGCCTGCCCCTTTGGCATAGGCGATGTTTTCGATAGTATAGGATGTTACCCCCCCGAAAGTTACTTTTTCCCCCTAACTGGTAATGCGTCCATGTCGTAGCTTTTTTGTCCTTCAGCCTTCCTCTATACTATAAAACTCGCGCCTTTTTCCTTTAAGGTATATACAGTCTCGATTGGCTACTCCTTTCGGACGACTTATGCATCCCCCTTCTCTTTCATAGATCTTTTCGGGACTTTTCTCTTTCTTCTTCGCGATTCGATGTAAGACGATGCCCTCGAGGAAAGCAGTGGTTCGATCATTTTTAGCCTTCTTAGCCTCTTTTGCCGCCTGTTTCATTTTCTTTTGGGGCTCTTTTCCCTCTTTCTTCCCTTGGCTGTACTCTTTTTCCAATGGGAAAATTTTCTTGTAGATGGGGAATGGCCTGTAAGACCACCCCCAACGATTTTAGCCAGGCTCTGTCTTCTTTTGAAGATTCCTTACCTGTCTTCACGGATGCTTCCCCGCAGCAGAGAAAAGCCAGTCCGTCCTTAAGACCCGGGGTTTTCCCAGCGCGGCGCTTCATTTCAGATAGTATTTTTCCGGTGACTCTTTGTTACGCTGTGCGCCGGGTTCTCTCTACTGTGGATCGAGCTCTCTCTTTTCCTTTCCGCCTCTTTGTTTCTCTCGATTCTTGTTTCTCTTTTAGACACTTCCTTTGCAGTCTTCTTCTTCTATTTTTTTCTAGTGATCGAACGATTTTCTCCGGCTCGAAAACGACGCCCTTTCTCGTTGTTAGGAAGGTCCCCCGTCGGGGCGCGGTTTTCCTCCCTCCCCGTGAGTTCCCCCGCGAGCCTTCCCCCCTTCTTGTACCTCTCCTCCCTGGTGGATTGCCGTTCGCTTTGTCATGCCATTGTCCCTTCCACCCACTCCCCCCCATTTGTTAGTCTTTTTTTTGCTGGCTTTTTTTTTGCCCCAGAACTTAAAACAGGCGTCTTCTAGAGAGGCTCCCATGTGCCCATGAAGTTTTCTCCATTTGCGCCCTCCCTCTTATTTTCGTCGACATCGTTTAGCCGAACTTCTTCAAGTTCCCTCGTCAATCTCAAGACCGAGAAGGTTTTTTTGCGCATCTTTTCCCGAGGTATTTGTTTGCAGCCCGGGATTTTGACAGTTCCTATTTCCGGCGCGGCTGTCTTTACGCTCTCTCGCTGCATCCTTTGACGCCATGGCTTTTGTTTTGGGTAGACCTTCCTTAGGTACCCTTCCCTTCTATTCCCTCTTGCTTCTGAATGGGGGATGGGGTTGGCGCTTCGTTTTTTTGTGCCTCTCCCCTCTCATTTGTCTTTTTCTGTGTAATCATTTTTTCCCCTTATCCTTTTTTTCTTTTACCTCTACTCTCTTTCCCTTCTTGCCCCCTTCGACTACCGTCAATGTACTTTCTCGTTTGAGGTCTTAAACTCTCTCCCTCTAACGGTCATTCTCTTCCTGCGTGGCGCTCCCTTTTTTACATTGAAGTGGTTTCTTTTCCCCCCCTCCGAACAAATCGGTTCGAGAGTATGACGATCGCGGCCCCTTCCCGGTCCAGTGAGTTCAAGACCTGGTTTTTCCTTTTTTGGATTGTTTTTTTAAACTTCCACGTTCCCTCTTATATTGTTGGAAAACCGCTGGGACCGATATCCGTCCTCTGTTTTTAATCCCCCTCCTGGCTTACGATTGCCATCCCGCATAGTGAGTCAGGGAGTGTTTTTGGCACCGCTTCTTTCTGGAAGCAGACTTTTCATCGGTCTTTCCCCTTTTTCTATGAGATAGCGAAGTAACGGGACTCCCCTGAAGGGAAATCGATATTTTGCCTCCTTTTTCATGTCGCTGGTGTTCGAAGTAATTGGGTGTGGTTCAATTCGACCGCCCTTTTACGCTTGTCTCCCCCCCCCTCTAAGACGGTTTCTGAATGAAGATTTTAGACTCCCGAGTTTCTCGGCGGCAGATTTATGTCGACGAGGTTTCTAGCTGACCTCCCTCGCGCGCGGGTGCTGCTTTTTGAGCCTATTGGCTCGACATCCTCCCCCATCTGTTATCGAATAATCCCGTTGTATCCTGTTCCCTTTCCCAAAGCCGCTCTTTCAGGATCGTTGACAACCGGTCTTGCGTGGTTTTTCTCGGACCAACCACCCAGCTTCTTTTCGCCACCGTAAAGGGAGCCTCCTTCGGTCTTGTAACTGAACCCTTTCTTTTAGGTTCGAGCTTCGACCTTTTTTCCCTTACAGGTCTGATAGCCTGGATCTTTCCAATGCCTGATACAATCCCATTTCGTGTGTGTCTTTTTCCAGGCCCAGTTCGACTCTTCCCAGAACGAGATGAACCTACTACCCCTCCACCCTCGTCGAGAAGGCTTCAGCCCTCTAGCTCCCCCCCTTTGTCCCTTACTTCTCGCAATCGATTTACAATCGCGATCTTGGTCCCCCCCCTTTGTGGGTTTTGAGTAGCTTTTTTTGCCCTTGCGCTTGAGACTTCCCTTCTCGGTGAAACCTTCAGGAGCGCAACGGCGACGGTCTAGAGAGTGAAGGGGTTCTTATTTTCCTTCTTTTGCTGTCCGTGGCTTTTCCAAATGGCGGAGCTGTCTCTCCAAGCCTTTATCTTTTCTGCCTCTTGAGAACCCCTGACGGCGTGAAAAGGTCGGTTCTCTCGGTTTTCTCCTTCTCCCTACGACCCCACCGGACTATCGTTTTTGATGACCTCTTTCTTTTCTCAGTTCCTTCTGGTTTTTACAAGACTGCTTGTTTGTGAGTAGTGGGCCGCTCTGTCGCGGAAACACCCTCATCCGAACTCTTGTTCACCCCTTGGATTGTCTACCCCCCTCGGCCCGGCTTCCCAATTCCAGGACCACTTCTAGAAACACGATGCCTTTTCTCTAAGTGCCCTTTCAAAACCCTCCTCCCTTCGATTTTTCTTCTTGAAACGCAGCTGCCGCGCCTTATTGCTCCGCCTCGTTCATTGAGGAACTCGGGATTTCGGTTTTTCTGGCATTTTTTTTCTTTCCTTTTTTTCCCCTTTTGGCTCCCCCTTCCCTCTTAGAACGAGAAGAGAATGGCTTCCGTCCCTCGCTTGCCACTGCTGTTCTCAACAACTTTTTTTCTTTTCTCGAGAGGGCTTTCCTTCGTGTACCCTTCCCTTTCCGAGGATAGACGTTTTTTCTTTCCGATAAGTTTCGATAGGTTTCCCTTTTTTCGCCCCCGTTCCACGTCGACCTCCCCTTTTTTTTCCCTCCTCTTGATAAGAGTACTTCTTTTGGTTGCTTCCTTTTCTTATCGCTAATCCCGCGGGTGCCCCCAATAGAAAATGTGGCCGTGACGACTGTCGTGGTTCTCTCAATTCCACCCCTCCTGCCCACCTTCCCCCTTTTGGTCGCTCTTTCCCTCCCTTGATCGAAAATACCGATTTTTGTCGATTCGAAAGACCCCGGTTCGCTTGGTCCAATTGTATTCTCGCGCGCGGCAAGGCCCCCCCTTTCTGCTGATTTTTTCTTTTTTTCTCCCGCGGTGCGGTCGTCGTCAATTTCAGACTTCGATTTTCAGCCGATTCAGGCTTGTCTCCCACCATGGATTTTGAGAATCCCCCTTCACACGAGTCTAAAACCTCAGCCCACCCCTGCCCACACCATAAACCCCTTGTCTTTTCGCGATGTTGCCCTATCGTCTGGTACTCCCTCCCTTCTTTCCCCAACCCCCGTGACTCATGCGTCCCGGCTGGGAGTCCGTTCCCGCGAGCGTAAAAGCGACACCTCCCCTCCCGCGTTCCCTGCGCACCTAGCCGTTTCTGGTTCCTCCGAAAGTGGCCAGAATGATGCATCCTTCTCCATTCGATTTCTTCGATTTTGATCTCACTCTAACTTTTTCCCCCCGGGCCTGGACGGCTTCCCCCCCCCTCCCTTTTTCCGCGCTTCTCGATTCCCTCCTCAGATAAACATTTCTTTTTGACCATATATAGAAAAAATCTGTTTTTCCCCGACGTTTTTTTTTTGGGTCTCCCCCGCCACCTTCCAATGGTGCAGGCAGCTGGGAAACAATGGTAACTTCCGTTTGGAGATGGGGGCATCTACACATCCCTTCTTTTTATTTCCCCCCAATCCATTTCTCCAGGAGTCTCCCCCTCGGAGTTTGACGGCCTGCTGCGCCTCCCGAGACGCGAGCCCTCCCTTTACAGAGAGAACAATTCTTTTTCTTCGAGCCCAGTGCGAGCGTCCTGGAGATCCTTTTCTTTTCTCAAGGTGACCCCTTAGGCGGTCTGCGTGCGCTTTTCAGGAACTGAGGGGAACCTGTCTCCGATATCGATATTTTATAATAATCCTTGTTTTTCCTCTCCTTTGATTTCTTCGTTACCCCTGTTCGCTAGTCCCCTTTCTTACCCAGTTTTTCTCACCGTCTCCCCTAAATATTCGTCTCACGAAGACGCGAGGGTCCTATAGGTGGTATGCTCCGGGACTCCCCCCCCCCCCCCCCCCCCCCCCCCCCCCCCCCTTTTGCGCCGTTTTCGCAGTTAGCGCGCAAGGCCGAGCAGCGTATCCCAATCGCGGGAGGTTGTAAATCTTTCTTTGGTCTGGTCGTCGTTCATCATGCCCCATGCCCCATTCTTTTTCCCCATTTGTTTTTTTTTTCTCTGTTCCCGGTTGCACACCCGCCCCTGCGGGCTGAAAACCTTTTATGTTGCGAGAGAGGCTCCTCCCCCATGACCTGGTATAATTTTCTCGCCCTCTTCCTTTCTTTTCTCCCTAAGTTTTTCCACTTACTAGGTCAGTTCGAGCGTAATATCAAGGACCTGCTTTGGACGCAGGATGGATGTTCTGCCGTATGTATCCCCGTAATCTTCCCGTGCCTTAACGAGAGTTTTCCGCTAGGAGGCCGCGGTTATTTTTGTCATGTGGAACGAGCGGTTTTAGCCCTATCCTTCGACGCATGGCTTTTTTTTGGTAGAACCTTTCTTCCCTTTTCTTCTAGGGCCAAACATTACAGAATGGTTTTATGGTTTCAGTGAGTCGGTATTTTTCGCATGCCTATCCCCCATTTGTGTAGACTTCTTGGACCTTCTTCAGGATTTCCTGAGATACCCCTTCAAGTAGTGGCACCTCCCTTGCCCACGGCCTACTTCCTCCTGGATTTGCCATTTTCTTTGCCGTACAACCCTTTTTAAGTATCTTTTTTTTTGCCCCCTTTAGAATACCTAACGGACCCTCTCAAGTGGTGGGCGTTCCGATTTCCTCACCAACTTGTACTCTTGCGCCGATCGACGTCCCTTCTCGGCCGTTCTGTACATGGTCCCTGTTGGTGTGCTTTTTGAGCCAGACCGCCGGCCGCACCTTATTTTCCCGCCAATATTTTCTTTTTTCCTAGTTTCTCTCTCCCTTTTCCGCCCTTTCCCCTTGCCTCAAGGTCTTTCGTCCAAGCGCATATCAAAACGTAGGAAGTCCTCCCCCAAGGTCCACTGCATCGGAGCTTCCCTTAGAGTCCTGTCTCTATCAGCTTCA
>Ga0179593_1289829_pt1 | contig 12811 bp, 14 predicted proteins | sample CZODoug2_1_08_16_FD_185931 | JGI IMG/M metagenome (GOLD analysis project Ga0179593, IMG submission 185931) | Vadose zone soil fungal communities from Angelo Coast Range Reserve, California, USA - CZODoug2_1_08_16fungal (PacBio error correction) | ecosystem: Environmental > Terrestrial > Soil >... | reverse complement strand
TTTCCCAATTTCTGGTGATTGTGCTTAAGCTGTTTCCTTCCCATGGTCGTGAAGTCTCCCAGAACATTAGAGCAGTTCTTTATTTAGGTGCATTCGTGCTTCAGCTAAGCACAGTCCAGGCTTTGGTTCCGGGCGCCCTACTTCGACCCACCTATTTTCTATCTGAGGCTTGTTTTCTTTCCGGTGTCGCTTTTGCACTGATCCCGGTCAGACCCAGAGTTTCCCCTCGTCCAGGCCCGTTTATCTTATGGTTCGATCACTCCTTTTGTCTAGTTGCTTTTTTCCCTCCTTGTTATCGATATATCTCATTTTTTTTTTTTCCTTCCACAGGATCATCTTCACTTCCTATTTGCATTTGTTTTCCCAGTTGGTTTTGCCCGGACTATTTCTCGTCCCTCCCGTTTCCATTTTTTCGATCCCCCCTCTTCTGTGTTTTTCCTCATCTTCTGTTTATATGTTCTTCTTTTTGTCTTTTTTAGTTTTGTGATGTTTTCTTCCTACCCTGATTAGCTCTCCCCTCAATATGATCTTTTGATAGCTCGCTGTTGTTTAATGAAGGACTTTAGATCCAGCCACAATATTGTTTTGAGTTGTGGGCTAGTTCTCCTTTCCCGATCTTGCCGTTCCCCCTCTCTTTTCTTAAATGCGGACTGCCTTCCGCCCCGCGGGTTTCGTCTCTGCCAAAGAGGCGAGTTATAGCTTTTTCACGGGCAACACGAATCTTCCCTTCGTGCGCTGGTTCCTCGCCCACTGCTATTCCTGCTTGTTGAGGACCTACTTTTTTTTGTTGTTTCCGTGACCGTTATTTCCTTCTCTCTGTTATTTTTCACATGGTATTCGTTTGTTCCTTTTTATTACCGCCTGACAGTTTCTGTAACTTCCCCCGCCTCTTATCCTTACCTTTTTTGTTAGACCTTCCCCCATTATTTTTGCATGTAATTCTTCTATTTCTCGGTTTCTCCTCCCCCAGTCCTTTTTGTACAATTGCATATTCAAAGGTCCTTTTCTTTTCGATTTAAGCCTGTCCTACGCAAATTTGTCAGACCCTCACACAACAACTACAATATTTTTTGTGTCTTTACCCTTTTTTAACAGAATTACACGGGCCTGCCTTTTTCCGAGATTGCAGATTCCACTAACTTTCATTTTCTTTCTTTTTTGACTTCCCCCCATCGACGCCCCAACTGATAGCGTACTACACCACCCTCTCTGTTTTTCTCCGAGTCCTTCCCCCCCCCCCCTCTTCCCTTCCTCCCTCCCCCCCTCGTTGTCCCCTCTTTTTCTTCTCCTCTCCTCTCCTTCCCCCACCGTTCTTCTTTCCTTCCATTTCCCCTCCGCTCCCCCTTTCTCCCCCCCTTCTCCCCCCCGTCCCTCTTCTTCGCCACCCACTCCCCCCCCCGCATTCTTCCCTTCCTTTCTATCCTTTCCTCTCTCTTCCCTCCCATTTCTTCTGCCATGGCCTTTCCTTCTCCTTCTCCCCTCTTCTCCCCCCCCCCCTCGCCCCTCCCCTTTCTTTTCCTCTCTTCCTCCCCCCCCTTCCCCTCCCCCCCTCCCCCTTCCCCTCTCCTTCCCCTTCCCCTTCCTCTCTTTTGACCCCCCCGTACCACATGTTCACTCTTTGGCATACTCCCTTTCCTTTCCAGTTCGCTCCCTGCCCTTCCCCTGCTTCGCGTTCGTGTTACCCACTTTTCCTCTTTCCCTTCCCGTCTTTCTTTCTCCTTTCCCAATCCTTTGCTCCCTATTCTCTTTCATTGTTCACCACTATTTGACTCCAAGACGGATTTTATTTCTCGATCTCCCCTCCTTCCGTTCCCTTTTTTTTTCCGCGAAAGAATTCGTTTCAGATTTGCGCCGTGGTTGCTATTATCATCCCCCACATGATTCTTTTTTACTTTTTCCTGTTGTTTCTCTTCCCCCTCCTCTTTTTGCCCAAATTCCGCCTTTCCCTTTCTTGTTTTCCATTTTCCCCTTTTTTTTAGTACAACGGTCAGTTTTGTTCCCCAAAGATTTTTACTGAGAATCGTACTTCCCTGGCTGCGGCTTCTCCTTTTCCTTTTTCCTTCTTTCCCTTTTTTTATCCCTCGATTCAGACACACCTCCTTCGTCACTCTTTCACTTTTAATCCCTCCTTGCACTTCCTCCTTCTATTTTCCCCCTACTCTTCCTTTTCTTTTTGTCATTTTTCAGTTTCCGCGATGTCCCGTCCTTCTTGCGTCACCCCGGATTTAGCGTTCCCATTGTTTTTCTGTGTTTTTGTGCACCCATTTTTCCTTTTATCTCGTCTGTCTCCTTTCCGATTCTCCTCGAGAGACCCCCATCCTCTATTCCAATAGTTTCCGGTTAACGTCTCCCAGTAACCCTTGCCCTTTTTGACGTGTTCTCCTTCCATGTTAATCCCCATTCTGACAGTGTTTTTCTTGTCAGCCCTTCTACTCCTACTTCCTTTCGATTTGATCCAACCTCCTTTTTTCCCTCTTGTGCTGTGCGTTGATGCTCAAAGATATCGAGGTTTCTGATTCTTCCGCTTCTTTCGTAATTCTCGTTTTACTCGCACTTTTTCTTGCCCGTCAGGGGTTGAGTTCCTTAAGGCGCGACTGACCCCTTTCAGACCATAACCTTCGTTCCTGACTTTTTTGCCATATTCATTTTTTTTGAGTGATAGAACTTTCCTTATCACCACCCCGATTCCCCCCCTGTTTCGACATATGTATCCCCCCCCCCCCCACTTCATTCTCGCGATAACCTTGTCGGTCAGCCGGTTGTTCGGCCTTCTTCTGACCTTTCCTCCACGCCGTGAAAGATCGCCTGGCTCCCATTTTGGTAGATGACCCTTTCCTTTCCGACAGCACCGCGTCATAATCTCCGATTAAGCGGCTCCCACATACTTCTTCTCAGCGTAATATTTTTGCCTCCTTTGCCGCTCGTCCTCTCGCTTTGCTGAACAAGCCCACCAACGCTGGTGTGACACTTGTCCCGATTAGATTACACGTCCCACTCTTTCCATTTGCTCCCCAGAACTAAGCCCCTTTTCCCTCTATTTTTCCCAGTTCGTTTTAATGGAGCTCGTTTATTGACCTTTTCTACTGGACCTGTACAGACAAAGAGATCCCCCGGAACTTTTTCCTTCCTCCTCGTTGTTTTTTCGGTTGCAGACACCACGTCGTTTGCTGTTGGAATAATACTCGATTGCATCGTCGCTTTCTACATCGACCAAATGTTTCTCTTTCCCTGCTTGCGCGATTCTCTTTCCCACTTCCCCTCGTTGGTCTTTGAATTTGTCTGTCACGTAGAGCTTGCTAGAGGCTTTCGGCGTCTCCTATCTGACTGTCTGTATCGGTGACCTCAAAGTGTTCACTTTTCCCCTGGCCGTTCCCGTCTCGGCGTTTTGCATCTTGGGCACTATTTATTTCGTCGGTCTTTCCCAGACCTTTTTTCCGAGACATATGCTTGGCATCTTTCTTTCATCTTTTTTTGTTATATAATACACGTCTTTTTGTTTGTGATTTCCGATCTTTCCTCCCGTTTTTCCCCCCTTTTTTATGCCGCTCTCTTTGCCATATGGCTTTTTTTGGTTGTGAGGAAGAGTCGCCGTCTACCCCCCCAATGCGCGCGCCATGTAAGACTCTGTAACGTTTTCCGTAAGCTCTTCCATTCCTGGATTTAGCCCGCATTGTACCAGAGCTGCATACCTCCCCTTCCTTTAAGTCCTTCTTCGGTCCACATTTTCACCCCAACAACTTATTGAGAAGCCGTTCCTCCGTGTTCTTTCCCCTAATTCTCTGCGATGTGTCGTGCCCATTCGTCCCCGATGATGCAACAAATTTTTTGCACCTCCCTCAGAAGACCTTTTCGTTTTACCGGTCCCCTTCTGTTTATTTTTGGCTGGATTTTTTTTTCCCTCCCCTCCCATTTAGCAGTGTCTTAAGCCTTCCAGATTAAGTTTTCCTCATTCTTAATTTCAGGGATCCTGCACTCCGTACCGGCACGAGCATTTCAATTGCCCAACCCTCTTTTGCCGGTTCGACCGGCGCGACTGCGTTTCTCGATTCGTCTGGTTTCGTAAGCTTTTGTAGCTTCTCGGATGTGCTTGTTCTTTTCCCTTTCCACTGCCAATTTGCCCGGTCTTGTATTTATGTGCCCGCTTTTTTTTTTTCTGGCTTTTCACCGTCCGTAACCCGCCACCGTAGCGGCCCCTCGCTGCTCCTGTATTCGACAGGGTCTCGCTATGGACTTCTTGAGGCGATTGAGTTTCGCTACGTGTTTTTCGAGGAATACGATTTTTTCCAAAACCGGGGGGCCACAACACTTTCCACGTGTTGTTTTATCGTCCACACTGCTCATACTCCCCGCCGGACGGAGTCTGGATGAGTCCTCAGAAGCGCTCTGACTCCAGCTGCTTTTTGAATAAGTCGATATCGACAATTCCAACTCACGGAAACGACCACTTTCGTTGTGTTTGTTAATCGAGGACGCTGGAGCTTTATTATTGTAAAGGCATTTCCTGTTTTTTTTTCCCCCCTCTTCCCCCCCCTTTCTTAGTCTTCCACTTCGACCTTTCCGTACCCGGACATTACTGCTTCTCGGTTTCTCAAAATACTGTTTTTCCCCTTTAGATCAATGGAGATTTTATAATTCACTCGCTTCCGATCAATCTGCATTCTCTCCTATGTTTGCACCGGCGTTTTTTCTCTGTTTTCCCTCCCAACTGTCGCTCTTTTCCTCTAGATCCCCTTCTTTCCCTTCGAACCCCCCCCTCCTCACCTCCCCCTCTTTTGCTCAGCTTCGATTTGTCTTTTTTTTTTTATTTTGTTTTCCCTTTCCTTAACCACACCCAGCTATGCCTTTTCCATAGATTTTCCTTCCCCTCTTATCACCAGACTTGTTTGCGACCTCCTTTTTTCTTTCACTACATTAGTTCTCCCTGTTGATCTTTTGATTGCCAGTTGCTTTTTTTGAGATCCCTTTCTCTTCCCCCGCTCGAAGACCTGCATTTTTGAGATCCCTTCCCCCCCTTTTTCTGCCCAAGATCTCGACCTTCCCTGTCTCGGCCTTATTCTCGTTGAGGAGGCCGTCCCTTTTCCGCTTTTTCCGTTGCCGCTTGGTCGCCCCCTTGATCCGGTTCCCCCTTCCCCACTTGTACGAACGTTGCGTAGAAACCCTCTTCTGGGCTAGTTTTCCCCTGCACATTATCCCTTATCGTTTTTTATTGTCCATGCTCTGGTCGTTATACCGCCTTTTGACCAGTTAGATCTGTTTCCAACCTTTTGCAACGAGGACAATTCTTCGTACACCCCCCCTTAATCTCCTTTCTGGCGCCTTTTCCCCCTATGTACGACCCTCTGCATTCTGAGTTGAATGGGGCACGACATATCCCTCGCTTTTCCTCGGAATCTTTTGTCGAGCTGTTTCACTTTTGCCTGTCCCCACACCTTTCGCCCACCGACCCCCCCTGTACACCTCCGACAGTTTTCGCCCAGATCCCTCCGACCCAGTTTGTAACTCCCATTGGTTTGGCCCTCTCAGGAATGCGATCTTCTGGATTTGACTCTAAAACGGCTAGGCCGCACTTTCTTTAGACTCGCACCATCTTCTACGTTATCGTCTGCGTACAACCCCCGCGTGCTGGCTACTCTTGTTACCCCCCGTTACTGGCACATTTTAGCTACCACAGTGGTTTGCGCCTGCCGCTCTTCGCTTCTTTAAGTTCTCTGTTTTCTCTCGTAAATGTTGAGTCTTGCCCCCCCACCCACCATTCCATTCTCACCAGAAGCGAGTCCTTGGCTCAACCAATGGTACGATCGTCGAACTCTTTACGGAAGGTCTGAGACGCAGCCTTTTTCCTCGGTAATCGGCTTTTCTTCTTCTCCCCCTCTCCGCACAGCCTGTATCGCTCCATCTAGGCCCCCATCGTCCTGCTTCTTTCATGTGCAAAACGCGGGAGGGGCGAGCCTTGACACATCCCTGCTTTTCTCCATACCGTGTGGTCGACGGCCTCTCCCAAGATTCACTTCACTTCCCGGAGGGCCTCGCTTTGTGATTTCGGCTGGTTTTCCTCAATCCCTTTCCGCCCACGCGCGACCTTTGTACTGTGTACACGACCCCGCACTCCTGTCGTCCATTGCATTTCTCTCCGCAGCTCCACTAGAAGCCTTCTCCCCCTTCTATTTGATAAAGCAGATCAATACCCAGTTGACTGCAGGAAGATGATCCCCCTTGTCCATGCGATTTCCGCCCACTCAGAAAGCCCACTCCTTCCCACAGTTTTCAACCCCCGGTTCCCTCCCCCTCCCTATAGCTATTCGTTGTGACCTCTTCCTTCCAGGGAGACGTTAATTTTACCCTGTGACTGCTCCTCTACTGCTTACTTCGTTTTACCTAGCGCGTTTAACCAACCCAATTCAATCTCTTATCTTTCATCCCTTGTTGTCTTTTGGCTGTTTTGATTGTTCTATGATCATTGTGGTCTTTACGCGCTTCGAAAGTGGGTGGAACATCCGTTTTTACCCCCACCACGATTGAGCGTGAGACCCTGATTTGGCATGGTCGATAACTCCTCTTCCGGAGTTTTCTCTTTTTTGGGGCCTGCTCGTGTTTTTTTGTGTTTCTCGGGATGGTGCGTTGCGCTGCCGCCTGTTTTGGATCATTCGTTGTCTACCGTATCGTTATGATATGCCACTAGCAGTTTGGGTGGGAACAGCTGTGATTGCTTTCTTTTTATGCTTTTAAGTGAATGCAGGTCTGACCATGCTAATTAGGTGTATGTCCTCTCTTTCAGACGAAAGTAATCAGAGGTGTCAACTATCAATCCCCCCATTGGCATCCTTCCCCCCCGAGTTCTCCCCGCGCACACAATCACAATGGTACATTACATCCCTCTCTCGACAAGGTAACGCCAATGGGGGGGCATGTCAGATTCGTATTCTTTCCTTTGCCAGTTCCAAAGGGATTGCCCCATCCCATCGACCATTTCCTTTTTTTTGCCATGCATAGCTAAACAGACTTTCCCCCTCTCGTTTTTTGCTAACAATTCATGCTTGGGGCGTTATAACTTTTTGAGGATGCGGTAATTTCCCCGGCTTTGCCGTAATGACCGTATAGTCCTAATCCCCCTTCCTGATCTTCCTCCCCCTCCCAGTACCTCTTTTTCCGATCTTCCTATCTGCCTACTTTCCCTTTTCCCCCCATCTGATTCTTTGTTATGTGTTCCACCTCTCCCCCCCCTCGATTTCCCCCTCCGGTCCCCATTTTTGCCAGCCAGCTTACTACTTGCTTCCTCTCTGGTACTCAATGTATTCCATGGGCTTGATTGGGTCTGCCCCGCGAGGAAAAGTGACCCCCGGCCTTCGCGATTGTAATTCTTTTTTCCTTTTCATCTTCTGCCGGGGCTCGGGCCCACCCCTGATCGTTGACCTTGAAACCGTTTCTCTTCGTCGCTTGTCTCCAGACGGTCGTCTGAATTCATCACCTTTTACTTTCACCTCTCTTAGCCGATAGTGGGTGTATAACGCTTCCTTTTTTGCCGAGCTGCTTAAGTCTCCCCCCTCCAGGGGACTTTCCCAGGATTCCCCTCTGGAGTTCATTCTCACTCTGCCTCGGAGAGAAAAATTCCATGTCCCGACAAAGAATCTTTGATGGAGATGATTTTCTTCGTCCCTTCCGAGGCTGACGCGCTCTAAAATTCCGATGGTGCACCGGCCCTTCTCGGAAAAAAATTCTCCCCCCCCCCCCCCCCCCCCCCCCCCCCCCTCTTTGCCGCCCACTCGTCTCCCCCGGCAATAACGCGTAAGAGGCTTTCCCCGGCTGCCGCGGATCCGCCCGGAGAGTTCTCGTGTGCGGTTGTTTTTTGTCTTGACTTCGCGTACTCTTGCTGACCACTGATAGGCCACGCTCCGCCCATCAATATGCCTCGCGTTTTTTGTGCAATAAAAGTAGAATGAGTTTTTACAGGACATCCTTCATTCATGGATCACTTCGTATGATGTGGAAAAGCCCCTGGTCTCGACGCCTTTTCTCTAAAACTATTACCCCAGTGATTCCCCCCCTGTGAAAAGTACTGAAGGAACTTGCCACCTGCCTGATGTTTTTCAGGAGAGGGATCCTGCCTACCATGCTTACGTCGGCTTGGCTGACCACATCCATTTGTTCTTCCGCTTTCGATCAACTATTACCCCAGGCCAACGTCCGATCAGGTCCTGACTTTTCTTTTTCTCCTTTAGAGCCCCGCGCGTCTGCGTAGTTTTTTTGACCAGCGTGCGGAGTTCCTCCGCAGTTTCTTAACCAAGTCTTTTTTTTGGCGTAAGCCGACCCCACTACGGCGTACCCGACATTCATTTTACAAACCCGATCCCCACCAATATTGACAAGATGGGGCTCGCGCACGCCGTCTTCCAACCTTTCAGAATCGACTCCTGCCGCCCTCCGCATATCTCCCTTTACTCAAATTTTTGACAGAGATGAGGGTGCTGGCATTGATCCTTCGGATGGTGTCGACGGGCTCAGAAACATTTTTACCCATTTGCCCTCTTGTTTAAAGTCACAAATGCTGGTACCGCCTACCCTCCCCCCTTCTTTCAAGAACTCCCGGCTGAAACGTCCTTCAAAAGCGAAGGACAAAAATCACAGGAAACTTCCCTTCCCACTGAGCATATAGCCTTTAGTTCAGGACCTTCCTGGACCCCAGCATTACACTCTCCGTTTCTTTCTGGTACTAAGGGATGCCGAAGATATAGCCAATTTTCAGCGTTCTTTCCTCAGCCGACGTTCATCTTGCGCTGATCTGAGCTCAATCCACGTCAATAGTTGGCCGGGCCTTCTTCTTTCGATTGAGTCCGCCCGGGGTGGACGAAAAGGATGCGATCCTTATTAGTCATCCAGCATCGCTGTTTGCAATCTTATGAAGTGTTTCTGCAACCCTATCCATTCTGGAATGGTTTCTCCCCCCACGCTCCTCGAATTTCTATTGGGGCTCTATTTCACCACATTGTTAGTTTTCTACTAACCACCAAACAATCTATCCTTGCGTTCTTAAGGCCCGCTTCCTTTCCCTCTCCCGTTACCCCATCTGACTAGTTTTTCGCAAATACATTTTTTGATTAAGAAATTGCCTGTTCCAAATCTTATTAACCTCCAGCGCGGCCCCTCTCTTGACGCATACCGTCAGCAAGTCATGTTGCCCTTTAGCGGCTTCCGTGGTCCTAGATGGACAGTCCCCCCTCGAATTAGCAGTGAACTCAAGCCTTTAGGCTTTGCCTTCTCTCTTCCCATCTTCGCGCCACCCACGCCTTCTCGATTTCTTTTCCAAAGTCCAAGCTTTGTTTCCTTGCAGCATCCGGACGTAACCCTCTTGCAGATATTGAGCATTTCCCATAGCTCATGCCTTTGTTCTAAGATTGCAATTTTTGCGTCTTCCCAAAATTAGAGACCGTGCTTTTATTGTTCGCCAAACATGAATTTTTAGTCTTACCTTCACGAACCAGACCTTGAGCAACTTTTCGTAGACAGTCAGCGGCATCGACCCCCTTCTTCTTGGGTTCTTTGTCACCCTCTTTAGTGAGCTTCTTGTTCTCGACTCGCTACACCCGAACCAACTTTCTTTTTTCGAACTCCTGTACCAATCTGAACTATTACATTCCCCAGCTCTTATTTTTTATTTAGTAATTCCCCTTTTTTGCCCCCTTTCTGAAACCGTAATTCGGCGTTATGATCCTTTGCTCCCAGTTTTCTCGCGTTGAATCGTGCCAGTCCCCCTCGAACACAATTCTCAACCTCACCCCTGTTTTTCATCCACCAAGGAATGGATGATAAACCGTGAGGATCTGAATCTGTGGCGACGAGGGGCCTAAGTAGGGACAATCCCATTGTTGTCCCCCGCCTTTTTTTGACTTTAGACTTCGAATTATTTTTTTTGGGCGTTTGCTGTCTTCAAAGAGCTCCTTCTCCCCCCACTTTTTTTGCGGGCAGCTTGAAAGGTGGTTATTTCATTCATTGTATTTTGCGTCTTTCTCTTTCATTCCACTCCGTAGATTTCCCTCCAGTCGGCACTATGGCTTTCACCTCTTTCTTTGTTCAAAAACCAATTCGCACTCCCAGCCGACCAATAGAGCAAGACCAACCCACAGGTCCTAAACTCCATTCAGCATGACTGGCAACCCTTAAAATACAAGCACGACATCCCCCCAATCCCCAAAAAGCCTTCGAGTTACCCCCCCCCGAAAAGGTGTCGCTGGGTGATGAGTCACCCTTCTTCTCTGTGGCAGACCCCTATGCCCCAATTCCTAAGGAACGGAGAGGTCCCCAAGCAGCCTGTCTAGACGGAAGGAAGCAGACCGGTACGGCCGAAAAGTGACAATTCCCTACCAGTTGTAGTAAAAACCCGCACAGGAAGGAAACATAAAACCACATTAGGTCGCAACTCGTACCAAGGTACTCGCGGCCACCTGGATACTCGCCTTGAATTCAACCACGAGCTCAAACTTCGAGGCGGGCGATTCAGAAAACCCACCCCATACCCCCTTTTTCATCCCCCCCGAACAGCCCACTCAGCGTGCCTATGTTCCGGCCCAGTCCGTCCCGCGTTTACCTCAGTAATGATCATATAGAATCATTTTTTTTAATAGTTATCTTTTTTTTTACTTCCTCAGTGTTGTTGTTTTTTTATCTATCTTAACGCCCACAAATGAGTTTCTAGTCTTACTAATCCTAATTCACTTCAACTTTCGACAGGACGTCACTTTCTTTTGCAACAATTCTGGGTTTCGTCGATTTTCTTTTCTCTGAAAGTCTTTTTTTTTATTTTTTGCGATCAAATTCGGATGATCACACTTTTGTGCTTATTTGACCATGCTTCCGCGAGTCCGCGTGAGTTAGAAGTTGCCCTTGTCTCCCCAAACCTTTTGTTCACGGCAGGGACTTGGTAGATCTAATTTTTTTATTGCTTTCCCTGCTATTCCATCAACGCCCCCCCCGTTTCCTCTTCCACTGCTCTCCCCCCCATTTCCCATAGAGGCAGGGTTCGAACCCCCTTTCTTTTGAAGTCACCCCCTTTTTTTTTTCGGTTCGCCACGTCGTTTGTCCGCTTGCACGGATATTTTTATTTTTATTTTTTGGGTCTCTTCGGTCTTCTGCGGTATTGACTTTTGTTGTTTCCCCCTGGTTGTTCTTTCGTCTGTTTCTTCGGTCTGGTTGTTCCCCGATAAGGCACTCACATCCGTGCAGTTCACCCCTCCCCCTGAAGTGGTTCGGACCCCGTCCATCGCAAAAGACGGCCTCAGCTGCACGATGCCCGCCCAAGCGTTTTTTCTCTGCACCCCGCTTTTTTTTTTACCCCGCCCGACCCTTAGACCGTTCTTGTCTCAAACGGCCATCTGCGTGCGTCGCGTTTGACCTGGGAAAGCTCTGTGTAGCTTCCCTCCCGGCGTGGGCGTTCGGTGGCCACGCTGGATTCTTGGGTACACTCTCTTGGATGCTGCATTCGCAGGGGCGACGGCCTTCCGCCCGCACGTTTTGTAAGGAATATCCGGTTGTTCTTTCTCCCTTGGTGCGCTCTCTTTCTCTCACGGCGAACCGACCGCTCTTCCTTTCGACGGTCTCGCTGTCCCGTTTGAACTCCCTGAGCGACTGAATTTGAATTAAGAGCCTCCCTTGTCCTCTTATGTTCATTCCCAAAAATTTTTCCTCGTTCGCGTGCTACTCCTTGTGCCCCACTGAACCGAACTAACCAAGCGAACCGTCTATTGCCCTTTGAGTGTCGTTGACTTCTTTTGGTTCATGAATTTTTACCACCTGCTTCCTTGCCAGCCACCTTCCCGCCGAATTTCCTGCCGCCATTGGAAATCTTTTTCTGACAAATTCCGTTTTTTGACCTGCCTTACGCTCGTAAGAAGCTTCCCCGCTAACTGTTTTTCAAGCCAATTTAGTTACCCAACGCCTTCGCAGCTGGGTGTTTGTCACTGCAGGGGATGGCCTTTTCTTTTCTATCCGGGCCGATCTACTCCCACGTAAACCCCGGACTTCAATGCGCTCCTTTCTGATTTTTCAGCTCTTTTTCCCGCGGGGAGTCCCCACTTTTCAATGACGACCGATTTCCTGCAGGGCTTTTTGGTTTTGCTTCCAACCTGGCGCCTTTTTCTTTTGGGCTCCTTGACCTAAAATGAAGGATGTGAACCCCTTTGGCGGTCACCTGCCTCAACCCCGGATTTTTGCGCATCCCTTTTCACCCTGCCCTAACGGTTTCCCTGGCCTTCTTCCCCTTCTTCACGCGTTCATGTGTGGTTTGTAGACCTTGCGAAAGGTTCAGAGAGGCCCCCCTCCAAGCGACTCGATTCCGTGGCCATCACCATTAGATTTTTTTACATCTTCTCATTTTTTTGGGCACATCGCTGAACGGCAGACAGACTGACCCGCCTTAGCGCACTGTTCATAACCCCGGGCTTCCCCCCCTCACCCGTGTTTTTTTTTTTCAGTAATTAAGGCAAGTACACGACTCGCTTACCATGGGGCGGATGAGACATGCGAAGGTATTCTGTCATCACGATTACTTTCACGGAGCCCCCCTGCATCTTGCGCTTCTCTCGAGCACATATTGACCCCAGGACATTGATACTTTTTCCTAGGATTCGTCTCCCTGCGCTCGACGGGTCGTTTCCGAGTCTTTTTTGACGTGCCGGCGTGCATTTGACTAGTTCGGTTTACAAAACCCCGTCAATGGAAAGTACGTCCCCGCTTCCCTCCAACACCTATTACCCACCTCTTTTGCGGCTTCTCGCACGCCCGTTTTCCACCATCCCTCCAGCTAACCTCCCAAGACCGTGCC
>Ga0179593_1580603_pt1 | contig 12812 bp, 15 predicted proteins | sample CZODoug2_1_08_16_FD_185931 | JGI IMG/M metagenome (GOLD analysis project Ga0179593, IMG submission 185931) | Vadose zone soil fungal communities from Angelo Coast Range Reserve, California, USA - CZODoug2_1_08_16fungal (PacBio error correction) | ecosystem: Environmental > Terrestrial > Soil >... | reverse complement strand
GGACTCTAAAACGTGAGGATGCCCCATAGGGAGTACTGGGCTTTGGTAGTTGGTTCCCCTCGAGTTAGAGAGTTCTCATTCCAATGCCTCCCACCTCGGGTCAGGCTCTTTTCCAATTTGAGGACATCGTGATAGAGTGACGTTGCTATTGGTGTTTCTTTCTCTCCCCTTCCCCTGTACGATCCCCCTCGCGTGCTGAGTATGTTACCCTGAACTTCACGGGCTGCGAGCCACAGTCCCGTTTTTCTCCCTTTCTGATCTGATATGTTACAGGAGTACTTCTTTTCAGAACCCGCTCCCAAAGGAATTTCGGTCTTGCGATTACGAGGGCTGCCGTCTTGCACTTTTTTCTCATTTTCCCCGACTCTTATTTGGCAGTGCGGCCTGTGGTCGCGCGTCCCCAATCGGTAACCCAAGTCGTTCCTTTTTCTCTCGGCGGGTTTTTCCCAGGAACCCAATTTTTTTTTTATTTTCCAGGACTGCGGGCCCCTTAAGACCACCTTACGTCCCCCCCCCACACCCCCCCCCCAAACTTTTTCCACCCATGGGACCTTGATTTGGCCGGGTCGGCCCCCTCTTTCAGGTTCTTTGGTTAAATATCCCCCCCCCACAGCCCAGCGCCATCTGAATTGCTTTTCAGTCCCCAAAAGTTTTTTCCCCCCTAAGCTGTTCCTTTTTTTACTCCCTTCTGTCCTCTTTTCGAGACAACCCCCCACGAGGTTGTCACAGCCCTTCTCTTTCGTTGGCTTCCTTTGTTTTTCGGACCCCTCTCCGTGAATATTCGTGAGCTTCATTTCTTGGTCTTAGAGAAGGTGAGCTTCCGGCCCGCCTTGGCACCCCCTTGACTTTTTGATTTCTCCCGTTTTGACCCCGTTGGTGTTTTTTGTTCTTTGTTTTTGTGTTTTTTTGTGTTTTTTACTAAAACCCTGTCCATGACTTTGTGGAGGTCAGAAGTATTTCGGGATCGCCTCGGCTTTCTGGTGATTTCCTGCCTTCCCGGATTACAAGTCCAATACACAGACTAGATTTGGTTTTTTTCTCGGCTTGTGCCTTCCCTGGGGGGCTTGACCCTTTGAAGTCTGTGGTTTCTTCCCTTTCCCTTATGAAGTGGATTGGACAACCCTTCCCAGGTGATAATAATTTGGGATGCCTAGATGTTTGGTCTTCATGCGTTTGTGGACTCCCCCAGGTTGCCCTTTTCCCTTTTTCCCCTGAGGACCCTTCACTTGTTCCCTGTCGACATTGTGTCGGGGGGAAGAGTTTACGGGAGCCTCCTCCTCTTTTATTTGAGTTTCTCACCCCCTCATTTTGGTGTCCCCTGCGGCGCAGAAGGTTTCCGTGCAGATGCTCATAGCCGATTTTTAATTTTTAAGCTTTCTTGTAGGCGCTTGTTTTTTTCCTTGCGGTTCACGTTTTCCAGAAGACGGTTCCTCCTACGGGTTCCCCTTCCTTTCTCATTTTCCTTTCTTTTATTTTTCTTGGCAAGTTCCCCGCCTTTCCAATAATACATGGATTCGGTGATTCAGTTGTTTTTGGCTAGTCTCCCATTTTTCTTTTCCCCTTCCAATTTTTTCCCCGGAGAACACCCCCCAGGGGTACGTGGTTCGTTCTTAGTTCCGACACTCAGTGTCACTTGTCAGGCCGCCTCCTTTCTCTAACCCTTCGTCGTTTTTCTTTCTTACCCGTTCGTTTGCGTTAGGTGGCTTGCGGGTTTGAATCCCTTTTCTGGCAGTTTTTGACTTTCATTCGTTTCTTTTTGGTTGAGTTGGGGCACTTGGTTCATTTGAGCCATCCTTCCCCCCCTCCAAAGAGCCTTCAAAGGCCCACCACCCCAGCCCCCCCTCTCCTTCAATCATCCCGCCCCCGTCTGGGATGTGGCACCTTCAAACGATCGTCCGGTTGAAGCGAACCTTCCATGTTTTAACTCCCTTCTTTTTGTGTCTCTCCTTTGATCCCCCTTCCCTCAAGGCCTTTCCGGATACATTGATGTGCAGGCTCATTAAGGGTTTGTTCCCTTTTTTGCTGAAACCTAAAATTTCTGGTATTCCCTTTCCAAGTGTTCGTGCAAAGTTTCGGGAAACCAACACCCCCTTTTATTCTTTCTTGCTTTTTTCCCCCATCGTTCCCGTGGGTGAGCCTATATCTTATAATAATCACGTTTTTTTTGAGCCAAAGCTGAACTCCATGAAACACCCAACTCCCCCTGGCCCCTTCCCCTTGTAATGATGGGACAAGATGTTTGCCCACACTGTTCCCTTTTCCTCGAGAATGGTTATGAATGAACTTTCACAATTGTCTTTACTTTTTTAATCACAAGAAACGTTAGATATTTTTCTGTCGCACCCATCTGTTTTGTGTTCCCCATTGGCTTCCAACGGCCCCCGCGAGGGTTCTTTTTCTTCATTTCGCTTACCCCCACTCACGGTAGGCCCCAACTCTCCTTTGCCCTTTTGAATGATTGCAAAGTGTGTTTCGTGTTTTCCAATTTTCGGACTGGCCCCCGGAGTTTAGGATTTCTTCGGATGTATGTCTGACAATTCGCCCCCCAAAATAATTCTCAATGCCTCCCCCCTCTCCCCCCCTGAGTACTCCCCCCTTGTACACCTGCACAGCTCATTACCTTTTTCAAACTGTCCGACCAATCCGCCAGCAACCAACACATCTACTTTGGACAAAGACCCCCCAAAACCCAAGGAATTTTGAAAGGGTTGTTTTTAATCCTGCTTCCAAGGGGATACCTTTCCCCTTCCCCCGAGACAAGACCACCCACCTCCCCGAGTTTATAAGGTACCCCAACCCTCCAAGACAGCCAAGAAGAGACCTCATGCACTGATTACCTTCCGCCAATGGAGTCCCCCCCAGGTCCTTCATTTAACACTCGCCGAAGTTCCCCCACTGCCCTGACGCAAAAAATCCTCTTTTCCCCCCTCGAGAGGACCCCTTTCAGCTTCGTTGCAACTTCCCCCCTAATTTCCTTTTTTGACACCTGGACAAGTGCTGGATAGTGTTAAACCTACTTCTTTATGTTTTTTTAGCTTTCATAGTCCTTTGCCCCCCTATACTTCAGGCCTTGCAACTCCTCCGAATAATTCCCCTATTTTTGCGAAACCCCCCCTTTCTCTTCCTTTAAGCTTTTTTCCCCATCCCACTCCCCCCCCCATTGATTCTGCATGTGTTTTCCAAAATAAAAGTTCGGGAACTCTATATTTTCCTCACTTGACCAAAGGTCCACTCTTTCCGTTCCCCTTCCTCTTCCTAAGTTCCCCCCCCCCCTTTAGGCAATTTCCCCCCACCCCATCCTTAACCCACCGCTTAGAGCCAGTTCTCTTCGGAAATCCGGCGCCAGCTCATCTCCTACCCCCTACGCCACTAATTAGTATACATCCCCACGACCCAGCGGTTGAATAACGGGTCCCCCGCTTTTTTGGCCGTTGATTGCGCTCCCTTCCGCTGAAGACCCCCCCAAACCCCCCTTGTTACATCCCATAGATTTTTTTTCCCCCCCTTTTCGACCCTTCTCCCCCCCCCCCAACACGGTTCTGCTCCCCTCCCCCCCCCTCCCAGACCTTTGGGCTTCTTCCCCCTTTAACGCGTTGGGAAGAGTACCCCCTGTTCCCTTTCTTGGAACCACCACGCGTCCATTTGAGCTACATAGGCCCCCCGATGAGAGTATTGAATCCTCCTTGGTCTGTTTTATACCTCTTTCCCCACTTTTTTTTTTTTGATCGCCATTGGTCCTTTCACTTCCCCTTATAATCCCCCCTTGCCGGCTTCCTTTTTTTTTTTTTGAGCTGTTGTTCTTCCGGCCACCCTTCCAGTATTTGCCTTAGACCTTATATAGGCCAAGACATGTTGCCTTCTCACGATGTTTCTAGCTCCAACCTTTTTTTGCAATCTGCTTCCTTTTCGGGGCCCATGGCTGTAATTTTTTCTTCATTCCCCCCGGCATTCAATATTTTTGCTTTTGTTTCTCCTCTTCCCGTGATTATGGAGGGCGGGGGTGAGGAGGTCTATGCCCTGCCTAGGCAATCTACCTGAAGCCAAGAAGACGGTGGGGTGTCTCTCCGGCTCCCCGGCTTTTTGTTGAAAAATTTTTCAACAGTCACCCTTCCCCCCTGATTTCCTCGTTTTTGAGATCTTCCCTCTAGAAATTCAAAGAACCCAACATCCAGGGTTCCTTTCTTTATAGGGATCCTAATATCCCTATTCCTGGCTCAAGGGAATTCACCACCTTATTTTTCCCTCACTTCCTTGGGCAAGGACCTCCCAGAGACCTTAACGTCAACGATGAAATCATTAGAATCCTCTCTTTCTCTTTCTTCTTCCCCACTCCTCCTGGGTTGTTATTTAAGATTTTTCAATTCTTTCCCACGTTCCTTTCTTGTGACCAATAAGTCTTTTAGAGGGTCCCTTCTTCCGTAAGTTTAGAGCTGCCATACCCCTTCTCCCCCCCCTTCCCCTTGTGCTAGTTTTCTCCCCCCCTGAGGCCATCGATAACCCCTCATAGCTTTCGGTCTGGGGTATGATTTCTATTCTCGCTCGGGGACGTCACCCCCGTTAGCTTTTGGAGATGTCTCAACCTGATTTTGTCTCCTGCCTGCCTTTCCCAGACGCCCGCGGAGTGATTGGAACTTCCCTTTTTTGGGTCCTTTCCTTAATTATTTTAAGTTCAGGACCCTCCCAAATTTGGAAAGAGCGCTTAGTATGCGGGACCCTCTTGGCCCCCCTTTTTTTTTGGACCTCAACGGGCACCGCCTCTTGCAAATCGGCTCTGAACTCAGTCGAGCCCCGTTATGTCCATGGTTCTGTTTTACGGTTTTCCAAGCTGATGTTCTGCGGAAGAACCCCCCAGCCCTTGTTTCCCCCCCCCCCAAAAAGGTCCAACACCCCCCTATCACGTTTTTCGGAACACCACCCCGGACCTCCTTTCCCTGGTTTCCGAATGGTCCCCCTTTACGGTCCCCCCTTACTTATTTTCCCACCCCCCATTCTGAAGGCCTTTTTGATGAGGATACCCCCTCAGTTGCCTTTTTTTTTTTTTTCTCCTTTCTTCCTTTTTCGACCCCCCCAAAAGCAGTGTTGGAATCCCCTTTTGTTCTTTGGTTTCTTTTTTCCCCGCGTTCTTTTTTTTCCCCAGTGGCTCCCGGTGAACCTATGCCTGTAAAGCGGGATTGGTGGTCTTTTTCCTAGTGTTCGTCTTTACTCTGAATGCAAGTGACGCTCTTCCCACCGATTTGAGATGCATTGAGTCCACAATGTTCCCCCGTTTTTTTTCGGATCCCCTTTTGCGAGACAGGCTCTCCCGTTCCCTTGACTCTGTCCCTGTCTTCCCCCGACCTCCCCTTCGTTTGTGGCCTGGATTTGGCCAGGTTCCCCTCTTTCTTAGTCCTTTAAGTCCCCTGTCCCCTTTTTCCTGAACGGGGGATTGTTTGGCTGTTTTTCCCAAGGCCTTGATTAAATCTTTATACTATCTGGCCACTGGTGTCTTTTGCAATGAGTTGTTCCTTCCATTTGACCTTTTCTGTTCGGACAGGGCCCTGGTTCGCATTGTTCCTTTTAGGTCGTCCTTGCCCCCCCTTCTCATTCTTACTTTTTTTTCAAAACCCTTTTCCTTTTCGTCATCCCTTTGGTCATGACGCTAAAAGGGTTATGAAGGCCATGTTAATGTTTTTCTCCTCTTGAGACGTTTCTCCTGTGGCCCTGGAGTTTGAGTTTCCTTTCCCAAGTAGTTTCATCTCCAGAGTCCACCCTCTCAGGGAATGTCTCCCTTCTGGTCACCAGTTCCCTCCCTGGTCCCTCTCCCTATGTTATTCGTTGCTGGCTTTCTTGTCTTTTCCTCCTCCCCCTGTGCGTCCCCCCCCCGCCCACACTCGGGTTTTGCTGCTGTCTTCTTACCGGTTAAATTTGGTAAACCCCACCTTCCCTCCTTCCACAAACTTTTTTTTTTGCTGTAATTTCGTTTTGCGGCGTTTCTTTCTTTGGTTTGACTGCCCTTCTGGGCAGGGTTCGGTCCCCCGCGGGTCTTCTCGTAGGGACCCTTGTTGGCGGCTTTGGTTCAATGGACAAGCCTCATTGCCACCTCCCGCCGTGACGGCCAACCCACCACACCATTTGTTTCAATCCATATCCTTGCCCCGGATTGGATGGGCTCAAACCGATCGACACGTCCGTTCCTTTAATTGCCATTTTTTTGACGAAATTTATTTTTTAGTGATGGTTGGATGGCCTTTCTTAGTTTTCGGATAACTTTTTATAGGCTTCAGGTGCCTTTTTTGTATTTGGAAACCCCCTTTTTCTTTTTCTCGTGGACCCCTTTTTTTTTCCAAAACTTTTCCCTAAGGAAAAGTCGTAGGGTCTGATTGTAATCCTTAGTTTTTCCCCTTTTCTAACTTTCTTTCTCTTCCCTACCAGGTTATTTGCATCTCGTTCTTCTTCCCCCAAACTGCTTACGAGTACATGACCACCAATTTCTGTCCCAATTTCTGTCCCATTCTTCCTTTTTTGACAGACTTTTTAACCCTGCCACCGGTTCCTCCCTTGAATTGGATTGGTCAGTTACGCAGTACATTCGAGAATGTCCCCCTCTTTTCCGATCCTTCCGTCCTCATCTTGATATTCCCCAAATCCTGGCGGCCCCCCCCCAACTTTGATTCCGGCAAACTCTTGTTTACCCCCCCCCCCACCCCTTCCATCCTTTTTTCGATATGATTTGAACACTTTTGCTTTTTGTTTTTTTTTAGTGGGGAGATTAAGGGATCCCTTTGCTTCTTTTTTTTTTTGAGGGGTCCTTTTACATTTTACAAACCCGCAACCGACGCCGTTTTCCCGCGACACCTCCCTTCTTCATCCTCCTCCCCCCCACATTCAGGGTCAGACCTCTTGCAAAACCACACGCAAAGCCCCCCTTCCCGCAAACCCTGCTTTTTTACTGCCCCCCCCAAAATGCCTAGTCCCTAATTTGTCCTGCAGGTTTCTCCTTTTTACCCCCGGAGAACCACTTTCGCGAATCCAACTCCAGGTTAAAAACCCAAGAACCTTGAGTTTTATTGAGCACGGTTTCAAAGGGGTCAACCACTCAGAAATTGCACATCCCGTGCACCTTTTCCCGGGCTGTACCCGGGAACAATGGTTTCGTGGGCCTTTAGGAACTTTCCGCCTTTTTTTCAAGGACCCCTTTTGGAGGTCAAACGATTTTTCCCCCTCCCCTGTTTTTTTGAGTCACAACGCCTTTGGGGGAAAAGTCCTTTATCGTTTTCCCCTCACTTCCTTTTCCTACCCCCCTTGTTCCGGTGGTGTGAGGACCCCCAAGTGCCGCTCCTTCCCCCTTCATGCAATTTGTCCCCCTGGGTCCGCTTCAATGCGCTTGCTCTAAGAATCCTTTTCGGCTTGCAAGAGCCCTCCCCCTATTTCCCCAAACATGAGAACCCCCCCCCCCTGGTCCCCCCCCGCATCCCGTTAATTCACCATAGGTCTTACCTCATGCCAACCCCCCCCTAAGGGAAGATACTCGCCTTCTGATCGAAGACTCTTGTTTTACACCCCCCCCACGTCATCCTAATTGTCCTTTTTAGAGGGCGTCGAAGAAGCCAATGCGGTTGTTTTCATTCCCCCCCCCTGCCCACCCAACGTTGAGCTTTTTCACTTCAGTTCACTTGAAATCCCCCTTAGCCGAGGTTCGTGCAATTTAGGCCGCGCACTCATGGGCGAAAAATCCTCCTACCCCCCTCCCCAACTCCCCTGTGAAGAGCGCTGTGTTCCTTAACATGCTTTGCTTCCTCCTTTTTTTTATTTTTGGTCCCTTAAAAGTGTCACCCCCCGATTCAGGGTCCATAGAGTTTTCTCATCCCCCCCACACACCCGCGGGCTCACCCTCAGACCCTTGGGGCTTACTGCTTCCCCAACATTTTTTTTTGCTCCAAAAACTTTTCCCCCCCGAAAAGACGTTTTTTGAAACACATGGGTAGATGGTGTGGATTTTTTTTATTCTGGTTCCACCTCCCTTCCGACTTCTTTCCTTGGACTACGGGGCTGGTTTTTTGCCCAATTTCGCCCCCATCTCAAATTTTGGTCCTCTTTGTCCCTTGGCCCCACCCCTATACCTGGTTTTTTTCCGCTTTTTTTCTCGAGTTTTCCCCTCCGGGCCCTTAAGAGTCCTAGGTCCCTTCAAAGCCCCCCTCCCTGTCTAGGCCCAAGTCCCCCTGACCCAACAAACTGCCTTATGAACCTAGGAAAAGGCCAAGAGACTCCCTGAGATTCTGACAGTCTCTTTACGATTCCATGATTTAAAAACGGGCCATTTTTCCGATTCATCCCCCCCCACTACTCTCTTTCTTGTTGAGCGGGTCTTTCCGGGACGCCCGGGCGTTTAATCGAGAGCATTTTCCCCCCGACGAACTTTGGTCAGGGCGACCCCGGAGGACCGTGCCGACGTCACGTTTTCACTTCTTCCCTTGATTCTCCTTTTTTCCGAGTCTTCCGTACCACCCCTAAGTAGAAAGAGGCCCTCACAACAACCCTTTTTGGCTTTTCTTCGCTTTCCCTTTCCCCCCTTTATATAAAGTCTTCCCTCCCCTTGGCTCAAGTGTTCCTTGAACCACTTCCTTAAGGAGAAGGACCCAGCGACTTGATGACCACTCCCCCCCCCCCCCTACCTTGCCTTCTTCCCCCTATCTCTCTTTTCCTCGTTGTTTTTGACTGGGTTTTATTTCCTGACACCGTTGATTTTGTTCCTTTCCCTTTACTTTCCTTGAGCTGGGTCGACCGGTCCCTTTTTTCGTAATTTTTTTCATGTGAACATTTCATCCCCCCCCTCAGTCTCGGGGTCCGAGACACTTCGCCCATAAACTGATCGTTCTTTTTGCCTTGGTCTTCTTTCTATAATTCTTTGACTCTTATTTGGTTCTACAAATTCCCCCCCAAAATTTTTCCGGGAGACACTGTTCTCAGTTTCCCTTGACAAAGTCCGTTGATGGAGGGACCCTTCGAGTCGAATTTTTCTTTCCCTCCAGCATCCCCTTAACAAGACTTCCCCTAGTCTTGAAGAGTCTTCCCAGCCTGGCCCTTTTATCATTTTGTCCATCGTAAGCAGCCTGGACCCCCCCCCCTTGGATCTCACGTCAAGAATCCTTTTCTTTGCTGATCCGGTGCTTCCATTCATCCGTTGTAAGACTTCTGGGGACTTTTAGGGTGGACCAAACACCAAAGAGGAGAACGTAAAACGATGTTTTTACCGTGAGATTTTTGATTACCCTGCCTTCACCCTCCAAATGGCTTTTTGAAGGTCCTTTTTTTGAGCCTCATGACTTGAACCCCCCCCCAAGCCCCCGTATCAATCCTCATTTGACTTTTTTTTTTCTCCCTTTTCATAAAATTTCTCATCCTTTCACGTTTTCGGTTTACTCCTTTTTTTTTCCCGCAAAACCCCCTTTTTCTTTTTTCTGAAGGCCAGTCTTAACGTTTTGATTGTCGGCCCTTTGTTTTTCCGGACCCCAAAGGGCTCAATTTCCCCTCCTATTCCCCTGACGGTAGAAGGTTTTGTAGACGCCCAATTCTTCCAAGTGACACTGAGATATTCCCCCCGTTTCGAGTGTCTTTCTTAGTTTGCTTTGTTTTTTACTAATATTCGGTTGTGTCGTGTCCCTTTTAGTTTGGTTGTTGTAGCGGCGGGCCCTTTTTATTTCCGTTTGTTCCTGACCAGGATCACGGCGACCACGTCTTTGTGTGTCTTTTTTCCCCTTTCGAAGGCACTGGCGGCTTCAAAGTTTTCGAATGCCTTCTTTCTTGTGCAACACTTTTCTTCGCTTCCCTCCCGGATGCAAAATAGTTTTTTTTTTCAGAGGCCCTTTTTGGATCAAGTGTACTTTTCCTTCTGCTGGGGCCAATTTTGTGGCTTGGTCTCCCTTGTGAATTGGTCTTTTCCTTTTCCTTGCCTTTTTCTTGTGCAGGAATTCCCGGATGGCTTACGAACAAGCTTATGCGCCTTTTTGGAGTTGCGAATCCACGGAAACGGGCTATGAGTTGGAAGCCTCCCTTTGCTTGTTACCATTCTCCGCGTTGTTCGCTGAGTTGGTCAGAGTTCCGCAGAGGACTCTTCTCTATTCCTCTCCCCGTTCTCTTAAGTCATTGTTCCGCCCTGGCTTATGGCCCCCCCCAATTAAGTATAAACCCTCTTTCCTTTTTCTAAGGAGGCTTTTCGAGTCTTTTCCACTTCTTCGTTTCTTGTACAGCTTCCCACTTCGAACAATTGGTAGTGGTTTTCCCCTTGGTTTTTTTTTCCGCCGTTTCTGATTTTTTTAATCCAAAGCGCTCCACCTTCTTTAGAAATTCACCGTTTTGCTTTAACCTTTTTTTCCCTGGGCGGCTTTTTTTTTTTGGCAGGGGTTTTTTTTTTCCCTTTCCCCCCCCCCCCCCCTGCAGGGTTCGTTTCGCTCCAGAGGGCCTTGCTTTCATTTTTTCGGCGGGAGTCTTTTTTCTAAATGGCAAGCCATCCTCCGCCGCACTTTTTGTCTCAGTTCCCCCCAACTCCCAACCCCTCGCCTGGTATTCCACTTTTTTTTCCTCCGGATGGTTTTTTCTCGAACCGACTCGCCCCTGCCCGTTTTAGGCAATGTCCTCTCTTTTTTGGCGAGCGAGGCTGCCCCCTGGAAGCGTTTTTTTCTATGTGCATCTCTTCCGTTGTACTGCTTTTTACCCAATCCCCGCGTAGGCCGGGTTGCCCATTCGCCCCCCCGGCCCTTGAAGGAACCTGTCCGACAGTATGTTCGATTCTTGTTAATTACTCGTTTGGCGAATCTTTCCCTCTTTCCCTCCCGTTCTCTGTTGGTTTCTATATCCTCTTTTTTTTTCTGGCCAACCGCTTGAAAGAGAATGAACACGTCCAACTAAAGCCCTTCTCCCTGTCTGTCCTTTTTGTCCAGAACAATTTTTTTAACCGGGCTGGCGGAATTGTTGCCTCACCGCCAGTACTCCTTTCCCTGAGCTAAATCAGTTTATTCGGAAAGATTTCTCTTGCCTTTAGGCTCTCCAATCCGTTCCAAAATTGCTGGTCCCAAAGCCACTTGATCGTTTTCTATTTTCCCAAGTTCCCATACGGATTTCCGATATTTTACCCCAACCCCCAGTGTCCTTCCCGTGTTTTGTTCCTTGGGTGGGCCGCGGCCTTGGGTTTTTTCTGCGGGCTTCTTTTCTGTTTCCCTTTCGTCCCCCTACGCCACCTCCGCCAGGCCTCGTGACCTTCGGGAATCCGTAATGCTACAGTTCTTTCCCTTCCCCCACACCGTTCCCGCCGCCACCCCCCCCCAAAAAGCTCGGTACAGCAACCCGGAAGGAAGACGAAGTTTTGGGGCGGGTGCTTCCCAAACCCCTTTTCTCTAAACTTCTTTCTAGAACTCACTGTGAAAACCCACTCCCCTTGGCTTCCGTCTGGTCCCCCTTTTGGACCACCCCCACCGAAGAAATTTTCCCCCCCAAGCTACGACAACTTTTTGAAAGAAAAAGACTCCCCCTTAGGGTGGAAACATTCCCTTTTTAACGCCGGATTTTTCCCCTGACCCCCCCTGATTGGTCCCTCGGGTCGGGTCTTGACACACGTCCCTCGCTCGTTACCGCACTTTTCCCATTTGGCGCCCCCGTTAGTGGACTTGTCTCTTAAACCCTCATCTTCCCTTTCTGCGCCTCTTGTCCTCCAAATTAGATTGGTCACGCATCCTTCTTCCCCAGCTAATCCCTCTTCCCCCCTTCCCCCCCCCATGTCGACCATCCCTTGCCCCTTATACCCCCTTTTTTAAAACTTTCCACTGATTTTCCAGCATGGCCCCCCTGCCTCTAGGCATCACTTCTCCTGCCCTTGTGGCACAGCCATCACTTTCTCGGCGACTTTCTCCCCTGCTTCGCCTCACTTTTCACCAACAAAGAAGTTCCTATTTCGGGCCTTTGTTTTCGGGGCACTTTCCCCCATCCCCAGGCCTCCGCTCCCTCTACGAATCGGTTTACGCCCACCCCTCTTCTCATCACCGTCCTCCAAATACCCCTTGGGAATTCCCACGCCGTGCGCTGCGCTCCTTCTTATTTTCCACCACTTCGACTTCCTCCTCGGACAAGCTTTTTCCTCCGAAAACCGCGGGCTACTCCCAGTTTCGACCCTCTTTTCTGCACTTCAGTTTGTTAGCTTAAAAAACATGTGTCCGCCAAACCATTTCTTTGTGTTCTAATTTGATGGGTCCCCCCAGTTGCCCTTTCCAGTAAATTCATTGAATAAGCTTGTGGGGCGTACCAATTCTTCAGAGTTGGGTGGCCTTCCAGGTAGTGTCCCTGCACCAATCTAATTCCCTTTTTCCAGCTTGTTTCTGCGCGTCTTGTGGGTTCTTTCCCTCACATCCCGCTAGGGCAGTCCGCCCCGGACTTCCCTCTTCCAGAACCTTTTTGCTTCCGGTCGCCTCTCCACACCCGTGCCCCCCCCTTCCCCCCTCCTTTATCCCGAAAAAATCTTCGCCTTCCTCCGAAACTATGCTCCTTTTCCTTTTGGAGCGGGGCTTTTGGCAACCAGCACTTTGTCCGCCGTGCGCCATTTTTTTATGGCCCGGCCCCCCTTCCTTTTTGGCGCTCCGTTTCCCCGTGGCGGCCCCCCCCCTACGTTTTTACCCTCACCAAAGATCTGGGAGGTAAACCGCCAAGAGAACGTCCCCATACCGTCCCTCTTTATTTCTACCTACAAGGTACTCGAGATGACAGTGCTTTTTTCCCATGAAATTCTCTTATTCGACGTCCCTTTCGTCCATTCCCCTGTCGACCCCGGTTGACGAACTTTTCCCCCC
>Ga0179593_1364165_pt1 | contig 12812 bp, 21 predicted proteins | sample CZODoug2_1_08_16_FD_185931 | JGI IMG/M metagenome (GOLD analysis project Ga0179593, IMG submission 185931) | Vadose zone soil fungal communities from Angelo Coast Range Reserve, California, USA - CZODoug2_1_08_16fungal (PacBio error correction) | ecosystem: Environmental > Terrestrial > Soil >... | reverse complement strand
ATCGCATTGCTTTTTCCGTTTCATGGCTGGTCCCCTTTTTTTCGCCGTGCATTCCCTTCGATGTTTTGAGTTTCCCTTTTTAATTTTCTTGTATTTTTGCTTTATTCAACCGTCTTATGCTCACCCTTCTCATCCCATCTGGTTTCCGTCGTTCTTTCCGTCCCCCATCATTTTTGTCCTGTTCGTTGTTAACCTTTTTTCCCCCCCCGTGAAGATGGTTCCCTAGGAGAAATATCTACCGTAATGTTTCATTGGCTGTGGACCACTTTGTTTTCTCGTCTGTGGTCCTAGGACGCGATGGACGTGCCCGTCGTGATCTCCTGTCCTCTTTTTTTATTGCAAGAGCTATTGTTCCCCACCCTGGACCGACATCCCTTCGTTCGATCTTCTGTGATTGATCGCGCGTTTTTTTCACTCCTTTCCTTGAACTGCTAACAGGTCAGTTCCACTGTCCTAGGTGATGATATTTTCTCTTTTTTTTGCTGCGGTCGGGACTGTCTCAGGTCGCCTCCTTCCTCAGCTACGCCCATCGACGTTTCGTTCTCTTCCCACGACGGACGTCCATTCTCCTCGTATGTGTGTCTTTACCTTGTTGATCACGTGCCCCGTAGCCACTTGCCATTTTAGTATTCGTAGTCCCATCCTTCTTTTTTCTTTCGGTCTCACCCTGTTGAAGCGATCCGCGAGATAATTATCTACCCATTCCCTCCCCTTTCCTTGTTTTGTTGTGCCCGGGCGCTTTGTCTGTAAGCCCTCCCGATTTTTTGATGACCCGTTTCGTTTCAGTTTTGTCCTGCTGCCCCCTCCGTCTGCCGTAGTTCCATACTGATGTCTTCTTCCTTTTTTTCCCAGTGTCAGCCCCGAGATTTTCTGATGAGCAAATTAACATGGCAGTCCCCCCCCCGTCCCCCCTGTCTTTCTTTTTTTTTTTTAGCTATTTTTTTCCCCCTTCCCCCCCTCCTGTCGCCCATCTTGATATGGTAGGTTCTTTTTTCCCAGCTCCTTTTCCCACACGTCGTTTCCAGAAGTTTGCTCTTGTTTCCTGTGTGTTTCGTGCAAAGTCCCGACTGCTCACCCCCCCTTCCTCTTCTACTTTCCTTCTCCGTTTTGCGAAACGAGATGTGCGTTTGCTTTTAGTTGTATTTTCGTCCCCCCCCCTTCAACGAACCGGTGACAGCACAATAGTGTACTCCGAGCCGTCGCTTTCTCCTCTCGTATCTTCCTGCACGGTTTTCCCCCCACTTTTTCCTTTCTCAAGGGGATCTTGAGTTCGTAAAAAGCGCTCCTTCTTCCCTCCCCTTGCCTGATCTCCCGTGGGCGGTAATGCCCACACCCTATTTTTCCCTTTTGTTCCTTGGATGCTTTTCGGTTGGCAGAGGCTTTTCATTCTCTGCGTTTTATCGCTTTTGCACCGTGTTTCATCGTCTTTTTTAGTTCGGTTCATCCAACAAACCCCCCCCCCCCACACACATGTCTTTTTTTATCACAGTCTTCCCTGCTTCGGTTTTGCAGTTTTTCTTTTAAGTATTCCCCTACTCTTCCCTTTTTCCGTCTCGGAGTTTTTGTTCTTGCTTGTTTTTTTTCTAGTTTAAATTATGACGCCAACCATTTGGAGGTATTCTCGGGTTTTTTTTTTTTCCTGTCCCTCCGTGATATCTCGTACCCTATGCCCTGCCTTTGTAAATTTCTTTATCCCCTTGCCAGAGCCAGCCTCCCGCAAAAACCTTTTTTCCGCCCCCATCAGACCTGTTTCTCTCTTTGACCGTGATGACAACCCCTTCTTGACCCGCTTCAATTCCCCTTAGAATTTTTTTTTTTGTGGCAAAGTTGTATGTGTGGCTTCTGATTTACTTTTCCCTTTTTTTGCCATTCTGGAAACCGTTTCTCGCGCCCCCCCCCCCCTCTACGTAAGCCTGCCATTGGACGGGTTTTTCTTTAGTTTCTCTTTTTGCCCCCAGTGCCCGTGCGCCAAGTTTCTTCGCTCTTCTTGTTCGGTTGAAAGATTTTCTCTCCCTATGATTCGACGTACGCTTTTCCCTTTACTGTGCGCGCGTTCTCCCTTATTTTCCCCGTGTCCTTATGAATCCCCCACGACGTCCCTTTCTTTTGGACTATCCAAATGTCACTAGGTGTCCCCTTTTTTTTCACTGTCTCACCCTCCCCGGGGTCCTTATTATCATTACCTCTGCTCTCTTCTTGAAAGTTATTTCTCCCCCCCCCTGTCCGACACCTCTCAACTCACCTCGGACTTCCCTGCTCCCCTCTTTTCCCGCGCGTCTTGCAGTCTGGACAAAGTACGTGCCTGAGCCCCCCCCGCTTTCCCTGCGGTTTTTAGTGGTGACCGACACGGACCCCTCTTCTTATGTCACTGTTGATCTGATCCTCTGCCCTATGCCCACGAATGAACATCCAGACACTTCTCCCCTCCCTCCCATGTGTGTTTGTCGCTTGTACGTCTGTACGTTCTCTACCTTTACCTTACACATTTCATCTTACATATCCCTCTGCCGCTGCTTTTCACTGCATTTGTTCCCCTTGAATGACCCTTGCCTACACACTTTTTCTTTTTCGCAGATGGTACTCTTCTGTCTCCCTGCCGACGGTTTCTTTTTTTCTCCAATGTTTTCCAGCGGTTCCTTTTTTACTCGTTTAGCTTTAATCTGTCCCGTGGATTTGTCACTCCCCCCCCTCCCTTCTGTTCGTCGTTTTGCAATGCTTTGCTTTTCACCTCTTACAAACTCCCGGCTGACGAAGAGCTCATCTCTTTCCCTGCGGGGTTTCTTTTTTTTTTTTTTTCCCCACAGCGCTTGACAGCCCCTCCCCATGTTTTTGCCTGTTCTCCCCCCCCGTATTTTTACATCCTGACCTCTTATCCCGGTGCGTCCTTTTTCATTTCCTGTTGTTTTTCCCGCGCACGGCCTACCCGCCCCCACTCCTTTCTTTTCCTTTTTTGAAGACTAGACGCGAACTTCAGTTTTTGGCGCGGAACCTCCCTTTTTTTTTTTCTTGCCCAGTGCACATCGAGTTGCTTTTCGTGCTCCATTAGCCCCGCTCCCTGAAGGCCTGTATCAGTATTCGTAGCTTTCTTTACTACCCCCCGTCATTTTCACCTTTCTCTCCTATCTTGTCTTTTTTTTCTCATGGAATCCCTGGCCCCTGCCACTGGGTCTTTTTTGATTTTTGTTTTGCTTTCCCCCCCCCCCCCCCCCCCCCCCCCCCCCGCCCCCTTTGCCCTTTTATCCTAGTTTTGTTAGACCGTCGCGTCCTCGCCTTTTTTTTGTGACCATGGCACCCGCGTTTTTTTCCCCCGTGTTTTTCCCTGCGAGTGCGTGGTGAGCGTAAGAAAAATTTCTTACGGCTGTGTAAGTTTCGTACTGCTTGAGGACCCCTGTCCCTCTTCACCCCCACGTGTTAATCTTATTCACGCAGATTGCCTGTCTTTGTCGTTCATTCAGCCAGAGTGAGCCTAACCCTTTATCTGTCGCCTTCAGACCCCCCCCACATGCCTTATTTTTTCCATCGCCTTGTTCGTGGCGGGCCCACCTTTTCGGCGTACCTTCGGTTCCTTCCTCACTTCGATTGAGCCCTTGTTTTTGTCGCTGTATCGCGACCGTTTGTTACCTCCTGTTTTATACTTCTGGTCCTTGTTAGCTCCACAGTGACCGCTGTCTTTGTTCTTTTTCCGACTGTGCCTCTTACCCTGTCCTTAGTTAAGTTCGTTAGGTTGCCCCCTCTCATGTCCCCGTTTTACCTGAGCGTTTTTCGTGTTTTTGTCTTTCCAGGTTTCGATGGAGCCTTTTTGCGTTTCTTTTCCGGCACGTGTTTGCTTCACCCTCCCTTCTGTCCTTGTGGTTTTTTGGTGTGGTTAGAATGTCCTTTTCCCCCTATATTTTTTTGACCGTGCCTTGTTGGTACCCTTTTTTTAAACCGGATCTCCACTGAGTTGCATGATCATCCTCCATCCGCTCCCCCCTTTCCTTTTTGTGTCCTGACGGCTCGCTTTTTTGTTTTAAGGCGCCTATTTGCCATTTTGACCTGAACTAGGTTGAAATTACTTTTCCCCCCTCCCACGAATCCCCGCAGACTATTTGAGACCATTTTTTGTTTGTTGGCCTGACCCTCTGCTTCGCACTTGGCATTTTCCAATATTGACTTTCATCCCAGCCTTTTCTGGTGTTGTTACCTTACAGCCTCCAAGACATTTCGTGCATCCGAATGGCCACTTTTCCATAAAACGCCTTGTGGTCAGTGATGCCATTTACTTTTTTTTTATTTTTCCCTCCTTGTTGGTCCCGGTGCTTCATTTTTCTCCTTTATTTTCCCTGGTTAGCTTTTCCACCAATCATTCTGATTTTTTTGATGAGTTTCTAGAGTTTTCCCTTGCGTGCCCTCTGACCCTCCGAACCGAACCTAGTTTCTTGTTTTTTCAGCCTCTTGGACAACTTCGCTTTGACGTGTAGTTTATGTCCCCCCCTCCCCCCCCACCCTTTTTATTCCCCAACGGGTCGTGGACAGACAAAATACACCCGGCGTTTACCACCACAAACCCTTCCCCCCCTCCATCGCAGACCCTGAATCCTCCCTACCCCTGTAAAACTTGTAGCCCCCTTTTGTTTTGTTTTGCGCAAGTTTTCCCTGAGCCCGCGGTGTCTTCCCTTTTTTTGATTGCCGAATGAGGTCGTATCTCTTTTTTCTCACCTTATATGAGTCTTCCCTATGTCTTCTTCTTCATTTTCTCTCTTGTTTTCAGACTAGTCGGCCCCCTTTTTTTTTCCTAAGGATGTTTCCTGTGACGTTTTTCCCCTCTTCCATGGAAGACCCCTGTTGATCCCTTCCATCCCTGGGTTGGTTTTTTCTTTTTTGTTTTGTGTTGTGGTGTGGTTTTTTTTTTTTTTGGGTGTTGTTTTTTTTTTTTCTTTTGGTTGTGTGCAAATGTTTGACGATTTGGAGAACTTTGTATTCCGTCTAGTTCTTTCTTTTTTTTGCTCCCCTTGTTCGTTTCCCCTACTGGCATTTCTTCTGCAGTTCCCGCGTGGTGTCCGCATTTCACACTTTTGCGCGCAAACATCCTCCACTTTGTCCCCCTCCCGACATTGATTTATTCTCCGCATTGATATGATCTTTTATGCCGCTTTTACCTTGACTTGGGACTCGTGTTTTCCCGGGTCCAATGAGGTATACCTGCTCTCCCCCCCCTTTTTTTTTTCCCGCTTTTTTTTCTTCTCCTTTTATTGACTACTGACCTTAGCCATCCCGTACCCCCAATCCTTCCCATTCTTTTTTGCCCGTGAGTTGTTTTTGTTTCGCCTATTGGTTTGTCGTGTGGTTTGGTCCTCATTTGACTGCCGACATTCTGCCCCTCATTGTTTTTTTTGATGCTCGTGTATTTCTGACTTTTCTTTTTCAGTTTTCCCAGTTGCACGTCTTTCTGGGCGTTTTCTTTTTTTCTTTCTCGGCACACCCCGTACTATATTTCTTCCCTGCAATCCTTTTTTTCCAACACTTTCCGCCCTGCCCCAATCAACCCTTTTTCGTGTTTTAGGACCTTTTCTTCCAATTTTGTTCGTCTTTTTTTTTTTTTATCCTCCACTCATCCCCCCCGCCCCCCCTTTTTAGTAGTTTCACTTTCCCCTCCAGAAGACCCAGTACCCTTTGCATTCCCTCTCTTTCCTTGTACCAGTTCCTTCTTAGGTTCTTTCTATTCGCATTGAAAGGTAAGTACTCCTCGGACTCTCCGCCGTTTTATAGAACCAGGACGAGTCTCCCCACTTTTTGCCGATTCCTCCCTGACCCCCCCTCTTTTCTTCCCCCCCGCCGGTATCACTTTTGTGTTGTGTATGAAGCCTTCCCCTTTTCCTTTTTCCCCAACGTATCCCCCCCCTTTCCTCCTTCCTCTTTTTTGTTTTCTGACTACTATCCTTCCTTCTATGACAAGTGGCTTTTTCCGCAGGAGTTCCTTTTCCGTTTCCTTTTGCGTTCTTTGTCCTATTTTATCTTTCATTCCCTGAGACTTTTTACTCATTTCATGGAACTTTCCCCCCCCTCCCCCCCCCCCCTTCCCCCCCCCCGTTTCCCTGATTTGGTCTCACCCTTTCAGGTTTACACCATTCCGTCCCCCCCCGCCACAGTCCTCCCCTTTTTTTTACCCCCTTTTATCCGTGGCGATGCTTCCGTATTTTTTTTTGTTGCACATTGACCTCCCGTCACCTTTTCTCCCCCGGGACCGCCCCCGAACCGTCAAACTCCCCCCGTCCCTCTGCGCTCGATTCTTTTTGCACGTGATTTTTTCCTCCCTCCCGTTGCCCCTACTCTCCATATCTTCCTTCGAGTTAGTTCTTTTGGGAACTTGTTCCAAAGTCTAGCATTTTTCCCCCTCACACGATGGCCTTTCTCTTCCTTTTCTTTGCGTATTCATGCTCACCTGTGGGTATCCTCCACGATTCAACACTCATCGCTATCCCCCAATGTTTCCTTTCCAAACCTGATCGCATTGATTGTTTTACCTTGTATCTCCTCCCCTCAGAGTTCACCCTTCCCTGTGTATATTTTTCGTCCTATACTGCATTCGAATTTTCTCAGGACCACACAGGTAAGAGTTCGTCCTTTCACTCATTTCCCTTGTGCAAGTGTGCGATTTTCTTTTAAGACTGTTCCTCCTCTGCTATAATATGGTCCGGAACAGCCCCCCCCTCTAAACCTTCTTCCACGTCATTCCCTGAACGAGTAGCTTCCTTGATCTGTCTGATCGGGGCCGTTCCATCCTCCCTCCTGTCCCAACCCTTTTACTTTTCGTTTTGATTTCTCCCCCCCCCCCCACATCCCCCCTCCCTCCTCTCCTTTCGATCAGCGCCTGATGAACCCCCCCCCCCCTGGATGCTTTTTTGAAATTGTTTCTTCGTCTCCTTTTTCTGCGACCCCCCACTCGCAGTCCTGATATTTCTCTCCCCCCTCTTCCTACCGAGCGTTTTCCGGTTCTGTGTATTGCCCCTGTTCCGAGAGCGTTCTTTTACACTTTTCCTCCCGTTGAACCTCCCCCCCTCATTTAGTTTTGGTAAACCCCCCCCCGCCCCCTCCCAGAGCCACATCTTCATCTCTTCGTTTCTTTGTTTTACTCTTGCTATCAAGTACTTCTACCCTCCTCCTAGACCTAGACGTGCCCACCCCTCTGGTTACGACCCGAGATCCTCCCACTTTGGCCCCGAGTGTTAGGCGAACCTGCCTACGCTTGCCTGCGGTGGGTGCCGGTAGTTTTTTGCATCACTGTTTGACGGAGCTATCAGTGAGACCATGTAACGCAATAAGAGGAATTATGTGGTCACTTTTTTGAATCCGGACCCGCGGGACACCCCTTACCGCGGACACGTGGCAGTCTGAGTTCATCCGTGCGTCGCAAGTTCTACCCGAAATTTCTCTCGATTAACCATGACAGGTTTGACCTCGTTTTAGGGGCGCCCCACTTTTCCCCTGGATTCTTGGGTCCCGACTTGGCCTTGATTCTTTTCTTTCCTCTTCCTCAGTGCACTCTGGGCTTTTTCTCTGCCCAGGTTTACGCCTGCTCTCTGGCTGGCTTGCCTTGCCCCTGACTTTTTTTCTAGTGCAGTCCAGGCCCACTTTTCCATCCTTTTGCGGTCCTTTCCCGTGGTGCCAGTGACTTTGTGCGGTATTTCCCATCGACGCCACTATCAGCTTTCGCCTTGGAGCCCAGGAAACCTACCCCACCACTTTTTCCAGGCCCACCCCTCACGTGCCTTTGTTTGAAAGCTCAGATGTCCACCCGACCGCCAAGAACAGACCTCCCCCCTTTCTACTCATATCTATTTGACTAGACGGTATCAGCTTTTGCCATTCTATCCAACGTTCCACGACCCCCCACATACTCCCCCCTCCACCCCCCCCACCCCCCCCCCCACCTTTAAAGCGTTTGCGGTACCCTGACCCGTCCATCCCCGACGAGGAGAGTTTTTGGTTTGCAGGTCTTCCCCAACACGTAAGGAAACCGTTATCTCTTCTCTGGTGTTTTCATCTGCCCTCCATCACAAGACCACCCAACACTCGCGGACTCTATATGGACCTTTTTACTTTCATCCAAGTTTATCATTCCGCTACTACTATTCCGCCTTTTTTGCGCCCCATTGCCCTCCGCAGCTTTCATACTCTCTCCCCCCTACCGGCAGGAGGTAAGCACGCAGTCGCAAATGAAGATCTTCAACTCAGACGTGGTCCTACTTTTACACTAAGAGGCCCTGGGTTTTTTCGACGCATGCCTCCCCTATGTTGGACACGTTCCCTTTTAGCGGGTACTCCCTGACGGACCACGGTCTCGTGGACTTCTCCTCATGCCCCTCTCCACTATCGTGTGCAACGATTTTCCCTTTCCCTCAGCCCGGAACGTAACTGTACCAACCATCTGACCTTACGCTCGCGCCTAGAAACACATTTTTTTTCGCCCCCCCACCCTCCCAGACAAGCGTCGGTCCCCAAGGCCAGGTTTGCCATTTGTTTCCTGTCCGGACTTAACTTTCCCCCCTTCCACCCTTCTTTCTCACGTAACAGTCATGGGTTAACCGATAATTTTCCCCATTTCTTTTTTCCGTCCGCCCTGGACCCGCCTTTTCCCCTCACCCCTCCCTTTCCCTCATCGCCCCCCTCACCATTCCTTCCCCTTTTTCAGTTGCTCGGACGATGAGTCGTTCCCTGACGCCTGTACCCCCGACTTTCCCTAATCTCTTCTGAATTAGCCCCCACTTGCCCCTACTCCCCTACCTTAGACACCTGAGAAGGCCCCCTTTCACATCCTTCCCCGACCAATCCCTGCGTAGGCCCTATCCCCCTCCCGTTCTTTTTCTCCTTTCCCCGCCCTGTCCGCAGTGGCCTTCTCTCCCTGAGGAGAAGCCCTCCGCCTCCCTGGTCACCCTCCCTGTAACCTTTACCGCCTTCGTCTTTTTCCCTCAGGCTAACTCCGCTCGTTGCCGCGTTTATCTTGATTTGCGCTGGATTCACTGGGTCGGAAAGGTATTTTTACTCTCCCCTTCTCGACGCCTTTGACATAGTTCCTAGAACCTATTCTTGCCACTCTGCTTTGGTTCGATATGCTTCCGTCGTGAGACCATGTTTAGCTTGTTTTCACCTCTTGCTCTCACTGTCTATTCTCCTTTTGAGACCGGTCCTGTCTCCATTTGATACCCCCCGGGTAACACGTTATTGACCCTTTTCAGTCCTTAACGCTCCCCCCCCTGAATCCCAAAGGGTACACTTGACTACCCCCGACCGTGCGTGTTCGGGGACGCCGTTACATGGCATTGCCATACGCATGTCTCCCCGCCCCCTTAGTCCCACTCTGATTGCCGTTTTTTTTTCGTGCTGACCCCTTTCCCCCCTGGTTCCCCAAATTACACTCTGTCCCCCCCCCTTGATTTACTGATGAGAACGCCGTCTCCTAGCTCACCCTTTTTCCCCGTAACGTCCAGACCCTTTTCCTTCCTGCTCCTATTCCCCTGTCGCTCTTTTTTTTTGACGGCCCCCCCTGTTAATCCTACTTTTGGTGCTGATTAACGTCATCGTCAGGCACTCTTCGAGGTGTCGTTTCTCCTTAATCTCCCGATCTCTGTTCAGTTTATCCTTTCCACACGCTCTCCCCCCCATATTTTCCCCAATTTGTCCCCGACTTCAACCCCCTCGTTGTTTACTTCCGTCCTCTTCATTTATGGATTCCCAACCTTTGTCTGGTTTTTTTGACACTATTTTTTCCCCCCTACCTGTTTTTGGACGCTTATATTCGTTGTTATTCCTTTTTCATAGTCCCTCAACACACTCCAGCCTGATGCACGTTCCGTCTGGTTTGCTTCCGTATAGTTTGACTGTTTGTATCTTGCCTTTCCCCGAAGACTTTTCCAGCAAGCATCTTTAGGTTGTTTCTGATGATTTTGAGTCCCTCTTTTATTTCGGTTGTCCCATGCAACTTTGCTTTTTTGGACCCTGAGGAACTCGCTAACACTACCCCGCCCCCTCGTCCCCTTGTTTTTTCACCGGATTCACACTGTAATATAGTTTTGGTGATTTGTGTATGTCCTGCCTGTACCCCCCCACCTATTGCGCCCCTGGCCTCACTTCCTCCTCTTACAGCTTCGGCTCCCATAAGGACGGGGGCGTACCTCAAACTTTTGGTCCCCCTTTTTGTATTTTTCACCCCTGCCAGTCGACGGTCCCATTCCCCTCTGTCTGCAAAGGGGCTCCCCAATAGTTTCGCGCCACTATTCTGTTATTCTCCCTTTTTATTCACCGGAAACGCAAGCTGCCCCCTCTTCCTTTCCTCCAGTTTCTGTGTGTTTCCAAACATCGCTCACGGCTTGTTGTCTTTCAGCCTACCCCTCATGCCTGCAGTGGTAGGAAGACAATCGCTCCCAATTTTTTTTGGTTCTCTCTTCACTCTTCTTCTTTCCGCATTCCCGTGTTTGTCGAGATGGGTCCCTTTTTTATGGAAGAATCATTACCTTTCTAATTACACCCATCTGACACTTTTTTCTTCAATTGTCCCCCCCTGGCCCAGTTCCCCCCACCGTTTCTGTACCCCCTGGGCTTATTTGTGAACCTATCAATCAACCCTTGATGGTTTTCCTGGTTGTTTTTTTCTTTTATTCTTCACCTTTGGGCCCTACCGCCTTCTTTCTCACTCCCCCTCTTTTTCCCGATCCTATTTCCGAGTGGAATGTGCTCCTTCCCCAACTTCTTCTTCCATTGGTACTCGATTCCCCCGTTTTCATGTCCTGTAAGCTATCGTTTAAGGCACACTTATTTTTTAGGTCCATTTCCCCCAACCAGGGCTTTTGTGTTCGCTATCCCAGAGCCTGACGCCCTTTGAAGGTTCCGAGGTTGTCGTACACCGACTTACCCCCCCCTTTTCCCCCCTACCGCCGCTGCCATTTTCGTGACCCTTTGGAATAAGACTGCCACGCGGTTTCGAGCCATCTCAGAAGACTTTAGGTCCTCCCGTTGCTTTTTTCTGTTTTTTCCGTCTGGAGACGTCCCTTGCCGCATTGAACTTCTCCCTCGCCACTTTTTAGCCACGGTAGCTGTTTTTATACGTTTTTTCTTCTGGTCCAAGTCCCTTTTTTTTGTCTATTCCAGTCCCCCCCCTACTCCTTGGTTTTGTGCCCTGTCAGAGTCACTTGCCTTTTTAAGTCCCAATTGGACACCGATTGTCCGTGCGGCCCCATTGAGGCTGAACTTGCTGAGCGATTTCGCCCCCATTTTAGTTGTTTTAGCAACACCTTCGTGATTCTCCCCGGTATTTTAATTTGATATAAGCCCGTTCTAACTTTCCATACCGCGTTCCCCTTTTTTTTTTCTTGTTGTGCGGCCTTCTTTGACTTCCCTCCTTGTTTTTTGGACGGCGATCTAACAGTTCTTATTGGTAAATTTTGCCTCTACCGAATCCCTTACCCCCGCCTTGCTTCCGCCTCTATCTTCCCCTGGTTTTCCTAGCAGTTCGTCCCGCCCCCTCGCGCTCATTTGCCTTCCCACTTCACTAATTCCTTTACGTCCACCCTTTCCCTCTCCTGGAACCGGTGCGCCTCGGCCTGCTTCCGCACCAAGGTCCCTGGGAGACCTTCTCTCCTTTTTTTCGAATTGTTTGATTTGTTTTAGGATCACATTTCCCCCTTTTCTTTCCCACCGTCACATTGGACCCCCGCGGTGCTTTCCCACTCCGTTCCCTCGCTTACTGCAGCGGTAAGTCCTAACGTCGCTCCCGGCTTCTTTTTTCTTTTTAGCCCCCCCCCCCAGGTTCAAATAAGTCCCACCGGCTCTTTTTAGTTGCCGTTTCCCACGTTCTATCTATTCAAGCTCAATTCCCCCCATTTTTACAGATTAGAGTCTTTCTGTCTCTTTTCACTTTTTTTCGTGTAGGATGTATGATTTTTTTTGCCCCCCTGCTACGCCCTGCGTAGTTTTACCCCTTAGTGTTCCCTTTCACCCCACCTCGGTTTGGCTTGGAGCCGGGTTGATAGAGTGTAGCCAACCTTTTGAGTTTTTTTTACCTTAGTACTCAGGGGGTTTTCACGTCAGCTTTTTCCGGCCTATTATAGTCCCCCCCTGCCCCCCTGTTTTCTTATTATTGGATGACTTTCACCCCCCCAGTGTTTCAGCTTATCCATCCGCCCCCGTTTTAGTCTCCCCCCCCATGACCAGACACATTTCAACCCCCCCCTCCGTTACCGAAAACATACCATCCTCTTTACAATACGAACGGCCACTCATGTTCCCCATACTTCATCCTCCTCATCATCTTCCCGTTGTGCATTACCTCCCTTACCACTTCCCCTTCCTTTCCTCCCCCCCCCAGTTCCCCGTCTCGTCCTCACTACCTCGTGATTATACGAAAGTTTTACCCACACAAGTGCATGGTGTGTGGGCGCCCCGACCCTTAGGTGAAACGTAGGGGGAAAATAGGTGGCTCGTTTTTTCACCCCCCTCATGGATCCCCACCACTTCTGGACACTTCCTTTAATACTTCTCTGTCTCGGCCTTTTCCTGTTTTGGCGCTTACGGTCTGGACGATGCCCCCCCATCCCTCAGATTGGTTCCATTTCTCACGTTCTTATTCTTCGTGCTGGATGTTAGTTACCTCCACTTATAGGCGTTAAGACCGTTTACCCCGCCCCGTTGCTTCTCGGTTATGTGGCATCAGTTCCCTCTTTTTTCTCCTAGCCCTTTTTTTTATGTTTTTTTGTGCAGACGTTTTGTTCTTTCTTTGGCCCCTTTGACCCCCCTTGCCGCCTTGGTTATTTCACCGACTTGTGTCAGGTCACAGACGC
>Ga0179593_1815515_pt1 | contig 12813 bp, 24 predicted proteins | sample CZODoug2_1_08_16_FD_185931 | JGI IMG/M metagenome (GOLD analysis project Ga0179593, IMG submission 185931) | Vadose zone soil fungal communities from Angelo Coast Range Reserve, California, USA - CZODoug2_1_08_16fungal (PacBio error correction) | ecosystem: Environmental > Terrestrial > Soil >... | reverse complement strand
TTTCTTTTTCCGGCGTGCTCGTCCGAGCGAGGTTGTACCCTCTAAAAAACCTGTATTATTTCATCATTCCTTTTTTCTTTCCTTCCCGCCCATCTCTCCCTTTTCCCCCCCCCCCCACTTTGCCGTAATCCCATCCCTTTGATTTTTTGGGGTTCCCCGAAATGAGAGTTTTTTTTTTTTAGTAAGAATGGGGGCTTCTTCCTTCGGGAGGTTTCCCCGTTTCCCTTTTTTTCATCTGTTTTCTCACAAAGAACCCCGGTTGCGTCCCAACTCAAGTAAAAAGCTTTTTTGTGGTGTTTCCGAGTCGGGCCTCCTTTTTTCCTCTAACCACAAAAAAGTCCCTTTCTTTTCCCTTTTCTTTTTTTTTTTTTGCAGTACGGGAAATGGATTTTTCGGTTCTGCATTTTTCCCTTTTTGCGTCAAACACACTTCCCCCTGTCCATATTTCAAAATCTTCAGTTCTTTCCCCCAAACGTGGTCTCCCCTCTCGATGAGGCTGGTCCTTTTCCCCAAAAAGTATATTGCCCCTTCCCTTTGTGGTGCGTCTCTAACCCAACACCCCCCCCTTGATATCCCCCTGAGGCTCGGGAAGTGGACCCCCCTTCGGCAAGTAGGATGAGGTCGGTCCCCCTTTTTTCCCCCTATTAACAATGGGCTTTGCATTTTCCTCCTCCTCTTTTCTGAGCAATTCGTTTTCTTGATCCGGCCTCACTTCCCTTCGCGGTCAATTTCTTCCCAAAAGTGTGACCAAACTTTTTTTTTTTGAAAAAAAACGCTTCCCCCCCTTTTCCCTTTCCTCCCCCACGACTTGGTCCCTTTTGGCCTCCCTTCTACCTCCTACTCAGCATCAAATTTTCGAGGGGAGGAGACGAGATGGCAGCGCTTCGTCGACGGGGTTTTTTTTTCTTTTTTTTCCCGTCCCAAGGCCGTACTTTTTCTTTCTCCCCCCCCCTCTGGCCCCGTGGACCACCCTACTCCCCATACCGAAAGTACTCGACTGATTGCATTATTCCCCCCCGACGGCTTGGAAACCTGTTTTTTTTTTCTTCTTCACCCGGATCCACGTCCCCCTTGTCCTTTTTTTCTTTTTTTGGGCGCGCTGGGGTTCAAGGCTTGGATCGTGAACGCAGCAGGTCGGAACGTCTTAATTAGCTTTTTCCCCCCCCCTTAGAAATTGATTCTCCCCCCCCCCATCCCCCTTGATGAAAATTTCTCTTTCCCCCCCGGAGACCCGGAATGAAAACACCGCTCCTGTTCTTGAGTGGAAGGTTTTTCCCCAGCTCCTCGTGTCTTTTTCCTGACCAAGCTTCCGTGACGGGTTCCCTTTTCCCTTTGTCCCTCCGGATTGCCGTTTTTGCGTTGGTTTTTTTTTTTTTTTCTTCCGAAAGTTCGAAACTTTCCCCTGTTTAAGAGAATGTGTGCTCGATTTTTTTCTTCCCTCCCGTTCAGTGATCGCCTATTTTTTTCCTCTTCCCCCCCGGAGTGTTCGGCTTTTCATTTTTTGTTTTTCTCGGGTGATCCCTGGGACGTCCCTGCAGACAAATGTCCCCTTCCAGAGACACCACCCTCCCTCCTTCCTCAAGCTTGTTTTTCCCTTTTTTTTCAGCACATTCCCCGAAAGGGAGAGGATGGTTCTTTTTTTTTTCTTTCCCCCCTTGTAACACATCCCCCCCCCCCCGAACCCCTCCTTTTCTCTTTGTAACTTCGTTCGTCGACCACTTGCCCAGGCCTCCCAGCGAACTGGGGCGGGGGGGGTGTGAGGCGGTTGTCCTCCCATTCATTTTCATCAAAGGGAAGTTATGCCTTTTCCCCCAACTGGAGATCTTTCCCCGGGCGATCGGTAGTCCCTTTCTTCCCCTTTTGGAGGAACTCGCCCCCCCTTTTTTTTTACCCCCCCCAGGAACCGTTACCCCTTTGGGAACTGGCTTACGAGGACGAGGCCCTCCCCTTTTCCCCCTACATGGTCAAGGTGTCCTCCCTTTCTCCCCTCCCGCCTTAAAAACTCTGACTGGGTTTTTCTCTAAAGAAGGAAGATTTTAGCAGGCCGGGGCCTTTCCGACAACTTTTTCCGATTGTTCCGCCGAATCTGTTCCCCCTTTTCCCCGGTAAGTACGATAAGGATTTTTGGCTTCCTTTTTTCTTCGCGTGCGTGGAAAGCTTGTCGTGGGTGTCTTTATGCGTTTGGGTATGGTGGCGCTTTTCTCCCTGTGAACTTTTTCCATCTTTTTTTCTTTTTGTGACTGCAGCTACTTTCCTTGAACTTTTGATCTGTTTCTTCCCGTTCGTCCAATACGAACGTACCCTCCCTTTCCCCTCCGTTGTTGTATTGTTTTTTTGAGTTATTGTTTCAAGTTCGATTGGGACGACCTTGACCAATCATTCGAGTATTGCTTGAGGTCCCAACCCTTTTTTCTTCCAGGACCTCCGAAGGGTTGCCAGACCCCCCAAACGCCTCTTTTTCCTCTTTCCCACCCCCCTCGAAATCTGGATAGCGCAGCCCTGGTTATCGGTTTACTTCCTTTTTTTTTTCCCCTCTTTATTCGGCGGACAACCCGTCCTTAAAAGCACGGCTGGCTCTTTGAGAAGTTTTTTTCTCTCTCTCTGTCTTTTCGCCACTTGTTCTTGCTCCCTTTTTTTTGGCTTCTCCCTCCTGGGGGAGCAGAGATGTTGCGGGGGTTTTTTAGCCTCTCCTCTTCTTTTTTCCCCCCCCTGGTTTCCACCACTTGTACGTGGTAAACCCTTTTTCCCCTTCCCCCCCCCCAGGTCTCCTTGACTTTTCTCCTCCCTGTCATTCGAGGATCCCTTTTCCTAGTCGCAGCCGGTAACAACCCGCTTTCCTGCTTTTTCTCTTTTTTTTATGGAATGAAAGTGTTGTGTTTTTTTTTTTTGGTAGGAAGAGGAAGCTCCCCGGATGTATTTGGTAACTTATCATTAAAAGGAAAGTGGCAGGTGTGTTTTTTGCCCGGGACGCCTCTTTGCGGGCCCCTCTTCCCCTTCCCGCTGGAGTTTTTATTATTCTTTTTGGGTGTTAGAGGTCTCTGGGGGGGCCCAGTTTTTCTGCGGACCTGATCGCCCCCTGTAGCCCGCCGCGGTCCCAGTTTTTTTTTTTTTAAAAAACTCCAGGCGTTTCTTCGGCGAGTAGGACCCCTTCGGACCCCCCCCCCCTTTCCCACCTTTTCAGTAGAGCATGATAATTTTTGGGTCCGTCACACTCACCGCCATCACAAGCCTTTTCTTTTTTTTCATTGCTTCCACCGGTGTCTTTTTTAACCCCTTCTTCCAACGAGGATCTTTTTTTGGAGCAAAAATTCTTCCTGCGGCGGACACGTACCCCTTCCCCCTTGGGTGGGTTTTTTTGTTTTTTTATGGGGGGGGGGACTGTTTTTCCATCCGTCTTCCCCCAATTTTATCCCTTGCTTGTTTCCCCCTTTTCCTTCCCTTTCACGAAGTTCTTAAGGGCTTCTTTTTCCTCCCCTTCTGCGGCACTTTTCAAACTTTTTCTTTCCCCAAGCGCCTGGATTCTCCAGGCACTCCGCGATGTTTTCTTTTCGGGGAGAGAGGATTCTCCCCTTTTCCCCCCCTCCGTCGAATGATGCCTTTTTTGTGTTTTTTTTTTTTCGAGTTAGTATGTTGGACTAGGTGTCCACGGGTTCCCCTAATGTCCCTCTGCATGGGACCGTCCCCGCTTTGTTGGCGTTTCCCCTTCTCAAGTGAATGCTTTTTTCGGCGCGGGGCCTTTTTTCTTTCGTTAGGAAGGTCTTCCCTTTTTTTTGTTTTTAAGGGGATCCTCGGCCGGCCCCTTTTGTTCGTTGGACGATTTTTTTAAGCAGGCGTTTCTTGGTGGTCACTTGATTTCCCCCCTCTTCACACATTGACAGCAGACTTTTTGTTCTATTCTCTCTCTTTCTAAGAGTGTTTATGGCGTTTCTTGGGTGTTTGGGTTTTTTTTCGATTGTAATGAGGACTCTCCCCCCCCTCATTCGACTCCCCTTTTCTGATCCTGGTTCAAAGTCGAGGAGTCTACGGGGCCCTTCCTTTTTTTTTTTTCTTCGCCTTCTTTCGGCGCGTTCTCCATCTATTTTTTTTTTCAGAGCCTCATAAGAAGGTCCTTTTTACCACCGGTTGGCTGCGTGATTTCAAGTCTCCTTCCCTTCTTTTTCCTGGACATCTCCTTTGTTGTTTCCTCCCATTTTCCCTTTCAAAAAATAAACCCCATTTCACTCTGTCCCCCCCCTTCCCAAGTGCACATTCAGCACTTCCCTTTTTTCCCTTTTGCGATTCCTGCCCAGGCCTTTTCCTTGCCTGTCGGGTTTGAGTGAATTCTCTCTTTCTTTTTCTTTTGAGACAGCTTTCCACCTCCTTCTTTCCCAACACTCCGAAGGTCATGGGATGCTGACCCCCAATGCTTACTCCAACACTTCTTTTCCCTCCTTTTTTCATCACCTCCCCATAGCGTTCTTCCCCCCTGCCGCCTATTGTATGGATGACTTTCTTTTTCTTTCTAGCATGAAGGATGGCGTTCCCTCCCCCTCTTTTTTGGGAGGGCTTTTTTATGTTAAGATTTGGTTTCATCCTTTTCCAAACTCAGCCGCGATCTCCTTCCCCCTTTGTTTTTTGTTGAAGAGATTTTTCCCTTTTTTTTTTTTCTTTTTCTCGCCGCAGTTCCCTCCATAAAGGGCGCTGGTGGAGCGTGAGTGTCGAGAGGCGGGCCTGGCTTCGCCATCTGATGGTAGAAATCCGCCCTTTTTCCCTTCTGCGGGTCACGCTTCGTCCCCCCTCCTTCTCTTTATTCGAGTGCCCATTTGTTTTCCCGCTGTCTCTTTTTACTTTCCGTCGGTAGGGTTTCCTTTCTTCTCAAAACCCCTTTTCTGTGAAAGTCCACTCCCCCCCCCCCCCCCCTCACCGTCGCCGACATGGCAGCGGGGGGGTTGGTTTTTTTTTTTTTGGAAGGGAGATTTACCACAAAAACCTTTTTTTTCACTTTCCGGCTTCCTTTTCTTTTTTTCAGTAAGGGGTACTGTTTTTTTTTTGAGGTTCTGAATTCCCGTCAACCCCCTTCTATTTCACCCTTTTTTTTTTTCCTCTTTCCTTTCCCGGGGCGCCCGGTTTTTTTTCCATTCTCGATGATTTTTTTTTTTTTTTTCAAAAAAAAGTATATTTTTTTTCCCTGCCGCGGCGCTCTACACACCCTTCACGCGGTGACGCCTGTGCTTTTTTTTCCACAAACGGTTACGCCTTAAGTAGATGAGGTCGACCCCTTTCCCTAATTACAATGCTTTTCCTTTTTTCTTTTCTTACGACGATCTGAGCCCTGCTTTCGACATTCGACGGTTTTTTTTTCTCAAAGTGACCCTCCCCTTTATTGCCGTTCTTTTTCCCACGCTCCAAAGGTGCCCTTTTTTCACGGACTTGTACCCTTTTTTCTCGGCTTCACACTACGTCCCAGACATCAAATTTCCAACTTGACCGCAGTCCCCTGCTGGGCTCCCCAGGCCAAGGGCGGTGACCTTTTTACTCGGCACCGTTGGACCCCCCCCCCCGCGGTTCAACATTTTACCTCCCTCTCGCCTGAGTTCCGCAGTCCAGTCATTTTCCCCAGGCGAAGAGGTTCCAAGTACCGGTTCCCTTTGCTGGCGCGCTGGTTTCCCCTTTTTTCTCTTGAGCGCCAATTCGTGCCCCCTTTGCTCTTTTTTTTCTGCCAGCGCTTAAAGGTTCCCCCTTTTAGCGCCCAGGAAACCCTTTTTTCCTCTCAATGATATGCCCATTTTTTTTCCCCTTCTCAAAATGGAGACTGTCCCCCCCTTTCCTGAAAAACACTGTCGGCCGCTTTCTCCCTTTGTTGCGACGCCCCTTCTTCCTCTTGAAGGAGAAGTTGACCCTTCCCCCGCTGGAAGCCTCTTATGAAGTGGTCTTCTTGGAGAAGACCCCTTTTTTTTTCCCTGCCGGACCCAAGTCCACCTTTTCCTTTCTTGGTTCGAGGGAAGCCTTTTTAAGAGAATTCTTCGACCTTTCCCTGGAGTCCCCCACTCCCCTCTCCCTTCTCCTTTTCGCGATCAAGGGTCGCTCTTGATTTTCCCCTCCGCCCAACACCTCTAGAATAAGCCTCTTTTTAAGTCGGGCCCCCTTTCTCCTTTTTTTGGTCTTATGGGCTGGGGTCTTTTCTCCTTTTCTCTACGCCCCCTCTATCCACCGACATATTGCCTCGTGCTTGTTCCCCCTCTCAGTTGGCACGGTTTCCCCTTCTCTACGGCGAGAGTGGAGTGGGGGTTGGCGCGGGGGGTTTTCCTCCTTCCTTGTCTAACGACGCGGCCCGTTCTCTTTCCTTGGAAACAGACCGTGTTTTTTCCGCTATGAGGCGCTCGGTCGTCCTTTTTTTTTTTCTGAACGCGGCCAGTCGTTTTTCTTTTTTTCTATCCTTCAACGAGGAAAAGTTGGTTTTTTTTTTTCTTCTCCCCCCCTACAGAGTTGCCGCCCCTTCCCCTTTTTTTTTCCGTGGGTAATTCTTTTCCAGGTTTTTCTTCTTCCTCTGAACTGGGCCGGCGGGTGTGGCCCCGACGGCCGGTCCTTCTCTTTTTTCCGGGGCGAAAGCTGGCGCTCGCCTTTTTTTCCCTTGGCCGGCTTGTAGGAGTGGCAGTCGGGGCGGGCGGTTTGGTTTTTTTGCGCTGCACGAGGTGTCTTTTTTTGTGGGACGGAGAAGCCAGGGGTGGGTCGGCCGGGCTTTGTCTTTCCCCTCTTCTTGTCGGTGCTGGCGTTCCCTTGATTCCTTTTTGGTTGTGTGAAAGCGCTCCTTTGCGAGTGGTCGACAACCTTTCTTTCCCTTTAAAGCTGCTGAAACCCGTTTTTTTCTCTCTCCTTTTCCCTTATACCTGCTACTCGATGATTTGTGAATTTTTTTCGTCACATTAGACCCTTTTGTGTTCTTCCTCTATCGTTTATACATTCCCCCTTTTTTTCCCTTCTCCTTGAGAGATGTAGGGCTATTTCCTTTTGTACGTTCGATGGGACGAATCCTTTGTTTACCCTTTTTCCTCTTCGTACCGTAGGCTTACAGTCACTCTTCCTCCCTTCACAAGCAGGACTTTAAAGGTTCGCACCTTCTCATCACAAACTCGCCCTCTTCCTGTGTCCTCTCTTTCTCTTCCCTCCTTTTCACAACCCGTTTCCCTCCTCTTCTTAGCGCAGAACACCTTGACTGGTTTCGGAAACCCACTTTTTTCCACTCCCCCTTTTCGAAAGGGCCCGTTTTGCTTTCGTCTCCCTTTCTTTTGTCGTCCTTCTTTTCGGTCGCCGCTTTTGGCCTTTTTTCCTCTTCTGGACACCTTGACCCCCCACTTCTTTCTGAGGGCTTTCCCTTTGTCGTGCCAGTTCACAACCCTTTGTCGGGTCTTTCCTCCGCGCACGAGGGTCTCATTTACTTTTTTCCCGTAGCGGACTCCATCTTTCTTTTTCCCATCTGTTACCTCGTTCGCCCCCCTATTTTTTTTTCCCGGTTGATGACGCCCACCAGGTGACTCTCGTGGTTCCTTGTTTTCCCTTTCCTGTCATTTGGGTTTATTTCCGCTTGTGTGTTCTTTCCTTCTTGCCGAAGGCCAAAGAGAAATGTTTTTCTTTTTTTTTAACGGGCATCTCCCAGTTTTTTCCTCTCCTGTGGTCTTTTTTGTTTCCCATGGTCCGCATCGAGTTTCTCCTGTTTGATTTTCTCTTTCAGGATCTTGAGGAGGGGTGTTTTTTTTTCTGGGGGCAGGTGCTTTCTCTCTTTGCTGCCCAGGAGCAGCCGTCTTCATTTTTTTTGTATGTGTTCCTTGTCCCCTTCCAGCCGAACACCCTTTTTTCTTACCTCTTTTTTCTTTTTTGATAGTAAGATCACTTTTTTTACCTTCGAACAAATTTTCCCTTTTTCCGGCTACCTGGCCCTTGGGTTCCTTCCCTTTCTCTTGTCCTCAACCGCCACTTTCCGGTGCCCTTTTTTTCTCTCCCGTTCAAGGCGTTCTTTTTCTTCATCTGCTTCTTTTTTTTGTTTGCCCTTTATCAGCGTCCTTCTTTCCTTCATTCACGAGGGATTTTTTTTTTCCTCTCTGTCGGGTGAAAAACTTTCTTTTTTTTTCGAGGACATCCCCTTTCCCCTTCTTTGTGTGTTTCATTCTTCCCGCTTTTAGTTTAGCCCTCTTCTTTTTTTGGGCAATAGTCTAGGTCTAATGTTTTTTTTTTCACTTAAGACGTTCCTTAAGCGCTTTTTTCTCTGTCCCGGCACGAAACAAAGTCTTTCCTTCTCTCTTTTTTTTTTTTTTTCCCTTTTCTTCGGTCTCTAAGAGAATTGGTTCTTTTCTTTCCCGCAAGAACATAAGCTCCGTTCTTTTTCTTTTTCCGATAGGTGGGTCCTCCTGACTCTCCCTCTTCGGACTTTCTTTCCCCCACGTGCCTTCCCCTTCTTCTATACCGGAATTTTTTTTTTCCCTTTCGGTATGTTGGATTTTTCTTTTTTCTCTCCTTCTTTCGTTGTCTTTTCGTTTTTTTTTCAGATAGGTGTCCCCCGTTCCCTGTCCCTTGACGATTTCTCCCTTTTTATCTTTTCTATGAATGGACCGTCTTTTTCTCCTTTTGGCCGGCCAACTCTCCTTTTCCTTGTGATCTGCGTCAAGCTTGCCTTTTGTTTTGATGTTTTTCTTGCTTGAGTAGGAAGTTTTCTTCCTTTTTCTTTGGTTTGCCCTCGTTCTTCTTTTTTTTTATCCTCTTTTTTTTTTTTTCCGAGAGGGACCTTTCCCTCTCAAAATATTCTCCTTTTTGTCCTCCTCCCCCCACTTTGGTATTTCTCTTTCTTTACTGCAGACTTTTCTTGGGGTTTTCCCTTTTTAATTTCCTTTGAGCAAAACTTTTTTTTTCTTTTCTGGAAAAAACTTTTGTCCCTGCCCATCCCTCCTTGTGTCGGTTTTACTGAGTCCCTTTTCTTTGTTTTCCCTTTCCTTTCCTCTTCCTATTTCGGGGTCGGGGGTACGGATGGCTTTTTCTTTTTTCTTTGTTTCTGTTGTCGGACATTCGTATGTCTTTATTTCTTTTTTAGATTTCTGGCACGATTTTTTTTCCTTTCCGAAACGTTTTTTCTTCTTTTTGGTCAGGGGCGTTCCCTTTTTTGTTCCATTTTCTCATCGGTGAGCCTGTTTTCGCGCGTTTTCCCCCTTCACCAATATTAAGTTGTTTTTTTTTTTCTTTCTAGCGGGCACTACTTCCTCCTCTCCTTTTTGCAGGCGCGATTTCCCCCCTTTGTTCTTTTTTTTGTTCCTGCCCTTGGTGATCCCTGTTCCTTGACTTTTTTGGACATTTTCCTTTTTTCTTCTCTTTTTTGAATTAAGAAACTCCCTCCTTTTTTTTGAAAAAATCCCCTTTTTCTCCTCCTCCCCTCTCTCTTCGTAAAGGGCTCTTGGTACCCTTTCCTCCTTCCCCAGAACTTACCTTTTGTTTCCTTCTTCCTGCAAGGCGACTCGGGCCTCTTCTCTTTCTTCTTTTTTTGTTGATACTTTTTAACTTGTTCTTTTTCATAAGTTTGACTTTAGTGTTTTCTTCCTTTTCTTGTCTGACAAGATTTCACGTTGCCCCCTTCTCCTGTGTCCCCCTCTTTCTCCCCTCCGCTGCTTTTTTTTTTCTTCTTGACGATTAAGGAACCATTTCTTTCTTCTTTATCCCTGGGAAATCGCATTTTCCTTTTTTCTTTGTGTACGAAAAGGCGTGACTTCGCTTCTTTTTCCATTTTTGGGAGGTCTTCTTCCTTTTGCGGAAGGAATCAGGAGGGCTTTTTTTCCCGCACGGGTATGTTTTTCAGATTCTTTTCCCCTCTTTCTTCGAGAAAGCAGTCCCACTACCTTTTTTCCTTTCATTCCTACAGGTGTTCTCTTCCCCTCTGTGGATTTTTTTGTGTGTTGAGTTTTCCTGGCTTTCTCCTTTTTTCCTTCCCCCCCCCAATTTGACATCCCTCCTTGTTATTTCTTTCTTTTTTTTTTCTGGTTATTGTCTTAAGAAATCTGAGTTTTTTTTCTTCGTCATACCATTAAAGGAGTGCCTTTCTCCCCTCCCGAATGGGACTATTGTTCTCTTTTTCCCCCTTTTTCTGTTTTTCTTAAGGCAGGTTGCTTCTTTTTTTGACTTTTCATTCGGGGGGCACGTTTTTGTTTGTGTCTTTTTCATGGCCAGTGAAGCTGTTCCTCTCCCTTCCCTCCTACCCACTTGCACGGCGCACGCCGTTTTTCTCCCTCCCATTTTCCCAGTTTATCCATAAAGTAGCCTTCAGTGGCCCCTTCTTTTTTGGGATCATGTGCCAGGAATCTCCCCCCAAAAAGGTAAGTGCTGATTTTTTTTTTCCCCTGTTTTAGGTGCCTACGAGGTTCTTTTCCGACCCCCCTTCCTAAGTGATTTACCTCCCTCTTTTTTCCCCCTTTTTTATTTTTTTGTTTTAGGTATGGCCTTCTTCTTTTGAGTGAAAAAACTTCCCTTCTCTTTCAAATACCTTTCCTCCAACGGGAGCCTCACCTTTATATTTCTTTTCTTTTGTCCTCTGTCTTAGATGATCCTTTTCTCCCCCTTCGGAAGCAAAAAAAGTCTTCCACGCGCGGCGCTCTCCCCCCCTTTCCCTCATGATACCACCGCGTGACGCCCTTGAGTCTTTCTCCACAAACAGGGTTTTCTTTTTTCGCGGGGCAGGTCCCTCTCCCTTCTTTTCTTCTTCATACACTCTGATCCCCCCCCTTAATTGGCCCTTGTGCCTTTCACGATCTTGAGCACCTTTTTTCTCCTTTTTGTCTCGAAAAGTCCCTCCACTATTTTTTTTTCTTTCTTGCTTCCCACAAGGTGACCATCAGTATTTCTTTCCTTTTTCTAAACGCTCCATAATTTTTTTTCTTTTTCAAGGAACTTGTCACATGGTTTTTTTTTTCCCCGATTAATAACCGTACCTCCCTTTTCCCCCTACTTTGTCCCCGCCGACGCTCCCCTCTTATTGCCTTTTTGCCTTTATTGGACGGCAAAAGGCCTTTTTTTCTTTTTGGCTTAGGTTCCTCGGGCACCTTTTTTTTCTTTCCTTGCCCTTACAGCGGCTTTTTCCCCCCCTGTCCCTTCCCTCTCGACCTGGATAGAGCCCTTTTTTTAATTTAAGGCCTTTTTTCTCCCTTTTCTGAAAAGAGGAGATCTTCCCTCCCCCCTTTCCCTTTTTCATCTTTGGTCCCATCGCGGTCTCTGTCTTTTTCTTTTTCTCGTTTATCTAAAGGGCGGTTGAACACTCCTTTTTTCTTCGCCGCAGCGGATTGGCCCTTTTCTTCTTTCCTAAGGACCTTTTTCCTTTTCTCTCCCCCTTCGACCAGGTCAACCTCCCTTTTTTGTCTGGCAAATTATTTTTTTTCCTTTTTCCCTAAGCAATTAGTGGGGGCGGTGGCTTTTTCCCTACCGGAATTTCATGGGAACTCTTTCCCTACGTTTCGGTCTGTTTTTTTTTTTTGAGTTGGACAGGTTTTTTTTTTCCTGGAAGATGAATCTCTCTTTTCTTCTTCTTGAGGAAGGGGCTCCCCCCCATTCATACCCGCATTCCCGTCCCTCACTTGCTTTTTTTTTTTTGATAGCGGTCGGACGTTCCTTTGTATGGATTCGTATTCTTTCTTTTGTTGCATTTGGGAGAAGTACTTCTTTCTTTCTGTGTCCCCCTTTGACCCAAGGTCCATGTACTTCCCTTCTTTTTTGTGTTCATGAGTTTTTGGCGTGTTTTTCAGTAAGTGATCGTGACGATCGTGGTTTTTTCCCCCCCCTGGAAGTGTTCGGCTGTCCCGTCTTTTCTTCTTTTCTTCCTATGGGAGGCGATCATCTTTCTTGTCCGCACCTTCCCTTACACGACGGTAAAAACACTTTTTTTTTTTCACAGAGAGACATCCTTCCTTTCCTTCCTTTAGGCATCTCCTTGTTTTTCTCCCTCGTTTGTCCCTGACGTGATTTTTGATTGGTCCCCCTGGTACACAACATACATTTCTCCTTTATGTGGACTCGGTCTTTCTCTCCAGTGGCACGGGCCCTTCCCCCCTTTTCCTTTACGCGACCGTTTGCGTTCCTTTTTTTTTTTTCCTCTCTTATACCTTAATCACTTTTTTCTCCTCTGAAAGGCGATTTTTCCTTCCCTGCTCTAACTCGATAAGGGACGTTTTTTTTTTTTTTTCTGGTTCTTCCTTTTGCGTCTCTGTTTTTTTTGAGGGATCTTCGCCCCCCCTTTTTTTTCTTTTTTCTCCCGGACGTACCAATGTTTTCCTTTCTCCCTGGCACGGGACGAGACGCGGGAGGCTTCTTTCTCTCTTCCCGCTTCCCCTCGCGTACCCCCCTTACTGTTTTTTTTCCTTTTCCCGACGATGGGAAACCCCTTTTTTCCTCGCAGAAGCACCTTCTCTTTTTTGCGAAGTTCCTGCTCCTCCCCTCCACAGGGATTCTTTTCTCCTTTCTTCCGGTATATCTTAAGAAGCCTTCCCCTCTCCCCCAAGGGGAGGGTTTCCTCTTTGTTGCCGCCGACTTTTTCCTTCTTCATACGGAGTCTACTTGCTCCCCTAATGAGAGGACTTTTCCCCTTCAAGATTCGCGTTTCCTCTTCCTCCCTTGTGTATTTTTTTCTTTCTTTTTTCCCTACAATTTTCCTTTGAGTTGTTTGGAGTTCCCTTTCTCTTCCCCTGTGGTTTCCCACCTTTTTACCTGGATAATTTTTATTTGAGTGTTCGGGTTTGTGAACCTGCCTTTGTTCCTTTTTTCTGGGAAAGGAGTGATCCTCTTCCCCCTCTCCCTTTTTCACCTCTGATATTC
>Ga0179593_1526317_pt1 | contig 12813 bp, 20 predicted proteins | sample CZODoug2_1_08_16_FD_185931 | JGI IMG/M metagenome (GOLD analysis project Ga0179593, IMG submission 185931) | Vadose zone soil fungal communities from Angelo Coast Range Reserve, California, USA - CZODoug2_1_08_16fungal (PacBio error correction) | ecosystem: Environmental > Terrestrial > Soil >... | reverse complement strand
CTGGCCTCCATAGATTCTAAAAATATTCTCCTCTGCTGCCTCGTCTTATCTCTGAATGCCGGCAAAGCGTTTTTTTTTTGAGCTTTTTGCGTTCAAAAAAACGACCCTACGCCGGCTATTCCTGGATTACAGCTGCTGGTGCACAGACCCCTTCTTTCTCGCACTCAGAAATTTGGGAGTTACCCGCCCTCCCTCTGAAGATGCTTTGTTTCTCGAGAAATGGTGTAACTTTTTTGCAACCATGGCCCTTTCCCTTTCCCTTACCCCTAAGGTTGAGGGCGGTCTTAACTCTTTCATGCCGCGACCTGATTTTCAATCTGAGCTACAGTCGCCCCCCCCCCCAATTCAGAAAGCTTTCCCATGTAATGTTTTCTGCCCCCCCCTTCTTTCTCAGCAGGCTTTTTCGCCTCCCCTTTCCTTTACAAGTGTCCGCCGAGGATTTTCCCTACTTTTTTCCATATTTTCCTGCCGTTCTCATTCCTTTCTTTTTTGATCGCGCCTTGCGCAGTCCCCCCTCGCCCCCAGTTCAGGAGATCCCCCCCCCGTTCCTAGAAAATATGTCCGTGCCCCGACCCAGACCTTTTGCGATCCTATCACCTCCTCCCCGAGCCCTTACCAATTTCTACCAGGTGCGTTCTCTGCTTTCTGTCACCTTCCCTTCCTTTCCGGATCTCTTTCGCTTGTTTGACCCGACAACCAGCCGCAATCTAAAAACGCTAAAGATCTAACCCCCCCCCTGAGACGATCTGACTTTGAAGATTTTCCCAAGACTGGAAGTTCAATTCATCCCCCCTTTTCCCTCGGGCCTTCTTGACCACTTACCGTAGCGCCTTTGCCCGGTGTAACCCACCTTCAGCGCCCCTTTTGGCCCTATTGGATGAGCGGTCCGCTTTCGAACTTACCTCCTCTTTTTCCCCCTTTTTATTTTCGGGCTAGAGCTATTTCCAGATCCTTTCTTATAGAACGCTCCCCCTCAACCTTTTTCAGGAGCCCAAGCTTCTCTACTCCCTATTCCCTAGTCCCAGTGAGTTTCCGATCCCTGACTTTCCCCACCACACATTTGTGATTTTTCTCTCTTGGCCCTATGGACTAGGATTTTTGATTTTTTTATGATTGCCGGGGTCAATTCCCCTCTTTTTCCTTTCCCCCTTCCCTGATTTTGAATTCGGTCATCGAACGGGAAGGTTTCTTTCTCCACTTCGGCCCCCCACCTTTCGTCGCTGACCAGTTTTTTCCTCTGTTTGCCTTCCCCCTGGCGTGCTTTTTTCAAAATTTCTTTCTTGTGAACCTAAAATCTTCCTTCCCCCTCTTATTCCCCAGGATTTATTACTCTTGCCAAGCACGGCCTGACAGTTGCACTAGAAGTACTGAACTAGTATTCCCCTGCAGCTTTATCTTTTTCAGCCAGTAGAGGTTTTTTTTGAGAATTTTCCTCTCCTCCCTTCTATTCTTTCCTGAAATTAGTTTGCCACAACCTTTGTTTCAATCACGTTCTTTCTCCTAATGTTGCAATTATTGAGCCTTCCTTTTTCCCCCATAGGTGGTTTTTTCATGCTAGGCACCACATCGTCACCACCTTTTGACCCTCCAGTTTTTCCCTTCAGACCTGAGCTCCTTTCCATAGCCCCCCATATCAGCTCTTTCAAACCCTCTTCATCTTTGGTCCCTTTTTTTTTCCCCTCCCCCCCCTTCAATTCCCTACATGTGTTTCGAGGGGGGCAACCTTTTGCTTCTCTCTCCATCCACTTCCCTATTTAAACAATGGGGTTTCCTGGAGCGTTCCCCAAACCTTTTTTTTTATTACCGTCTGCATGTCAGTGTTGGTCATGTGCAATTTGAGTCTTCGAAGGCCACGCCCCAGTTGTGGATTTGAGCGTTTGCTTTTCTTTTGGGCACTGACGTCCTCCAACGGCCGTTGAACCTTTAGGTGACTTTTGTGTCAACCCTGCCTTTTTTTTTCCCCTGCCATTCTTTAGCGTAACGCACAATAGCCGGGTTATTTGTCTCGCATGCCTACCCCCCTACCCACCATTTAGGAAATTGATGACTCCTTTTCTTCCAATCACTCTTTGCCCCCCCCCCTATGACGGTTCCGAACCCCAGATCGGTTGAATTTAATTTCTTTAGAACTCTTCTTCTCACGGCCGCCAAGTCAGCCTTCCCCCCCCCTTTAACGTTTTTTCAAGACAAAGTCGACTCGATGAGACTGGCCTTTCCTCCCCCTTCCTTGGACCGTTTATGAACAGCGGGAACGTTTTAGCTATCTCTTTATGCCCATGAGTGTCCGCGTGTTGTTTTCTATCGACTTGCCGCGCTTCTCTTTCCCTCCCCTTTCCTCGTAATCCCTAAATTCTGAACATTATTCTCTGGTTCCATTTCCGGAAGCAGTTTTGTACAATTCCCGACACTCATTTTTCCTATTTCAGAGGCTTCTTCCCTATCCATCCAGAGCTCCCTTTTCTTTCCCAGAACATCCCTTGGTGAAGTTCATATGCTTTTTCTTCTCGGGACTCCCTCAATCCTTACTCTTTCTTCGTTGCTTCGGCTTTTCCGACAATAGTTTCCCTCTCCAGATCCTTTTTCTTTCTCTTGCTTTATTTTTTTTTGTGCGGATATGAGCAGCGAATTTCTTTTTTTTTTCCTTTCGATTCCGAAGCCCTAGAATTTCTGACTTCCAAGTTCCAAATCCTTTCACCCTCTAAGTGTGTTGTTTGCCCCACCCTTGATTCCTTTTCTTTTCTCTAGGTTATTTCACGCCGTTGCAGAATCTCAATTTGACCTCCTCCACCCCCAATACTTTGATCGACAACTCTGCCGCACTTCCAAGTTTCGTTCTTCCAGGTATTCCTCGCCTCCCTGAAAACATCTTCTTCCCTTCAACCCTTTTTTTTCGCCGGCTTGCTTGTTACTTCACCCCCCCCCCTACCTCATTTTATTCTTTCTCCTTTGAGCGGATGATTACTCTGCTCCCCGATTTTAGAACCTCTCCATTTGTTCCTTTCCCCCCCTACTTTGGCTTTGGATAAGTTTCCGGATTGACGAGCACCCCTAATTGAGTATTCTGAACTCCTGACTTTAGCTTTCCTTAGGCAAGAGGTTCTTCCCTCCCCCCTCACAGCAGTTTTTCTTTCCCCCACTTCGTTTTTGGACCGGAGACAGCTATCACATCCCTCTCCATCCCTCTCTCATAGCTGTCGCCAGCGGTGTCTTGATTTTTCTTTAGGTTTTGCGAATGGTCGGAGCGGCTGGTTTCTTTCCTCTTGAGAAATCTCTTTTCCCTCTCGTGATTCTGGCGTGAACAGCGTCATTTCGTTTTCCATTTTGTTTCTCCCGTTTTCCTTTTACATTTTCCGGCTCGTGGTGTTTTCCTGCCTCTTGAGGCCACCAGTGAACGAAGTTTTGAAGGTCACTTTCCCCATGCTTGGACCCCCCCTGTTTTCCCCTTCGTGCCGTTTTTGAAGCAAAAGCCGGCCCGGCAAAAGCACCACTTTTCGTGGTCTCTTTCTCCGATCCCACAGCGTACAGGAACAAACCCCCCTCCATTCTAAGACCTGTAAACGCTACCCCAGGGGTGGTGCCTCTGCATCCAATCCCCTGGGTTACATTCCTCCCCCCCCCAACCCCCCGCCTCCCCACAATCCACAAAAGCACAAAAACACCACCAACCCCGCCACCACCCCCTCACCCCCCCCATAAACCCGCAAACCCCCAAAACCCACCAACCCCAAAACCCCACCAACCCCCACACCCCCCCCCCCCCCCCCCCCCCCCCCACCAACCACACCCCCCCCACCCCCCCCCCCCCCCCCCCCCCCCCCACCACCCAAAAACCAAACAACCCCCCCCCCCACCCGAGGTGTTGGTTTCACCCGATTTTCAGAAAATTCCAACTTCCTCCGGTTCCCAATGTTTTTTCACAGTACTGATTGTGAACCATTCCCTCCTCTGCAGATTTTTTTTCGTTCTCTTCGTGGTTCTTTGCTGGATTACCTTTTCGTAAACCCTTGCCAACTTTCCGTGATCCCCCCTCTTCACGCGTTTCCCCTTCTTGATTCCTGTTTTTCCCTCTTTTCAGTGATTTGCGACCCGTCCGGCTCAGCCCCCTATTCGTATCCGTGTCCCCCTGGAACGGTGGTGTTTCGACTGGACCTGATTCCGATCGTCAGTTTTTTTTCTGTGCAACCTTAACAACCTTTTTCTCATCCCCTAAAGCTTGTTTTTCCTCCTTCGTCCCGCCCGCATTATTTGTATGCTACTCATTTCCCCACACTTCTTGGAATTTGCCCGGGTTTTTTACCGCGACAGCCTCTCCCTGTTCGTAACTATTGAGTTTCCCAGTTTCCCCCCGAAGACCTTTTTTAAAAATACCCCCGCCAGACTCACGTTTCCGGGCCATCTTCCCCCGTCCTTACGTTTGCGTTGAAAAATTGCCTTACTCGTTTTACGTAGATTCTTAGTCTCCCCCTTAATTCCCTCCCGATTGCTAAGCAGCCAGGACATTTCAATCATATCCCCAGCGCCGAGCTGACAAAAATAGTTGGTGTTTTAATCTAGATATTTCCCCTGCAAGCCCGTCAATTGCTATCTATTTCTCTCGGGTTTGTCTTTCTTCTCTCCCGTACTTTAGTTCGTTCCCTTTCTGTCCTCGATACGCCTCAACAGATCTGTAGGTTTCTTCTCCTTCTTAACCCCCGTCCTTCCCATCCAGTGAACAAGTGAGAGATTCCTTCCCCTTTCACGTCCTCTCCCCTCATCGTTCTCGTCAAATGCGTCTCCTGCCCCCCCGTTCTTGCAGTAACTCTGAGGTTACCTTCCCTTTTCCTCATCTTTGGTCTCTCTCTTTTTCTATGTTTGCTTTTTTTTGGTTGTGTCGGTTCGTTCTGCTCCCCTCTGGGCTAAATGCATCGTTAATCTTCCCGACTGCTGGCTTTTAGCGCAGAGACCCTCCCCAACCGTTCGCCCCTTTATTTTCTTCTTCTCCGTTTTAGTTCTTTCCCTTTTGCTTTCTGGTTTCTTTCGTCTTTCCCCGATTCGAATCCTTTTTCTTGAACTGTTTTTATCTTCAATTGATTTGTGGGACCCCCTCCTTTTAGTGTTTTTAGACGGCAGCCTTTCTGTCCACTTATCCTCTTCCGTGAGCCACGTTCTTTTTTCAGTTTTTTCTCTTTACTTACCTTTTTCTTTTGAGGATGTTGTTTTCGGACCCCTGTCCTTTGAGTAAAAGCGTTTTCCTGATTTCGAACCTATCTTAGGTCCTCATCTGTTCCTTCCCTTTTATGGAGAAGCAATCGAATTTGATTGCTGATAACCTTTTTTCGTCACCTTACACCAGGCTCGGTCATTTTTCCTTTTTGACAATTAATAGTCAAGTCGAGGTCTTCTTTTTTTTCTTTTCCCCTCTTAATTTTCCCCTTATTTCCACTCTCGGACTGAACCTCCTGACTTCGTTTCTCCCTTTCCGGCGTTGCAAACCACCGATCGGTGATGGAAGACCGTCGCCTACTAAAGCGTTTCTTCTATACGCCTCTTTTCTACAGTCTCTTCCCCTCCCCTCCTTTTTTTTTTGGAGAGCTATTATGTCACGACCCTCCCAAAACGATTTTTCCCCCTCTTTTTCCGACAGCTTCTTCTCCCATTTTTTTTAAGCCGTTCCCTCCTTTGTCAGAGGTTTTTTTTTTGTCCAAAAACCGATCCGCTATCTAATTCCGAATCTTTCTTTTCTGCCTCCCTTTCCCACGAGCCAAAAAAAGGATCGCCCCCCTTTTGGTGGATCACGACCGCCCCCTAGGTTCCTCTTTGCTCTGATCTGGTCCCCTTTTTTCCCCTCCCGGACCAGGTTATGGCCCCTCAGATGCCGGTAACTTGTTTGGCCCTCCCTCCGTAAGCTCCCTTCTTTTAGGCCTTCTGAGTGCTTCAAGTTTTTCAACCCTTCCCTCTTTCCGTTTCTTTTCCTTTTCCCTGCTCTGGACAGCCCTCTTATGATAAACGAGGCCTGCCCTCAGGACTATCTCTTAATGACGACGTTGGGTCCCTTTCATTACATGCCGCATCTTGTTTCCCCAACCGCTCGAATGCGCGCGGAGACAAAGAGAAAGTCGGAACGTTCTTTTCCCAACCCCCCCCCCCCCCGGTCGAAAATCAGCTTTTAGCCCTCCCTTCTCCCAGAACCTTCTGGCGCTCCTGCTAATTCCCAAACCAAGATACCCCAAGACCCCTTGCGTCCCCTTTTTTTTTGGATCCTCTGATTCCGTTCAGCTTCAGTTTTTTCCGGATCGGTTGCGATGTCCTTCTCGCGTTGTAGCCAAACCCCCCCCTTTCAACCAGCTTTAGTTTCCGGACCCATCTCCCCCGCCTCTACAATGTCTCCCTTTTTTCCTCGTTCTGTTCAAGTTTCCCGCTGCCCCTCACGGTTTCGTCTGTTTCCCCCGATTTTCCCTAGAGCCCCCCTACTCCCCATTTTTTCTGGCACCCTTTTTCCCCCTTTCGTCCCGTGTGCTTCGGATTGCTTTTTTTTATCAGGCGACTCCGTCCTCCCGCGGCGATTCTTGTGTAGGATCAGATTTTGATCCTCCTCTGACTCCTTTCCCCCTCCTTGTAATTTTTGTTTCCGTCATCACCCCTCTCCGAATAGGAGTCGAAAGGTGGCCTAACCTCCTTTCTTCTTTTTTTACCACACCCCCCCTCCGTCTTCGGTCCCTCTTCCTCTTTTGGTGTGTTTCGCCATTACCATTCCGAATCGGGACCCTCTGCTTCTTTTTAGTAATCGTCCGGATTTTTTAGTAAGTCTTTCTCCCCCTTTCTTCACCCTTCTTTTTCCCCTTTTCGACAATCGTTTCCCCCCCATTTTTATCCCCTTTTTCCCACCCCTTTGATCCGATTCGGGAACCGAGGTTTTTAGATTGGACTCCCTGATTTCCCCTTTTTTCCCCCCTTTTTGATTGTCTGGAAGTCTCCTCGCCCTGCCCTTCTTCCGGTATGAAGCCCATTTACGGCGCTGAAACATTGCTTGTCCAGTGTGTCGCGGGTGTGCACCACCCCTCTCCTTCGTCTATTCCCGCTTCGGATTTTCCTTTTTGTTCGGTACCTCTGGTTTGGTTTTTGCGTTTGCGATCTGTTCTTTTCATTATTATTTGAGTCATTTTATGTTCCTTTCTATTTTGCTGATCCCTGTTTGTGATCCTGTCCCTTTTCTTGATTGCCCCTATTTATTCCCCTTGATACGCTTTTCGTTTCGGTACCCCCCCAACCCGAATTCGTCTCTTTCTTTATTTTGGAGTCCCATCCCCCCTTTCCTTTGTGCCCTTTTCTTATGTTTGACAAATTTGATGAAGCAATCGTCCCTCTTCCCTCCCCCCCCCCACCCCCTTTCTCCTCTTGACACCCTGTGGAGCCCGGCTTACACAAGGTTCAGCGTGTTGGTGGATTCTTCTCCCCCCTTCTTCACTCCCCCTGGTAAGTTTTTCACGGATTTTTTTTTTTCCGAATCAACCTCCCCCCAGCCGGTCTTGAGCCCCGTTCCGACGATTGCTTTGTGAACCCGACACCTCGGGAACAGTCTCCTTGGATTTTCCCCCCCTTTTTCCTTTTCGAGATGTAGAGTTTCCCCTTTTGTTTCCTGCGTCTCGCCCCCCCTCCTCACCACGCTGCCTGCTGATCTTTTTCCTACCTCATCATGCCCTCCCCGCCCCCCCCCCCCACCCCCACTCCCCTTTTCCCTACCTCGGACTTTAAGCGGAATTATCCTCTCTGCCCCCCCCATCGCAGGCCCTCCCTCCCTTTCCCGAGACCCAGCTTTCCTCGACCCCAAGAGATTTGATATCGGTTGTATGGTCACTTTTTTGCTTTGCCTTAGTTTTTTTTTTTCTAGCCTTGCTTAATGGTGTCGTGCGTTTTTTTTGTCTCCCCTCGGCCGGAGGCCTTTTTCGAGGTCCTCTCTTGACCGGAGTAATACCTTAATTTCCTTTTAAGCTCGCTCCCCCCCCTTAGTGTCCTCCCTTTTATGTGTTGTAGGACAATGATCCCGCTTTTTCTTCCCCCCTCTCCCTACCGTTCTTCCCCAGATAACACTATTCGGCTGACTGTGACGTTTCTGCCTTCTCACTTTCTCCCTCCCTTTCTCCGACCTGCTTTTTCTTTTTGATTAAACTTTCGTACGACTACCTCTCTTTTGTCTTTTCTCTCCTTCATTTTTGGTTTTTGGATATGTTCCCCCATTGGCTTGCATTGGTGACCCCGCAGTTTTTCCCAGACAATGATCCGCCCTCTCCCCTTGTTGACCCTCTTCTGGTTTGGTTTTAGCCCTATTTCTTCTTCCCTCTCTTCTGCTTTTCCCCTGATCTCCGGCACGCCGGCCCCCTTCCTTCTCATGGGGAAACATCCTGACACCTGACCGGCTTACCCCCATAGCCACCACAAGCGTTTCCTCTCCTCTACTATGGCCTTTTTTCCAAACACTCTCCAGCCAACTTCAGGGATGTCCTTTCTCCTGTTCTGCAATGCCCTATCCTCTTCACCAAGCAGCCTGCCCTGCCCTTACGATTGATGACCTGATGGACTCTTCCCCCCCCCTTTGTTTTCTTTCCAAGAATGATTTTCTGTCAAATCTGGCCTCCCTCTGGGCTCCGAGATCGTTGTTTCTGCGCATAACCCTTCCTTTTTTTTTTGATATTCAAAATTCTCCAACCCATGTGAGGCAACTGGGACCCCTTTCCTCCCCCAGAAGTGCACTCCTCCTAAACCCTTTTCCTTCTGAACAGTTTCTTACCTTCACTTTCCCTGACAGTTACATTTTCCCCTTTCGAATACTGTGATGTTTTGGTTTTTTAGTATTCCTCCTCTGAGGAGGGCCCCTTCTTCTTTTTCGGCTGTTTTTCCTCATAAGGCGCTTTCCCCGACCCCTGTACTTCAGGCGCTTTGTTTGGCAACTTACCTTACGTTTCTTTTTTTTCCGAATATCATCATTTTTCCGCTCGTTTGAGCATCCTCAAGCTCACCCGGTCCATAAATGCAGGGTTCTGACCAATCCTGCCCAGCCGGTTTGGTATAAGGGTCTCCGATTTTTTACCGTCCAAACTTTATTTCCCCTATGCTTTTATTCGTATCTCCCCCCCCTTTCCCATTAAAAAAAACATATTAGTTAAAACACGTTTTTTAAAATCCACGTGGGGTGTTGTTAATAAGAGTTAACTCCCTCTCTTCCTTGTTTGATGTCATCTCTCTCTTCGAAACTACCCCAAAGGAATTACCCCCTACTTCCACGGCTTTAAAGTTTTCCCTCCTCTTTCTTTTTTGGTTCCTTGTTTCTTTTTTTTCTTTTTTCCGTGGAAGCCCCCTTTCCCCCCCCCCTTTTCTTGATCCCCCTGAGTGAACGCCATTTTGCAGTGTTGTTCCTATAGCTTTTCCGCCAGACGTTTTTTTTTTTCTTCCCCCGTTCCCTTTTAAATGTTTCCCTTCGCATCCGTGACCCTTATTTTTTTGTCCCCCAGGTTCGCCGCTTTTTTTTCCATGCAGGTCAACCCTCGGTCCCCCAGCCCCTTTGGCTTCATTCCGGTTTTTTTTAGGTGCCCCTTACCCCCTTTTTGTGGAACTCCATCGGGGTCCCCTTTCTTTGGACAAACTGCTTCTTTGCTTGGCCCCCTTTCCCTCCCTCCCCCTCTTTTTCAAATCCCCCGATTTCCGGTTGTAAACCTCATTGTGGAAAAGGCCCTTTATTTTTCAGAAATTGTCAGCCAAATACCAAATTTTTGTCCAGTTCCTCTCTTTTTAATCCGTTAGTTCCAGTTTAAGTCCCTCCTGAACCTCCCCCCTTTTCCCGTCCTCTTGTTTGCCCTTTTTCCCTTTCAGGACCCACGTGATTTCCAACCTTTTCTCCAGCGCCGAGCCCGAATCTCTACCTCCACCCCTTGCTCTCTTCCTCGGTCGTCCTCGACCTCTTCATTCGTACCCCCGATTTTGAGTCTCCAGCGGACAAGAATGTTAGCCCATTTGTCTGTTTTGCGTCTCCCTCTCTCGTCTGTTCCATCTCTTTTAGCTCCTTCTTTTTGTCGCAGCGGTTCAGATCCATAGTTCTAAAACCTGCTGGTCTCCCCCCTTTTCCCCCCAGACTTTTACATTTTTTCCCGAAAGGGCTCTACATATCTTCTCCTTCCCAGTTTTCCTTGTGCCAGTCTTTTGATTCGTAACTTTTGCTAGATCCGTCTGTCATTTTTTTTTTTCCTCCTCTTTTTTGTTCTCCCAACCGGGAATCTCTCCAGCTTCCCATTCCTCCCCCCCCCCTTATGGCGTTCCATTCATAATCCTACCTACAAACAAAGAGTTAGAAATTTTATGGATCTTCCCTCGCGTTTTTTCTCTTGTCTGCTCCGCACCTGAATTTTTTGAGCCCCCCCCCCCGCCTTTTCCTGCTCCTTTTCTTACTTCATTTCCCTGTCTTGTTCCGTTTCCCCCCTCCCCTTGTAAAACTCATGTCTTTTCGTCATTCCTTTCAATCGTCTTCACCCCCCCCCAGATACTCTCCCTTCTACACCGTTTCTCCCTTACTGTTCAGTCTTCCAATTCTATCTTCCTCTTACTGTTCCAGCACCATGGACTTTTTTGACGGATACTTAGATTTTCTCTGCAGCCCCACTTCCCTATTGCTTAACTCCCCCTTAATTTTTCTCCCCCCTTTGCCTTTGCTTTTCCCCGTATTACCCAAAATTTAAGAGCCTGAACCCTGTGAAGGGTCTAGTATTTCTCGAACCCTTTCCCTTTCGCTTTGGTGATCACGTGTTTCTTTGGAGGGTTTTTCCTCCCCTTAGGGCAGTTGCACTAGTATCCCTCATTTTCGCTTCTTGTGATGCGTTTTTGGCCGCTAAAGCCTTTTTCCCGTGATTGACGGTCTTTTTCCCTCAATTACTAAGGATGCTGTTCCTACAGGTGGTCGATAGTGCCAAATCTCATTTCTTTTTTTTAATCTTTTTGTTGTCTCTTACTTTGTCGAAACTCTCCCCCTTTACCACCCACTTATGAGATGAGCTCTGCGTAAGGATATTTGCCCACGTCCCCCCAGTTTACTTTCCCTATTTTCTCAAAGCTTTCCCAGCCCTCAGGCTCTCCTGCCTCCGGGGTTCAGTTTTTTTTTTGCCGAAATTCACTTTCTACTCCACAAACATCATTCTTTCTCCTTTCGAGGTTTTTGACGCATAGAGAGGGCGACTCTTTTGAGATCCATCCTATCCACGCTTCGTTCCCCCCCCCCCCCCCCCCCCTGTTGTTTTTTTTTTGGTCTTTGTTTTGTGTTTTTGTGTTTTTTCTTTTTGCGTCCCCCTTGTGGGTTTTGTGTTGACATTTAGTTTGTAAATTTTTGTTTCGTAAGTTTATCACATCCATTCATCCGGCTCCAGACTTCCCCCACATCCCCCGTTCCTGCAGCCTCCGCATTCTACCGGAGAGCGATTAATCAAAATGCTGCCCCTTTTTCATCCCCCCTCCTTACTGTCCACCGCCTTCGCGGCACAAGTTTCTGATCTCACCCCCTTTCTTCCCGACGGCTCTTGTCGACTCACGATCTGGCGACTTTCCGACGGCTGCTTCTCCCTCCCCCATGGGCCTTCGTTTTCACCCGCAATGGCGGCGGAGTATCTTATCGTTAACACCCCCGGTGAAACCTGCGGGCCCTATAATGAAAATCACCAGGCATTCATTAGGCATCGACCCAAGCGCCGCCTTCCCCCATCCAACTCAAAAGTTCGAGGTTTCCCCGCTGGTGATTGAGGCCCGACGTTGCCTTATAGGTGCGCCCTTAATTTCGCCCGCGTTCCTCTAACGAACAGCAACCAGCCGGCTCAGATCGACAGCGTCCCCTCTCCCCCCCACCCTTCCTGTAGAAGTTCCTTCGTATAAGGTGCATAGTCCAAAAGACTACGCTGACTCTTGTAGGGACGATTTGTCATTTGAGCAAGCAACTTACTGAGTCGCCGAAAAGGACCCTACGTAGTGTTTTGTGAGACGTTCTTTTTTGCCCTTTCGACTCCTCCCGCAGCTTTCACTGATGATGGGGGAGTAGAGATCGTGATTGCTACAAGGCGTGCCCGAAACGCGACAACAAACTTTTTCCTCCTTTCACCCTAAAAATCGCATCGATCAGGTCGCACGGGTCGACCGGTCCCTAGATAATTGTTCCCCATACTATTTGGAGTTTTCGCTAGTTTTGAGTATTTTCTGAAAAGGTGGTTTTAATGATCTTTCTCCTCCAATAGCTCCACCAATTCGGAAAAGCTTTCGATCGACTCTCCACGGCAGAGAAGGAGCTCAACTAACCTCTTCGCTGTCCCAAGGTAACGTGCCCCTTAAAACAATTTCTTCTTCGTGCTTCTTTTTCAACCAGAGTAGTTTGGCCCCCCCTTTTTAAATTGATGCGACGGAGAGAACTATGTCTTAGTCGCTAGCCGAAAAACCCCTTGCACATGTGGGCAATAGTCAGGAACCCCTTTGGCAGTTACCCACTTTGACGCGCCTATCTCCGGAAGTAGAGTTCGGTATTCCATCAACTTACTTGGGTTCCTACCACCTGAGATTTTTAAACAGTGCAAAGGACGGGACCCATTTCAACTCAGTTAATTATTCCTATAGTTTCTTCCATATTTCCTCCGTGAACGGTTTTTCAAACCCTCGGGTCGTTACCCCACCACGCAGCCTTTCGCGTTCACCCCTCATTGGGATCCATGGGTTTCCCCTTTTTCGCCCTTTAATCCGCAACACCTAACTCTGGGCCACCCCCCCATCGTCCCCCGTTCCTCTTTTCCTTTTCCACTCCTGTGCCAGTTTTCCCCG
>Ga0179593_1564209_pt1 | contig 12815 bp, 12 predicted proteins | sample CZODoug2_1_08_16_FD_185931 | JGI IMG/M metagenome (GOLD analysis project Ga0179593, IMG submission 185931) | Vadose zone soil fungal communities from Angelo Coast Range Reserve, California, USA - CZODoug2_1_08_16fungal (PacBio error correction) | ecosystem: Environmental > Terrestrial > Soil >... | reverse complement strand
CGCCCGTGTCCTAGCTCCTATCGCCTCATCGCCTTACAGTGGCAAAGTTCCTAGGACTATCCGATAACACGGTTCCCCCCCCCCCCCCCTCCTTGCTGTTCAGTATCTCCTTTTCTCATACCTTAAGGCTTCCCCTCTGAGTTGGTATCGAACATCCTGTTTTTCCCTCCCAGGAAGATTCAGTCTCCATCGTCGATTTTGCCTGGTATCCCCCCGTAAAGTTCGGAGTTCATCTCCCTAGTAGGATCTTTTTCCCCCCTAGGGTGATTCCCCGAAATTCATCTTTTAAGACGAGTTTGTTCTTTTATTTCCGGGGACGGACCCATAAAGGTCTCTTGCCATCAACCCCCCTCTCAAGACTTTAGCAGCCGAGATCCCTTATTTCGACAAGAATAGTTATCATGTTTCATGATACGAAGTATTCAACTGCTCACGTCATTTCAATCTTTCCTTGACTTCTTCCCCTTCTTACTTTTGATCACAGTTTGATGCTTCGTAAGATTCTTTCTCCACGGTGTCGCGACAGGGCCCACTTTCCCTCTTCTTTCCCCCTATACTTCTTTTGCCCCCCTCTTCCGATGTGATTTTCCGTTCTTCGATCCGCGTCCGGATTTGAGTCCACAGTGTCCCCTGGGGACTTCCCCCTTTTTTTTTTTCTCTTGTCGGTTCGTCCTTTGCGACTAGTTCTTTTCTTTCTCTCGCTGACCTCTCCAGCCATTTGGCGCCCATTGGTTCCTTGTCCTTTCCCCTTTTTTCATAGTCCCGCGACGTCCACCGGTTCGTGTGACTATAGATTTTTGCGGTTTGGTTTTTCTTGAGAAATTTTTTATCACCAGAAGTGGCTCAGGTCAGCGATAGTGACCCTTCTTCTCCCTCCTGGTCGTGGGCCCTCTGGAAATGGGTAACGTCAATCGTCCCTATACATTCTTTCATTGTTACATTGACTATTCAGCCAATTTCGTAATCTCTTTCCCGGGCTCCCTTCTAAGACAAGCATCCCATAACCCCCCCTTCTCGCCAACCTGGGCCGCCTCCTCGCTGCTGTTGGCACCTGGAAATTCTTTGATCTTACCCTTTTCTCCCTCCTCGAGTTCCCCCCCACACTTCCACTTCCGTCACTTGTGCCGTTAATTCCGACTCGGGAGCGGATTTCTTTTAGACCGAACTGCAAATTCCTTTTCAAAGTTTTATTGGCTGTCCAGATTCCCTCGAGGCTTTCCATAAACTTTTCGCTGATGAGAGGTTAGACGTCACGTCTTGCCGTCGAACCCTCCCCTTTTTCGTCATTCGTTCTTGTTGCTAGAACCCTCCTATGCTAGAAGTCTCTCTTGGTCCCCCCACTGGCCCCCCCTCCAACACACTACTCAACGGTCTCGTTTTTTTCGCCCGATCGTCAGTGCGAGTACATTGAACCTCCCGAAAAAACCCCCTTTTTGGAAGTCCCTCTAAAATCGATTTCGTGGACCATAGTTTCACCTCGGGGCGGGGGCCCCGCTTTGGGCGTTTACCGGCTCCCCCTGGTAATTCTTCCGTTCTTTTTCAGGTATTTGTGTCCAGTGGGGCTTGGTTTGGAACTCGCTGGACCAGATGCCTATTTCCTCCATTTTTTCAGGTCCCTTTTCGACGCTTTCCTGCAAATATAAAGAATCCCACCTAGATCGAGTTTTCGGACGCTTCCTTCATCCCCCCCCTCTCTTTTGTACTTCCCCCCCGAGCGATGCTCTTTCCTCGAACTTCCCCCTGTTATCCCAAGCGTTGACCCGGATTCGATTGTTTTTTCTTTTCGGCGAAAGACTGGGCCCTCCTAGGGTTTGGATATTCGTTTGTGACCCCACTACTGCACACCCTTTATGGTATAAAGCTCTTCGCCGCACCTTCCACCATCTTGCCGACACCCGATGAGTGCCCAGCAACTACTCTTCGTTTATTGTTTTTTCACACGAAAGAACTTTTTTTATCGACTTTTACCATCTTCTCCCCGCAAAGAGTCCTTTTTCTTGACGGATTTAGCCTTTCTCAAGGCTCGGCTGGCCCCTGGTGTGCGCCTTTTGATTAAAAGAACTTTCCTTCCCTGATTGGGTTCCTTCTCCCCTATTTAACCTTTTCCTCGTTGCCCAGCAGGCCCTCAATGGACCATCTTGTCCCAGCATCAATTCCCTCTTATTCTGCGAAGATCCCCCCTCCTACCAGATTCTTTTCCTCTCCGATCGATTTTTACCCCCTTCGTCCATGCCAGCTTCTTCGCTTGGCTCCAAATAAACGTGCCCCATCCGCTGGCCTTTTAGTGTCCCCCTTCCAGTACGAGTCAAGATCCGCTTTTTTTCTGGAATCCATCATCAAGCTTCTCCTCCTCCCGGCAACCCTTTCCTCTTACTCTTTCCCAACTAATTCCCACCCTCAAATCGTGGAGACAGACCGAGGCCAACGGTTCGACTTCAGTCCGTCCAGCATTTTTCTCGGCAGAGTGTCCCCTTCTCCAAGGGTTCTTCCTTTTTCGCAAGCTTATGCAGGTGTGGCAAACCTACCTTTTGGTTTGTTGATCTTTAGTAGAAAGTGGTACTTCCCGTTATTACGAGTTCTCTATCTGTGTGTTCCTCTTTTTTCCTCTCGCCAAGGACTTCGATCTTTTCTCTTTTTTGGGTTTCCGAGAGATTTCCCACCATAGTCCTGGCAGATGAAGCGAGTATTTACACCCCCTTTTTTCTCGCTCCTCAAGACGGGGTGTCCCCTTACACGTTCTCACAGTCATTCCACACCTGGAGTGACCTTTTCCCCCCAAATACTCCTTTCTCGTTTAGGTTTTCGGAAAAAGTGTGCTAAGTTACAATCTGGCCGCTCAAATGATGGTGACCCGATTGATCGAACGTTTCTCGTGCTTGCCCTCCCTTATTTGATTAGTTTATTTTTTTTTCATTGACTTTTCTACGGGCTCCCCCTTCTTTGTGCCGTTAGATCTGCCCGATTGATGATGGATTCCCCCACCACCCAGTGATCACTCTTTCCCTGTGGAATTTTTTCTTCCCCCTCAAGCGGATTCTCTTATTTTTTCATCCCCCTTTCATCGAGACCATGTGGCCTGCGGAAGGTCATATTCGAAATTTCCTTCTTTTCTGGATCTTTCTTCCTCGCAGGAAAACCCTTTCTTCCCCAAGCTTTCGGCGATTTTCTCAAAACGCGTATCTGCATTTCTGTGCCATCGGATGTAATGCGCAATCATTTACGCGCGTTATACTCCTGCCTCCCACCCGGATCTCCTTGTAATCCTCTTTTTCAACTTTCCCCTCCTTCCGACACCGGCTTGCGGAAGGAGCTTGGGCTGTCGAAGGCCAAGGCTATTTCACCCCTCTTATGCATTGTCCCCTCCTCCTTGCCTTGTTTCCCCCTACCTTTCGGTGCGATGTTGGTGTGCGCGAAGCAGGCCCTCCCCCCCCCCCTTAAGTCTTTTGGGTCTTTTGGACGCTTCATCTTCTTTCGACATGACGTCACTGTTCGAACAGTCCCCCACGTCCGGGAAGCGATCCTTGTAGACGGAACTCCCCCTTCTCACGGAAAGTTCCTTCCCTCGAGCGAGTGCTCTTTTTCCTTGCTGTGCTTTTCGCATGAACTCTTTCGGGTCACACAAGGACTTCATTTTCGCGCTTCAGAACCTACCCCCCTCCGACGCACAATACTGCGCCGCCCTCCCCCCCTTTTACCAGTTGATCTTTTTCCCTTTTCCCTCCCGCGTGACAAACCCCCCCCCTTCTTTCTAATGTCCCTTAGCGCATGACTTGTGTAAAAAAGTTAGGCTGTTCTCGAACTGACGCGCTAACAACGTGACCCCCCTTTGAGTTGTTTCTTTTGGGGACCATCTGGGTGCGGGTACCCCTATTATGCCCTTGTTCTAGCATCCTTACGCATTCTTCTCGTACGCCAATAGACTTGGACCATTTCCTTTTTCCCGCATTCCCCCTGCATTATACACGGGTTTTGTTCCATAAAAATATGATCCCTTTCCTCCCCCCTAACTGGTGTTCCCCCTCCTTTTGCCTTCTTTAGAAGAATTACCCGCCGTCACGATGAGGAAAAGAGTTCGAGTGAGCCCGTTGCTACGGTTTGGCCCTCGAGGCCTTTTCTCGGCTTTCGAAACTTGTTCTTTTGTCCAACCAGCCATCGAGTAGCTCTTTGGCGCTCGTTGGTGTCTCCCTGATGTCTGTCTACTGCTCTCCTGTTGTTCAATAGGTTCCCTCCCCTTCGTCTAGAAACTTCTCCCATAAGCGCTGGTCTCCGAGTTCCATATTGACCTATGATTCTCTTTCACCCACGTACCATGCTCTCCTTCCTCCTCTCATTATGGACCGCACCCCTTTACTTAGAGGACCCCCTTTTTCCCTTCTTTCCCAAGCCCCTCCGTAACTTTTTCGCCCTTGGAGTGCTCCCCGGGTTGAGCAAGTTCCGGACCTGCCACCTTCTCCAAAATGGGTATTCGTTAGCTATCTGCCCTCGCTTCTCCTGGCTCCCTCTCCAGCCTATTTTTCCTAAGCTTTTGGGGCCCGGTTACCCTGTCTCCGTTGAGCGATTAGGCTTCCACATCAAACCTCCTTCCCTTCGTGGCAAGCTTCCCCCCTTTACATTTTTTCCCTTTTTTCCCTCGAGCGAGCACTTCCCCTTTTTATCATAACTCTTCCTTTCCGATTCAGACCCGGTGAATAATTTTTTCTCCTAACCTGCCGACGGCGCCATGCGACGGGCGTCAATCCCAATTTTCTCTCTTTTTGTTTCTTTCCCCCGCCCATTTCGCGGCACCCGGAGATGTTCCCCCCCCCTTCGGCGGAATCCTTATCCATCTCCCTCCTTCCGCGATACTTTTCATTCCCCGCGCTTTCTTAGTCTATTACCGCAACTCCCGGGGGTTTTGTTGTGTGGTGTGTGGTTTTTTTTTTTTTGTGGTTTTTTTTTTTTTTTTTTTTTGGTTTTTTTTTTTTTTTGGTGGTTTGGGGTTGGCTCTCCGGTACATATAGACTGCCTCTTGCCTTGGCGGGCCTTCCCGAGAGTGTTCTCCCCTTCAACTCTTTTTTAGCAGGGAAACACGTTTCCTCTGGGAGGTTAGTGGGATCCCCGCGGATCTGTTCCTTCCCCCAAATTCCTTTCCTTCCGATGATGACTCCCTTTTTTGCAAGGGGAGTCCCTCTAGTTTTTCCCCTTTTTTTGTGATAGATAGACCACGTCGCCTCGATTGAGACTCTCCTGGACACCTCGGTTTTCCACGGCTGGTCCAGTTACTCTCGATCCCCGACCTTTTCCTCTGCTGGGTCCAGTCCTAGCCGGACACGAAGGAGTTTACACCCTCTTCTTTATGTTCCCTCCAACAATCTTTTCCGCCAGGCCCCGCTGCCAGTAGATATTCTTTTTTCCTCGGTCGGTCATAATCCGCTTTTCAAAGCTAGAGGGAATTTTTTTCCCCGGCTTTCCGCTCGTCTTCTTGTTCTATGATGACCCTTCTTCCTCCGAGGCCCCTGTGAGACGTCCCCTGGCGCCCGGCCCAACCCCAAAAAAGACTGAAGCCAATTCCCTCCCCTGCCCGCTATCACTTTCCATCATCGTTAGTATATTGCTCCCCCCTCTTTCTTTTCCTGGCCCTTTTTCCTCGGACGGCCGCTTCGATTCGACTTTGATCTTCCCTGCATCGAAACATTGGCGACGACTTTCCCCCGTTTTTTTCCTCTGTTGTCGATCAGGTTTCCCGAATGGTTTTTCTCCTTTTTTTGATGTCTGAATTTGACCTGAGGACACAGGGTAACGTGGGACCCTCTTTGGGAACTCTTTCGGGATCTCTCCCTTAGACGGCGCTTCGAGAGACTCCCGCACATTTGGAGCAAATGTCCGGTCAGGAAATTTTTTCCCCGTCTTAACTCCCCGCGTGCCTCCCCCTTTTCCGAGGTTTTTTCCTTTAGATTTAAGGCTTCTTGGTCTTGGTGGTTGGTTCGGTGTTTTTCCATCCTTTATTGTCAATGTGCTCCTTCCCCCCCCAAGTGGCGTTTTTGAACTTGGGTTTTCGAACCTCTGGAGGTCCCTTTGTACTGCGATCTGGTCTGGATTTCCCCTCATGAGATTCCTCCTTTTTTAGAATACATTTTTCCCCCTTGCTAATCCTTCCCTCTTTCCTTTTTCCACCAAACTCTAGAGGATGAGCTCCCGCTGACTTGTTCCACCGTTCATTTCGTTTTTCTTCCGCCGCGCAAATCTTTTCCCCCACCCGGCCCCTTCCTTCACTTCTTCCATTCCGCACCTCGGAGCCGGTGTCTCCTCCCGATTATTTGCTCCTTCTTTTCAACAGGTAGGGCGTCTTTGTAGTTCTTGGAAACACTTACCGGTATTTGCTTTTTTTCTTCTGGAGACGGGTTCTTCTCGTCCTTCGTTTCGGTTTTGATAGACACAGCGCTACTCCTGAAGAGTTTCTCCCCCCCCCGCACCCCCTTCCCCCCCAAAAGACCCCCCCCCACCGGGTCCGGCTTCTCCCGATAGCTCTCGTCAACCAGACGCCAACTTTGCCAGAGGTGATACCTCCGATCACAATAAGGCGTGGTTTCCTTCTGTGGAGACAAAGCATCTTTTCGGGGTGGTCCCTTTTTTTCGCATTTGTAAACGTTCAAAGTGTTTCTTTTTCAACGGGTGTTTCAGTATTTTTGCCTCTGAACACAGTGGGAGGCGTCCGCGCTGGCCTTCGATTGTGAGCCCTCGACAGGAGTCCCGCATGCTGCCCCGCAGTCTCAAGATATTCACGATTTAAAGACGATCTCGTATAACTAGATCTTTTCAGGACTCTTAATGAATCTTTCTTAGCCTTGCTCACAGCGAGATTATCGCTTCTCAGACTTTTTTCCAATGTTACGAACTTTTTTTTGCAAGGATCTTCGTCATGGGGTGTAGCTAAGAAAGACTTCGAGGGTCTCCTTTCTTCACAAAAATTCATTATTATGACAGGGAAGGAGTCCCACAGCAACCCCCTTTCCCTCGAGACGCCCTGTTTGATCATTTTCAGCCACAAACCGGCCGTTCCTTAGTTCCCCCTCATTAGATCTGTTATTTTCCCTTGTACCCGCGTATGCAGTGAAGTCCTAGCCAACCTCTCTTTTTTGTCTCACCTTATTGTTTCCTCTCCAATTTGTGCCCCCGTCAACAGGTTTTGGCCTCGGCTGATATACGATGAGGAGCTTCCCTGATCGATTCTCTTCTTCCCCTTATATTTGACCTTTGAAGATGTTGCTTCGCAGCTCGGACCCCCCCTTCCTTGGGTCCCCTTTTCCTGCGGATTTGAAGATGCCTCTTTCGTTTTCGCCTCGTGATGACCCCAGATCACTGGAGCCCTCTTCTCTCGGGGTTTTCTCACAATAATCCGTTACCCTCCGCTTGACTTTTCTCCCCCCTTCCATTTCAGGATTCTTCTGGTGTGGATACCCCCTGCCTCCGGTATCCTCGCGCATAGTGTGCCCCGTTCAGCCCGTCCTAGAGGGCACAACCCTCCCCCGGAAATCCCCTTACCCTGCGATTTTCTTCCCCCACGGTTCGACCTCCGTCCGTGTCACAAGTAGCATTGTGATCGGCCTGTGGGATTTAGCCCATAGTTTTCTCGCGGTCTTCCCCCCCTCCCCGGTCTTTTGAGATGTCTTTCCCCCCGCCCTGTTGTTTGTGAGGTTTTGAGCCAGTTCCCTAGTTTTGATCTTAGAGATCTCCTTGTAGGTTCAACTCGTCGCTCTCTGCACAGGCTCTCTTTTTAATCTATCTTCTCCGTGGGTGTTTTCTCGTCGCCCACAATAGTCTTCCCTTGACGAGTCTCCTTGAAAGCTGGGGTGTCTGATACCACTGTTCTCTCACGTCCTTAAAAACCACTTTCGTTGCCCTGCATCAACCCCTTTGTCTCGCGTTCTGGCTCCGCCTCTGTATACAAATTTTCCCCCTTTTTTCCCCCCCCCAACGAGGTCTTTTGGTGACAGGACTCCCTTTGGCCTCGTTCTGTAGAGTACTGGTTGGGTGGATGCGTGGCTCCCCATGAGTATTTTTCTTTTTTGAACGAGTGTTTTTTGATGCTAACTCTTCTATTGCTTTCAAGAACCCCCTTTTCTTTTACTGGAATTTCCTCTTTTACGGATTGCTGTAATACCCTCCCGCTTCTCCGATTCCGGCCTTTCGGAATCTCCCCCCGAGTCGAAAGATTTTTTTCTGATGTTTCCGGGAAGACGCCCCTTTTCCCGATATGGGACCCACGATTGTAATTTACAGCTGAGTGCCCGCCCTTTCCTTTCTATCTCTTTTCCTTCCTAGATTTCCTCTCGCTCGTTTATCCTCGGCTGCACAATCCCTTTTTCGAGGGCCCCCCCGAGGCTGAGACACCGAGACCCTTCTTCCCCTTTTTTCTCTGGGAGGACCCCTGGCGAGTCTAGTGGTAAAAGGAGATTTTTTGCACTTCTTGCCTTTTCCTCCCCGCATCGAATCCCTTTTTTTTTTTTTTTTGGCCTTTACACCCTCTAGCCGTACTTTTTTGGGGTCATGTGAGGTTCAGCCGGGCCTTGCCCTCCCGTCAGATTTTGCAGGCGTTTTTACCTTTTATCCTTTCTTTTCTTCGTCCTACCCGCCCTGTGATCTTATCCTTCTCCCACGCGTTCGGGCACCATGGTCGGGTCCTTTGAGACATTTCTCTCGTTAGATTCAAAAGATTTTTGGCAGGAAATGCGTCCTCCATTTCTGAGTGAGTTACGGAATCTTGGGTAGCTGGTTTGGAGCCTCTGGGACTTTGGTTTGCAACCCTTTCTCTTGCCAGCTCTCCGATCCTCCCCACTGAGTTCAGATTTCACTACTGCGACCCGTTTTCTCCCAACCCCTTGTTGACTTGAACCGTTTCCACCTAGTTGACCCCCCCTCCCCCTTTGCGTGCTTGTCTTGGAAAGACCCCCCCTTCACGCGAATGATGTTCCCGAGAATCCTTTTCCCAAAAGTCCTCCTTTTTTTCTCGCACGGGTTCTTTTTCCCCCAATCGATTCTTTTTTTCGTTTGGTTTCCAATTGGGGCAGGGAACTTCGCTTCTTGCGCATGTCCCCCTTTGTTCTATAACCCTTTTCCTACTGACGAAATTTCTTTTCCCTCCTGAACCCTTTTTTCCTGTATACCCTCCCTTTTCTCAATACCGGTATGGTCCACATATGATCTACTGACTCACCTCAACTGTTGAAACTTTCGGTTTTCTTTCTTCCCTCAGGATACGTCTTTCCCTTCAATTAATCCCTCTTTACAGTCCTTTTTTTTCCCCTCGAGGTTTGGCTGCTGGCACCTAACGTCCTTTACGGTGTCCAGTAGCGGCGCTGTAGACTATCCGCGTAGCGTTGTTTTTTCCGGACTGTCTTGTAGTTTCCTTTTCTTTAGAGTTGTCCCTTTTCCGATCCCATGCTGAGGAAATCTGCCGCTCTGTAAGACTCTTTTTCCCCCCATTGAACCCTCCATCTTTCCCAACTTCTGCTGAGGCTTTCTCCCTGTCTGACTCTGCCTAGTTTTTTTTTTTCCCCATTTCCTACAGGTAGGTACCCCTAGAAATCATTCCCACAGAGCCCTTCTCTTCGCCTCTTTCCTCGGGCGGACTCCCTTCTTTCCCTGTCCCCTGTTTTGCCCCTTTTCTGTGATTTTCTCGTGAATCTCCTTTTCCTGGTCTCCTTTCCTGACTTCCGTCTGGTCCAACTTTTTTCCCGTTTCTACGTCCGTTCACGACTTCGGATAAAGGACCTCCACCCTCCTCCAGTGGTGTCCTCTTCCCCCGATCGAACTCCCTTTGGTCAAGGTACCTCCTCCCCTTTTTTCGTGAGATTCCTTCAACTTTTCTCAATCCGCGCAGCTATTCCGACCGCCGGCAAGGCTATTCTTCTGGAAATAGAAGTCTCCCCTAAAGAATTCTTCGCATAATTATTTTCCGCGTCGTAACCTTTCTTTAGTTCTCCTTCCCGATATTCTTTTGGCAACGGAGATGGTCCCCAACTCTTAGGAATTTTCCCTTTTTTCCTCTCCTATTCCGCGATCCGTTCTGAATTACTAGCGCTTTTCTGCGGCTATTACCGCCCTTTTTTTTCCGACCGGTTCCTATCTCCCTTTCGCTTGCTTCGTTTTTTTATTATTGTTCGATAATGTCCACCCCTCAGAGTTGAATTCTCTTTCTTAGCTTCCTTGACCAGCAGATGGGTGGTAGTTTTTGATATGAATGTTCATAAGACCAAATGGGATGCGGATAGGGCTAGACTGTGTCTCTATTAATCCTTCCTCTCATAATTTTTTTTTTGTATCCTCTCCACGTTTTTTTCCCCCTTTCGAGAATCGAGAAGCACGTGTTTTTCCACGAGTGTTTCCCAACTTCAGTAGCTTTCGATCAAACCCTCAAATTCCCCTCTGCGGGTACTTATGATCCTCAACGAGGCTTCCAAAATTTCCCTTTTTTCCGGTTTTATTTCCCAACTACTGCTTCTGCCAGGAAAGAGCACAGTCGTCTTTCCCTGATCCCGGTCTCATTTGCCCTTTCCTAATCCTTACCGTCGATCTTATCCCCCGATTCAGACTTCTGATGGGGACTTCGACAAAGTCACTTTCGCCACGTTTTTTCCTCTACACGGTACTTTTTAAAATTCCCATAACCACCAAATTGTTTTCCGAAAAAATTTGGAATGCCGACCCCTCTACAAGTATTCCTTTTTCCTTTAGATCCCTTCGATGAATATCCTTCTAATGCCCTTCCTTTGAATAGTTCTTTTTCGCGGAAGGTTTTATCTATGAGAATTGATTTTTCTTCGCATAGAAAAAGGTGCTAGGACGCCTTGCCAAGGTACCTTTCTATCAGGTCGTCTGGCAGGATTTTTTTCCCGAACGCTTAGGACCGGACACAGGTTAACCTACAAAAAATATTTGTTCCCCCCCCATCTTCTTCGTAGCTTTTGGACCAGGATCGAGAGAGACCTAAAGCCCTCCCATTTGGAGAACCTTGTCCTTTAAGGAATTCCCCTCCCCGATGAACCCCCTCCGAAAGGTTTGTGTTTTTTTCGGTGGTTTGGGGGTGGTATTTTTTTCTTATCAAGTGCCGTTTCCCCCCTTTGCGATGATTTTCTTCGCCGCGCATTTTTTTTCTTTACACTCTTTTTTTCCTTTGACATCGATCCGATCGTTCGGATTTCCTGTCAGTCCCCCTTCGCTCACTCCATTTCGACCCCCTTCTCACGGCTCATCAAGAAATCCTCTTCCCCCCCACCAGCTCCTTTTCGCTGCTTTTTTCCCGGAAATTTCCGTGGATACCTTGCCGGCTCTAAATCCTCGTTTGCCCCAACCATTTTCCCCCGTCACTCGCGATTAATGTTTCTTTCTACGTTTAGCCGAAGCTCAACATTGCGTTTCCCTTTCTTGCTGGCCCGAGAGCGAATCTTATTTTTGGGGGTTTCCCACCAAACTTCTTATGATTTTTCTTTCTTCTTTTGGGATTTTTTTTGCCGTGTTTCCGTCGGTGATAGACCCCTCCTGATATGCCGCCTTCCCTTGGTCTTTCCCGCAACCCATTTTTTCCCCCAAATAGAAAACTAACGTTCTCCCTTTTTAGCAGAGCGTTCTTTTCGTTTTCCTCCGCAAACTTTGGAAGATTCTCTAACTAATCCTGCTTGTTCGAAATTTTTTGGGCGACCTGCAATACTGGTGGGCGGTTTCTTTTGGGTCCCCCTCTTTAGGTCTTTAATACGTTCAAAGGTTTTTTTTCATATCCGGTCAACGTGTTTTTTCCTCGTGCAGGATTTCTCCCCAGTGTTTCAGAGACTTGCAAGATGACAGCTTTTTTTGAAAAGCCCTTTTCAAAATTTTCGCAGCGCCAGCCCACAGATTAACCATCCCCCATAGATGACGCCTTTGATATGCACGATATTTTTTAAAGTCCCCACGCGATGCCTCTTAAGAAATTTGACCCCCCCCCCCCCCTGTTAGTTCGTTCCCAACGTTTCGTCCTTTCTGGTATGTTCCTGACCTGCAGCCTTTTCCCCGTTAGTACTCCTCCCCCCTGCCAATTTCCTTTTCGTCGGTGTCCCATTTAGCGCTCAGCCAAACATCGTCATCTAACGCTTTCTTAAGTGTCCCCTCCCCCACGGCAGTTCTCCCCTTCAAGCACTCTGTTTAGTTTACCCAATCTCCCAAGTTAAATCTCCCCCCCGCAAATAGAATTTTCGAAACTGATTTTCGCCCTGCCAAGGGTCTTTTTGGTACCCGTCTAAGTGTGTCTCCTTGGACGATAACTCTCTCCGGGCGCTCCTTTCTTTGCGCCTTTCCTCCTCTGTACATTTTTTTTCCTTGACGCGTTGTTTCATCTCGCGACCATCCCTTGTCGCCTTCGATCGAATTTTCATTTTCTTCCCTGTGACGATCCCCCCCTCTTTTCCAGAGACGACCCCTCGATGCCAGCCACCCTCATCGTTTCGCGCTTTGCCGCAATAAATACTTCCTCCTCTTTTTAGCCCATTCAGTTCTTTTAGGATCAGTTTTTTTTTGGATTGGAATCACCCCTCCCCCTTTATTTTTTTTTGCCACGCTCTTTTTCTCTCATGTAGGGCCAAACTCCTCACAGTCATTCCCCACCTCCTCCTCTCCAGAACGACCCCTCTTGACTAGTCCTCACCAGCCTGAGCGGAAGAGTTTTTTCCTGTTTCTGAGGACGTTTTTCCCCCCCTGCGATCCCGCTCTGGCAAACTGGTTCTGTTTTTTGTGAGGAGGGGAGATCCTTTTTGTTTACTCTCCCCCCGGCTTCTAAGCATCTTTGGTTTGGTCCTTGCCCAGGG
>Ga0179593_1547355_pt1 | contig 12815 bp, 20 predicted proteins | sample CZODoug2_1_08_16_FD_185931 | JGI IMG/M metagenome (GOLD analysis project Ga0179593, IMG submission 185931) | Vadose zone soil fungal communities from Angelo Coast Range Reserve, California, USA - CZODoug2_1_08_16fungal (PacBio error correction) | ecosystem: Environmental > Terrestrial > Soil >... | reverse complement strand
GAATGGTCCACTCCTTCTCTCTGAATCCCCAGTTTAACCCGATCTCGAACCCAGGCCCCCCCCCCTGTTCACCCTCTTGGGTCCCCCCCCCCTATGACCCCCCCTCCCTTCCCTGCTTTCCCCCGGCAGCAAAAGTTCTCCCCCCTCCCCCCATTCGTCCTCCTATTTTTTATTTTTCGATAGAAAGATTCTAACTCCACATACCGCATTGCTACGAAAATCCCGTTTTTCCAGACCCCCAAAGCTCTGCATCCCGATATTACCCTCTTCCTCCCTTTTCCCTCCATTTCCCCCCCTTTTCTTACTTGCCGGGTCCAGCTCCTTTTTGCCCCCCCTTTCTCACAACTTTTTTACGGTAGTTGGAGAACTCCAAGCAACTCCTCATAGCCCCCTGGCGTTTCCTTTTTCTTCAGTCTTTGCCGTGTGTCGGGAAGTACCTCTTCCTTTTTTCTCCTTTTTACTCCTTAATTCCCAATACGGGGCTGTGACCCTTTCGCCCCCCCCCCCGCGCCCCTCCGAGCCCCCTCCCGCATCCGTCGAAATATGAAACCGGAGCCCTCTTTTATTTTCCCTGAAACCTTCGTCGCCATTCTTTTTTCCTTTACTTTTCCTCCTTTAATCCCCCCTCCAATCATGTCGACGCACACCCCCCTTGCAACCACCCCGCGACTCAAAGTATTCGTACATGCCTCCTCCTCTCGTCCCCCCCCTTTTTGTCGGCGCCTTATGCTCCCAGTCTCCCGTCCCTACTTTTCCCTCTTTCGAATCCCCCCGACAGGCTTGGTGGTTTTCCCAGTTTTTATCCCAGCGCGTAAAACCCCATTACCAACATCCCCCGTTTTCATGCCCCTCCCCCCTCTCCCATAGCACATAAGGCGGTGAGGACTCGAATTTTCCCCCTCGTCCCTCTTCTTTCAGGGTCCTCGATATAGTCCGCAATCCCCTTTTCTCCCCTCAGTCTGCCTCCAGCGATTGACAGAACTCCTCCCTTTTTTCTCTCTCTCCCTTTAGTTTTTTTTTTTTTTTCCCTTTTCGGGAACCTCCATGACCATCATGCTCTTCTCATTCTATATAGTGATAAGTAGTCGAACTTCTGCGGAAGGCGAAGTGCCCTCCAGACCCCCCCTAATCCCCCAGGGCTGCTTTCTCCCTGGCTTTTTTTTTCCTTTCCCATAAAGCCTTCCGATGTCAGCCGTCCTTCTTTTGGGTTGTATCCGCCCCATTGTCTTGGAATCCTGCCGATACTTTTCCTTCTCCTGAAGCTCGGCCCTCGCCTTTTTAATGTCCTTTTTCTTGATGTACGGCACCCTTTGACCCTCCCCTCGAGCCCGAAACCTTTAGGATGCCGTCTGATTTTCTACCGAGCGTTGACAACACCCTGGTTTCCTTTCCCTCCAGTTCTCCTCCAAAGTTTTCCGCCGCGGCGTGCGAATCCCTCCTCCCTCCCTTCCGTGGTTTTTGAACAGTGCTTCCCGCGTATGCCCCCAATCCCCTTTCAGTATCTCCTCGTTAGAGGAGCTTCCCCTATTTCTTCCCCCCCCCCCCCCCCCTTTACTTTTCCCTTTCTTCTCAGGCCGCGTAAATCTGCCGCCCCCCCCCCGCCAGCCACATTTGCACGCCTAAGTAGAAAAAATGTCCCCTCTTTCAGTGACTATGAGAATCGTCCCAACCCCTGCATCCTCCCGTCCCACCGTTCCTTGAGGAGCAGATCCCCCCCTAACGCCTACACGACTAGTAGGTCAGAATATCCTGCGCTTCCTTCCCCACTTGCCCCCTGAATGACCATTCTTTCCACCCCCTCCCCCCCCCCCTTCGAGCTTTCCAAGCAGACCTTTTTTTTTTCCCCCCCGTTGGTGTTTTTAACTCATCTTCCTTAAGGCGTTCGCTTCTTTTTCCAGAAGTCATAGAGGATCGGGTCGCCTTCAATTTTTCCCCTTTCTCCTCAGTCTTTTTTCTCCCTACATTTCAATATGTGTTCTTTCTGCTTCCCGCAAAAATCCCCGGTTCCCGCTTTTACCGTCCCCAACCCCTTTTTTTTTTTTGACTTACCGACCAGATGAAATCTTTTTTTTAAGTTTTCGCCCCCCACTTCTATCCCCTTTTTTTTTTTTCCAAACTCTACCGAAAACCCCCCTCAATATTCAGGGCCTCGGAAGCTTACCGCTCCCCTCCCCTTCCCAAAGCTTCTTTTGAAAAGTACCTCCTTACGACCCCTCCCCATCTTTTTTCCCATTAAGTTCCGGCTACGTCCACCCCCTCTCCCCCCACCGACCGCCCGTCATGGCTCTATAGAGCGGATTTGTTTCCACCTCCCTCCCCAGTATCTGCGCCTTTATCCTCCTTCCCTCCCACTCCCAGCAGCAAGCACCCAACCTCACCCATTTTTGGGCGGCGGGCGCGAGTTCATGGTCTAGATGACGTTTAAACACCCCTCCCTGTTTTCTCACTTTTCTGTTCGACGTTTGTTCCTCAAAAACCAATGTTTTCATTTCCCACCCCCCCCTTTCCCTTCAGTTTCTGCCCCCCGTCTCTCCCCCCTTTTTTTTTCTTCCTCCCCCAAGTTTCCCCCAAACTCTGGGGGTAAAAGTTTCTTCCCAACCCTTTTATTCCCCCTTCGACCACCAGTACCCTACGACGGGTTCCACCTCCCCCCCCTCTTTTGGCCCCGGTGACATAATTAAAAACCCCTGGTCCCCTTCAGACCCTTTCCCCCTTCGGTGCCATTCCTTTTCCCTGTCTCCCCCTTTCATCCCCCCAAAGGCTGTCCCTTTTAGAAGTCCCTTTCTTCCCCCAAACACCCTCAAGATTGTCCCTTCCCCCTTCTTTTTTCTTTTTCCTTTCCCCTCACAATACGAGAACTTCTTTCCTCGGGTCCAATTCCAAGGCCCCCCGTAAGATATTGGCTTTCCTTTTTCCTTTTTCGGTCATCGTCTTCTTCCCCTGTTTTCCCTCCTTTCGTAAGCCCCCTCCGGTTGTGACTCTTTACATCCTTCTTTCACCCCGGTCCTAGGAGTTTTCCCTTTTTATATCCCTCCAGGTCCTGATCTCTAACTTTCCTCCTCTTCCTTCTTTTTTCTTTTCTATTTATAGTATCTTTTATAGTGAAGATGATTTGCCTTTGAGAGTGGGCGGCTTCGCTATTGGAGCGTTGACAATCCCCTCTCCAGCTTTCTTTCTACAGCAACCTTATCTCCATTTAGCTTCCCCGGACGATTTCGCGGGGAGAACTTTGGTTTCCCCTCCTCATAACTATTTTGTCCGAAAACACACATCCCCCATTTTTTTCTTTCTTTCTTAATCCCCGAGTTTTCCTTTGCCTTCCTAGTTTGCCCCTCCGCGTTCCACAGGGCGTCACTTTCCCCTCCCCCCTTCAGTTCCATATCTATATATTTTTCCAATAATAAGACGTGTTGTGGAGAGCTCCCTCCTCCCCCTTGCGCTTCCTTTCCTCTCCCTTCCTAGCTCTGGACTAAGGTTTAGACCCTCTCGTTTTCCCTCCCTGGACCATCCCTTGTTCTAGGTTTTTTTCTTCCACCCCCTTTTTTTTTCATGATCCTGAGAACCCCCCCCTACCCCCCCCGCTCCCTGACGTATCAGCACTTGTGCTCTCCTTTCTCGATTTGGTCTTCCCCCTACTATTTCTCCCTTCCCCCGTCCCCCCCCCCTTCTCCTAACGCCGACCATCTATGCCAGCTCACCAAGCCCTTCTCCGACCCTTCCCCTCCAGGCAGTCCCGCTCCTCCTATCACTCTGGCCTTCCAGCTTCTCATTCTCTTCCTTACGGGATTCTTTTTTCGATCCAAACCCAACTCTACCCCCTGCTGAATCCACCGGTCACTCCCGGGCCTCTGGGTAACCAACAAGCCTTTTTTTTTCTCCCTGATATTTTCTCGGGGCGTCCGCCCGTCCCCAACCCCCCCCTAACCAAGATCCCCCCCCTATAGTTCGTTGGGCCTTTGACTCCCTCCCCCCCATCTGGATACGGTCTCGTTTTCCTCCTTTTTTTTATTTTTCCAACTTCCAATTTCCCTTTCTTTGCTGCATTTTTTTTTGCACTCAGACGCCCTTTTTTACTTCCTCAACTGACCTTTTTACTTCTCCGTAGAGAAGGGCTGGTTCCCCTCCCCCCTCTTTTTTTTGTCCCCCTTTTGATGTCGTTCCCTTTTTTTTCCCCTTCGTCTTTTTTTTTTCCCACCCGCCCCTGCAGTGTCTGGTTCCGTTCTTTTTCATGTTTCCCCACTTTGTTGTTTGAACGTTTTTAGCCTTCTTCCCCTCCTTTCACTGGTTCTTAAAGATTTCCTTGTTTTCTCCCCCCCTGGTTTCTTTAGAGTTGTGCCCCATTCCGACGAAACATCTCAGAACAACTTCTGTTCCCGCGGCATCTCTCTTAATAATGTTTCCCCCTCTTTATAGCCTACCGGTACTCAATTTCATTGTTTTGGGCTTTTGCTTTTCTTTCCCCTTATCTTCCGGAGAACCCAATTCTCTCCTTTTATTCCTATACATCAGCGATAGACGAGTTGCCCCTGATTTGTTTTGAACGGTCCTTTTCGCTTTGGCTTTCTACTTCTTCTTTCCCTTCTCCCCGCTTTTACTTGTTTTCTTTCTTTCCTGATATTCTCTTCTAGGTCCAAGAGCGGACCCCCCATGTCTCCTTTCCCGGTTATCGCCGTTTTACCCAGCGTGTTTTCGATATATAAGATGGTTTACCAGCTTTTTCATGTGCCTCCCCGAAAACCACCACCCCCTCCTTTTAGTTTTTTCCCCCCCCCTTTTCCCATGAACCTTTCGATTTTGCGTCAGGCAATGCCCCCCCAACCTCTTCCATTAATATTGAGAGCAATTTCGACCCCCGACATTGAAATGTAGTCGACCCACCTCTCTTCTGGATTTCAGCTAATCGCAAGCCCTACCATTCCCCCCCCACCCCCCTAATACCCTCGTGGGGAATTCTCTTTTCGCTTATTTTGTTGGCATGTTTGGACAGTTTCGTCATTTTTACATGGGATCCGAGAATTTTCTTTGACCTAACCTATGTGGTTCGCAGCTTGCGTTTTTCTTTGCCCTTCCCCTTTTTTGGTCCCCTGGACGATGTTTCTCGCGATCCGGCCTGGTTTCAGTTTTTATACTTGATTTGCCCCTCCTTTGTTACTCTGGCATTGGAGGAGCCGATTAAGCTTCTCGGCTCCTACAATTTCAATGATGGTTTGTAGTACATCGCATCTGCATTCGCAAATCTTCTCCCTCCCCTCTCCCACGTGGGTCTTTTGCAGAGAGAGTGTGATCCCTTAGCCCCCTCCCCACGCCACTTCTCCGGTCTATCCTTGGATTAGCTTTTCTTTTCTCTTTTACCTTTCCCTTGTTGACGTTATCTCGTCTACCCTCCTCTCAGAGATTCTTTTTCCCCTTGCTGTTTCTGGCCGAGGTTGCGGGGACCCTCCATCACCTCTCCCCCCCCAGACTTCCATACTGGGAATTTAGATTCCCCTCCGCCAGTTGATTTTTAATCTTTACGTCATGCCTCCGAAATGGGGATTCCCCCCCATTTTTCTCCCCTTTAGGCTTATCCTTTGGATTGTTTACTTCACTCAAATCATTTCTTTTCCGTATTTCCCTTTTTTGCTTATGGCGGTGTTGTTCTTATCGAACTAGCATTTCCTCCATCCCTTTGCGCCGTTGAGAAATTGCGATGTGATTTTTTATGCTTTCCCATTTTCTTCCAGAAAAATCCCAACTTTATTCATCTCGCCCTTGGATGTCTTTCAGCGCCTATGGCTTCTTCCTTCGCGATTGCACTACATTCCCTTGGTTTTTTTTCCACGACCTCGTTGTCCCCCCTGTAGCAGTCATCACCTTATTTTCCCCCTGGCGAGCTGATGGGGGCCCGATCCATTTTGTAATCTTCTTTTGGCCTAAAAACGTTGCACCCTTCTTTCAAACGGGTTCCCTCCCCCTTTTCAATAGACCCTATTATTTTTTTTTTTTGGTTGACCCAGATCCGAGACCAGCCTGCCCTTGCTATCCCGAATCTTTGAAGTTAGATTCCGGTCTTCTTGTCTTTTCCCCAAGTTCCATTTTCCTAAATTTATGGATGACTTTTTTTTATTTCGCTAATGCAGATCCGAATAATTCGTGGGTAGGCCACCAGTACTCTTTCTCCCTATTTTCTCAGTATGAGGGCTTTTTTTCTGTCTTTTCTGGTGAGCCCCCTCCCCCTATGGACCGCTGTGCGTTTTCACCCAAAGCTTCATCCTGTACTCCGAACAGACTTGAAGTCGTTCCTCCTCCAAGTTGCCATTCCCCTCCCTCGCCCCCAAAAAAGCTTCCTACTTACCTTTTTCCCTTGTTCTTCCCTTTCAGCCCCCCCTCTTTATGGTTTGGACTAGGGTCTACCATTCGGTCTTCCGAGTTACCATCCAAAGATCCTCAGCCCGGCGGACTCAAACTCTGGTTCCTCGTGTTGTTCTGCCAAAAGTCCATTCTTTGATAGCCTATGCGTATTTTTTCTGAGCTCCCCCTTTTTCTTTCTATACATATCATTTTCAGCTTTCTTTTCAGTTTACGAGCTTTTTCCCTAGGTGGATGGCATTTTCCCAAATAGCTTAGGGAAACCGGCTTTGGTTTTTCCTTTCTCCCTCCTCCTTCCTTTCCCTCCCCTTTTCCGTCGGATACCTTTTGCAATTCATCTTCTTCTTTAACCCCTCTGTTGTTAGAGATGGAATTGCAAACTCGTATCAGCCTTTTCCCCTTTTTCTCCTGGCGGTTCGAGTATCATCCACAAAGTCTTGTTCCCCTCTCTTTTTTACCGTCTCCCCAAATCTCCCCCTTACAGCTACAAGGAGCAAATTTTCTCTTGCTTTTTAAACGGCTAATTAATCCTGAAGTGTGCATAAATCACAATATTCGCCTAACGCAAGAAATGGGAGTTCTGCCTCCCCCCCTTGGCCTCCCTCCTTCAATCGAAGGGCTCCTTTTGAGTCTTGACCGGGTCAAGCTCCCCCCTGTAGAACAGTCACCCCCCTCTTTCTGAACCCCCTCCTTTCAACTGGCTCGCCAAACGCTTACATTATTTGGTTTTTCACTTTACTTTCGTCCGGACTTGCTGCGCCTCCCTTTCCTTTCGAGTTGGTTGACCCCCCACGAATCCGAGGCCCATACGTGTTTCCCTTTTTTCCCCACAAACTTCAGACTTCAGTACCTCACAAGCTCCCTCTCCCCCTCTTGAACCGGAGAACTTCCATCCCCTCACCAACAGATTTGCTTCCATTCGTCATTGCTTCTAGACGGATAGAATACCGCCCTCCCCCTTTCTCAGAAAATCATGTGGGCACCCCACTTACACGTAATCCTCCTCTTCCCCCCCCGTCTTACATGAATAGTCTCGTTTTCGAGTTTTTCTGGCCGATTTCCCTAATTCTCCCATCATCGCTTCTTGCGTCGCAACGGAGCGAAATTCTGAATCTTTTCTTTAGTCCTCCTTCCCCGCACATCATTACAAAATCCCCGGTTTCAATTTCACAACCCAGACCAGCCCTCGGCTTTCTTGACGCGTCTTTTTGAGTCTCTTCCTTTCCCCCTTTTAATGTTCTCTATAGTCGCCGACCCTTACTTCTCCTCCTTAAAGATTCCCTCGGTCGGCGAGATCGGCGAAACTTTCACTTCTTCTCGAAAGCCCTTTTCCTGTCGATATAGCCGCCTTCCCGATTCTTCTTGCTTCCCGATCACCCAAACCCCCCCCAAGCAAAATTTATTCTTTGAGCCCTTCTTCGGCCGTCAATCCAGCCTTGTCGATTCCTTCCCTTCTTTTTAATGCGATTCGTCTTTCCGGCCGATAATTTCGTGGCTTTTTTTAGTCCCCCCCAGTATGACATTTTCCTTTTATTCCTTTTGTTTGCCTTTTCTTAACCATCCCTGGCCAAAACATCCAAGCCTCATCAGGCTTTCTTGTACCCGCGATGTCAGTCAACAGGGTATGCTTTAGTGACAACAGCTCCATCAACCAATTTTTGATTCTCCTCCATTCTTCCCTTAGGCCTTCCCGACGTTGTTGTTGAACTTCCCCCGCATGCACGGTATTTTTTCGTTCGAGAGAGGTTTCGTTTCATAATCTCTGCGGTCCACCAGCATGGCCTTTCTTTGCTCTCGGTCCTCTTCCTTATATCTCAGAACACAATCTTTTCACTTGTCAGTGAACCCAGATTCGATCCTTCTTGAACAAACTCCCGCGCCGGCCAAACGCCGGTCATGGGCTTTCTTGAATTTTCCTCCCGTGCACGCGAACACACTTCCCTTATTCGAGATCATGCCACCCTCCCCTACCCTTTAGTCCCAACTTTTCTCAACCCTTCTCAGAAATCCCCTTCCCACGATGTTCAGTGTTTTTCCCGATTTGCTGGAGTGCGATGCGCGTCCAGCCCTAGAGGCTTGTTAGGACCCCATTTCACAATTTTTGTGTCTTTTTCTTTTTTTTCTGATCGACACTTTCTGCTGTGACGCCACACATTCTCCCTTCGAGTTCTCTGCAACAACCTCTGTTTTTTGCTCGAACACCGCAAGTTTTGTGGGTCCCCCCGTTATCTCTCCCACCCGGGTCCACGCTCTACCACCCAATCTCCCCCCATTGATTTTTTTCCCGAGTCATCTCAAATCTCCGAGAAGGGCTGGCACCAGAGATAAGACAAATTTTCCCACCTTGCGCATGAATGTCATAAGTCTCCCCGCCCCCACACCCCCCTAGTGCCCCTTCAAACAACAATTTTCCTTTCCCCCTTTTTTTCTTATCTCATCTTTTGGTGATGCCCAGGACTACACCGAGCCCTCCCGCAGTAAGACTTTCCTCACCGCCCCCCACATATCATGGCCCCTTTTAGTTTTTTCCACGTCGGGCGCCATACGTTAGTACGCACCGATGTAGTTTCGGTAAACCCAACCGCTTTTCTTTCTTTTTGTTCTACTTGTACAACCACAATCACCGAAGTGTTATTGGCTCCGAAGCCAGTCTTATCCGTCTGTTACGGCTGTCCGACCACCCCCCTTAAGATTTTCAAGTGTCGAAAACCCTGAGTCCCAAATTCCTGTCCAACGACCCTGCCGCGGTTCACCAAGTCTGCAAAACGAATTTCCAAAATCCTTCCCCCCCCCCATCCCCCTTGACGCAACTCACCATGAGGTTTCATAGTTAGTAATGTCCTCCCTTCTCCCCGGAGAATTTCCACACTTCCACTATGTCCTTTTGCAGTGTCTCGTGCGCACAACCCCGACCTTTTTTTCCACTTAGTTTCAATTGCACCTCCCACTGCGACTATACCAGAGTTAATCCGCAGTACACCTGCAACGACCTTCCCTCTTAAGGTTACTCGGCGGCGGCCCTCACTTTTCCAACACTCTGGTTGTGACGCGACTTCCCTTGATTTCGGTTGATTCCAAACGCGTTGAGATTTCGTGCTTTGACTCTCTTTTTGCAAATCTCCCTGGTAAGAGATCCGTTGCTACCTCTCTCTTCTAGCTCTCTTATCGTGCAGATAGGGTCTTTGGTTGAGCTGGAACTTTCCAATTCTTTCAGAATTTTTTTTCCCTAGCTCTACGAGGAGGGCTCTTTTCCCCCCCTTAGTATTCGCTGCAGGGACATGTGAGCGGATCCTTTTTTTTGGGGCGCAGAGAATTCACGGCGCCCTTGTTTTGTACCTCCAACCGCGGGCGTCTTCTTGAAGTCAAGGAGTTCGTTTTTAGTTTTTTTCCCTGAGCCTTCCAGCGCTAAAAGGGAGAGGCTTTCTCTTCCCCTTGCAGTGTACTTCTATTTTCCTATTTTTTTTGTTTGATTGTTTCTTACTTTTGGATAAATGATCGCTTCTTCCGGGTACATGTTTTTAATCACGTTTTCGCCTCGCTTCCTTGTTTTCCTTAATCATCCGCCGAGGTCTATTTTTCAACCCGTTAAGCGCGGCCACCCAAAAGCAAATTCTCCACTCAATCTCCCTTCAGCGAGCATTTCTGTATGCTTGCTTTAATTTGACCTTCGAGATTTCCAGCGCCACTAGCTTCCCCGACGCCGTCCCCTGAACCCAGTCCTTCTCAGCAAACCCAATCTCTGCCTTTTTTCCGGAAGCTTGCTCGCCTACGGATTATCGCGCCGGAGCTTTCTTCGGTTTCGTTCGCAACGTCCTCCCTTAAGTTTGATACCCGGTCACTCTGGCCGTGGGCGTCAACACTCTTTTTTAATCCATCGTGATCGGGGCCGCATCTTGAACTCCCCCCAATTATCCACTATCGTTCGTTGCTGGACCGGACGCGGTATACCGTTCTCGTCTCGTTGTGGGTCCCAGGCCCCCCTCAAATACTAAGTGTACCTTCTGCTCATGTTGTTTTAAGTTCCGCCGCGAACAGCGAAATCCTTTTTCGGTTTGTCGAGGGACATCCTCAGATGGCCACCGACGCAATTTTTTCTGAAAACGGGAACAAAAGAGTGTTTTCTGAGTCCCCCCTGGTTTCAGCGCTGTTAATTGGTTTCCACTGGTGGTCAGTATGGCCTCAGGGTTTTGACCACTTTACCCCTTCTTTTTTTGGAACGGGTCTGCCGTAAACGAATCCTTTTCCCCCCGCTCTGGTGGTTCAACCCTTGGCTTTTATTGAGGTTTGGAACAACCGTCGAAAGTCCAAATGATCTCCCGGATTTTGAATCGGCATATATTAATTTTTGGACTAGTTCTCCCGCCGTCCCCGAGCCTCCATGATTTTTTGGTCTTGTTTGCTTCATGGTCTCTTCGTAGATTTTGACCCTTTCTTTTTGCCTGCTTTTGCCATCACCATCCCTCCTTGTCCCGCCTATGGTCCTTTTGTTTTGAAAAAACGATTGAGAATGGCTGACATTCCTTTTCTTCCGTTTTTAGAGATGGCTTGCAAGGCCCTTTTTTTTCGTCTCGATTGTAGCTTAGCTTCCGCCCCGGCCGCATACACTTGGCTTTTTTACACGCGGGTTATCTCTATCAGTTTGTCACTGCTTTTTTTTGGTTTTGCAGACCCATCCCCAAATTTCTTTTTTTGCTCCGGGAACCGGTATTGCGTCAGGAAAAGCCAGCCACCCAGGGCCTCGCACCCCTTAGACCCTTTTTACATGAACTGTACCTCCTTTTTTTTTTTGATGCCCCGTAGCTCATCTCACCCATATATGCCTTACACTACTCCCCATAGTGGGAATTCGTGCTTGCTCTAGTAAGTGTTGCGACAACAGTTTTTTGTTGCCAGGTCTTCCCGGTAGGGGCGCTTTTATTGATCTTTTTTTTCGACCCCGATTTCGTTTTTGGTTTTTTTGTTTCCTTGCTCTCGCCCTGACGGTCCTTGGACGGTTTCGGCTTCCTCTCGTATTTTCATCTGGTTCAAGTTTCTCCCCGGTTTTTTTTTTTTTTTTTTTTATTTTGTGGTTTTTTACCTATGGCATTGTCGTGGCTCACTGGACGCTCCAGAAACTCCATGAGGTTTTGCCCCTGTATCTGTTTTATCGCAACTATTCTCTACTTCCTTTCCTTTTATCCTACTCACTGTGGCACCTACAGTGTTTTGGTTGCGGGGTGTCCTCTTCCCCCTTTTCACGCGTCGTTTCTTGTCCCTTCGCTCCGGCGGCTCTCCTTCTTTTTCAATTTCGAGGCGTCCACTTGTTGAGTTCCCTCCGGTTCCTCCATCAACTGCATCCGAGATTTTTTTTTCTATTTTGTCTTCTCTGGTTGCCGGTCCCTCGCTCAACAACATACCAGCACTTCAATGCTCGCTTTTCCCTCCTCCTTTTTTTTTCCCCCAATGAAGCCTTTTAATCTTTTTTTTAAGACAATGGGCGGATACATCTGACCGTGCGTTTCACAGCTCGCAGACTTCTTTGGTGGTTTGTTTATAGCTTTTTCGCCTCTGAATAGCGACATGGCCGATGGCTTCGCATCGCATGTGATCGTTTTTAAAGAACATTTCACTGCCTTATCACGCTTCGCTTTTTGGCTTTTCGCGCTGCATATGTCGCGAGCCTGATCGCCCCCTCCTGGGAGGAAATCGAGACACCGCGATTCCCTCAACAGTTTTTTTAACTATCTTTTCTTATGGCATGGTCCTCTGTTTCTAATGTGTGGGCCGGCGTGGACCACCATTACCCCAAAGGACTTTTTTGCGACCATCAGTTTTTCTGACCCGATTTTGTTTATAGTTTTTTTTCTTTCGCAGCACGCAGCGAGACCTTTTCGCCTGGTCCTCCAGGTTTCGATCCCATTGGTCTTGGTTGTACCCTTTCTTCCCCATGGGATGCGGTTTTCTTCCTCCCGTCGTTTCTTTTCCGGTCCTTCTGGCGAAAGTACTTGTTTACTGGTGACACCTTGCTATATCTCCATCTCCTCGGCCTGCGGATTTGGGCTTCTGGATTGCTTTTTTTCTGCCCATTCCCCCTCCCCCGTATTCACGTGAATTCGGTCCCATATTTGAGCTGGTTACTTCCCGCCCCTTCCAATTTCTATTTCCGACCGGTTATGTAATCCCGACCATTTAGTCTCCAGGTTGTCAGCCCTTTTTTTTTTGGACTAGGTTTGGAGGAGCTTGGACCAGTCCCCCCCCTTTTTCCCCGACCGGAAGCCCGGGGACTTGGTGCTTTTTGTTTTGCCTGTGTTCGTAGGCATTGAGGATATGTGCGTACGCGTCCCCCTTCAGGCTTCGATCCTCCTTTTCGACGCCTGGCACCGTGATAACTTGTGGTTTTGAGTTGACTTTTTTCTGGTGGTTTGCGCCCAAACTCTATGGGTGATCCTGGACGCCGCCCTGATCAAATTTGCGGCTAGGTTTGCCCC
>Ga0179593_1460657_pt1 | contig 12815 bp, 12 predicted proteins | sample CZODoug2_1_08_16_FD_185931 | JGI IMG/M metagenome (GOLD analysis project Ga0179593, IMG submission 185931) | Vadose zone soil fungal communities from Angelo Coast Range Reserve, California, USA - CZODoug2_1_08_16fungal (PacBio error correction) | ecosystem: Environmental > Terrestrial > Soil >... | reverse complement strand
TCCTGGGTGTTAGGTTTTTATTCCGCCGTTGAATTCCACGTCCTCCCTTTCAACTGGCCCCGTGACCGAAGTCGCCTCCCGTCCGCCTTCCAGATGCCGATCCGAGCCCTCTTTTTCGCACCCTTCACGATCCCTTCTCCGGCCTCATTTTTTTTTCGTCTCGACCTCGTCGATGCTCTTCTGTACAAATGGCCCTTCTGGGGATCGCTTCCCCCGTGCAACCTGCCGTAAGTGCCCAGAGCCTTTTTTAATCTTCTGTGGAAGCTTCCTTGCACCATCGCGTTGGAATTTGATGCACGGATCGCCTTCCTCTCTGATTCACTGTGCGATGAATCCGGTGCCTCCCTTGTGTATCGATGCGAAATTTCTAAGGCAGCTTCACCTCTTGAGGGCTTTCGCCTTTTATCGGAGATTCTCCCTCTTGTGGAGTTGGGCGTGATCTGATTGCCCTCTCTTCGCATCCACGCCCCCCTCGATTTTCCTGGTCAATTTGCCGCCCTTGCGCTAGCAGCTCCCTTTACTTTGGTGCGCCCGGCCCTCGTTGCAGCGCGTTTGTCATGGAACTTATTGCTTTCCGACTTTCTTCCTCCCTGCCCATCGATCTCCGTCTCTCGAAGTTGGTTGGTCCGCTCCCTGGATTTCTGTTCCAGAAATGTTCCCCACCTTTTTCTCACTCGTTGTGAGCTCATGATTTTTGTGCGCGTCTGTGGTTGATCCGCGCTCGAGGTGGGGGTCATGTGTTCTCTACCCCATGGTCTTCAAGGCCTCTACCGACCCCCCCTTCTTTCCTCATTCGGCGGCGGCTGGAGCGTTTCAGACCAGCATCCCTTCCCCCCGGAGCCCTATGCACTCCCCCCCCGAAATGCCGTCTAACGCCGTTCCGGGCTTCAAGTGATTATGCTTATCTCTCGCGACCCTCTCCTGACATTTCTTAGTAAACCTTTTTTTTGAAGCTGTCGGTTTACCTGGAACACCCCCCAGCCGCTTGTGACCCTTAACCTCGGGGTGCCCCCTGCCCGGTGCCCCCGTCCCAGCTGCTCTTTCACGTTGTTACCATCGGAGCTGGCTGATCGGTCCCCCAGCCGCACAGGACGTTGGCTGCCCTTTCTTTTCCCAAGTCTCCCCCTTTGGCTGGAGGTAGAGAGGCCCCGCTGCTTCGTTTTCGTAATCGGACCTTGACATTTCTCATGCCCGATCGCCTCCTCTTGTCCAATGTCGGCAGTCAAGAATGTCCAAATCAGTTCCATAGCCCGCCCTTTTTCACGGAAGGAAGGTTTGCTTTTTTTTGAGCTTTTATTCCCTACCAGTGCAAGAATCCGAGCTCATGGTCTGCGGTGCGCCCCTCCTTTGCTCTCAAGCTCTGTATCGCTCTTAATTTATTCAGCGGCTCTTAGTACCAAACAGGGAACCCCTTCCCTTCTCCCCTTAAGTCCTTTTTGAAGGAAGAATTTGCGAACGTTTCTTTCGTTTTCAGAGCGAAAATGTATGCCCCGTTTTACTTCTCCTTAAACATAGGTCCCTCGGTGACTGAACTATATAAAAGGGTTTACACCTTTCACATAATCCCCCCCCTCCCCCCTTGATTGTGGACTATTTAGAAGGAAGTTATCAGTAGGCACGGGTGAGAGCAAGGCCTACGCTGAATCTCTTCAATCCTCTTGTTTCTAAAAAAATCGGCAAAGGGTTAGTGGCAATACCTTTTTCCTTGACTGCTTTTTCCTTATATTGGCCTCCAACACGAAATCAAGCCCCAGATCTCAGTGTCTCTTCCTTGAGAGTTGTTTTTCCACATTCTTTTTCACCGCTCGATGTCTCACCGATTCTTTCTTGCGCGGTCTCTCTTTTTCCCTTGATGTCTTTTTCATCCGCCTAGACTACTAACCGCCGCATTGCAGATAGACTCCGATCATTTGCCACCCCTAATGCTGCTTGCGGCATGAGAGGGGCGGCGATTTTTTAACAGCTTAGTTCGGCCAGCTAGAAGCGATCGACGGATGACCTGGGGCGCACGCCACTTTCGCCTCGATACCCGGGGTTTTTTTTATGTCCCTTTTCCCCTCTCTTTTTTTTTCCCTCCAAGTTGTTGTTGTGTTGTTTCTTGCCATACGCCTCCAGGGGTAGCTGAACTGTGTCTTGCTCCCGGTCACGGATAGGCGATCTCTTGTCTTCCCTTCCCCAAGCCTCTCCTCCGGGTCCTCAAGATATCCCTCACGCGCTCTATTTGACTCCCTTCGAGGGTGCCGAGCCTGTGCTTTTTTTCCGACGCGCCACTCCTTTCTTTTTTCCGATAAGCCTTGGCTTAAGAGTAAAGTTTTTGTTCCACTAGCCCTCGGAAGGTCGTCCTCGGGTCTTCTTGAGTAATCCCGATTTCCCTTTTCCAAGGAGCGTTTTGCATGCTTTGATGTACTTCCGGAGTTCCCAATCCCCCCCCGCCCGCGGCCGGGACGGGCCGCATGATATTTTTTCCCCCCTTCTCTTTCTTTAATTTGCGCCCAGAATAGTCTTTTTTAGCGGGCTGCCGATGCCGTCGAGTCTCCCTTGAAAGAGGCCGGCGGCCGCGATGTCTCCAACATTTTGCCGCATTATTGTGTTGTCTGTGTAACCGGTGCGGGAACAGTTTAGTCAAGAGCCTTTTGTTTGCGTGCCGTCCCCATGGTGGCAATTGAAGATGACAGTTCCCAATAAAGTTCTGACCAGGACTCCATTCGCTTGACATGGTCGCTTCACCAAGGGGTTTTTTCATTTTGTTCGTTTTTTTTGGTCCCGAGACCGCATCCCATTGAATGAAGATCTCCTCTCTTTCGATGACAAATTTTTTGAAACCCGGCCTCTATGAGCTCAGCCCCTGTACGTTTCGTCGCGTAAAGATCTTCTTTCAAGGTTTGGGCTTACTTCCATCGGCTGATTTCTCCCATACTGCTGATGTAGGCTCTAGAAATCGGGCTGGAGGATTTTTTCCCTTTTTGACGAATCACGCATCGCTTATCGCCTCCTTTCCCCCCCTGTTTTTTTCAGCTTTGGCCGCTGTTCGCCCCAGCAAGGCCTGGGTCTCTGGGCGCGCCATTTCCTCATCTCCGTGGCTGCGCGGCCGTCTCGCTTAAGTGGTGCCTTTGCCAGCAACGTGAGATTTCTCCTCTTGGCCCGTCCTCCCGGACGGGTGCTCTGTGCTCTTGCTCTTCAGAAGAACAGCTCGTTTTCCTCTTTTTTAGGGCGGTTGATGCCTTTCGAGGCGGATGCCGCCCTGATTTCCTTTTTCCTTTGTCCCTTGGCGCCCTGCTCCCGCTTTCGGGCCATGCATTTGGACGATTTTTTCCCCCTTTTTAAATGTTCCGTGTCAACACACTTGTTTCTTCCCACAAATACCCCCCCACATCCCGAGCGTTTCCCTCTCACAGGCCCATTTCGCAGCACTTGTAGATTGCCGAACAGCTGAGTTCTGCATCCGATGAGTTTTTTCTCCTCTGGCCTTCAACCTCGAGATACGAGGTTTTAGGCGTGGACGCAGTTCCACGCGTGACCAGGTTTTCCAATTCGACGCGCTCCGCTGGTCACGGACGTGTTCTCTCAACTTCTGATTATAGGACTTTCTCAATTTGCGGCCCACCCTTTTTTTTTTGCTTGATAGCCGGGAAAATAAAGTCCCGTTCCATTTTAAGGCAACGCATACGCCGTGCATCCAGGCCGAGCTTGTTTTTTTTTGCGTAATCAGGCCTACGGCTCAGCGCGGTCCCTCCGCACCCTTATAAACTTTTTCCTTCCCATTCCCATCTCAAGAACCGTTCCGAATTGGTCAAGTCCCCCCTCCCCGACTTCTGCCTATTCAACGTGTTCGTCGGGGTGACTTGGCCTAGTATTTTCCCCTTGGCGGCGAGTCGCTTAGTTTAAACGCAGATGCTTTCTGCGATCGGGGCGCGACTACCTCGCCGCTTTCTAAGTGACACCTCCCTCGCGAAGCTCCTCCTATATCTCTCTCTTTGGCTCGGTCAGCGGTGCAGTTAGAGGATTCGTTCTCCCCTGATGTACCTCCGTCGATCCTTTTTTCACACTGGATAAGACTCTCTCTCCCTTTCCTCCCTGTTGAAGATGCTTATCCAGGTGTGTCGGTCTTTTTTCTTTTATGTCCGGACTTTTGAAGCATCACTCCACCGCATTTTCAACGGCCGATTGACCGAAGTCTTTCCATAATGCTATTAATCCATTAGAGTGGCCGGCGTTAACGTAGCTGGCTCGCGGAGTATCTCGCTCAGCCCGCCTCGACTGGTCCTTTTTCGTTATGTCGTTATCCGGATCACTGCCTCGCCCCCTTGCCCCCCCTAAACCCCCCGTTTTTCGCCGCAGAAATGTTCAAGGCCTGGCGGTGATCGAAAAGGGCCCCTTCAGTCGGGCATATTTCGCGTGTTCCCGACGCACTGCGTCGATTTATCATAAAGTTTGCGCTTCCGGGGATCTTTTTGTAGAGCCGAACCTTCGGCGCACCGGAGCGCTCTGAGGTGAACGGTGGGTATGTTTTTTCTCCTTTGGTCGTTCTCTGGAGCGGTTTTTCTTCCTATTCAGAGGCGACCCACTCGATGTTGTTGGGCGCAACCCCCCCCCCTTTTCCGGCCCGCGTTCCTCCTCCGATTTTCTAACCGGCTTCTTCGGGACATTCGCTGCGCTTTTTGCCCATTGGACGAAACACGTGATCATATCCTGCCTTTGGGGCCCGCCATCACGATACCTTTCTTTTTCCGCAAGTTGTCCCTGGCCAGTCTCTCGGCATTTCTATTTCCAACTCTCTGTTCGCCACCGGATTCTACCCCTCGGGTAGTTCCTCCTTTGAATTAGCGTCCTGTGCGTGAACTTTTTTAAGGGTTTGCTATACGCAGGGTGTTCCCCCCACTCCTTCCCTGCCACCCTGACTCTCCCGCCGTCATCTGAGCATTAGTTCCGTGTCATTGCTATGGGACGCCTACACAGTCCCCTGTCGTCTCCCAAAGCCAGAAATTGGCCCGCGCCTTGTCGACCTCGAGCTGCGTTTTTTGCGGCTTCATTCGCACACAGAGCGACACGCCGGCTTGTGCCCCCTCTCTTGCCCTCGGCGGTCCACTTTCCCCCTCTGGGCTCGGAACCTTTCCAGCCGTGCCCTATCCGCGTTCCGCCGCCCTTTCTACTCGAGAGGCCTTCACGGCAAAACCCAAGGCCGCACCCTGTTCTGTTCGTTAAAGCGGCCGCGATTTCTGATGTGAGGGAGTGCGGCTCTGAGTCCTTCCGTTTCCCCCCCCCTACCAAAACGGTTCTTGACAACCTCGCTCTCTCCTCTACTGAAAAAAGTAATCGCAGGCAATCTCCATGTCCCAGGTCGGCGTTTCGTCGGAGAGTTTAGTCCGCCGAAGGGGACGAGGTCGAAGTTGTCCTCACTCAAAGGGGCTCACAGAGAGGAAAGAATTCTGCTTATCCGATGTATCCTCGTGAGTTTCCACCAAACAAATGGCCCTACTAGCCAGAAGAACCCCCCACAGGGGTCAAAGAAGAAGTTCAGACGCGCTGATTCGTGGACCCCTCTTTCCTGTATGATCTGGTCGACTAACAGGAGGCACGAGAGTTTCAAGAGTGTCACCAGAGGTTTACCCAGCACCCACATAAAATTCCCCAAACTTCCCCCAGGTTGTGACGCTTTTCGCAGCCGTCCTTCAAGTTGTGGCTTCGCGCCGACGGCAGCGTCCAGAGCTATATCCTAGGCTGAAGAGCACCCCCCTCCGGGCTAGCAAAGAGATCATCCTTCTTCGGTTTGAGCTCGGGTTGTCCTGTGGCCCGGTGCTCCCCAGGGCCATTTTCCCCAACGCAGTGGATCTTTTTTGTAGATCATTGTCGATTTTCTTATGCATTCACCCAAGCTGCGTCCTTTCCTATCTTTCCGCGTTGCTCTTTTTTTTGCTTTGGTCTTTCCGGCGACCTTTCTAAACCGCTTATTTCTCCTCCGCCTCTTGCCTCCATGCACATCCCGATGCTGGGTCCGTCTCTGAGGGAGTGTTTCCCCTCTTTCTGGATCAACCTGAGCTGGCTTTTCTAACGTCGGACCTACTCCGCTTTTCTCCCCCCGCTGCGCAGATTGACTCGCCCCCGGCGCGGCATTATTATGTAATCTATATTTTCCTTTCCTCTCCTATGTTGGTTTGGTACTTCATATACGACGCCAGTTCCGAGCCGCCTTTTTCTTGCGCCATTTTAATTGATAGCGTTCTGCAAGCCCTTTTACCCTTCAAGTCTCGTGGGTTACCCAGCTCTCGCAAGTTAAAGCCTTCGCCTGCCGACGCAAGCCGTCGTGTTTTCTGTAATCTTTCGCATGGATCTATGAGCTAAACTAGTCGATTTTCCTAATTCGCCTAAAGACCGACAGGCACTCGCCCGCCTCCCGCCGGAATCGTTCCCCTCGAAGCTTTTGATGAGATTTTTTGGACTTCGAATTCTAAAAGTTCCCTTCTTTTTCCTTTTGCGACCCTTTTTTTTTCTGGAGGACCCATCTTTCCACCCGCGAGTCCCTTTGCCTGCCGTTGATTTCTTTATTGCACCTCTAAGGTATCCGGTTTGAGCCCTCCTTCTGAGCGGTCCTCTCTCCGTCGGCGTTGCCTTTCCTTGGACTCATGCGTCGATTGCGTCCACGGATGTATTTTTATGTGAGGTTTGACCGGGGCTTTTAAACCCGCTGTTTTCTCCAGATTCTTAGTTGCCGTTTTTTTTAAGCCGCTTAAGGCCGCCGCCCTTCCAAACCTGTCTGTCCGCGAGATTAGGCTGTTAGTCTGCGTTGCAAAACTTTCTTGCGTATTCGGGGCCCTTTTTTTCGAGAGCAGTTGCCTTTCTCTGAATTTACCTCCTTTTCTCTGGTGAACCCCTTGATGCGACCAATTTTAAGATCCTTTGATCCTGTCCGAACTTGTTTGACCCCCACCCCCCCTCCCCCCCCCCCACCCCCCCCCCCCTCGTCCGTTTCTTATTCGGCGTTTTTTTTTGTTTTTTGTGCTTGAACTTCCCCCCTTTTATCGAGTGTTCTTCCTCTTCGAGGTCTTTTTTTCCCGTATTTGCACCTCCGGATATTCGCTAGAATATTCCCAGACGGTTCCTGCTGTTTTGTTGTCCTCGGATCTCCCATTTCCCTCTTTGGTGCGGCTCTGTGACGATCTGATCGCGCGTTGGATTCTACTTCCCTTTCTGTAGCGTACTTTTTTCAGGTGCGCTCTTGAAGAGTTCCCAGATTGGCAAGAGCAGGCACTTCACGATGGAGCCTCCTTTTGCTTCTCGACTTCATCCTGCTGCCCAGATGCGCACGTCAGAGCTATCCCCCACCCCCCACCGCCTCTCCCTTAGGTACCCGGAAGTAACCCAGCGGGTGAGCCCACTCTCCAGGTAGGACCCCTACAGGGGAGTAGGAGGGGATTCAGTAAGCCGTCACGTCTCTACCGGAACAATCACGAACAGACCTTCTAGACTGAGTCCGGGAGTCCTGTTAATGCCCGGGAGATGAAAACCCCCACTTTCGACGCCCCCACACCTTCAGCTTGTCTAGCTCCCCATTCCCCCCTGCGACCCGCCAGTCGGTTTCACCTGAACGATAGTTATGGCATCTGCAAGTCGCTTCTCGAATGCCCCCTTAGTCGACTGGATAGATTATTGACAGGCTCTTTTATATTCTTTTTCCCTCTCCGTCCCTTCCCTTCCTTCATCGCGCGATTAAGGTCTCACTACTCTGTTTGCATGAGGCCCCTCGGATCCGGGCAAATTTTGCTCAATCGATTTGCTATTCTGGGTTTTGCCCAACCCGCTCCTGCTCCCGCCCACGCAGTCCTGCTTTCCCCCCTGCGCGCGGTTTTTTTTCGCAATTTAGGCATTTCCCCATTGCAGGCGTTTCTTTTAGTTGACCCGGTAGTCTCACATCTCCTTTCCCCTTGCGCCATACCATGAGATGGTTCCTTTTTAGAAGCGCACCTTCTGCCTTTTTCATGGATCGCTTTTCCTTTTTGTTAATTGTAAGGGCCCGGCTATCTTTCCTTCCTCCCCCTGCCTTATGCGTCATTTCAGAGGTTCCCCTTTTCTGATGCCCCCTCGTTAGCACAGTCTCTTCCGTCCGTGAACCCTCGACACTCTCGACTCCCTTCATATTTTCTTTCCTCGTGCCCCTCGACTTAATTCCTGTTTTTTTTTCCCTGGTTTCGAGCGGACAGTTTTTTTCTTCAGCGTTCAACGACTCCCTCAACCCCCATGGCTACCTGATCTTTCTGTTCCGCCTCATCATTTTTTTGGTGGAGTTTAGTTTTGTTTTCGGTCGTGTTGCTGTCCCCCTCCGGAGACCTCCCCATCACGTTCTCAGACAACTGGCGACTCTCCGTACCTTTCGAACTCCGCTTCGACGAAGTATAGCCGCGTCTCTTCGAGCCGGTGAACCGGGCTCTCTGCGCTTCCTATCATGAGATCCGCATCTAACTTGAGCTCCGTCTGCGATAAGTCCATGGATACGATCGCCGTGCCCGTCGACCCCGTTTCCAGGGTTATCCAATTCTTAAAGCTCTGCTTCTTTACTTAGAAAGTCGTCCCCTCTGCATCGGGGCATTACGCGGATTTCCTATCTTTTCTCCCTACAGTTGTGTCTAGTGTCCTCTCCGGGTGATATGCCTACATTCTCTAGCGGCCTTTGGGGCCCTCGAGGATTCAGTTTATTGAGGAGATGTCGATTCGTTCAGGCGTTCTTCTCACTCTCTATCATCTCGCACACCCATCGATTCCTCTCTAACTTTGACAGGGCTGATGATCCTCGCTAATGATTGCACGACCGTATGTGTGCCTCCCAATCCCCCCTAGCTTGCTTGGCTCTTTTTTTTCAGTAGAAACTTGCTTTTGACGGATCTTTTCTCTCTTGACTCCCGTTAACATCGATCCCGGATCTCGACTTTGTCTTTCGTTACATTTTTTGCTTTGCAGGAGATGCCTTTCCTTCTGCCCCGCGGGTCAAAAGGAGGTCGGTCCGTAGCACCGTCAGTTCCCCGGAATTTTCTCCCAGGTTATTGCAAAGTTAGTGTCGACCTTCTCCAGAAGCACTTGTCGGTCGTTTCGATACCCCCCACTAGGGACATTTCACGGAATCTCCCGACTATGGCCGCATTCTTGGAGGCCACATTTGCGCCAACTTGGCCGCCCTTCAGATCAATCAGCCACCAAAAGGGATTTGAACGGCCCGACCCTGGCGTCCCCTCCCGCCTTTCTTTTTTCGTTTTTTGTTCCGTTCTTGGCTCCCCCTCCCGTTTCCCCAGATTTGCCCTTTTTTTCCCGTGTTGACGCTGCTGGGCACTGTTTTTTTGGCCAATTTCAAAGAGTTTTTTCTTGGGCATGCCCCTGCACTCACGAGACGTTCTATCGCCGCCACTGCAAGCGGGCTTTTGCCCCGTCGCCACTCACAACCCCGGAACTCGTTTTGTTCGGCCATCGCGTCAGACTTTGTCCAATCTGCGAAGAAGTTGTTTTTTTAGATTCTTCTTCGTCCCTTTGAAAATCGGACCCCCCGGGCACTCCTCGCCTCTTCGATCCTACGCGAAATTGTCCGAACGGTCAGTCACTTCCTATTAGTTTTGACTTGCCTTTTTCCCTTTTTTGATTTTTGTCTACTTGCTCCCCGATTCCCCCCTAGGGACGGTGCCTCCTTTGTCATCGACCTCTAGGAGCCGCGACTCTAATTTCGATTTCAGCCTTTCGTTTTTTCCCACCCCAAGACCCCGGAGCGACCCTCCCTCTTGCCTCCCCCCTTCTGCCACTCTCGACAGCAGCTGCGGCTTTCATTGTCTCTCGATCGCGCCACCTCTTTACTATCGGCCTTTCTTTCTCTCTTCACCCTAATGCACGCCTTTCGGTAGCGTGCTCCCCCTCCTGGCTTTTCCCCTCCCCCCGGTCCCACCCTCCCCCCCCACCTTTGGACCCGTGCCCACCGCCATCTTCGCCGTTTGCGCCTTTGGCCAGGCTCCCTCCTTCCCCTCCCCCGGCGCTTCTAATCCTCTAGGCGGGCCGCAACCCCCCCCCCCCCACAAAAGCACATATACCCTAGTGTGCCAAAGGTAGGGTGACGGCCGTCTCTCACCTCTTCCGCCGTGCGAGCGGCCAGAAGTTTTGGCAAGGATGTTTTTTCACGTTTCACAATGGGGCACCCTAGGCGTCGACGACGTAATCCACGCGGGGGCGGGGATCGCGGCGAAGAGAAGGAATAGGACCCCTATTGAGATCATTGACGCGCGTCAGTTCCAACTAGTGGTGCCGTTCACCGACTATGTGATCTCGAACTTGTAGGGGAATATTAGCCGATTATTCATTCCGCGGCGCTCTAAAGTTTAATTTCCGTCGATAGTAAAATCCCCGGCATCGTCTACCAGCCCTCAATCTCGCCGAGGCCGGCTGTCGGCGTGCAAGCTCGATTCCTCAACAAATCCGATCGATGCCACATTAAGTCCATTTATATTGCACCCCCAGACTCGACGCTTTACGACCGTCTTGAAAAGATGAGACTTTTTTTAAGGAAAGTCGTGAACGGGACCAGGAGAGATAAAGCGTGGCGATGTTCCGGCGTAGTGGCGATAAGTGTCGTTGACACCACGCATTCATGGAGCAGTAGATTGGGTCGAAGTGTGACTTGCCTCTAAACGCGGTCCCCGAGTTCTAACTGCGACCAGTTGCGCACGACACATCAATTGAAGACACCTCCCTAAATTTGCAACCCCGTTGAGTAGCATGCTGAGAATATGGGGACTCTTCTGCTCTCAACCCCCTTGTTTTTTTGAGATTTACCCTTCTCCGCCTGACGTTGTCGTCAACTGGGTTCCTGGCGCCCGCAGGGAATCAGTATTTCTGCAAGGCGCTTCCGGCGCAGGTTGATCCAATACACCAGTTATTTCGTCGTATTTTCCATTTTTCCCCTGTTTGGCTGAATGCTCTCCCCCCGCTTCTGGTATTAGTCGCTCCACTGGACTGTTAACGTGCGCGATGCTCTCAAAAAAACACAGGTTCAATAGACACCCGCCGTCCATCTAAAATACATGCCTCACGTGTGCTTCGAGTGGGAAAATCAAACTTCCTTTGATTTATCCTTGTGTTCCTTCTGTAATTTTTCCCCCTCCTGAGGTAACCCTCATTGACAACCGTCGCGACGCCTCGCCCGCGCAGATGACTCGTATTGGAGCAACTCCTTTGCATGTCCTTTTTTGTTCCCACCTTTCCCCACTGTCCCTCTGGAGCGTTCGTCCGTCAGGATGAAGCGGCCTTTACCCGGCCACGGATGTCTCACTGCAAGGCTTCCACACGCTGCTGGCGTCCCCAAATTCGCATTGGGATTTTGGTAACCCTTATTGTGTGCGATTGGGGCACCATTTTTTGTACGCGGGGATGCCCTCGAGTTTTCGCCTTACCGACACTCCCGTCCGCTCAACTAATGTTTTTTTCGTTATCAACCTAGATCCCCGCTAGGTATTCTTTGGATCTCCAACCCCTTGCGGGCGGATATTCCAGCGCTGGGCACTTTATGAGCTTTCTGAATCGAAACATGCATCTTTTCTAATCCTACCTTTTCTATGAACTTTTATTATCACCCTTCCGCTCGATCGTCATTTATTCGTCGACGAAATTTTTCCGCCATTTCAGACTTCACCCCGAAACTTACAATTCGATTGAGTCTGACTTTGACCTAGTCCCCACTCCTCAACCATCTCGTACCTTCTTCCTGAAAATTTCCCGGCTCTTGTTCCCCGGTTTCCGAATTTTATTCCGAGATCATTCCACTCCCATGGTCGGCAACCTCCCGAAGTTGGTTCTGATGCTAGAACCAGAGTCCTAGCAAACAATCGCATGAGATGATAAGGACGCAGTCAATCGTCCTCTGTCTGTTTTTTATACGCGTCCCCCTGTATTATAGACTTTAACAGGGAAGGGCTATTGTTTTTAAATAACCCAATAGTTTAGAGGACTTTAAGAGCTTGGCCCTAGACATCTTCCGGCTCCCGCCTCTAAATAGTAATGTTTGTGCATGATAGCACAGAAATAGAGCCGCCTCCGTCCCGTTGAACCCTCTCGATAGTCCGCGAAGAACTTATTTGGCAAAGTACACAATCATCTGTGTTTTACGAGTTTGACCCCTTTTTCTTTCTGAGTGCTCCGTACAAGGCGTCCAATTTAACTGTCACTGCTTGCGACGAATGACCCCGATAGACCACGGAGTAGGTAGTACAAATATCCCACTTCGAGAAGTAACCCCTCGAGGAATCTTTGACTAGAAACACAGGTTAAAACCGGCCCAAACGTCGATACCACACCACTCCTACCTGTTCTTTCGTTAATCAAGGCCTATTGAAGCATAATGTACTACCGTCACTCAAGTTTAACAAGCCCTTTCAGGAGAACAACATACTGCCGTTTTAAGATGACCGAGAAAAAATGAAGGGACTTCACAAATGAGATCGTCCGGGATCGTGTTTTTGTTCTTAAGGCTTATCAGTTTTATCTGAGACCACTCAGAGGTTTTTATTCCTCAACGAGAGAGACTCCAGTTTCATAATTGGTACTGTTGCAAGAATCCCTATTAGGAATAGCCTTCCTGAAACTTTTAAAAACCCCACGGCTTTTATCTGTCTACGAATCTAATCTCGTCGACCATCCACGCTCCGAATAATTCAATTTAAACCGTACGAGAAAGACACATTAACGAAAAAATCGAACCCCCCTCACATATCTACTACGAGGTTGAGTCCGGTTGGCCACCTTCACTTTTTTTCCTACTCCACTCAAGCATTCGATAAAGTAACGCCGTGATCAAC
>Ga0179593_1397273_pt1 | contig 12815 bp, 19 predicted proteins | sample CZODoug2_1_08_16_FD_185931 | JGI IMG/M metagenome (GOLD analysis project Ga0179593, IMG submission 185931) | Vadose zone soil fungal communities from Angelo Coast Range Reserve, California, USA - CZODoug2_1_08_16fungal (PacBio error correction) | ecosystem: Environmental > Terrestrial > Soil >... | reverse complement strand
CAAAACTGACTTGGACGGCGGATGTTTCCCCTTTTTTTTTTTTTCCGATTCTCCCTTTTACCCCTTTCTAGTTGCTGCCCTCCCCGATTTAGGTCCGCTGACCTGTCTTTCAATTCCTTTGAGGGGGATTTCCTCTTTTGCGTACGTAACTGTTTCCACCTCAGCCCTCGTGTCCTCTCATTCCCTCCCTGGTCTGAGTTTTTTGACTCCTTCTTACATCATGTGCCCGGTAAATGGTCCTTGCCGACACCGTTCGAACCCCATTGAGTATGGTGGGCTAGTTTCCTCCCGTCTTTTATCCTTCTCACTTTCCGGATTACCTTACCCCCCCCCCGCCTTCTCCAGGTGGGCCTCCCTTTTTTTTCATGCCGACAATAGTTAAGGGCGCTACACTGCCTGCAAGGCTCCCGACTTCCCCCCCCCCCCTTTTGGCATGCTCGGCGGCCGGTATCCGATTTTCCTTGAACCGCCCAGACTCTTCCCCTTCTCGCCCGCCACCACCCCTGGCCGTTGCCCCTGAAACTTCACCTGATTACTTGACAGGTCTTGTTCGGCCCCGACCGTTTTTTCTCAGCCCCCACCATTACGACCATTCCGTGCTTCCATGCCCCTTGGGCCGCTGAACCCACTACGACCGCCTTCCCGGTTTCCCTTTTTTCCCTATCATCGACAGGTATTACTTCCTACGCCTTTGTGAATTCGACGCGTATTTCAGAACTTCACACCCCCCCCGGCTCCCAACCGTCTTAAACTACCCCACTCGCCGCCTTTGAAATTTTCCAATTTAGAAGGTGTTTTTCCCGTTGTGCGAATCTGATCCTCAAAGAAGTGAAGCGTCTCGCGTTGATCCAGCGCCTTTGACATTACATTCTCCTCCCATTTTCCTCCATGATTGCATTCTCGACTCATCATTCTCTCGATAGATGATAGTCCCCCTTCTTGACAAAGCTTATTGGCCCCCCTACCTCACTCGGGCTCCTGAACGAGCCCTTCCAGGTATTCCTCTTTTCTACCCCCCTCACATTTCTTTTTTCCCTGACTCTCTCCCTTCTTTTCGCGAGTTACAGATCAGATCGATCCACCCTTAACCCAAAACAACGCACCAAGCTCCCCTCCCCCGCTTTTCGGCAATTCCTTTCACTCCCTGCCGTGATTCCCTCCTCATTGTTCTCCCTTCTCCGACTACCGCTACACGCCCCCTTTTGCACTGTTTCTTCATTATTTTTATTATACCTCCCCCTTGACCGTAAACTTCTGAACCAAATGGGATCGTTCACTTCGTCCTGATCGCCCCGCGTATCTCGTTCTCCAATTCCCTTCCCGCGACCTATATAGCATTCCCACACTACAGTTTTTGCGTGCCCCCCGTTGAGAAGGTTTTCCCTCCCAGTGCTCAAGGCATTGCCTTTCCGACCGTGAACGCCGCCAATTTTATTTTCCCCCAACCCAGATTTTTTTTTGCATTGGGCCTCTTATTCTTGCCGTTGCCCCCGTACTACTTGCGCCCTCTCTCCTCAAATATTGACCATCATCCTTTAAGTCCTTATTGGACCCTCACTCATTCACCTGGCATCCACGGACTTCCCCAGCCCACATTCCTTCCTTAGCCGATGGCCCTCCTGCTGCCCCTTCTCCCATCTTGTGTAGCGTTTTCGAACGCTTCCTCGCGGCCAAAGCGGTCCCCTTTTCACCACGCTACCCCTATAGCTCTCCCTTCTGCGACATTCCCCCCACTTAGAACTACCTCTTTGCGTGCATGATCATGACCCTTCCAAGGACCCCCAACTTGACTCAGACTTCTTTATGACGCCTTCTTTTTCTTAGTGAACCCCCGACGTAGCCAGTAGGTGAAACCTTGTTTTATCAAGTCCACTGTGTGGCTACCTTCATCCACTCATCCCAAGTCTTCCCCCCCCCGACCGAAATTCCTCCATCCCTTTCCCACACAGTTATAATGCACCGCGTTATGAAAACGACGTGACTGTCCGATAATCGGTCCCCTAAGCCCAGTCTTTTTACCTTCGAAAAGCCCCATTCGAGAACCACTTCCTTCCCGAAGGCAGACGGGTCTCTAGAACCTTGGCGTCGCGTTTTCAAGAAGAGCTCGTTTGTTCCATTGATGACCCCCCTATTTTTTTACCCCCAATTCATATATATCGTCACCTTGCAATTACGGTTTTCCTCACCTTTCACGATTCAAAGATCGAAAGCGCGTGGACGATGCTGGGCAGAGTCCCTTATCGATCCCCACCTTTCTCCCATTTTTTGCCTTCCCCCCACCACCCCCACCCTTTCCTGAATGCTTTTTGTGGTAAGAGGTCGGAATTGATGCACCCCCGCGGGAGGTTCCGCCCCGAGAGTCGCTAACTCTGACCTCTTCTTGTCGACCGTCTTTTTTTTGGGTTTCCGACGCCACTCTGCGACCCTAAGCTGCTTAGGAATTTTTTCCCGGAAAGCCAGAATCGCTAAGCCTCTAAAAACCGTCCTCCTCTCCTCCGGTTATTGTCTTTTCCCCCCGTTTCCTTTACTCGGATGAGATCCTAATTTTTGACCTTTTTTTTTGCGACGTTTGGAGCGCCTCAGGCGCTTCTTCCCGAGCGGCATTCACCACCCCGCCTTCCTCCTTCGCGCCTTTCTCTTTCATCTTTGTCGGTATGTTCCATACTCGTTTTCTGTTGGCTTCTCACTGTGGGGAGAGCGAATGCTCTTCTCCCCCTATACTCTTTCCTTCCTGCTAAGGAAATTAAACTTTCGTTCATTCCCCCATCTCCCCGATTCAACCACCCCCATCCGAACTCTCCTTGGTGATGCCCCAGTCGAGCACAGACGACGGTCTTCCCCTTACTAGCACGGTATGCCCCCCTCTCTATCCCACACGCCCCTCCCCCCACTTCCCCCAGTTGTCCTCTTAGATTTCTTTAGTACTTTCAACCATACGCTCCGCGCACCCCATTGCTCTTTCCTTGTGACGTATGGCAGCGGGGCGACCCTCTTTGAACCCCCACTTTTCTCCCCCCGCACGGCTCTGGCATCTCCTCCGTCGGATTCACCACCCTTGGTTTTGTTTGTATTTTCACGACTGTTATTAGCCTCCCCCCCTCCCGCCCGCGATTTATCAAGCGAATTTCAGCTCACTTCCACGCCCTTCTTGATTCCTGCAATTTTTTCCGGATGCCCTGTGTTCCCTCTTCTCCTCTTCTTCCCTTTGACTTTCCCCCCCCCTATGGTTTAGCAGTACGACCAGAGAGACGGTGTGAGGAAATCCGCTACTTTGTTTGAACGTTTCGTCCCATTCAGCCTGATTCTGAGACTCTTAATTTTTTTTGCATCTTCGATTAGGTTATTTTTACCGCTTACACTTGGATACACCCACCCTCCATTTCTACGAATGTCGTGAGGGATGAAATTTTTTTTTTTAAGACGATCCCGCTGCCAGTGACCTAGTCCGCTGCCTTTTCCCCCCCTCAACACCCCTAGGAAGATTTTGAGCGACCAGACTCCTTTGAGAGCGGTGGCCCGGAGCCCCCTTTTTTTTAGTCCTGGAGAAGCGCTATTGAATCAATCTAACCGTTCAAGGCCTGCCGAATTACTTGATCGAGACGAGCTCTCTCTACCCTTACCCGAGTTTGCCTAGGTCACGGCTTTGTTTTCAGCGTTTCACTTTTATTTTCGAGACCCTTATCTTTATTAGAGTGGAAACAGAAATCACAATTGAGTTTTTTCATTCTGCCGCATCACCACAAGACTTTTGCTAACTCCCCACTTCACCTTCTTTCCGTTTGTAGTTACCCACCCCCTCCTACTGAGGTTCGGCACCTCTTCCCCCACGTCCCCCCCCCCCCTCACACTTTTCGCAATTGGGTGGATCTTATGCCCCCTATTTCCTTCGTTCCGCCCCACTTGCAGGAACCCCCACGCTTTTCACCCGCCGTCTTGTTATCACTTTCTACGTCCCGACCTGTGGTCTCCCCTGCACAGCCCTTTGTTTTTTTTTCCCGAGAAAGCTTGGCAAGGCAGCGTTGGTCATTTCCCCTCCCTGAAACCTTTCCTTGGTGAAACTCCATTGTATCTTGCCACCCCTTTCTTACACCTCCTCCCTTGACCTGCGCTTCTTTGGGAGGCGATTTTTCTTCTATGACGCCAACTTCCTGGCGGTATTCTTCCAATACCGCGCCGGGCATTATCACGTCGTTTTCTGTTTTACACCGTTTCGGTGTTCCATCTTGTCGCCCCCGGGCCTTCCCAGACGGTTCACCGGGGGAAGTCTTTTTTCATCCAACCCCTTCGATGATTGTCACCTAGACTTTCCCCCCGCCGCGCCCGTGCGTAGGTACCCCAAAGGCTTTTTTTGAGAACGGACAGACCCTTTATTTCTTTCCGTGACGTCTAAGCTTGATTTCAAATCTCCTCCACCGATTGTCCCCAAATGGACATAGAACCGGCGACCGGAATAGGAGTACTTTTTTTTTTCTGCCATCCGCGATTAACTCATCACCCCTTTGCGCCTATCCTCCATCCTCCCTTAAGCAGGCTTCTTACTGAGGCGGAGGATTCACAAATTCGCGCTCACCCACCCCCCCCCTTTCCCCTTAGTTACGGAGTACGAATAAGTGAACCTCTTTCTTCTTAAACCCTCCTTTTCGTTCCCGTCTTGCGCTTGCTCCACTGGTGTGGTTCTTTCAGGCATCAGCGGCTGGTTTTCTGAACATTCAGATTTTTTTTTCCCCCCCTTCCCCCCCATTCCAGCCCTTTGGTCTTTCCTCGTTCTCCCCCCACACCTTCTTGCAGCAATTTTCCGCACCTTTCCGAAACTTCTCTTAAAATAGCAACGGCTCCGATATTTCTTTTCCCTCCTCTCGTCTACTTCCTTCGAAGCGTTCTCGACCCCCCCCATCCTCCCTGCCCCGTCACTCTGGTTTTTTTGTCCCTTCCCCCACTACGGCTTTTTTTGAAACACCTTGGGCTTTTTCTCGTGGCACCTCTTTCCGACATCCACGAGTGCTCACCTTCCCCTTCATGTCGAATGCAATCTTGTACTCCTCTGAAGTTTACGCACTCTGCCCATGTCTTTTGCCCTTTTACTTTTTTTTATCTAGTCTCTGTCCTCTCCAAATACTCGACTGGACACCAACCCTCGTGATCTGTGTTTTCCCCCCGTAATATTCTACATTTCCTTAGACGGCCATGTACGCCTGATTTTTCCTCTCTCCTCGACTCAGCCACCCCCGGACTTTTCATCTTGTCGCTTTTTTCTGAGTCTATGTCTCAGCGCTTTGTATGCCTTTTCCTTTTTTTATTCTCCCTTCGATCAACCCTTATGCTTGCACGACGCAACTTGGACCCCCCTCCCCCCCTAAGTTTTTCTCCCCCCTTTTCACTTTTGTTCTCGGCCCTGCCTTAATGCCACCTTGTTTTTTTCTCTATGGTATGGAGAATTATATACCCCCCCCCCCCGTCCCCTTCTTCCAGCGGCCGCCCACCCCCCCCCCACCCCCCGTTCTTTTTTCCTCCCCCGATGCTATGTGGCGAGAAACCCAGGACCCCGCCTTGGTTCGTTCATTTCCCCTTTCTACCCTTCACTATCCTTTTTCCTTGGCCCCGTAATTCCCCCTCCTAGTGGCCCCCCCCCCTGCTCGTGTTGCATTTTTCCCCAGAACAATCCGTCCATTGGCCTTTACCACGGTACACGCTTCCCCTTGCTCAACTCCGAATTTTTTATCCTAGGCCTTTTTGCTCCCCTCGCGCTCCCTCTTCATTGCGTTTTCGGCTCTTCGAAGTGCTGAGGCCACGCACCCATGGCCGGTCATCCGTTTCACATTTAGCGCGGTTCCCCCTTTCCCCCCCTCTTTTTTTCCCTGAAGCGTTCCCTACGAAGAGCGCGAGTGCTACGTTCTCCGTTTTCCCGTTTACATACAACAGGGACGGTGTTCCGCCACCTGTTGCTTCTTTTCCTCCCTAAACGGTCCTTCCCCTTTCCATTCCATGCCCGAAGTTTTATACGACATCTTTCTCTTCTTGATCCTGCCCCCATTTCCAATACCCTTCCCTTTTCCCCCCATTTGATAAAATTGACGTCTATTCCCTAATGACAGGTGACCTCGGTTTTTCCAAGCCGGACCCACCTTTTCTTTCCCGCCAAGGCCCATATGATTTGGCTCTGCCGGTTGATGTGTTCCATCCTTGAACCCGCGACGCTTAAGGGTGTAACCATACTCCCAGCCCCATGTCAACAATTATTCCTACTTCTTCCTTCCTTTTTTTTTCTCTATTAATACCACCGACAGGCTTTCCCCTTCTTCACCCACGTCCTATTTCTGAGTGCCCTCCCCCCCCCCCTTTTCCCCTCTTGCTTTCCTCCCCGTCTCGTTTAATGTCCCCTCTATCACCCTGATGTCCCATGCCACTCCTTTGCGCTCTTCCTTCGTTTTTCATTATCTCTTTCACATGAACCCCCTCCGTGGCCACCAAAACTATTGGCGCGACTGTACCACGTTCAGCCCGACCTGCCCCCACCATGACTTAAACGTTCCAAAAAAATGCCATCCCTACTGCCCACGGTAAATTTTTTCCCCCGCTGCGGAAGGTCCCGCGGTTTCCCAGGCAAGCGCCACTATGGTCATTCACGCCTCCTGCTTATTCTCCACCTTTCATTCCGTGATTCCCCTTATACCCCACCCTCCCCTACGTATCCATGATGCTCTCGTCCCCCCCCGTATTGTCTACCGGCTACTGCCCCTCTCAGGATCCCCATTTTTCCATGGGTTTCCCCCTTTCCCCTCCCTTCTCCTAACCTTCCCTCCCCTTTCCGATGAATATCGCGCCACATTCCGCCCCAGCACCAAATTATTTCCCAAAACTGAAACCTCACTGTATTCCAACTTGCCCTTTCGCGGTTTTTTTAACCCCTCCCCCCACTGGTCTTTATCCCTTCACCACCCCCCATCTTGTTGTCCATGCTCTTATTTCCTCCACTTCTTACATAACGGCACACCCAGCCAGAACCCCGGCCCCTTTCATGTTGGCCCCTCCTTTATTTTTTCCTCTGCCCATAGTTCCCCCCCCCTCATCGAAGGATACTTTTGACTCTCTCGTACGCCTGCAACTCGTTTCGGCCTTTCTTCATGACAATCCTTCACCCTTCCACCCCCTATGACCCCCCACTTTTAAAAACGTGCACAGTTGAATTCCCGAGCCTCTCATTAAGCAGGCGAACTTGTCACCGGCCAACCTTCGATGTTCCCGCGTGCTCCCTTCTTTCCGCACCCATCTACACCATTCCCTTCCGATAGACGGAATTCCTCCTGAACAAACTGCTCCCTTGGCATACAGGTCCAACCTTCACGACAGCTGGCTTAATCCGCAGTGAATATATGAGCCAGCCTCCGGATCTTCCCACCTTCACTTCCTTTTGAATACCTTTAGAGGCGCTTAGCGCTCTGCATCTGCAGTCAGCACAGAAACGAGCGGGCCACTTTTCACTGCCCATTCCCCTTTCGCTCCTTTCCTTTTTTACGTTGAGATGCTTAAGACCATGTCAAGGCCAGCAAGCGGCCATGCGATACGTCTTCCCCGATACATGTAACTCTCCCCCTCCCCCTGTTTTCCCCTTCCCTTTCTTTTTCTTCGTGCTGCCTAGAAAGAAATCTTACCCCCCCCCCGCCCACACTAGTGCTGTTCAACCGGAAGCCATCTTATTTTCCCCCTGATAGCCACGCCCCTTCTGATGTGCCTTTTCGGAGTGCGTAGCTCGTTTGGTCTCGCTCCGCGCGGACATCCCGCCATCCTCCATCGATGTCTTTTCGAAGGTCCCATCCCATTATCTTTTTTTATGCTTCTTTTTCTTTTATGTGCTTCAACCCGGGCCATTTTCGACACTATCCCTCTATGACCTCCGGTTGTATTTTCTTCTCTTCAGTCAATTCTCTTTCTCTTCTCCCCGGTCCCCCCACTTCTAGTAAAGTTTCATCTGTATTCCTACACTCTTGCCCGTGACCAAGTCCTCCTCACGGGCCGCAGACCCTGTACCCCTCCGAGCCATTTTTTCCCCCTCTACTTTTTAGCCCACACTTCGAGCATTGCTTGCCTCCAATCTTTCCTTTTTGAAGCCCCGAGCGTTTTTCGCCCTCGATCTCAGCCCGGCACACGCTTTTCCGCCCTATTCTCTTTCGATTCGCTCTCTTTCTATTTTGAACCGCCGCCTTTGCTCTTGATAATCGCTTCGCCTTCCCCCACATCACGTTGCTCTACCATCCAAGTCCCCTCCCTATTTTTTTTACTTAGGGACCCAGAAGGCCGCCTCCACCCATGTCCTTTTTGTTTAACCCCAGCGCCAGAATGTTTCAAGAGTCCACCCCGAGCCCTCCTTTTCCGCCAAATTTTCCCCGCCAACCCCCCATCTCCCCTCGCACCCCCCCAGTCAAGGGAGATATACCTGAAAAAACGACGTCGTTTTTTTCTAACTCAGGATCAACTTGTTCATTCGCGCCGCTCCCACCTCGCCCCAACCAAGGTCCTATCATCATAGGTTTCCCTTTTCCCCTTGATTTTCCGTAAATGAAAGGGATTAAGCGGATCCCACACCCCCTCATACTTTTCGGCCCCTCTTTTTCTCGACTCTCTCCCTGCAGTCGTCCGACAGTTCATAGTCCAAATTCGTGGCGCTGCTGTTTTTTTCGTTGAGTCGTAGTGATAAGCGAAGAACTTTGGTTTCCCGCAGTAATCCCTCCCTTACTGTGCTCTTGTTTTATTTTTTCGGGTTCCCGTTAATGCCTCCTTGAAGTTAGTCCCCCGACCGTTTGCCGTCCTTACCATTTTTTGAAAAGACAACGAGCGTTGTTTTGCTTTTTTTCTTGGTTTCTGAGGCCGCGTCTTTCGCCAATAGAGGGCTGTTATTTAATGTCTCGGGGCTTACCCGAGCGAGGTACCACTTACATTCTTACAGATTATATGCCAAGGTCCCCCCCCTCCGGTGCTTTTAGTTTTTGAGCTTAAGACTTCGATACCTTTCATTCGGCCTTTCGGCTCTTGGCTTTCCGTTATTTCTTAGGTCTCTCCCGTCTTGCGTGCTTTTCACTGTTCGAGGTTTTATCCCGCCGGTTTTCCCTCTCTTTCCCCTAAATATTTTTTCTTCTGAGTTATTCTTTGGTCCTCGTGGGTTTCGCCCTTTGTATGAGGGAATTTGCTTGTCAGCGATTCTCTCAGACTCCGTTCTTTTTTTTTCCTCCTTTTTTTTTATCCATTTTGTGGCAGAATTCATTTTTACCCCTTTATGCAAAGCATTCAATACAACCCACTAATCGTCCCCGCGCGTGTTTTTTTGGCGCAGGTTAGCTCTGAACTTAGAAGAGATTTTCTTTTAACAAGAGTCTTATTTCCAACCCCATATGTTATTCTGCCCTTTTTTTCAATAGGAGATTTAATTTTCCTCCTCCCCCACAGCCCCGAGCAAACTCGCGCTTTCAAGTTGTTCTTGAAGTGGCAGCGGGACTGACCTTGAGCCTTCCCTGTCTTTGATTACTAAGTGATTTTTTTTTTTCCGTTTCTCATTTAACCTCGCGTTCATCTATCTCTTTTTCCTTTGATGTAGAGAAGATGAGAATCTTTTCAGACCCCCCTTCCCACTCAATCCATGATTTTCCTCCACCCCCTCCAGCTCCGTCCCGCTCACCGACACCATGAGCACACGACTAAGTTTCCCTTTTGTGCTTTGTCGTACTGTCCTATTTTCTTCCCCACCCGGACGAAAACTATTTCTAGCCGCGACCGGCCTCCTCTTGCCACTACTCCCTCTAGCTTCCCCCCCAAACGGTTACTCCTCTCACTCATAGGTCTTTCGGTGTTGGTTAGTACCTTTATTAGGTTCAATCGAATTCCTCCTTTTCTGGTCCTTTTCCACCAAATGTCCCCTTCCCCTCAGCAGCGAATGTCGGTTTCTAGAAGTATGCGCTACGCGCGCCGAGTCCTCGCCCCCCCAGAAAATTTCACGGTTAGACACACTACAATTATCATTTTTCCGTCCTACTTTCTTACCTTCCTCTTTCTTTTTAGGCGCGGTTTTCCCTCGCTAGGACTGTCTCTCTGCCCTTGACAGCTCTCCACGTATGTTTACCGTCCTCCGTACCCCTCGCCCGCCGGGGCCGTGCCCGCACTCTGCACTGAGACTCTATTTCCCAAACTTCACCCGGCCTTGCCCAAAGTTTCATTCCTGGACAAGTTTTGCGTTTCCGACTCTTTTTTCCTTTTCTCGGAGACGGTCCACTCCCACCTTTTTTTTCCCTCCTCTCTTGCCCTCAGCCCCCCCCCCCCAACCAGAAACCATAGCTTTTATTTGTTCCGTTTCTTCTTCCATTTACAGAGGCATTTCTAGACTCTCGCCGCAGCTTCAGGGATGACACGTCCACTTTAACCCCAAGAGTCCCCCCCCTAGAATTTTTTGTGGATCTTGTACCGGAAACATCCTTGCTTATTTCGCCTTTTCTAGCACTTTTATCCTCCCGCCCTGCAATCGACCCCCGCTGCCTCCCTCCTACGGTCCATTTCCCCTGAAGACCTTCCCGATTGACCTTTTTAGTCCCATCCAGCAAGCATCTTTTCGAGCGCTAGCCTTGGTCTTCCAATCCCCCCCCTTTATTTTTTATACCTTTTTTTTTGAACAACGCACACCAACACTTCCGAACCTTACCACTTTAAGATGAGCCGTACTTTGGTGCGCGAATTACCTTCGCTCTGGCCCGTACCCTTGGTCCCCCTGGATTACCACTTGATCACTGCCCACTTCGTGGAGGCGGTTTTATTTACCCTCCTTTCGTTTCGGGTTTTTCCTAGCGGCCCGTTGCTTCTCCGGGGTTGCTCTTTTCGGTACTAGGGCCGATGTGCGACGGTGGTTTTGCACGTTTTTAGTCTTCTCGGTCTTTCCTTTTTATTCACCAAAGCATTCGTCCCGAGGAATTTCCCCCCCCCCCCCCCCCCTCCAGGACGTGTCCTGCCGGGGTATACGACCTGCCATCCCACAGTGTTTCCCAGGTCCGGGCCTTCCCAGCGGCTACCAAGCGGCAACCTTCCTCCAGGCCCTCGACAGATGCTCTATCACACGGCCCGCGTTGCCGTCGCTCGATCCTGATTCACGCCACGTTTTCCCCCCCCCCTCCTCTTGTTCCTTTTCCATCCCTCGATCTCTAAACTGCGGAAGAGCATTCCAACTCCGTCGTCTTATCCCCCCATGTTCCGCAAGTGCTGACCGACGAATTTCGCAAAGCCTAGACACTTTTTTTTTCCTTTTTCCTTTCCCCTGACGTACTCTGTCCGTCATCCGTCCCCTTATTTTCAAACGTCTCTCTCTTCACTCCCAATCCAACAACTACGAGTTTGTGCCAGCAATAGTTCAACCTATTGCGAGGCACACTTGATTCCCCCTGTCCCTGAGCAACTTACCGTCTCCCGCCCGACCCCGCTGTCTCCGAAACCCTCTCGGGCGAGAGTGCGAGTTTTCGCGGCGACGCCCGGTCTTTGACTCCTGAGCGGTCTACGCATCCTTTTTTCCCACCCTCTTAAAAAGCCTGATCTGCAGATTGACGTATCCCCCTACGCCAGCCGGCGGGCACGTCACCGCTCGGCGGGTAGATAGACCCCTTTTTCAGATCAGCTCACGTTAGGCTCCATATCCCCTTTTCACTTATTCTTTCCTGCAGTTGTACGACTTTTCGTTTTATCGCCATGGCTTCGCTTCGTGCCCGTGGATCTGTCGCCCAGCCGATATTTTTCCCCTCACCAACCTTTCCTTGCTTTTTGAAACCCAGTTTTTCGTTACTTTTTTACTGTTCCTGATGCCTTTCTGTTTAACTTTCCGCCCAGAGAGCTCTTCGCCGACCCGCGCACACTTATATCTGTCCTCGACCGTGACGTTCCCTCTTTTCCCCCCCATTTTGCCGGTCTTCCGTTGTCTCATGCTCGCCGATTTTGCCTGCGTCAATTTCTTCTCAATTTTCAGCACTGTTTTCCTCGATCTCACCAATCCCCCGGACGAGTGGCGAGCAGCCGTCACCGGAAACCCCATCAGCAGTTTATCCCCCTTTTTTTCCCATTTCCGCTTCCAGTCGGACTTCGCGCCAAAATTACCCGTTGGGAGCCATTGAAGTGAAACGAGATTGGCAACCGCCACATGGGCCCCCCCAGCTGCCGCCAGTTTCCTCAACACAGGCCACCCCACCCAACAACCAAAACCACCACAACAAACCATATCCAACACACCCCCACATGCCCCGATCTTGCCGACTAGTGCCGACCGAAAAACGGTCCGCAGGTCAAACTTCGTCCTCCCCCGTTCCTTCCTGAAACCATCCCTTGGGCATCCTCCTAAGGCTCCGGGCAAATAACGACTTTTGTTGAGATATTTCCCCCGGGGCGCTGGTCAGCCGAGGCCTTTCAACCTGCCCCAACCGGTGGCTTTTAAGTTTTTTGACTTCTTCCTTGGCCATGCGGCAATTCATCTGGCCAGGCGTCCCATTCTTAGTAGCGCGCCCCCAGTTCTGTGAGCATGCCACTATTGAGGTGGTTTTCCGGCGACTCCGTTCCCTTTCCTTATCTTGCCCTAAACGCCCATCGAGCATGCATCACGACCATGATCAAATGGCATACGGCGGCTTCCAGGTTTTTCCTTACAATTTCTTTTTCTCTCCAATCAAAACGATGCGTCACCAGTCTGCGCTATTCGCTCCACGAAGTCTTTACATAGGTAATGACCCTCTCCTGGCTTCCTACCTGATTTTTCCCCTTACTAGGGCAAATGTACAGGGACCAGTGCACCGATCATTGCCTTA
>Ga0179593_1360932_pt1 | contig 12815 bp, 7 predicted proteins | sample CZODoug2_1_08_16_FD_185931 | JGI IMG/M metagenome (GOLD analysis project Ga0179593, IMG submission 185931) | Vadose zone soil fungal communities from Angelo Coast Range Reserve, California, USA - CZODoug2_1_08_16fungal (PacBio error correction) | ecosystem: Environmental > Terrestrial > Soil >... | reverse complement strand
GTCCGAAAGTTCTCCATTTTGACTCCAACGGGTATTCCTGGTCCCCCCTTGATTAACCCCACCCTCCTTCCCTAATGGAAGGCATTGATATTTATGTTCTTTTAAATCTTTCCCCTTTCAGTTGGACCTCCCTTTCTTTGTTTGACTGTCGCAACCCCTCTCGTTAGATTCTTTCTTTGCTTTCCGGAGGTTGGGTTTTCCGAACGCGTGTTTCATCTGTTCCAAAACTTCTTTCCGTCTACATGTGTTTTCCTCGCGCCCCCGACTCCGTGCGGCTCGCACTTTTCCTTCACAGCTCATCGTATGTGTAGGAGCTGTTCCTTTTCCGTTGAGGGCGCGTCCTAATCCGTCTTACGTTTTTTTAGAGGGCCAGGCCCTTGTGCTCCACACCTTGTCCCTACGGAACGTTGCTTGCCTCCCGGTCACTATGACAAGGTACCTTTTTTTCCTGGTTTTGGACTTAGGTATTCTGTAATGTAGTAAAGACCAACCTCTCAAACCAACGTTGTGTTTTTTCTGGTTGTTTTTTTTTTTTTTTTTTTCTTTTTTTGTGCTTTACTTTTCTCCTTTTGGGGTTTTGTGTTTTGTGTTTTTTTTTTTTTTTTTCTTTGTTTTGGTTTGTTGGTCTTTTCTTTTTTTTAGTTTTGTTTTTGTGTGTGGGTTTTTTTTTTTTTTGTGTGTTTTCTTTTTTTTTTTTTTTTGCCTCTCAGTAATCGAGTTTTTTCATTTTCCTGCTCTTTTTTTACTTGTTACTCTCAGGGAAATCGTCGCCGACTCCCTTTCCTTTTGGACTTCCACTTTTTTCGCAGTTCCCCATTCTTCTTCCCGCCTTCCCCAGCAGATTAGTCGTCCGCCACTTGTTTTGCTGTCGTCCTCCGGATGGGACCACACACCCCCCCCCACAGTCGGGCGTTCTCAGGCCTTAGAGCGGACTCAGGTTGTTCATTCGTACCCTTGATTTACATTGCTACGACTTTCTTTTTTTTCCTCTTAATACTCCCTAGTCTATGCCCTGCGATGCGTGCACCGCGTGCATCTTTGGTTTCTAGTTCCGTGACAACGCATTTTTACTTGGAACCTCTCTCCCTTCCTGAGACTTCTAACTTTCCTCCCGTCGAAGTTGCCCGGTCGCCTCCCCGTTTCTCCTTCTCTTGTTTTATTCTGGGGGCAGTGCTTTATGACCAGAGGTCGGGTTGCCCATTTCAGATTCAGTATCACTACCCAGCCCCCCAATCATCCCGCCCACCTTTGTCCCCCTTCCCCCCCCTCCAGCCAACGGAAAAGTCTTTCACATTTCCCCCCTTGTGTCCTACCCTGCCAGTTTCGTGCTTCCTCAATTTCCCTCTGATTCCTTTTAGCAACGTGACACATGGACTCCCCCCTTTATCGCATATGGTTATCTGTTCTGTGGGCCCTCTGTCTGGCCTGAACATTGAGTGTGCATCCCTTTGCTGGAGGGTACGTCTTTCCTGCGTGGGTCCAATCCAGGTCCTCCCCCCTTCCCGCGGAAGCCCTGCTTTTAAAACGTCGCTCTTTGACTCCCAATGCGAACAAGATTACCACAAGTTACGCTAGCGGTACGGAAAAGCCGGCTGGTCTTTTTCGCATTTTTTGGACTCTCCTTTCCTGAAGGTCGTGTTTCCTCCCGTTCCGAGACATTCCTGTTTTAGCCACTTATTTCAGTCTTGGACTTGGTCCAGGGTCTGTGCAAAAAGCAGTCTTTTTTTCGCTGTTCCGTTCCAAGGAATACCTGTAGGATCTTTTTCCATCCTTTTCGGTCACCCTTGCTGGACTTCATTCATGGTCTAAGCTTTTGCTTCCTTTGAGATCTCTCTTCTTTCCCATGTTCTTTATCGCAGCCACCCCCCCGGCTCTTCCCTTATTTCTTGCCACAGTCCCTACGAGATTTAAGTCAGATGGCCCTACCTGTCCACTTCAACAAGTAGCGATTTAGTCCTTCCAGCGAACTTCCGCACTTCCTTTGTTAGACTTGCTGGACCTTTCCCCCTCGTCGGATGGCTCGTCCTCAGAGTTGTTTTCTTTCGCTTCGCCTTTGAATCTCCCCTTATCTAATATTTTCCTTTCGTCACTGTATCGCTCCCTGGTTCACTCCGGGATTTTCGGTTCCTCAAGAATGAAGAGCATCCCTTTAGTTCGGTTGAAAGCCAGTTTTTTCTCCCCCTTTCCGCGCTCGATCCAAGTCCCAACGATCCCCCAGTCTGCACCTCAATTCCTATATTTCTTCTCCGTTTTTTTTTTGAGAGAGGCGGTGTGCTTCCGGTTTGACCCCATGTGTTTTCTTTTTGCGGACGTCACCGCCACCAGGTTCGCGAAACCGGATCCTTTGATGCGCCCGTGCAAACTTTCCTTTTTTACCCCGTCCTTGATAACCTTGACCCTGCTCCCTACTCATGCAAGGTCATCTTGGCAGAGACTTAGCGAATCTGGACCCCTCCCGCAACCAAAAGGCTCGTTGCAATACTGACGCATCCGCTTCACCCCCTAATTAAGGCTGCCCTCGGCGTGCGCTTCGGCCCCCCAGTTTTTACAAGGTTTTTCCTTTTCCCTTATTGCACTGCTTTCAAAAATCTCGGTTCTGGAATTTTGCCCGTTAGCACGCAGTTTTTCTTGAGAATACACGACCCGTCTCTCTTCCAAGACACCTACGGACTTCCCCTTTAATAAGTCCCCTTCATTTTCCCCCCGCGTTCTGGAAATTCCCCTAAGTTCCTTTAACGTAAGTCCCCTCCGCGAGTTTTCTCCTTTTTTCCCCTGCAAGGGACCACAAGATACTTGATCTGTCCGACCCTTGTTGATACATAGGATTCTTCCTTGGGTCGTTCCCACTGTCAGCGGCGCGGTTTACCCACCCTTTCTTCGCGCTCCGAGTTTGCCTCCAGCGACGTCACCTTTTGATATGCCGCGAGGGGTCTCGATCGACGGTTTTCCCGTACCCCAATGGTTCTCCCCTTTGACCCGTTGCTGGGCTTATTCTTGAATTGACGTCACCCGCTCATCTTTCTTAAGAACAAAGGCCATGCCCCACTCAAAGGTGAATTTTAGCCCCTCCCTTTTCCCCTGTTTTTTCCCGCCGACAATCGTCCGGTGTTAAAGGGCGGTGTCCCTCCCCCCCTCTGCAGGTACTTTTGTAACGGCGCGCCGCTTGGAGATTGAGAAACTTAAGGCCCTTTCGCCCTCCCCAATTGGCTTCCTTTTCCGACTTATTTTTACCGGCTTGCTGTTGCCGTCCTTAGGTTTCTTTTTGTGGTCTTGGTCTCTTCCATCGAATGTCCCGTTGGTTTTTCGCAACCCGACAGCTTCCTTTCACACTGCCCCCCCCCGACCCCCCAGACACACAAGGTATCAGTTTCTTCCGATAGTAATGCTTAAATTTCCTTTGTTTGAAACTGTTCCCCAGTCTGTCTCTTCTTCTCTGACCGGCTGTCTTTTAAAAAAAATCTGGCACCCTAGTGAATGGTTGCGCCTTTCGGCCTTCTGCGAGGTATTTCCTCTTCCAGTGCCGCTGGTTAGAATGGTTGGTAACCACTCCTGATCGGGGAGCCACCGTGCGCATTTTGGTTGTGAACGCCAGCCCCAGTCATGGATTCCGAAGGAAATTTAAAGTTGCCCTTGTTAGGTACTCCCCCTGGCGTGCGGGCGCCGCTGGGAAGCCCCTGAACGGTAATGAGTTGGCTATGCAATGATTCGGAGTCGAAATTAGCTTCCCCAGTGCACCCCGCGAGCACTTTTTTAGTGTCCCCTCAGTAGTAACCCTGTTTTCTTTTTGGTGGCCTCCTATATCCACTATACTGACTTCACCACCCCCCCGGAACCCCAACTAACTTGCATCTAATAGTTCCGGCCGTTCCTTCCCTGGCAAACTGCCCTTCGTTCCCGGCCCTTCCTCTTAATTTAGACGGGCCATTACTGTCCGCCGGTAAACAGAAGGAGAAACGATGCAATCGGCTTGAATGGTTTTCAGATTTTCCTCCCCACGCAGGTTGCCGCGCCCCTCAAGGGGGTGACAGAAGGTTGGTTGTCCTGAAGTCACGCCGTTGAGTAAGTGCATGAACTTATTTCGCAACAAGACCGAAAGCACCGTCCCTTTTTTAGCTAGTTCCCTCCCACTCCGTATTTCCGATTGTCTGTGTCTGAGACCCACGTCAAGCAGGATGGTTCTCCAAAGGGGTGTTTTTTCCCCCCCCTTTTCGCATAATAGACCTTTCTTAAATAGGAGATTGTCATTTGTGACGGAAGAGATATTTTCTTTGTTGGGGTGAGTTGGACCAGCACTTTTTCTTATGCCTATCCGTCTTTCCCCCGTGACGTCTTCCGTCCCCGGGTCTGTAGCTTCAGTGTTACGGACGGTAACTTTCGGGTAGCCCTCTCCACAAATCTGTTTTGACGTTTCCCCTTTGTGTGTGAGTGTGTGGACCCGCCGAACTAACTTCTTCCGTGAAGAGGGCTGCCTTTAGTTACCCTTTCCTTTCATTGACAAATTGTAAGTCCTTTTTTTTTCCACCTCCTTTCTGTTCCCAGTACCCTGTTTTCCTCTGCCAAACGAAGCGTGGTTTATTACCACTTCAACCCTGTTTGCCTTGCTTGTTTTCGGATCGGGTCCCCGCCTTCAATGAGCATTAAAGTATTCCCCCTGCTTAAATCCGTGCCCGAACAGGTCGAAGTTTACAGTTTTCCCTTTGCACCTGTGAGCCCCCTTGTAAACTATGCTTGGTCCCCCCCCCCCTTGGCCCCCTTTTTGTGCCTGGAAACGGGGCCCCGTGTTAGGGGGATGTGCGAAGTGAGTCCATTCAACGCACACCTAAAGAAATTTACTACCAGTTATAGGTTACTCCTAGAAGTTTTTCAATTGTTTAATGCGTCATGAATTGTCTCCCTTCAAAGGGTCTTCCTATCTTCCCTCCCTCTCGAAAGGGCTTCATTTTCGGGGCCCCGCGCTAACAAGATTAGTATTCCTACAAGTGCCCCTGGCCAATTTTCTCTTCGGCCGTCCAATATGGACGGTTTCGGCTCATCGGCCGTTTTTTTAGCGTGACGTTCACCTTCTCGTGGGCCCCAACCTGAACTTTCTTTCTTTTTCCTCCCGGACCTAACCTCACCCGCCCCAATGCCCCTTGCGTGCACGTGAAGTTTTTTTCAGTTGTATTTGAAATCAGCTTCCGGTTCTAAATAAGTCCTTTTCGCCCCCTTCGGAGCTTTTCCAGCAAATGCGTGCAGGTCCAAAGTCGATCCGCACCTGTGATGATTGTTGGTTCCAAGTGATCCGAGCCCCCCCCAGTAGTTCACCATAAAGAAGTTTCTTGACCTCCCCGACGGCCACCCTACGTTCGTACCTCCACCACACTCTCCTCGCCAAAGTAAATCTTCCCCGTCAACCCTATGTTTCTTTTGCACTTACAGCGCCTTAGAGTATTCTTCATCAACTCAGGCCCAGGTACTGACAGTATTTCCTATCCCTTACTGCCGCTTCCCAATTCTCCTCGATGTGCTAGGCTTTTTTCCCGAACAGCTGGACCGAGTTCTGCCTGAACATGTTTCTTTCTTTCCATTTCCGATGTTTTTAGGATGAGGCCGCTATGGCTTCCCTGCTTGGTTCGGCCACCAAGGCATCAGGCATCCCCCGTAAGGGAACCCCTTGTTTGTGAAACGTTTTCTTTAACTTCCACACTAGGCCCCCCTCTCACACCCCCACAAGGTGACTTCCGTTCCTCACCCGTCGTCTCCTGCGCCCGCCATTTTTGGGCGCCGCCGGCTGTGACTGCGTGCCCTGTTTTTCTGAATCCAGTCCTGTTCTCCATTCTTCTCCAGGCCCTGTATTTCCGGTTTAAACAACCCTTTTCCCTAGGATTGAGAGTTAAAAGGACGTCCTTGTCTTTTCCCTTTCTTTCAGTCCGCTTACGGGCATTGCCTGCTCAACGTGGCTTCCTACTCTTTTGCGTCGGAGACTTTTCTTGGACTTTTCCTTGGATTTTCATCCGCCAACTGCGATCTATAGTCTCCCCTCCAGTCCGCCAACCCGCTTTTGTCACTTCCATGGGCCTCATGTCAGTTTTTCAAAGGTAGCGTTCTCCTCTCGAAGACGTGAGGCCTCTGGCGGAATCTTGCGTATTACTTCATGAAGGTATTGCTCAGCATCTGTGTTTCCTTTTTCCTGAGTCATTCTCCCTGTCTTCTTTATTACTGCAGGTTATAGGAGACTGTCAACTTAATTCCCTCCTTCCGCTTGTCCCGAATTTGCCTTCTAGAATTCTTCTTTTCCTATCCATTTTTGATTTTTTGAGTACTTATCCTAACACCCTTCACTGTACGACCGCCGCCCCCCCGCAACTCTCTCTTTTCCCCCTCATTTTTTGAGAGATCTTCGTCGTGATCGTCAATTGATACGTTCTTTTAATCTCCGGTCTGACTTTCTTTGACATCCCCACGCTATGACCCGGAATTCCTTTGGGCTCTCGTCACCCTTCGGGAGCACCCACCCTCACGCATCCTTTCTTGACCTGTCCGCTTCCCTGCCTAATTCACATTTTTGGTCCTTCTCCTCACACAGCCTGAATACCGAGCCCAAAACCTTTCTTAGTCAGCCATACTGCATCGCTTTTCTGTCCCTGATCCTACCCCACTTCTAGCGGCCCGTCCGGATCCCCCTACCTTGCAATGTTGCCGCCCCATGTATTTCAAAAAATCGCGTTGTGGCGGGAACCGGTGGCAGTTTTCTGATACGTAGCGAGTTTCGGCCGCGCTCACACATAAGTCCAGCTAGTCCCCCCGACGCAAAAGGAGTAGTCCGTCATTCCCCCTGCTTTCCGGCCCAGTGGTGGCAACCGGTCCTCGCTGTTCTTTCCTACTCTTCGATAGTGGCGTCCTAGGCCCGCTTCACCCTGATTCTTGTTTATAGTTGTTCCTTCGCCACCTCGCCTCCCGGATCCTGTGTAACCTAATTTATCCCCCTGAATGTCTTGACGTAACCTGTCTTTACCCCTCCCCGGTCAGGTCGGCGACAACCCTTATACGCGCGCGCCGTACCGATTTTTACTCCCCTACCAGCCTCGCTACCTTGGGTAGAATCGGCCGAACCGACATCGGACTTTCCCAGTCCCCTCTTTTTTTACAACTTGATCACGTGATGCCTTTCTTTCTGGCACGACTCGGCATCCTCCCTTCCCGCCACGTCACACTTTCACAATGTGAAGAAGACAAGGCCTTTTATTGTACAGCCCTCTTACCCCTGGCCGCTTGTTCTTGTCCATGTCCCATCTAGGCCTACTCTGCCCCGGCCCTGTTTGCGGAGTTTTCTTCGCACGGAACTCTAGCGCGTTTGCCACCAGCCACCAGAGTTATTGCCCCCGTTGAGGGGAGAGTGGCTGTTGGTGTTTTAACTTTCTGTGGCTTGTTTTCTTTTTGGTGATCCCTACTTCATTTCCCCCCGTGGGGACAACGCTTTGATGACCCCTTGACAACAGAAATCCTCCCATACCCCCTCCTACATTTGCTGTTTGTCTTTAGTCTCTGTGGCCTTCAATCTTTCCTTTGCGATCTCTTCTGACTTGTATTTTTTCACGCTAAGCTGCCACAATATGGCCCGGTTGGTTTCACTTTCTTGGGATGTTGTATTTGAAGCCAGACACTTCATTTCTTTTCTGACCTTTTCCGTGCCGGGACCTGTTGAGTTCCCCCCGCTTTTTCTTGACTTCTAATCTTTTGCTGAACTCCTGAAAACAGTTTCCTATTGTAACGCGTACCTGGAGGGCTCCTTGTAGTTCCCAACCCGGGCACGATCTCTTTCGCCTGAAAAGGACTCCCCAGTTGAGTGGTCTCGAGATCACTTCAGTCGGCCGAATTCCTTCTCTCCCAAGGAAACCTTCCTGCGACTTTCCCTGAGACACTCAGCCTTTCACGGCTTTTTTTTTTTCCCCTGGAATTTCCCTGCAGTTACCCGAAATCCCCGGTCGGAAAAACGGCACCCATTGAAAACGGGCATTCTTCTTTTTTTCTTTTTTCCGGACTTAACCTGTTCAAGTGACCCCAAAGGGCCTGAGGAAATTGGTTCTTTTTCCCTCCCGTTCAGGCGACCCCCTTGTACGTTGAACCTGCGAATTCTGAATCCCCATTTCCCAGAACTGCAAACACGTTCCTCCTGCACCACTCCGCTTAATTTTTCTCCTTGCCACGTTTGGTGCGAGGAACCTCCCTGGTGCCGCTTGTTTTGCACACTAAAGGACCCAGCAAACGTGAGGACCGTTCCATCCCCTTACATTTCTCCCCGCCCATGCCGAACTCTTTAACCTCCGTTTTTCTCTGTACTAACCAAAAGATTCCCTGATTTGAGGGATTGGTTATCCCCCCCATCCCCTTACATCTTTTGCTTCCTAAAGTGTCCATTCTTTTTTTTTGGACTTTCCCCTTTGATCCAATCCTCCCTTGGCGGACAACCCTTGAGAGCTTGCTTTTCCTCTTTTTTATCTTATAAGAATTTTTTTTTGTTTCGAGGCGGCCCCCCCATACCCCCCCCAACCTTTTGTTGCCATCTCCGGAGTGCCCTTCTGGTCGTTCCCTTCCCCTGGTCCTACCCCAATCCTTTTGGACCCCTGCATGGGAAAACTGCATCTTGATGTTTCTGCTGTCTGAAAATACAGCCAAGACAGCTGCCAGATCACCAGGGCAACAGTTGGTAATTTATCGGGACTGTCCGAGAACTCTGGTATTTGAAGAGTTCCGGTGCTTGCGTTTACAATTGGAACGGAATGAAACGGAGTCGCACCCCACGGCTTCTTTTTCTTCCTTTTGCACCCACCAGAAGATTTCGTCTACACCTTGGCTCCTTTCCCCTCCCCCTCCTTTTTTCTGGTTTCCACTTAACTGCCAATTCATCTTATTGCTTTGTGTTATTTTCCTGGTCCTCCCGTCCATTTTTGACTTTTAATCAGTATTACCATTTGTCCCTGGATTCCGCTCGCCCCCCAATCCCCCGGGACGCCTTTGAACGTTTTCCGTTGACCCTTTAAGGTCTTAAACTCTGTGATCTTCAGTCGGGTCAATGTGCTGACATGTGCTCGCCTCAACAGAAAGTAGTAGTTCTTTTTATCTTTCTTTCCACTTTGCGCAAGTCAACGAACTCTCCATTTTAATATGAGTTTATCTCGGACTGGTTCCTTATGTCTGGTTAATTGCTCTTGAACGGCCTTTTTTTTTTTTTTTACTACATAAGTGATTTCTTCATCTGCCCCCTCCTTTCGGGACAATGCTTCCCATTTTCTTTTTTTCGTCGCCGTAAAGACTATATTCCGTTCAATTAAGTGGCCCCGTCCCCACTTTATTTTCCCTCCCGAGGCTGTTCCAGGACCTTTCTTACTCTTTTGTGATCACCTGAATTGTTGCCCTCCCCCAGCTCACCTTTATGGCTTCCTCGGTACCTTACTCCCTCCTTAGTCGCTGCTGGAAAATCTTGCCCCCATTTTTGGGTTGGTTCCCTCTCCTGAACTCAGCAGAAGGCTCCATCTTTTATCTCCCGACTTCTCCTTGATTCCATTTTTGAAATGCCGGTTGCCAGCATTGATCCTAAGTGACGGTATCTTTTCGGTCCGGTTCGTTGTGCAGGAGCCCCGTGTGGTGTGGTTCCCCCCGTTTCTAGTAAGAGGCAGCTCCAATCCCCTCCCACTAGCCGTCCTTGAAATTCCAACACCTCCCCGCCGCGAACGGCACATTTCCAAATTTTTTCCAAACTTATGTGTGGGGGCCTACCGCGCCGTTGTTGATCTGGTCCTGGGCAGAAAACTATAACCAGGGTAACGGCTTTTTTCGATGTACAGAAACCGCCTTCCGTTAAAGGTGATTCTAGCTTTTACTCTTTCTGGTCCACTACCCATTTGGACAGTTTTGAGGACTTCCTGTCGGTATGGCCCCTTGCTTATTCTTAGAATTCTCCGCTTTCCCATCAATAATCCTGCTCTTTCAACACAACTGATTTAGTTTTTTTTTCACACGGCAGATCTACTCCCACTGTCCCAGAGACACCCTTTTACATCAACCTCTTCTCGTCTTAGAAGGTTTTACTCCGCTTAGAATGCGTTGACCTCCTTTCCTGACCCAAGGTCTGTCTCCCACCTGGCTTCGATTTATCCGTCCTCGAGTGTTGTCCGGGTCTTTTCACCTATTCGGCTTGCTGCCTTTCGTTTTCACGTTAAAGAGTATTATTTTCCTCTCCTCGAGTTTAAGGGCCTGTGTGCTCGTTACTTTTTTAGATGTTTGCTTCTGAATTAATTTGTTTTCCCTTTTTATACCATCTTTGCGGCTGGTCTTTTCACTGCGCTCCTCTTCTTAGTAACATTCCACCTGCCAAGCATCAACCTGGTTGCCGGATTTTTTCCAGTCCTAATGCCCTTCCCACCGGCCGATGTCCTACTCTTTCCCCGTTTAGAGGGCCTTTTGATGGAGCTGCCGTTCCTTAATTCGCTGATAGGTATTGGTATAGCCAGCGGGTTCCTTCCCCGGTTTTCCATTCTCATTCTATTCATTGGTGGCTTTTTCGTGCAGGGCTTTTTTGCCATGGTAATAAGAATTTGATTCTTTCGGTGTCTCCCCTGAATTGCGCGCATCCCCCTTCGTTCTTTTTAGCCATTTTTTTTTTTTCTTTACTTTCCTCGTTCTAACTGAAACTTTTCAATTTCTACCCCCTCCACACTCCAACTCACCTTCCTTTTGGAGCGTTGGCGTGGATGTCTTTTCTACCTGTGCGTTTCTTGATTCGATTTGTTGGCCTGGATTTTTTACCTGTTTTCTCGACTTGCCCTGTTGGCTTAGGACCACTTCGTTCTCCACCGACTTAATTCCTTTGACATGGCTTTTCCGATCCCCTTTCCGTCCCAGTACCTCGTAGGAGGAGCCGCGAATCGCCCGCTAACACCAATGCGTTTTTCGTGGCCCCCATCCCTCTTCCCTGAAGACAGTCCATGCTCGTCCCCAGCCCCGGCTTCCTCCCCGTTTTTCCCGCTTCTGAGACAACCGCCCTGACCTGTGCCCTTGCATGCCCGGCAACTTTCTCCGTTGTTTGTGGTGGACGGTTGAAAGGTGGATATCGTGCGGCATTGGCGGCTAGATGAGACCCCCCTGACAGTCACTTTTTTTAGTATCCAACGTGCCGCAGTATCCTGAATGAAAGCCCGACTTCGATCTTTACTTTCTCCTCGTTTTCAAATAGCCCAAAGAGGTAGTCTTAAAACGGACCTATCAAAGTCTCGACGTTATGTTTTCCATGACAAAGTTCCCCTCTCCCAGATCCTTTGTAATAATCCCTGTGGGTAACTCCCTTAAATAGGAAACACGCAGGATCCACGTTTTGCTTTCCACCCCAGGCCCTTCTCCGTCGGAAAGTTTTTGTGGCCCTAGCCGTACTTTATGGTCCTGTTGCCCTCGATTGTTTTGTCTATTTTGCACTTTCCCCAAGGTGGCCTTAGGATCAGTGATGTCCCTTATTGATACAACGCCCCGCGATTCCTCCTCTTCTCAGCCTCTTTCCAGACACTAAAATGGCAGGGTATTACCAGCTTTCCTCCCTTTTTAGGACCCCATCCCGATAATTCATAAAATGGTTTTCTTTCAAGGGTTTCCCCTTGTTTTTGATAGGACCCCTTGCCTCTGCTGTCCGGAGGTGGCTTTACATAAAGCCCTCCCTTCTCTGTATTTCCCAACAGACCCTGTTTGGATCTCACCTTCCCTTTTTTAGGTTGTAGGTGCGTTTGACGTTTAATCCGCGTCTTGTGGGTCGGAGTGTGGGTGTTGGTGATGGGCGGGTTTAGAGCAGACCCCCGCTGGGCCAAAGCCCCTCGGGCTGACGCACAATCATAATATTTTACCCTGCCTCCACTGGGTCCGCGCTCGCCTTTTCCTGTGGACTCAGTCAGGAGTGGCTATGCTTCGTTTGATCAACCGTCTCTTCTTTAAGACGCGGACCCCCCCCCACTATTTCAACGTTGGGCTGTCATCGCATCTGGGAGTGTGCTAGTAGAGCCAGCAAAGTTCGGTTTTCTAAAACTTGTAGGCTTTCCATTTCCCTGCTCCGGTGAGCAACAGGCGATTCTACAATGATGAACGCCTCCTGAACCGTCCTCATCTCCTGCCCCCTAATGTTTTACTTGGCCCTTGTCTTCCAGAGTGTGCACTTTTATTTTTGTTTCGCGCCACACTTTCAGCACCTTGCATTTTACTTTTCCTTGGGCTAGAGTGACTTCCCTCTTAGGACCCCCCGCGCCTTTACCCCCACCTTAAAACCTCGCATACGCTAGACACTCAGACCCTCTTTCGAGTGTGGCCTGGCCTAGCCCAAAGACAGTTTCAGATAACAAAGGAAACCATTTACGACCTGCATCCTAGTAATGGTCATGACATGGGCCATATGGAAGGGAGCCCGTCTGTTGACTGCAACTCCCCTTTTGCACTGTCATCACCGTGCTCCCCTTCTTCCGCCTTTCACACAGCCGGAAAGCCCAATACATGACGATGCTTGGCTTGCGAGGTTCTCCTTTTCGTTGCCCTCGGCTCCCCTGGGTCGCTCCCCGCCGGAGTTCCCCCCCGTAATCCATCCCCCTCCCTTTGCTACCGTTCCATGAACCAGCCACCTCCCGAAAGAGGACCCCGCCTCCCCCCCATTTTTCTCGTTGATTCTCACCCACTCCCTTCTGTTTCCCGGATTTTTTGATTGACCCATCAGATTCCGTGAGCCCCTGGTACTTCTTTGGGTCCAGGTTCACTTAATTCCCTTTTAGGTCCCTATTTCTGTCCCCAAGCCTTATTGCGTCCCCCTT
>Ga0179593_1294489_pt1 | contig 12815 bp, 13 predicted proteins | sample CZODoug2_1_08_16_FD_185931 | JGI IMG/M metagenome (GOLD analysis project Ga0179593, IMG submission 185931) | Vadose zone soil fungal communities from Angelo Coast Range Reserve, California, USA - CZODoug2_1_08_16fungal (PacBio error correction) | ecosystem: Environmental > Terrestrial > Soil >... | reverse complement strand
CAAAGCGCTTCGGTCTGCCATCTTCCCCCGAGGGATATAGTGCCGCTCTTACTCCCCTGTTGTTTCGCGCCGAGTTTAGTTTGAGGATGATTGGTTCGGCAGGTATTCGGGGTGTCTAATTTTTCTCTTTTACTGTTGGTCTACCGCCCCTTCCACATTGATGCACTTTGCTTTTCCTTTTTCGTTGAGCTCAGTCGCCTCACCGATGTCTTGCTATTTGAAGCAGATCTTTGAACACCTTCCCTCCTTACAGCCGTTCCATCCGTCGAGCCCCCCCCTTTTTTCAACTCGTACATTCTTGGTCACACTGATGCCTCTTTGCATCGCCTTACTAGACCGATTGGCGTTTCCTTTCGGACCACCCCCCACCCTACTCAGCTTCCTTGTCTCTAAACAGCTTTAGATGTCTCTGAGGGACCATGATCCGGTGCTAAGTATTTTTTTTTCCCGGTCTGACTGCATTCACACACCCCTCCGACGCGCTCTATTAATGAACGCTGAGCCAAACTCGAGTCTATTCCCTCGGGTGTTTTCACCTTTCCCCTGCCCTAGGATGTTTGCAGATTTCTTTCTTTTTTTTTTTCCTTTTTTTCTTGTTCCAAAAAATCTGATAGTTCCTCATTTGTTCTTTAACCGGTCCTCTTTTCAGCTTGTTCAACTACACAATGAAGTGCACTTTTCATCCCGCCCCTTCCCCACGCTCCCCCCTCCCTTTTCTCCCTTTCGTTGTACTTTTTCCGAAGTGGCCAGTTTTTTTTCTGGCCGCCCCCCTCTTTTTACCCCTCCCCCTTCATGAAAATCGTACTAGATGGCCGTTTGTTTTGGTATTTCGTGTCTCGCTTTTTTTTCTGTGCCTGCCTCCTTCGCTTCCAATTCTTTACCGAATGAGAACCCATTGTTTTCTGTTTCTTCTCACCGTTTTTCGCGTGGATTTTTTTCGGGGAAGCCTCTCGGTCAACCGATAAGCAGAAGAGCACGGTCTCTTTTTTTTTCCTTCTGTTGTCATTGCCCCTTCAATCTTCAAATTCGGCCGTCTTTTCAAGGACCTTTTTGCTGTTTCCATGTCACTTCTTGGTAACCATTCCTTGTCCGCCCCCCTGATTATGCAGCCGTCGTCACTTGACACGTGACAGAGTTCCCTTCTGAGGTGATTGGGGTCCCGTCTTTTTCTACGACTCTCCCCCGGACTAAGACCATTCGAGTATTTCACTTGTCCCCAGACTTTTTGCATACGGTACTGTGGCACTTAATCCGCGTTTGCTAGGACAGAAGACCCGTAGTCCCCCCCCCTCCGTCTGTAGTACCTGCTTAGGGGTGTCATTCCGACTATCGCGGTAGGTTAGTTTTTCACCTATAGTGTCTCTCCTTGAGTTGTCGTTCTCCTCTTCCACTCTTTTTTACCTTTTCGCATCCCAGGTCTGAGAAAGCTAGAGCCCCCCCCTTCGTTGAGTTCTTCGTTCCCCCTTCTCCGCCAGCGAAGATTTAACATGTCTTTTTTCCCGTTTCTATGCCGCTCCCCCGCATCAATTTCGCATATTTCAAGAGGCTAATCCGTAGTTTTTGCAACTCATGTTTCCTATAACCCGAGCCCGACTTTGCGCTCGGGACCCCTCCCTTCTGATTGTTTTTTTGAATATTCCCTCTTGCACCCGCCCTCCGCTTCTCTTGTTTTTAAGCGGACCCTTTTCCTCTTGTTCTCTCCCCCTTACCACGCCACTTTCCTCTTTTTCCGTCTTCCTTCTCTTCTGCCTACTACCCGTGTTCTGTCGCAAGCGTTTTATCTGATATTGGAAAGAGCGTCCCAAGGATCCTGGGGGGTTTGGACTTTCGAGGTGATTTTCCCCTTGGTTTGTCGCGTGTAGGGCGTGGCTTCTTTTTCCTCGCAATGTCGAATCGTATAACTTCGACTCGGAATCGCTACAGAACCACCCTGCACTCAGGATGTGGAGTTTTTTCCCCCCCGGAAACGCTCCTAGTTGAAATGACAGCGCTCCTTTCGGTGCTGACGCTTCTCCTGTTTTCTTCTAAACCACTGAGGGGCCAGTTTCCTCAGCCTCGATGCCAAATAATAGCCTCCCCCTCCTTTCCTTCCGTTTTCTCTCGTTAAGGATACTCTTTCTGCTTTTATGGAATGATTCCCCCCCCAATACTCTTTTTTTTTTCAGTTTTTCAATGAGGCTGGTTTATTTTGCTGTCCAAGACCCCGACCTCCCAGTTTTTATTCAGACCTTTCATCTGTTCTTGTCTCTCGTTACCATTGAATTCGACCCTCCAGGCCCCCATTCTTATTTTTCGAATGCTGTAACCTCACTTCTGCTTTTACTTCCGCTTCTCATAGACCCCTTTCCGTTTCTCCCCTTCTTTTGCGCTTGGTGGCACCACTTCCATTCCGTTTGGAAGTCCGTGGCCTTGTGACTTATCTATGTATTCGAGGCCTAACCCCTTCCTTTCACCACTCCTGAGGTGGTCGGGTGTTTTTTTTTTCTGCGGACCTCCCCCTCATTGGAGTTCTTGAGGCGCGGTCCTAACCATTTCCTTCTTCATCAGGGTTTTTTAGACCCGGCTTCTACTCCCCTTGTTACCGGTGGAGCTCTCGGGAAAGTTCCCGCTTTTTTTGTTACGCCTCGATTTCTCCTTTTATCAATAAACGTTTGAAGCGCTTTTGCGCTCCCCTTGCCGGTTCTATCCCATCGGCGCCACAAAAATACCCGAGAAACTTAGGTGGTTTTCGGTATTGCCCACTTTTTATTAAAGCCAGTCACCATTTCGCTTCCGCCGTGCCAATTGCTCTCTGACAACGGAGCTGATAGGCCCCTCTCTTGTTCTCTCTGGCTTTTTTCTCGCCGTTGTCCCCCCTCCCCGCCCTCTTCTTGATATTCTCTCGATCATGACCCCTTTTCCCCCCGCAATTTATATTCCCCCAGTAGCCTAACTCCCTTCCCCGCCTCACCCCGATTCATCTTGCTTTCAATCGGATAACCTCCGCGGTTAAACTTGTGCAACCAGTTTCCTTTTCTCCGTTAGAAATTTCTTTTTTGGCCGAAGAAGGCCACACCCTTTTTCTAAGCTCGACGTCCTTCTCACTTTTTTTTCTCGTCCTGTGATTGCCCTGAACCCCCCCTTGTTTCGGTTCGTCTCTTTGTGTCCTTCCGTCACCATACGCGCCCCTGTTCATTGGTTGCCGAGTCTCGGCCCCGACTCCGTATTTTGGGATCCTCCGGGGGTCTTCCTTCGGCTGTTTTTGTCACTTTTGCCTCCCTTCTTTGCTCCCTTAAACTCCCTTTTATTTTTTTATATTGTTCCCTGATCCGTGCATGTTCTTCCGTTTGTACGACAGAACTTCCCCGGATAAGTTTGTCTTGCACCATTTCACTCCCTTTGGCGTGACGCCCCTGAGACCTTTGAAAACCCCCTTTTTCCCTTCTCTTTCCAGATGCTTTTTTTCTTGACTTTATTCTTGCCAACCAGATATTTCCCCCCAGTGGAGAATCTTTGTGCGTTCTCGACTTTGACCAATTCCATCAGAAACCCCTCTCTTTTCTACTGAGTTTGCTCTTTCTTTTGAATATTTGTAAGGAACATTCTAATTGATGCGGGGGTGCCCTGACGTCCAGTCCTTTCTTCCCCTTACGTTTCCTACATGAGATTCAGGAACCTGTCTTTCGCAGTGAACTGTCCATTCGGGTTTCCCTTCTCTTCTTGGGGCACGGTTCTTCTTCCGCCGAGTGCTCCGGGCCGCGTTCTCCTGATTACATTCCCCCTTTGATTGGGAGCGTGTTCATAGCCCCCTTTCCCCTCTCCCGGATCCCCCCGTTCCCTTTTCCTCCCCCCATTAAATTGCCATTAATTTCAACAAATTGCTTGTTCACCGCCTTAGCTGTCATGCCTTTGCCCTTCTCTTGTGACGATTTGTCACGTTGGCTCCCCTTGTGCGCATTCCCAGTTCTCTTTTCTCGTATCTTGTTTATATATCAACCCACAACTTCCACTTTATCCCTGTCCCCCCGCAATCTCTCTTTCTCCTCCCCAGCGCAACGGTCTGACTATTTTTGCATCATCCAGAGCGGTGAGCGCGTATGATTCTTCGAAGGCTCAAATCTTGGTCATATTCGCCACTCTTCACTCCTTTGACCCCCCCCCGAAACAATTTTTCCCTGCTCTCTGATCCTCCCGTTCGTTTTAGATCTGTCTGATATGGCATCCTTTCATGTGGTCCCAATAATGCAGCTTGTCTCTCTTGACCCATCTCTTTTTTTTTTCTCTCTGAGTCTATTTCCCTCCTTTCTCTTTAAGAGTGGCGAACATGATGTCCCCCCCCCCCCCCCCCCCCCCTCGTAGGACGTGAAGTTTCTTATTCCTGACTTTCCCCATTTTTTCTTTTTTTTCTATGATAAAGAGCTCCCATCATGATTTTGCGTCCTCTCCGTTTCAGGGCTGTTCCTGACGAACGCCCATGGTCGCAAAGGCGCCATGACTCCACTTCCTCGTCTTTGGTTGGTTTCCCATGTTCATTTTTTTTTTTTATTCTTTTTTTTTTGTTTGTCTTTTTTTTTTTTTGTTTTTCTTTTTATTACATGGTACTCTTTTGTTGTTTGGGACTTTTCTATCAATTCGCCCGTCTTTCCTATAGGATGGTCATCGCTCATTTCGCTTTATCACTTTGGGAATCTGTCTTCATTTCCCTGCCTTTGGAGCCTCTCGCTCCTGCCTCATGGCTCGGTTCGCATGAATCTCCTGTGCACCGTCAGTGACCCACCCTTTTTCTCCTCTGTCACTTCTTGATCCATGATCTCCAGTCCCATCACCCTCACTCTGCTCGAGCCCCTTTCTTCAGCCACCGCCACATTACTTCCATGTTCCATTCGAACGTTCTTGTTCCCATGTCCCCCTCACATCCCGCACACGCCCCACCCTCTGTTCTTTTTCATCTGTCCCCCCAGGTCTTCCGCATAGCCTGCACGCCCCTCATTCCAGCGGCCCGCGCACTCGGCCCGAACCATGCTCCTTCGTTCATCTTCCCCAAGATACGAGTTAAAAAATTTTTTAGTCTTTTGTACTCCTCCTTACCCACCCCCACAATGTGTGTCGAAATGGTGGCTAAGGCCACTTTAGTGAATATCCCCTCTCCCTCGTCCTGTCCGACGAGACTCCCAGAAGACAGGTTCGATTTTCGGCATCCCCCTTCTGACTTTCCTCCTTCCAGTCCCCTTAGCAAGCTGATCAGAAACCCCTACGTTCTCCAGGCACACAGGTTTTCGCTGCTTCTACGACCTTTTTTTAAACTTCGTCCCTGGCTGTTTCCACATTTTTAGCACAAATCCCGTAACGCTCCGGGCGGGTGGGGCTCCTCCCCCCCTGCCCCTCACTAGCCAAATTCTGTGTTATCCGTCTTCAGCTTCCTTCCCAAAATGCAATGTGCATTGCCTGCGTCGCGCCGACCACTTGGTGACGTTTTCCTTTTGACTTTTGAGTACCCACGTTTTCCTGTCTTGCTATTCCTCTGTACCCCGCATTAGCACTCTTTGTAGTGATGAGGACCCATCTTTCGCCTTCAATATTAGATTGTACTGGTTTTTTCTCGTCCACTTTCTGCCACTGCTCCATTGCTGTTGTCTGACGATTTCTTCTTGACTCTCCCACACCTGCGAGCCCAATGCCATCCTTCTCCTCCAGTACCCGTCCCCCCCTCGAGGTTTTTCCGTGTATCACTGCTTCTTCGTACGCGTTTTCTATGGGTTCAACGGGGCCCCTTCTTGTTTTTCCTCTACCCCCATTTCACAGAAACACACATAACGCCGTTCGCGACACCTCTTATTAGCGCGGCTACTTCCCCTTTGCTCTGCCCCCCCCTTTTGTTCATACTTCCCTTCCGGCTTTTTCCCCCCCAAAGTACTCCCTCTGATCTTGAATCCTCCTAGGTAACACAAGGAGTTTTCTCCTCACGCCTGTACGGATCCTTTACGGGTTTTAATGTTTCCTGGATCCCTTCCCCCCCTGTTGGGAGTTGATTTTCCGGCAGAAACTCCCTGCCACACCGGACCCCTTTCCCCCCTTTGTTTTTTCTGCGCATGGGGTTTTTTTTCATTTGTTTGATGCCATTAGTTTTTTTTCCACCTCCACCTTCTCCACCTTTTTTTTTTCTTTGGTGTCGCCCTCCTTCAAGGTCCAGGACATCTCGTGACGGGATTCGCTCTACGTGCAAATTTCTTCCCCCTACCCCCCCTACAATCCTTAGATATACGTTTTGCTTGAACACACTTCGCGGCAGCCTTCTCCCCCTTCGAGATCCCATCTTCCCCTTTTTCCCGCAGGATCCCTTTCTTTGTAATATCCGACCTGTCTGGCGGTGTGTCTGTGTTTTGTCTTTCACTGAACGCTCCCCCCTCGTTCGAATTTGACTCCTCTACCGCCCGTCCCGTTTCACGTTACTTTTCTGCCTTCATACCTGCCCATATCTTATTACTGAGGAAGCAAAGGCTCCCGTTTCCCTTCGTTCAGCAGGAGGGATTGCCATGTACCCAGCTTTCCCCCTTTGTTTCCTCCCGGGCTCGTTCGGTTCAACTCTTATACGGTCAGTCATCTCCCCTTTTTCTCTAAGCGTTCCCACTTTGCCACCCCGAAATCCTACTACCTGTTGCTGTTCTTCGCGATGCCTTATTTATTTCGAGTGCTCCAATCTCTCAGTCACGCATTTCCTTCTTTCCCCGCCGTCACGCACATCCCGAAGATGTGGCCCCCCGTTTCACTCCCCACCCATATCTGTTCGCATGTAATTGACCCATCTCGTGGTGACCCCCCTTCCTTTTCCCCCCTACAAAACATGTGTCCCTATCTCGTCGTACGCAAAGATTAGTCTTGGCCTATTCCTCTGAGGGGCGGTTTTTTTAGCGAAAACAAGCGTCCTCGGTCGATCTTTTTAAGTTGCCGGGGAACCGGTCCTTTCCCCCTGAATTGATTTCACACGATCCCTTCATCAGTTGCCCTTCCGAACTTCGGAGCTTTCTGCCCCATTCTTCCCCTCCTAGGATGTCGCGCTCAATGTTCGTCTAAAGGAAGCTTTCTCTGCTTCCCCCTCTCCCTTGCCGATCATGTCTCCGCAGACTTCTCTCTTTAGAGAACATTCTTGTTCCATCCGGGTCGACCCCCCCCGCCTCCCTCACGCATCGAAATCATCTCCCTAGTCCTTTCCTACACCACGCCTCAATGACCGCGCGTTTCTTCCTTTATCGTGTGACCTTTTTTCTGTCTCGGTAAGACTCTTCGCTTCCTTGTCTGCTCCTCATTTACTCGCTCTGCTGTTATCCCCCCTCTCCCCCCCCCACCAATTCACCCTCACGTGTTTACTAGCTGGTTCCATATACCTGCGTCGTCTTCCCGCGTCTGTATAACAAGGCGCAATCCAGTCACCGACACCACCCACTGTTGATGATGTGCCGCTGACCTTTTTCCCATTTACCAATCTTATATTAACAGTTTGCTTCTGCGTTTACAACACATTGTTTTCTCCTCTGTGATTCTTACCCGAATCCCCTACTTCCTCTCCTCACCCCAACTTTGCGATAACCGGACCCTACAGTCTTTTCTCTAAACCATTGTAATCCCCTCCATGGATGGAAGTCCACGTTACCCCCCCCATTAACACGGACCACCTTTTAAGTATTCCCCGTATTTAATAAAACCCACTCCCCCCGGCCATCTCGGCCCTGCACCACACTAGCTTTTCCCTATTTCCTATTCCCCTTTTCAACCGTCCGGTCTCCCTTCCCGCATTTTTGCCTTTTTCCCTTTCTCAAGACGATCAACTTGTGTGCACTTCAGTTAAGTTCACACTCGTGCAATAGCACCTTCTTCACATCCTCTAGCCCGGCGATAGTTCACTCTCCCACCTGCCATTTCGCCCGTTATGTCCCCTCCTTTGTCCCGATTTCTTCTCCTCTTCTCTTGACCAGCACTCAAACTGGGCCGACTTCTAACTGCGTCTTGGATTCCCCGTTCTTGCCCCATTCTTATCGAGCTCTTTGGTTCCCCGTCCTCCCTGGTCTTGACCTACCTCCTGTTTCACCAAAACGTTCGTTGACCAGTGTTTCTTCATCTACTAGCACTCGTGGCTTGAGTATGGGTGCTTTGTACGTTTTCCGTAACCACCTCTTATCTCCATAAGGCCATCTTCTCGCCGATCGGCCAAGAGACTTTGCGAAAACTCAGGCATCGCGTTGAATAGTTTTATCCCTTTTCTACGGTTCAAGGTCGGTTCGCCTTATCATAGCTTGTTCACCGCTATCGAACTTCTCGTCTAGGGGTTTCCATTCTTATTTATTTGACTCGATTTAGCGCACTTTCTAACCCCTACAGTACCATTCAGGATGATATGAACAATCCCATTACCACAGTCTGATAGAATCGCTTACCTTCCCCCCCATCTCTAAATCCTATCCAATCATCTCCCACTGACAACTTTTATCCTCCGGATGCAGTGTACTCTTCCCCCTCCTTGTCGTCCCGATTTTCCTCAGACGCTTTTTGATTCTTTCTCGGTTTGTGAGAGAGACCCCCGGATTTCGTCGTTTCCATTGGAACACCCTCGCCTCTATATCCCCCTCAGAATTGACTGAAAGCTCTTTGTTGTTACTGCTCTTTCGTCTTTCGGCTTGATATATATTGGAGGCAGTTGTTACTGATTTCAACCTCCTTGGAGGTACTGGTGGTTCTAACCGCCATCCCCTGGCTTTAACTGTCCCAGGAGTGTCCTCTTAATCAGCTTTACGACTCCCAATCGACTCGGTTCCCGCGCCACATTTGCAGGCTCACTCCTCTCTCTTTGAACCTCTCCTCCTTACCTCCGTCATTATCACGTCGGCATTCCCACAACGTTCCTGATCTTTTTGCCCCGTAGCTCAACTGCTGTCCTCCTTAATGATGCCTCCCCCCTCCCTCTGAGGGTGACCCCTGCCTTTACCCCATACACCCTCTTTTCCCACGACCCCCGTACAGACGAGTTCTCGAGCCTACCATAACTGGGTCCCCTACGTTTTTTCTGGGATCCTTTTGGTCTGCAGTCGTCTCCCCCCCCCCACACCTTCTGGCGAGATAATGGTCAACCCGTCCCCCTCCACATTCAACTACGCCTTTAGGCGCCTTTAATGCTTGCTTGTCCTCGCCTCTTTCCGTCTTGCTCTTCTTCCTTTGTCCCGTCTTGTTTTCCTTTGCGCCCCCCTCCGTTTTTCTTCCTTTCCCCTCTTTTCGCTTGCCGGGCAGGTCCTTTTCTTTTTTTTCAATGAGTTTGTGGACCCCCCCTCCACCTGACGGCTATTACCCCCCACACGATGTTCTCCTATCATGCGTTTAATCCCGTCGGAGTACTTTATCCACTGCCTTATTTCTAGTCCCTCTCTTATTGCAATGTCATGAACAATTCCCCCGCCTGTCCTTTTTGCCAGTTCGTGGTTATTCCCTCGTCTAGTTTTCTTTGTTCCTCCAGCCCTTCTCCCCCTTCGTACGTGAACCCGATAACCATTTTCTGACGACGTGCCTTGTGTGCCCGTCTATACGTAGCGTGAGTTTTTCGTTTACCGGCGGCACAGCTTTTTTTGTCCCTCGATCCCGAACGGGTATCTTCCCTGTTGTCTATGCCAAGTCACTTTTAAAATTTCTGGCTATCAGGGTGTGTTTTGTGGTCTCCTTTGTCTCCTTGCTTCTTCCCCCAATCGGTCCCCTTTCTGAAGCCGCTTTTCCCTCCGTATCCCTGTTTATTTTGCGTTTTTGTTGTTTCTGAGTCGACTATCTTACGCCTCATGTACAATTCGGATTCCCTTTTTGCCCCCCGCATTGGTTCAGCTTTAATCCCTCTCCTGTGAATGGCTTACATCGAACGACACTTAACAGAAGACTCATCTCTAAGCGGGCATTGGAATCTTTTATGCAATTCTCGTGATCTGGGTTTCCGCTGCCAACTAATGGTTTCCCTCATGAGCCATTTCGTTTGTTAGCACCTTTTCGGAGGTCTGTCGAATTCTGACTTCTGGAACCTGTAGTGAACCTGACCAGAGAGCTGCTAGATCCCGTCCTTTTTTCCCGGGCACGTGTCTTGTATCCTCCTTCACCCGGGTATCTTTAGTCTCCGTTTTCCCTTTACCCCCCCTCCTCCCGATTTCGTTCCTCGGTGGCAGAATGTGCTCCTTTTTAGAAGTACTGATCTCCTTTATTCGAGTCCCCCCTTCCTCGGCTTTGAAGATATCCCCACCTTTGTAGTGCGATTCTTCCCCACCACCTTTTCTTTACCCTCAAGTTACGTTCCCTGTACGCGTTTGCGCCGAATGATCGAAGTCCCGAATTTTGTTTATCCATTTTCCGCCTTTTTTCCAGATCTCTGCTAGACGATCGGTTGGTTCTTTCTAAGGATGCCCACCTCTCTTTTTTTGCCCCTTACCGTAGGGGGTTGGTGCAGCGAGGCTTATGACGGAACTCCTTTTTATTCCCTCCTCTTCTCGGATCGCTCACCGCAAACCATTTCTAGTATTTGCTGTTTTGCCACCGTTCCCCTCCTTCTTTCTCCTCACATTTTCTGGCCCCCGTGCTGACGTGAAGCCTTACTAAGGAGTTTTTTTCTCGTAGAAATACCTGTCTTTTCTAAAGTGGTTACTCTCTTCCCGAGTTCCGCCAGTCACCTTTAGTGAGTTATCTCCTTTTTTCTCCCTTTCCACCTTGTTTTCCAGTACTATGAGCGGGATGTCTTTATTGACGCTCCCTCCCAACAAATACTTTCGCATCCCGGGAGTTTCCTCACAGTCAATCTCGAACTTAGGGCATTTTTTCCCATCGTCCTTTTACTCGACCTCAGTGACCTTTCCTTCCACACCTCCTTTCCCTCATGCGTGGACAACTTGGGATGCTCACGAGTAACCATTCATTTCGCTTTACCAACCCTTTTTTCTCCTGCCGCAAACTTTCTTTCTATCTATCGCCTTTTCTTGATTGCACGCTTGCTCCTCGTCGCTTTGGCCGTTCTTTCGTGTCACCCTGATCTTGGAAGTCCCCCCGTTGCGATGTTTTGTATTCATCCGATATTATGCCTTCAAACCTTTGACACAACCCCCAGACCATTTCCCCATTTTTTTTGGGTTTTGTCTTTTTCCGGACCCTCCCCCCGCTTGAGTGATTGTGAAGCGGCGTCCCCCCAGTAAAGTGTTCTTTTAAGCAGCCGTTTTATCTTTACCTCTTTTACGATTTTTTCGCTCGGGAATAAGGTAGTTATTTTTTTCTTGGGCGTCTCCTTCCTTGTCATTTCTTGCGATTTTTTCGAGATCGCCATTCCGGGAGTTGCCCCTCCCTCTCCCCATTCGTACTTTGGTTCTTTCCTTTGGTCCAGGAGAACCTCTGTGCCTAGTGATAATCATCATGCCCTGATTTTGCTTTCCCTGCTAGACACACTTAGTCCTTCCAAGCTTCGTTCTGTCACGAGCCTTGCTGTCTCGATTGCGGGGCTTCCCTTTTTTCAAGCTCAGCACTACCCACTTAGAGAGACGTCGCGTGTGATGACCTTCCCCCTCTTACCTTCCCCCCTCCCTATAAATGTCCCCAACAGTTCTCATCTTACGTCCAGTCTCCCCCTCTCTGTTAAAAGGCTTCCACCTTTTCCTTTCTGAGCTCCCTGGGGCAGAAGGAACTTCTATCCTTTTTTTGTCAGAGATCGTGCTTTTTTTTCCTCAAGTGTCTTTCCATTTGTAGCACCCCCAGCCCCCGGTTTCGGCTGTACGATTTGAAGTATTCAAGTTTCCCTCCTGCAGAATTTATAGCTTTCCGTGCAAGCAGTACCCTCCCCGACTATTATCTCCCAGTCGCTTTTTTTCCCCCCCCTTTAGTCCTACTGAGCTGCCTTGTTTTTTTAGCTCGTTGCCTTTCCGTGTAAAACTTCCGGTCCCTTATGGTATCTTTTTCGTTCCGCGTGTCCCTCATGCTCGTTTTTTTTTTGAAAATTCCTTACTTTGTTAACATCAAAAATTTGGATCGTGTAGCCGGACAAGGACGCCCCCCACCTTGTCTCTTTCTTCTTTTGCAAGATTCTCACGGGTACAGGAGGGCTGGATCTTTCAAATAGCGTTTAACACCCGCTGTTTCTCAATTTTTATATAGTTTCCCCCCCCCCTTCCCCTGCGTCATATATTTTCCCCCACAGCTCAATGCGTGAGAGTGCCATCTCTGTTAGCGTTTTATTGCCATTCTCCTTTTCGGTTCATTTCCCAGTGAGCTGTTTTTCCTAGCTCGGTCCTCTCCATTCTGCTGGAGGTCTTCGCTCTGAGTGCCTTTCCACTATTTTTGAATGCTATTAATCCTTCTACTTCCCCAAAGCCTCGAACGAGCCGATTTCAGCTAGCTCTTGTCACTTCGATTCCCTTCCCACCATTTCTCCTTTTTTGACAATCTTCCCTCCGTCAGTTTCGATATTCTTTCCCTACGAGCAGAGTCCCCCTGCCATTCATCCCCCCCCCTGCCCCTGTTTCACACCCCCCGCTTTTCGCCCGGGTCAACCCGTTGCATGGTTCGATTTTCCGACACCATGCTTGCGGATTCCCTATTCTGGATCGTCGGCCGTACCTGTCTTTGAATCGTCTCCACCAATGTCCACCTTCTTGGACCATCACTCCGCGCGTTGCTCTGCTCACCTCGCCTACTGGCCCCCCCACCGGATGCTATCGTTCCTCCCGGCATCATCTGACTGATTCGCTTGAGAGTAATTCCCCATTCTAGTCGGCTCTCTATCTCGTCACTATCAAGCTGCAGTCCCTTTGCCCACCATTTCCCCCCCGTTTCTCTCAGTC
>Ga0179593_1518907_pt1 | contig 12816 bp, 13 predicted proteins | sample CZODoug2_1_08_16_FD_185931 | JGI IMG/M metagenome (GOLD analysis project Ga0179593, IMG submission 185931) | Vadose zone soil fungal communities from Angelo Coast Range Reserve, California, USA - CZODoug2_1_08_16fungal (PacBio error correction) | ecosystem: Environmental > Terrestrial > Soil >... | reverse complement strand
AGCTTTTATCGTTATTTTCTCTTTCACGGGGATGTTGGACTCCGGCGAATCATGTGCTAAATGGTGAATGGGCGTCTTGGTCGGGCGTCTTGACGCCTTTCGTCCCCCCCCACGGTTGGCGATTTGCGAAACCCTGTTCCCCCCCGTTCAAAGCTTATTGTAGCTTCCCTTTGTCCCCCCCCCTCTTGGGAGGATCGGACAAGTGGGTGTCCCCCAGCTCCTTTGTGGTCTTGTCGGCCATTTTCATTTTTCCCCCCACGTCTCACAAAAACTTTTACATCCCCTTCTTGAGTTGTTGCCCCGCCGTGATCTCGCCAATTTTCTGGCCTCCCAACTTTTTTTTTTTCTCCCGAGTAACCTGTGGCCGCGCCTCCCTTTCTATTCGTCTGGCTTTCCCCAACCTCAAATTTTACCAGCCTTCTTTCCCTCCCCTTTTTCCGGCCCTTTTGCCGTCCCTTTTTCTACCCTGGCGTTGAACTAGGCGGCCCACTTTTTTTGCAGGTTGGTCTTTCCCTCATCAGGTGGCTTCCAATTCCGGAGCCCCCACTTTTGTCTTCCCTCTTGGTCGCATATTTCAGGGACTTTATGCCCCCAAAAAACACCCGTTTCCCCCCCTTCGCTTGTGCGGGGCAAAGTGGATTTCGCCTTCTTCGTGCCCGTTTTCGTCTGTGGACCCCCCCCCATCGTTGGCTGGGGGCCACTCCTTACGGCTGCGCACACTTCCCTTTCCAATTTTTTTTTCCGTTCTTGCGTGCTAGGTTTTTCCCCCCCCCCACGGCTTTTTGAATCAGTTGATGGCGACTGTGGTCCGTTGCTCCCTGTTTGATGTTCCCTTGATTTTTTCCCCCCCCCTGTCTGGAAGCATTGGTCGGAACCTTCCCCCCGAGGACAGTCCTTCGTGCGCTGGCTTTTTTTTTCACCTGGACGTGACCCAATTTTCAGTTTCAGTTTCTGACCCCCCCCCTTTTCGTGTAAAGTTCGCCTTGTGGAGGGTCTTCCCTTAACACCCTGCCTGGTGAACCTCACCCCCCTCTTCCCCCTCCTCCCCTCGATCTTCGCCGTTCCCCCCGTGTTCCGATCCTTTTTTTTGTGATCGTTCTTCGACTCCCCCTTTACCAAAAGGTCTGATACTTTTTTTTTGACTGGGCCTCTTTTCCTTCCCTGGATGAAGTCTTCGGCCCCCTTTTTTTCTGTTTGGGAGGTAGGTTTGTTAACTTCTCGGCTCAACTTCCTACTCATGCTTAAACCAGGGCCTGGCTTATGTTTTGGTTTGCCTTTCTACCCCAACCAGTTTCCTCCTTCCCTCTGGCCACCCCCCCCGTCTTTTTTTTTTTTTTTTGGTTCTCTCTCGAACGCAACGTCATTCGTGTCTTTTTTTCCTTTAACCCCCCTGTTGCGAAGATTTTTCTTGGGGGCTGCGTTTTTTCCCGTATTTTTTTCAATACCGGGAAGTTTCTCCACCTTCGTCCTTGGTTCTCTTGACCCTCCTCGCCAACGCCTTGTTTATCTTTGGGAGGGCACACTTTGATATTTAGCCAGGGTCCAACCTTTCTAACCCCTCTGGGAAAGTTTTCATTTTCTTTCTATGTGGGCGCCGGGTCCTTACCTCAGCCATTGCCTTTCCCATCTTTTTCTTTCGAGACGGACCTTTTTGGGCGCCCCCTCCTCCAGTATGCTACTTTTTTTTGTTCCCCCCCCTTTCTCGAAACAGTGGGCTTTTGTGCTCGCTAAAAGCTCGCTTTTATATGTTGCGTGTTTTCCCCACCCCCCCCCCCTTGGGACGTTAAGTGTCCTTCGTTCAACTCGTCCCCCACCGGGCGCACCCTTTTTGGGGTTTACTCCCGTGCCCCCGATGTCCCCTGTCCAACTCCGTCGTTGACCCTTGGGTAGAGGCCTGATTTTTAACAACTGGTCCCGTTTTCGTACGGAATGTGAGGGGTTTGTGTGCCCCCCTTTTTCTATCAGAATTCCCAATCTGCCCTGGTCGTTTTTCCTGCCTGGTGCAAGTGACGACCCCTGGTGTGTTCCCCCTAAGCCCTTTTTGTTTAATGCGATGACCGCGTGCTCTTTTCCCCTGCCTGGGCCTGAATTTCTTTCCTCTTTTTTCAACTTTCTTCCGCCTCTTTTTTGTGATTTTTCCTTTCTGTTGGTGTGCATTGCGTCTTTTTTTCGTTGCGGGCGGTTTTTTTGTTTTTGGTTGCGCGCCCCCTCATGTTCGTGCACCCGATAGATGTTTATATACATCATTTTTCGTATTTCACTTGGCCCCGCCCCGTTTTAGTGTTCCAACCCCAGACGGGCGTTTTCACCCCGCACTTTTTCCCCTCACAGCTCTTTCTTTTCTTTGTTTTTCGAACAAACCGGGCCCTCTAGTTCCCTTTTGGGGGTTGTCAGATGCCGGAGTTGTCAGCAGTGCACAATGGTTGAAACTGTTCTTTTGACTCTTCCCTGGTCGGCCCCCCCCCGTTTCCCCCCTGTTTTTTTTCCTTGCTACACACATCTTTCCGATTTGAAGCAAGGCCCCTGGTCTCTTCGGCCGTGCGGCAAACCGTCCCGACCGGATCCCCTGGAGGCCCTTTGCCCTCCACTTTAGTTGGATGGCAGTTTTTTGATTTGAACGCTCTCCCCTCGCGTACGATGGAATGGATAAGTCTGCACAAGTTCCTTCCTTTGGGCCCGTTTGTTCTCGGGGAACCGGGTTCGCATTTTTCCTGTTTCCCGACACCGCTCCCAAGTCTTTTCGCATCTTTTTTTGCTGTTACTTCCTCCCGCTTTGCCCGGCCGGCCCTTTTTTTCAAGGTGTCTTGCCGCGCTGGTTTGTGGAAACAAGCTGAAGACAATGTCCCTTCGGTCGGGGCGGCGAAATGGACTTGTTATTGTGCCCATCCCTGCGGATCTCCACTTTTTGGCTCACCCTGCTCAACCACCTCCTTTTATGGTTTCGACCCGGCCTTGGCGTGAATCCCCTGCAACCTCAGCCCTTTGCCCAACTTCCAGTTCTTCCAGCGGGAGTACCAGCTTGATCCGGATGCTTCACTCCCACTTTTTCTATATTTTTCCTCTTTTCTTTTTTTTGTGAGGAAGAGGTTACCTATTGGTTCTACCTTTCCTGCTCTTACTAGGTTTGTTCACCGCTGTGCCCCAAGGTCTTTTCCGTTTTTTCCTTTTTTTCCTTTTTTTGGCTTTTTTCGATTTTTCAGCCCGCGGCATCTTCTTTCGGTGAATTGTTTGGTTGGGAAGCGACACAGTGTTACCCGCAGGAGTTCGTCCGCTCCTCTTGCCCCCGCCCCAAATCGTTTTCCTTTGCCTGCCCCCCTCCCAGGCTCCGGCACGTTTTTTTCCATTCCCCTTTGCAAACGTCCCCTACTCCACCCCCTCCCCCTTGCATTTTTCTTCCCCCCTCTTTTTCCGGGCCCTTTCTTTGACGCCCTGGGCAGGCAGGTGACCATTTTCCATTTTCTGGTCTTCCCAGCGCGCTGCTAGTCTTCACATTGGCCCCCCCCCAAAGTGTTCAGGTCTCCCTTGAAGTACGGATTTCAGTTTCCATCTCTTTCGTTGTTGCTTAGTTTTCAACCCTCCACCTTTCCCCCATCTACCTAAATTTATTGTTTTTTCCTTTCCCAGTGCCTTGACGGTCTTTTTTGTTGGGTTTGCGGCTCTGGATCTTTTCCCATTAAGGCAGATCGGCTTAGTGGAACGATATTCTCCCCCAGTGTTCCACCCGCTGGGAAGCTCTGCCCTTTGGCAAAGCCTTTTTTCTGACCCCCCCCCCTTTTTCCTCCGACTCGAAGTCGTCTTTCCCCTTCTTTCACTGGATTCCCCCCCAGTTGTTTTTTCCAGAGGGGCTTTCCGGTTTCCGACCCCTCCCCCCCCCTAGATCGGTCGTTCTCCCCCACCCGGCTTTTTTTTTTCTCGATTATCTTCGGGGCCCCCGTTTTTCCCCTTTCCGAATCCGAAAACCCCTCATTCCTTCCATTCATAGGTTTTTAACTCGTGTCACCTTACAAAAAATAAAAAACTGGGTCTCTTTTTCGGCCCAAAAACAACACCACCACCAAAAAAAAAAACACAGATCCCCGCGCCGGTCCCGGCTACCAAGCATACCCCTCCCCTCTTCTGGGTCCCCCCAAAAAACCTGGAAACCTGATTTCCTTCTCAAGATTGTGGGACCCTTCCCCCGGCCTTCCCTCATTCGTTCCAGGTCTTCGGGTTTGGTTTTTTTTGACTCTGGAGCTGAAACCCCCTTTTTTTGTGTGTTCTCTTCCTGCCCGTGTCTGCCCCCCGGCCATGCGCCACAAGGTGCTTCGGTTTTTTTTTTGACTCTGATGATTAGAGGATGAGCCCCCACCCCCACCCTCTTTTGGCGACCGTGACCCTTTTCCCCGATCTCGCCTCCAGTTCCTCATGCCCCTTTTTGAGGAAATTTGTCCCTCGGGACAGCGGCGTCTCGTCCCTTCGGTTTCCCGCTTCCTAGACGATCTTTGACGTCCCGTCCCGGTTCTTTTTGGGGTGCCGCCACCCAACCCCATCGTCGAGATGAATTCCCGTTCCTTCCCTCCGAGGACGGTTTTTTACTGTTTTTCGATGGAAGGAATGTTTTCCGTGGACCCCTGAGAAGGGCGCTTCTTTCTGGAAATGTTTCCCCCCTTGCAGTTTCCTGACGACAAGCCAGTCGAGACAGGCTTCCCCGCCAGGCCCCCGAGACCCCGATTGATTCAACCCCCATTCCCACGCGGACGTTTATCTTCGTGAATTTTTCCCCCCCTCCCCCGAATCTTTTTTCGACAAATCAACATTCCCTTTTTTAACTGAACCCCGCCTTGTCCAGCTCTGAGGGAGGTGTCCGAGCCCCTCTGTTCGCTCCGATGTGATTTTACCAACTGTGTTGGGCCCCCCCCCCCACGGTGCGATCCCCGGGTTTGGGTGTTTTCTCTTCGCGTCAGTTTTTTTAAGTTGACCCTTTCATGCCCCCAACGAATGCCCGCGTCAGTCTCCAGGACCAGATTTTTCGTTTTGTCCCCCTACTTCGGACCTTTCGGGTCAATTTTGTTTTTTAAACCCTCATCCCCCACCAACCGGATGCGGTTGTCCATCTGAAATCGGTCAGAGTTTTCTTTTTTCCCCCCCTCCTTTTTCCTCCTCCAGTCCTTTTTTTTTTTTTTCCCCGCCCTCCTTTGTAGTTTTCGCAAACTTTGGCCCAATCCATTCACTGTTTAGCCGTTTCGTCTGCTGTTTTTCATCGTTTTGTGGAGCTCGACAAACTCTTGTTCCTGGGATCGGCCCCGGTTTACTAACATTTGGTCGGACGGTCGTCTTCTTCGGTTGTTAATTTTTTCGCCCACCAACGTTCCCCCTGCCCGCCCGAAACTTCCTTAATGGTTTTCCTCTTTCCTGTTTCTTGCTTTGGTCGTACATTTCACCCGTACGATGAGGCGGCCGTGGTTTTCCGTCCCCCGTTCACCCAATGCTCGAACCTTACTTCCCTTCCCTGCCCTTTTTTCACAACTAACTCGAACTTTCTCAACTGCATCTTGGGGTTTGCCCGTGGTTGGACAAACCCCTCGCCCCCACTTTTTGTCTTTTGCTGTTGGAGTTGGCCTTTTTAAGCGAAGCCGTTCGCCCTTGGCCCAACCCTTTCGTTACCCACGTTTCATCGCGCTCCGTTGAACTCTGCAATCCAAACCTTTTGCCCCTTCATTGTCATTCCTTTCTCCGATGTGTTCCTTTCCCTCCCCATCGGACCCGTCGCTTGTGCCATCGAGCCTTTTTTTTTTTTGACAAACACGCCCCCCCACTGATCGTCCGTAAACGCACCCCTTTGTTCTTCAACCTTGTCCCCCCCGCGGTTTGGTCCCCTTTACACGCGCAAATTTCGATCCCGGGCAAACCCCCAACCCCGCGTCCGCCGGCCCCCCGCTGGCTCTAGCCCAGTTTGAAACGCGCACTGGTCGTCCCGCGCCCCGGATCGCCGGCTGGGCGGTTTTATCTCCAAAAAATTTGTTCTGTCTCTTTTCTTGGAGCAGGCGGGAAGGACCCACCCTCTCCTTTTTGATTTTTGTTTTTTCTGCCTTCTTTTTTAATCTGGGCGCCGATTTTCCTGTGAGGGGGGCTGTGAACACCCATCTTTCCCTTTTGGGGCCCCTTCTTTTTTTCTTGCATCGTCATCGATCCTCCGTGATTTTTGGAACGTCCGGTTCGCATGGTCCCTTCGGCTTTTTTTTTTTCCCGCTAATTAACAGCCGCTTTCCCTGCCGACGGCCCATTCAGCCCTTAATGTCCCCCAGCTTCTTTCCGGCCCGTCTGAGCTCATAAACTCCTTTTAGACATCTTGAGGTCCCCTCTTCCCTCCGTTGTGTGTTTGAGTTAAGGTCCCTTCCCTTGGCCTACTTGTTTCCCCTTATCGACTGCTTTCCCTCTGGATTCAGGGGAAGCCCGGGCCTTCTGTTGCAAACCCCACCCCCCCCCCCCGTGGTGGCGCTGTATCTACTCTTTTGGACGTCGAACAAGGGCCTCGTTCCCAATGTTCAAGCCAGCTTCCGGTTTATTTCCACGACCCCCCCTATGGTGACAATCCAAAGAGTGTTACCGATCCCGGTGATCTTCTGCTCGCATTCGTACACAACCCTTCCCCGGCTCACCCCGGCGGGCGAGTGTTTTTTTCACGTTTCCCCTCTCCTCGCCCAAGCTGTCACAGTTATTTCTCTCGGAACCTGCCGGCGTCTGCTCCATTCGGGGCGCGTCCAAGGGACTTTTTCAACCTGTTCCCTTCATGCCGCTGAAGCCCGCGGTCTTTTTTAGCGCCTCTGGGTCGTCTGTTTTTCTTGCCCCTCCGACAGCTGTCGCGCCATATCGAGCACGGCGTCCACGGTGAGTTTGCCCCCCCCCAAATTGGGCCGAGTTTTTTCTCACCTTTTTGTTGGTTTCGCTGGCCTCTTCTTGGCGTCGGTGTTGGGACGGCGCTTCTTGAGGGAACTTTTATGACCCTTTACGGAGAAATACGCAATGTGGTTTTTTGTGGCAAAAGTTTTGTGTCCAACGAATTGTGGTACCCCTCTTTTCCAATTGCTTTTTCGTCGTCCGTCCTTCTCCTTTTGCACCATTGGCAGGGGGCCCCGAACCTTCCCTGGCTTTTGCACGGCCCTTGCCCACGCCAGGCTGGTCTTTGGACCCTTCCCGAATTGTGCAACCCCCGTGGCTGCTATGGGGGGTTGTGCTTTGGTTCTGTTCCGGAAAACCTTCGGCCACTTCAATCGTTGACGTGGACCACTTTACGACCCCAGCACCCTCCAGGCTCGTCCTTTCGTGGACAAATTTCCTCCCGGTGTTGGGGGGTTTTGCCCCACTGCACAAGGTGTTTTTCCAGTTCCCCCGAGTTCGCGACCATGTTCACGTACCGAACGGCACGTTCCTCTCCTGATCCTTCCTCCTTTTCCTCTTCGCAAATTTGCCAAATCTTTTAACTTGGGGGTTGTTTTACTGTGGACTCTTTTCGCCTGGTTGATGGATCTTCCCCAGCGGATGAGTTGGACAAGGGGCCATATACGCTCCCCTACGATATTTTAAAACAAAACTTTTTTGAACTCTGGTTGGTTTCGCTTTGTCCCCGCGGCGCCTTCTCTTTTCTTCCCCCCCCGCGATTTCTTTTCTATTGAGCGATGTAAAACTCCTTTTCTTTCGTGGCTCACTCCCCCCCCCCCCTCGGCCGAAAGATTTCTCTTGGGATCCCCCCCTCCCCGGCGGGCTTGTGGTTGTGTCCCCGCACCCGTGGTTTTGGACAGTTGAATTCCACGAAGACTTTGTCCTCCACCCGATTCTCGCCCCCCACCTTCATTACTTGCAGTGCTGTTCTGGTGGACTCTTGATTTGGGACCATTTTTTTCCCCCCCGGTCAATCGATTCGTTTGTTTCCTCCTGGGGGCCGGGTGACTGCCTCCCTCTTTGGCATGTGTCGTCGTCGGCTTTTTTGCCCCTTTTTGCACGCCTATCCTTCCCTTTCACCTTTTTCTTCCGTAACTACGTGCTAGGACGTAACAGCTTCTTTCCCCTTTTCGAGTTGTCGTTTCACCCAAATAACCGTGCTTTTCTCCTGTGCAGATCGTCCTTTCCTCGTCACGCCTTCCGTTGACGGCGGCTCCGTTCCGACCCTCTGCCCGCGTTTCACCTTTCCTTGGCCGAGTCAGTTTTTTTGCTTGGACAATGTTCCCCTCCTTGTGGTTTTTGCTTGGTATTCCTTCCTCAGATCCCCCAAAAATCCCCCTTCTCCCGGCGCCCCTGTTCCCCTTCTCAAAATCGCCGCTCGCGTTTTTTTATCTGGCTCCCGCTGCGTCAGTGTTACTAAGGTTGGGTCCTTCTCTTCCCTGCCTGTTTGTCAAAAATCCTAAGTCGCACCCCACTTGATTTTTCGCGGCGCTCCGTATTTTTGATTTTTTTTGCCCGTTGTTTTCTGGTGATTTCTTTGTTTGGGCCCGGGCTTTTTTTCCCCCTGGATTTCTTTGTGTTTTTGTGAGCTCAGCCTCGTTCCCCCATTCCGTGTCCCCGGTGCCCCCCTATGGAAACGATCCTTTTTAGTCTCTCAGGCGCCCCCTTCCTGCGGATCGCGCACCCAACACGGCTTTCCTCACGATTTTTTTTTAGACTCCCGATCTAGTTACTGGTCCCCCCGGGTGGTCTAAGCCCCGAACGTTTTGAATTTTTTTTCCTCATTGCCCTCTCGTGAGCGATTCTTTTTTTCCTTGCCCCGCCCATGTTTTTTTTTTTTTCAATTCTCCCCCTCCGTCCGATCTGCCCGAAGGCCTTCGCCTGGTTTACCGGCTGTAACACTTTTCGAACCGCGTCTCTTCCTTTCAGGTGCCCGATGCTTTTTTTTTGGTCAGCTTTCCGAAACCCATGGAACTTTTGACGTCCTCCACGGGGCCCTTTCCTTTGCCAATACTAGTGGTGGCATTTTTGAGCGTGTTTGTCCGTTTCCCTCCCCCCCCTGCCTCTCCCAGTCATTTGGAAACCCGGTGTGTCCCCCAAACTTGAGTTTTCTCCCGGCTTTGGGGACCTTTTTTTCAGAGCCGGTCTTTCCATTTTTCCCCACTCTGGCCGACGATTAAATGATAATTGTTCTGTCCGGGCCGGGCCCTTGCGCCCGTTCACCTTTGGCCGGTAGCCTTTCGCGAATAGTTTCATTTGGTTTGTGACTTGGTCGAAGGCGGTTTTGCAGTTGTGCCCCCCCTTGTCTTTCGGCCCTGGGACTGGGTCTATCCACTGACGGATTGCGGCGTTTCGTGCGGATAACCTGGCCTTCCTTCCTGATCAACACCCCCCCCCCCCCCCCCCCCCCCCGATGCCTACCGGTGTGGTCGACCGAGGGTTTTTTTTTTTTTTTTTCCCACGCTGCTCCCTTGCTTTTAACGCCCTTTGCCACGCAGGATTTTCCGCCGGAGTTTCCCAGCAGCCCCCCTTTTTTTTTTCCGTGTTTCGGTTTTCCCGCCCGCAGCTCTCTCCCCGTTTTTTTTTTTGGTTTGGTTGAGAGAAAATTGTGCCTGGTGAATAATCCTACACTTTCATTTTTTTTTTTTCCTTCCCGGTGTGGTCCACCGGCTGCAGACAGGGCGCGTTTCTCCCTTTTTGGGCGAAGACTCCCCAGGGGGTCGGTCTGTCCACATACCCGTTTGTTACGTTTTGAGCGACAAGTGCGGTGTTCCTTTTATTGCACGCGTTGCCCCAGCCCCCCCCAATCTGCCGGCCACGTTCCCCGGGCCCCCCATCCCCCCTTGACACCTTTTCTCCCCCGCGTTTAACACCCAACTTTCTGACGGGCCCTCTTCCCTTCCTTTGTTTGCAGGCTTGACATGTCCCCCCGGCCTAAGTTCGGCCCCGCTTCCAATGATTCCATCTGCCCCCCTTTCTTGTGGCGGGTCCAGGTTTGGATTGCTTGCACGGACCCCCCCCAGTTCCCGAGCACTTTCCGCAGTACGGATTTTTTTATTTCCATCGTTCTGGAGGGCTTGATTTAAAAACAAAACCCCTCCTCAAAGGGGGACCCCATCCAACCCCCCCCCATTTCCCTGGAAGGTGCCCCTTACCAGATTTTTTGTCCGGTCCGGTTTTGTTTAGGGCCGATGGCTTGGCGCTTCGTGCCTTGCGGCCTATGCGCGTTACGTCTGCTTTTTCGGTGGACCCCAACCCCCACGAATGCAGCGCTGCGGTCCCCTTTTTTTGTCCCCCCCCCCCCTTCCAGTCTTTTTTTTGGAAAGATGTCTCCCCTTCACCTTCCTCCCCTTTGGATTTATAATCGCTCATTCGGGCCTCTGATTACGGGCCGAGGGCCAGGTGTTTCCTGCCCCCCCCCACTACTTGCCTGCTTTAAAACCCGTGAGTTTGCTGGGGTTTGTCCTCCCCCTCTGAGGACATTTGGCCGAGACGCAATTTTGATTTTTGTCCACCTCTCTTTGCCCCCGTGTTTGAAAAATGGCTGCGGTCCGTTTGAGAGCACCCAGGAAAATCCCTCCCCCCTTTCCCCCAACCCCCCCCCCCTTTTTCCCACCCCCCTTCCAACACGCCGGCGCTTGCAAAATCCAGAAGCGCCGCGATTTCCCTTTGTGGTTTTTTTTTCAAGTCGGTTTTTTCCCTGCGGTCTCCCGTCTCATGTTTTTAACGTCTGTGCGGTGAGCGGAGATGTCCAAAACCCTTGTCAGCCTGTTCCCGTGTCCCCCGGTCGTCCCACGGTCGGGACTTTTGATTTGATCAGAGGATGGGCGGCCCCCCGTTTTTCCGTTTTTGGACCGTCCGTTGTTCCCCAAATCAGGCTTTCCCTCACGTGAAGGGTTTTCCGCGTGCTCCAGCAAGAAGTGGCAGCGGCCAGCCCTGCGCAGCCCGCCGGGCGGCCGGCCCGGCTTTCCCCCCTTCGCATTCTTGAGATCTTTGTCCGGCCCCCCGGGTGGATTTTTGGCGAAAAGCACCCAACGGGCCTTTCCGCCTCCAGAGGGAATCATCTTCGCCCCTCTCCCCCCTGCCATTCGGTCTTGGAGTTTCTGAAGTCCCGGCGCAAAGTATACTGTCGTAGCGGTTCTTTGGTTTTCGTCGCGACCGACGACCCCTTTGCGTTGGGGCTGTCCCGGCCCGCCCGAGAAAGGAAAACTGAATGATCCCCACCAAGTTCAAGTCGATTTCGCCGGGACGGTTTTTCTTTTCGAAAGCCACAGGTGCCTTGGACTTCCCTCCATATAATGTCCCTGTTTTGGTTAGGGCGAGGTTTTTTCCAGGGTGGTTTTTGGCACAACCGGGTCTCGATGTGCTTTTCCCACCCCGGGGCTTGCCCCCCCCCCATGGGCCCAAGCCCTGAGGCTCCCCCCCTTTGAGGATCTTGCTTTTGGCTTCAGGACTCTTGGTTAAATTGTTTCACGAATGACTGTTTAATGCTCCGATAGAACCCCGGCGCCTTCTGTGTTTTTCATACCTTTCCCGACTTCGGGTTCGTCTTTTCAACACCCTTTTTTACCCCACTCAGTCCGTGTGTTTTTTCCCCAGGCGCATCGGTCAGATTGACCTATATTCCTCCCCCCTCCCCCTTTTCCTCAGACTCATCAGGCACGTTCGTCGCCCACCTCGGCCCCTCCACGTTTACGCCCCCATTGGTAGCCGAGGCGGGCTTTTGCACTTTTTCCTTCGGGAGCTGGTTCAAGTTCCCCCCCCCCCTGGATCTTGATTTGTGATCGGTACACCCAGGGTTTTTTTTGCCGGGCGCGTGGTTGACATTGGTCGAGGTCCCCTCTTTTTCGTTCCCCTTTTTGGGAGTGTTAACTTTCCCCCGCCCGCCCATTTCCCCCGCGGCGAACCGACATCCAACTTTTTATCCCTTTTTTTGTGGCGTTTTTTTGTGTTTCCCCCAGCGACTTAACGATTGTTCCGGTTTTTTCGTCCCTCCCCGACCCATGCCTACCATTTGAAATCAGTCCATTCCTGTTTTTCAGGTCCTTCTTTCCCGCCAGGGAATGTTCCGCTTTGGGTGACGCCTGGTGGGCAGAACTGCGGGCGCAAGTCGGTCCCTTGTGTGCCCTTGTGCCCTCTTATTCCGAGTTCGCCCCCCCCCCTGGGCCATTGTCCGCCCAGCCATTTTTGGCAGCGGAAATCCCATTGCCCCATTTGAGTTTTTTTCCCCTTCCTCTAAGGTTTTTCTACAAGTTTTTTTTCATCCCTTTCGAATGTCGCCATGATCGTCATAGGGCAGTCCCTTTTGAGTCGGCGGAACTTACGCACCTCCGTGTCCACCTCCCCCCCCTCCAGCGTTTTTTTGCGATTCCCAACGTTTTTGTAACAGCTGTCTTGCAGTTTTTTGCCCCCCCCCCCCAATCCACACGAAAGAGGCGCCGCGCACCCCCTTGCGTTTAGAGTTTCCAAGATTGGGACCGACCTTTTTTGATACCAATCTGTCGATCCGAATTTAGTAGGGTTGACGCCGCTGGCTTTTTTTTTCGAGACACCCCGTCTCTTGCAGTCTTTTCCCCCTTTGATGCTCTTCGTAACCCTTTTTTCTTCCGCTGATTTTGACCCGTTTTTTTTTGTACTGATTAATGGCTGGGCGGTGGCTCTCCGGTCCTTTCTGAACACCCCCTCTTTTTCGATTGTTCCTTTAGTATGGGCGTGCCGATCCTTATCTCCGTTGGAAGCTGCTTTTGGCCACCAACGTTCGAGGCTTGTCGTTTTTTTTTGCTCGTTCCCCCCCGATTGTTTCGCTGGCGTCCAGTTCCCACCGGCTCTAATGGCTTTCAGCAGGGCCCCCTGTGCCCGCCGTCCTTGCCTCGCGTACTGTACCCTTCCCTGGAGCCC
>Ga0179593_1478650_pt1 | contig 12816 bp, 21 predicted proteins | sample CZODoug2_1_08_16_FD_185931 | JGI IMG/M metagenome (GOLD analysis project Ga0179593, IMG submission 185931) | Vadose zone soil fungal communities from Angelo Coast Range Reserve, California, USA - CZODoug2_1_08_16fungal (PacBio error correction) | ecosystem: Environmental > Terrestrial > Soil >... | reverse complement strand
ACTTTTACACGCGCACGCTTCCCTTGTCTTTGGGTTTCCCCGGATCGTGCTTTAATGCGCTTAAACTTTTTCCGTTCTTTTACCCGTACTGTGGTAGTGCTTCTTGTTTCCTGGGCCACCTTTTCACAATGTTGATAACGGCAAGTGATGTTTTTTCATTTTCTTCCCTTGTTGTGCGTGTTGTTGATTTCTTTACAAACTTCCCTCGACCGGCCCATAGAAGACGCGGGGGCTTTCTGTCTTTTACATTTCGTCTTCCTTGTTTCACTTTCTGTCCTTTTTGCTGGGCATCTTTTCCCTGATTCCCCCCCTCCCCAAGCCCTTTCTCTTGGTGCCGAAATTCGCACGTTTTTGAACGGTTTGCCTTCCGTGTGGACATGCGGAAACTGAGTTTTGTTTTGGGTTCTTTCTCACACAGCACATGAGAAATTGTTTATTGGATAGCCCATTGGCCAAGTCCTCTGGTACCCCAAGTATATGTGAGCGGCCGGACGATGACCTCCCTTTCCACATCTTGCCATTTCAGGGGATGATGCTCTCGCTCTTGCGTTTGCGCATCCCGATTACGGTCTCCACCTTCCCTTTTTGACCCCCCGTCATTGTGGGGCTGCTTGGGACTCGCGCGGTTCTGACCCCTGCCGAGCACGGGCTTGATTGGATTCTGAAACACCCTTATCCAAATATGGTCTGCATTCTCTTCTGCCCCCCAACTCCTTGTGCCCATGCCGTCTCATTCAAGGCCTCTCGCCGATCGGACCCTTCTTCTCAAATCGTGACCCACTGGCTGGGGGTCCGAGGGGTTTGCTCGAATCTTTTTTTTCACCAAACTATCATTTTTCTTCACGGTGTTCCCAAGAAAAAAAGCCGGGATCAGCGTGCTTTGGAGCTGGCTGTTTTGCGAGCGTTATTTGAGAGTTTTTTGTTTCTCTTCCCTTTGCGTTCATGGTGTTCCGACGTTGGCCCCCCCCTTCGAATATACACGCTAGGGGATTATAGCCGCGATGGATGGCGGTATTGGTACCTCTTAGTCTTTCCGCGTTGCGTCCCCTCTCAAACAGCGCATTTGCCACATGTTGCCGAGACTTCGTTCTGTTTTTTTTTCCCCGGTCAGCGAGTTCAACGACTGTTTTGTTTTTGAAAGATCCCCACTCCCTTCTGGATTCCTAGTTTTTTTTTTTTTTCCTACCCTGGTCTGCCATTGACTCCAGGCAAGGTGGGGACCAACTCCTTCCCGTGGCGGAAAACTGCCCATTTCCTTGCGGTTTCTGGCCACTTCGCCGTGAGCTGCGGGGATTTTCGGCCTTCCCCTTCCCTAACTAATCGTCTTCCCCCCTCTGATTTGCCAAAACTGCTGCCGGGTTTCCTCCCCCCATCTGTCTTTCAAGTATTTTTTTTTTTTTTTTTTTTTTTTTTTTTTTTTTTTTTTTTTTTCTTTTTTCTGTCCCCCCCTTTCCTTCCCCTCGTGGGCCTTCCGTTCCCACGCCAGCCTGGGCCGGGTGACCACCCCCTACCTTTGCGCGTCCTGTTTTTTTTCTGCGTTGGTGACGAACCTGGTTCTTGTCGTCCCTTTTGTTCCCTTTCCGTCGCATGTTTTTCATCCGGGGGTTTTCCGGCGGGGCCCCCCTCCTTTTTTCCCCCAAACAACCCCGACATTTTTTTCTTTTTTCCCTTGTACTTTGATCGGTTGATTCGTCGTCTTACCCCGCCCAACCTGATCTTCCCGTTTCACAAAAACCCAATTTGACCTCTCTCTTTTCATGGCCTAACCCTGAATTGCCTCTCCCGAACCCGTGTACTCCTTTCCCCCTCCAGACGATTCTGATTCTGGTCCCATGACGATAGCCTTTTTTTCTCCCCAATGTTTTTTGTCAGGCGTCTTTGTCAGAGTACCTGCCCATTGCCCCCGCCCCCTTTCCCCTCATTTAGAGCGCGCCACGGAAATCCCCCCCCCAATATCCTTCTGGTTTTTTTTTTTTTTCCCCCTTGAACCCCCCCCTTCCAAAGAAGCTTCTTTACCTTTTCCCAAAGGGGCGTACGTTGGTCTTTCCCGTCCTACGAAAGTTCGGATGCCCACAACTCGTTCGAGGCGCCTATTTTTTACTCAGTGAACACCATTTCCCTCGCCACCCCCACCTTTTTTTTCAGTTATCCGCAGATTTCCGGAACGTAGAGCGGGAAGTCACTGTGTTTTTTTTGGATGTATGCCCCCTTTTCCCCCCTGTCCTATTTAACCCATTCAGTCTTTTTTCTTGGGGCATGTGTGGGGCCTTTGGCGGGATCCCGTCTCCCTCCTTTCGTTACAGACTGGGCTACACTGGTTTGCTCCCATTTTATCTTTTCTGTGGGTTTTGGAAAGAGGAAGCTTCTACCCCACCCTAATGTCGCTTTTTGGGCTACTCTGTGTTCGGGATTCCAAATCCTTTCCAGCCGTTGAAAACCCCTTTTTACGACCCGTGCTGTGGCATACAGTACCCAAGCGGGCTTTTCCCCCTTTTTCCGTTTTTTAAACGCGCCATCCGCCACTCCCCACGTGGGGTTGCCGGATTTTTTTTTTTTTTTTGGGAATTCTTGCTGCTCCTCCCCATGATTTTCTCGGGATCGGTGGCATACGCCCCATTTTTCCCTGTCCGTCGTTCTTTCGTTTCCTTGCCCGCTCATGGTGGTGTGTTTTCTTATATTGCCTCGTTTTTTTGCTGTCCGCCCGATCCCCGATTCCCGTACGGGTGCAAAAATACGCCCACCGGCACGGGAGCTTTTTTGGATTGTTCGGTCTCCTCCCCCCGCCCACTCCTCTTTTCGCGGCCACCCCTTTTTCCCCCCTCCATCGTCTCACTGTGTTTTTTTTTGCGTTATATGCGAAGGTCCTCTGAAACGGTTGCATCTCCGCACCCCATTTTCCGAAACTGGACGTTCCCCCCCCCCCATTCAACAACGCTCCCCCTTTTGAATTTCCACCTCGATTTTTTTTTCCCCCCCCTACCGGGTCCGTCTCCCGGACTTCTCTGGTCTAACGCTTTTGAAAGACCCCTCTGCTTCGTTTCCTGAACCCAACTCTCTCGCCTTTGTTCTCCTTCCCCCGTGGTGTTTTGTTTCTCTCAGATTTTATTTCACCGAGTCAGCGCTTTTCTTGTGCATCGTACTTCAGATTTTAGTTTCCCCTTCCTTCCTTTCGGTTTGTATGTGGAAAACAGTGATTCTGCTTTCTTTTTTTGGGATTTTTTCCCGGTTTTGAGTTTCTTTGTTTCCTTGTGTGGGGTCTGTGTCGTGTTTTTTCCGAAATTTTATTGGGGGGGGTCGCTGTTTTTTCTTTTTTTTTCTTTTTTTTTTTCTTTCTTGGGGGGGGGGGGGTGGGGGGGGGGGGGGGGACTTTGCCGAACCTTTCCTCTGGCGCTTCTTTTTCCCCCCCCTTTGTCTCTCTGTGTTTTCCCTGTCCTCCAGGCGTACTGGTCGGTTTTTTGGTGTGTTGTCTGTTTTTTTTTTTTCAGTTATTTTTTTATCCGCTGTTGAAATAAGCCCTGTTTGTGTTTCCTTTCCTTTTCCTTTCCTGATTTTCGTCGTCAATGGTCGCATGCCTTCCCCTTTCCCTAATCCTCCAGCAACCCACCCCTTTGCGTTGGTGCGCGCGACACCCACCGAACTGGCCTTTCATTGGTGGTTTCGTTCTGGACCTCCTCCGATGGTGCCATCGATTTTCTTTTCAGTTCCCTATACCATACTTTGACCCTTCTTTCGAGGGCTTTTTCTCCGAATTGACGACTGGTTTGTCCATGTCTTTCCATTTCCTGTCCCCCCATGGTAAACATTTAACACGTTTCTTGCCCTGACTTGTCTTCACTCTTCCGTGGTGGAAACGCTTTTCTTTTGGGTTTGATTTTTTTTCCTCGCCACCTCGCCCCCCCCTTCTTTATTGTTCTCATTCTTTCCCCGTTACTTTGCTTCTACCCTTCCTGCCTCACATGAATTTCATCAACGCTTTTTTTAAGTTCCTCGGTTTTTTCCTTGGTTTTCTCCTTTCCCCCACCAGTTCGCCGTGCTCTCTTCGTTTATTGATCTTGCTGACTTTTGAGTGTTTTTAAGCCATTTTTTTTCCGTTTTTTTCCCCAGTTTTTGTTCTCTCTTTTTTATTCTCTTGTCCATATGTCGTCCGACGTTTTTTGTTTCGGGCCTTCTTTCCCCCCACGCAATCCCTTTCGTTCCTCTTTTAAGTTTTTTTCACCGGCTCTTCCCTATGACGTGCCCAAAATAATTTTCTTTTGTGGTCATTTTTCATTTATTCCATCTGTCCCTGAAGTTGGCATGGGATACTCTACTTTTTCGTGAAATTTCAGGCTCCATCCTATTTTTACTTCTGTCTTTGGCGCTCCGGTCTGCTCCCTGCAGCAGAATCGTGTTTATTCGGGTGCACCGTTCTTCCTTTCGGGTCGATGGTCAAGGCTTTGTCTTCCTGCATCATGGCGCGCTTTCCTTTTTTTTTTACCTTAGTTGGTTTGGCGGTTATTTTACGACGACCTAATTCGCATTCAATTACCCCATTGGGGGGCACCGAAATCTTTGATTTTCCGCGCTGGTTTTTTCCTGGGCCCAAGATTGTGATGCGCCACCGGTTTTTTTGCTTGTCCGTTGAAAGCAATTTCCTAACCCCTTTTTTCCCCATCGACCCTATTTCTTCCTCTTTCCAGTACTTTTTCCTCCTTCTTTCTTGTTTTGTAAAACTGGGCCAGACTACTACGTTCCTTTCTGTTGTGAGGACCTCTAGATATCTTTTTTGTGTCTTTTTTTTTCCTTCACCCTGCCGCAGTTAATCTCTTCTTTGCATATTGCAGGGTCCATTTTCGTAGCTTTTTCAGGCAATTCGCCCCCCCGTGCCCGTGCATGCTCTTGAGTTTTTATTTATTGGTGTGCCATCCCGTTATCCACCCCTTTCCCTTTTTCCCGCCTTAAGGCTTCACCCTGCCCTTTTTTATTTTCTTCCATTTCGGAGCTGGGACCGCTTCTGTTCGACTTTTGTGGAATTACTTTGTTTACTCTTCCTTTTTTTTTCTTCCATTTTCTTTTCTTACACCGCTTCTGGTGTTTGTTCCCAAATTGACCGTCCTCTTTGAGGGGAGTTGTGGGTTTTCAGTGTTTTTTTCCCTTTTTTCAATATTGGGGCTTTTTGCATTTTGTTGTTTTTCCCCTGCACACCAAAGGGAGGTGAGTGTGTGTGTTTCACCCTGCCCATCCCATCCGAGCCTGCTCTGACTCTTTTTGCCTACGTATTTTCTTTTGGTTTCCTAGGTTCATTCCCTCCGTGCGTCTTGAACAACAACTCTCCCCCCTTCCCTCCACCAGCCGTTCGACCTCTAGTCTGCGTTCATCTAACAGATTTTGTTTTGTTGTTGTGTGTGGTACACTGATACATCCCCTGTTTGCCCATCTTCGGGGTAGCATTGTTGTTCCCTTTTTTTTCGCGTATTCCACTCACCGTTGTTTTCGTTTCTTTGCTTCCTTCTTTTTTTCGGCGTGCTTGCTATGAAGAAGCGTCTTTCCCCTTTTTTCCCTTTGTGGTTTTTCCTCCTATTCCATTGATGTTTGAGTGGCGGACAGGTTTCCCATGTTTGCACTCCACGTTTCACCTTCTTTTTCTTTTCCTTTTTCTTCACTTCGCGGATGTTCTGTCATTGTCCTTTTTGTTGCTAATGTCCCCCCTCTGTTTTTTCCCTCTGGTTCGAAATTCTGGTAATCAGTCTGTGCAGTTATTTTTTTTTTTTTTTTTTCGAAGTATTTGAGCTGACATTTTTGTTATTTCCTCTTAGTTTTCCGTGGGGAGATTTGTAGTTTTGCCCTCCCAGCAGATACTTCTTCCCTTATCCTGGCCATTGTTCTTAAATTTGGCTGTTTGTACTTTACCTTTTCTTTTGTTTGGCCGTTCGCTCGCACACCCATTAGTGTTTTGCCAAATGGTATTCGGTGGTTTGCTTGTTTTGAGTTGCCCCTTTGTTTCGTCGCCGGATGTAGTCCAATGACATTTTTTCCTTTTCAATCATTTCACCCTCCCTTTTTCATTGGATGTACAAAATGGTTCATCCTTTCCTTTTCCCCCCGCCCGGGCCGTCGTTCTTTTATTGTGATGGTTTTCTATGTGCCCCTTTGGTTGTCGTCAGTCAATCACCGCCCCCCGTTGTGCCCCTCCCAGTCCTTCTTGGTCCTATGCGCGTGCTCTCGCTTCCCTCCTCCTCTTTTTAAACAGTCTGTTTTGTTTTTTGTGTTTTCTTTGTGTTTTTGGTTTTTGTTTTTTTTTGTTGTGTGCTTTCTGTTTTGTGTGTTCTGACTGGTTTCTCGCTTGGGACATTGTGCGAGATCTTCTCCTGCATACGACGAGCCGTGTGTTTTGTTTGTTGAGAAGACCCCCCACCACGGAGTGTCCCGCCGGCCTCGTTTTTTTTTTTTTTTTCCCCTTTCGTTGTGTAGTGGTTATTCTTTTTGTTTGGATCCTTTCTTCTCTTTTCCTGGAGTTTGTTGCTTTTTTTGTTGTGTTTTTTTATTTTATTTTTTTTAGTCTCGCCCTTCCAGTCTTACCCTGTCGCCTCTTGCTACCCTCAGTAGGTGATGGTCTATTTGGTTTTTCGCTCAAAATTTTTTTCCTCCCCCCCCTCCCCACGCCTTAGGCTGCGGGGTGCGGGTACAAAATGCCCTCCCCCCGTTGCCCCTTGCGAAACGTTTCCTTTTCCCTTTTTGCTGGGTATGTGTTTTCCTTTTGGGTTTCCCGGTGGTTGTTAGTGCGTCCAAATTTAGAAGACCTGTGGGCCCCTTTGACTGCCGGCCGCGGTCGTGCGCTTTCTCCCCCTGTTTGTCTTCCTTGTTCCTCTGCATTTGCTGCGTCGTTTTTTTGTCCTGATTAGTTCAGTCCTGTCGGCGGCTGCGATAGTTGCTTTTCGTTTTCTTTTTTTGCCCAGTTTCTTTTTTCTTCCCGTGATATAACGGTTGCCCTCTTCCTTTTTGCCCCGCTTCACTCTTTTCCCCCTTCTCTCTCCCTTCCAGTCATTTCTGGAGCCATGAGTTGTTTTTTTTGCTGAGCTGATGTGGTACAGTGGTTTTTCCGCTTTTTTCAGTGAGTGTCCTCTTTAGGTGACTTTTGACCCGCAGCTTGTACCCCTTTCCGCATTTTCGATGCTCCTCGCTTTCCCCCGCGTTGCCTTCACTCTTTTTTTTCTGAACCATTCTGGCATTTTGTCCCCTGCATCGGGTTGACCAAATCCCTTGTCTTCAGGTTGCTCCAGCCGATTTTTCTCCCCCCGGTTTGGTCTTGTGCTTTCAAACCTTCGCACTATCCTTCCTTTTTTTAGAGTACCGTTTTTCTTGTACCCTTTTCCTCTTTTGCCCCCCTTAGTTTCATTTTGCAGTGCAGTTTCCGAGTCTGATTCCCTCACCTTCCTGCGTCAGATGACTTTTTTCTGTGTAGTAGAGACCTTACTTTTTTTTCCCGTTTTTCCCGCGTGAGTTTTCTTTTTTTCCTCTCTGGTGGCACCCCACACCTATCCTTTCCTTCGTTGGTCCCAAGAAATCGCGATTGTCGACAGGTGGAATGATTCGAACTTCCTTTTTCCCTTTCCTTGATTTCTTTGTCGCTCGTGCAATGCCTTCATTTTTAACGAGGGCCTGACTGACTGCTACCACGCTTACGACGTATAATTCGGCTTTTCTGGCGGAGGTTTTTTCCCTCGCGGCTTGCCGGGTTGCGTGTTCAATTCAACCTCTTTGCCCCCAGGTTTGGTACGTTTTCCTTTCGTCGTTTTTTTTACCCCCCATCCCTTCTTCTTTTCCTTGTTTTGTGAGTGTGGTATTCCTTGTCGTCAACTATTTACCCTTTTCGGCATCGCTGTCTGAGCATAAATTGGGTGAGTCTATTTATGACCCCCTTACGCCTGTCCTGTGGTTTGACCACGTTCCTTATGTTTCCTTTTCTTTCACAGCTGCCTTCGCTTGAGGCCATTGTGGAGCTCCGTGAGGGTCTTCGACAGAATGGCCAATATTACTTTTTTTACAATGTGTGTTCCTTTCCTTCATCTTACCATTTGAAAAACTGCTGCCCGTTTTCCAGTCACCCCAGTTGAATTTCCGGAGTCTTATAAGTGGACACCGGGTCCCATAAAATCCGGTTCGGTTGCCTCCTTTTCCTGTCCCCACCCCCTACTTTGTTTAAAACTTTCCTTTATCGGCGCGTATATTCTCTCACCCTTTTTCTTTTCCCCCTTCCTGTCTTTCACCGGGCGCGCGGAACGCATTGCGGTTTGTCGCGAGTCCATGATTTTCTCCCCCCTTTAGATTCTTTTCCCCCCCTTTGTGACCTTGTGATTTTCGGATCTTTCGTCGTTTCTTCCCCCGCCAACCAGTTATTTACCTGTGCAACAAAGCTTCTGTGTATTTCATGCCGCCATGCCCCTTGCCTCGTGTGATAATCGTGAACCCTGGCTTGTACTCACCCAATGTTTTCTTCTTCTGGATTGCCTTTCGCAAACATCTTTCGCAAAACCTTTTTGCGGTTTGAGGTCCTCTTTTTCCCTCTCCTCGACTCGCTATTTGTGCCTTGCCCCCTCCCTTTCAGTAATCGCCCTTCACCATATCCTTTTGGGCCCCTTCCCCCCCTTCCTTCACCCCGTCCATTTTAATTGAACCAAGTTTCCTGTGTTCATTTCTCTGGAACGAGGCTCCCTACATCTCCCTATTTTGGTGTTTTTCCATTTTCACTGTGTGCTAGTCCTTCCCCCACTTTTACAAATTTTTTTTACCCTTTTGTGATTTGGCCCGTATTTCGGAGCTTTGAACCAGAGTCCTTCCTGTTCCCGTGTTTTTGGTGATGCGCGTTTGCACTTCCCCTCCTACCGTAAATTACCCAACTGAGTTTGATTTTTTGGGTTTCTCTTTTTTCCTTTGGTGTTGGTGTATTGGTAGTCCAATTTTTTTTTCCGCGCTTATCCAGTTTTTTTCTCCTTTTTTTTTCCCGTTCTTCGTCACACTTTTTATATTGCATCCCATCAATTTTATTCTTTTTTGTTTGTTTGAGCCCTGTCTTCTTTGCGATTCATTTTCTATCCCCTTTGTACAGTGTACCACTCGGTGCCATACTTCTTTCCCTACCGGAGGTCATTGTTGCCTCCCCGCGGTCACTCTTTTTCAGCCGTTGTGAAGGTGGATTCGGTTGCTGTTGCGTGCGGTTCATACTGTTGTGATGTAACCCACTCCCTTTTTTTTCAAATTCTGTTTTTTTTACATTTCATTCTCTCGCGAAACTCGTCCTTCTGTATTTTTCTTGTAACTACTTGCCAACATTTCCGTTTCTTCTCCTGCTTGCAGATTCCTGGGTGAGTTTTTGCCTCCACCTTCACTCGTTGTCTCCTTTCGTACGAACTCTTGTTTGTTTTTTTTGGTGTGTTTTTGAGTTCCTGTTTTTTTTGTTTTGTGAGTGTGTCCCTGCACTGCGATCAACCGTTCATATGTGTGCTTAGCGGATTCGTGTTTGTGAGTTCTCTTTTTTAACTCCTTTCTTCGTTCGCGGGCACCTTTGCCCTTCGGTTGGGTCTTTATCTCTCTCTAATTTTTCCGTCAAATTTCCTTTTTGAACCCCCTTTGGACCACACCCCCATAGTAACAATGTGTTCCTCCCTTTTTTTGTTCAACTCATCTCCCCCCCTTTTATGTCTTCGACCGCTCGCTTGGAACCCCCCTCTCTGTCCCTTTTACTTTTCTTGCCCCAGTCCTCCGCGCTTCCTTTCTTAAGTGTTAACCAATAATTCTTCTATCTTTTTTCCCCCTTTTTTTTTTGGGTGGTGGTTTGGTGGTTCGTTGGGTGGGTGGGGGTGGAGTGTGTTTGGGTTTTTTTTTTTTGTTTTTTGTTTTTGAGTTTTCTTTTTTTTTTTGTTTTGCTGTTGTGGGTTAGCAAAGTTAGGGTATCTCTTATTTATAATGCATTTCATTCGTCAGTACTATTTCTAGCCACAGCTTCGTTCCCCGCGCTTGCTTTTTTCGTTTGTAACCTTTTGCTTCGATTTTGCTGACTTTCCCCGTATGTCTTTTTTCCTTTGTTGGTTTGTTCCGTGTCCTTTGTTTTACAGTCACTTTCGGTCCGTAGTAACCCCTCTCTTTCCTTCTTTCCCGACCCACCTTTTGAGCGATGCTGTCCCCCATTTTCCCCTCTACTGGGCCTTGATTTTCTGCGTGTTGGTGTGCTTTTTGTTGTGCTTGTTTTTGTCAGTGGGGTTTGTGTGCATTAGTGTCCTTTGTGCCCTAGTTATTTGTAGGAGAGTGTAGATGTCTTTTTTGGTTTTTTGTTGTTAGTGGTTTGTGGTGTGTGTGGTTTTTTGCGTACTGTGTTTCTCGCTGATGGTTTGTGTCATCTTGTTTTCTTTTCGACGTGTTTTTGTTTTGTTGTGTTTTTATCTTTTTTGTTTTCACCGCTTCCTTTGCCCCCATAATATCCCCCCCCCTTTGTGAGGAGTCTTTCTGTTCAGTATTTTTTCCTTTTTTTTGCCCCGGCCCTTTTTGAAGGTACCCCACCTTTACTTTTTGTTTCAGAGCTTTGCCGAGTAGAGTGTGTGTTGTGTTATCGTCTCTTTTCTCCTTGTATGCTCTGGGTTGTTTCTCTTCCCCTGATTTTTTTTTCCCATTCCCCTTGTGTTTGTGCCAGACAGTTTTTTCTTTTTTCTGTTTTTCAGTGGGTGCCTCTTTTTTCTGGTGTTATTTTCCGCGTTGTATGGAGGATGTGGAGTGTGTTTTTGTGCGTGTTTTTTTTTTTTTTTCCCTCTTGGTTTCTCCCCCCCTTTTGTGTGGTTGCCAGGTGTGACGGTCCTTTTTTTTTTGGTGCATGTTTCCCTCCTCCTTTTACCCTGGCTTTCGTTGGATTATTTGTGATATGGGCCAGCCTTCCTGTTGCTTTTGTTTGCCTTAGTGTTGGTTTGTGTAGCTTTTGGGTTGGGTTTTCTTGGTACCTCTTTTCCTCCGGAGTTTATGTATTTTTTTTCTCACCGTTCCTTCATCTTGCCCTACCGTTGTGAAGCTTATCCATCCCCCCTTTTTTTTGAAGGTTTTGCCCCGTAAACAGCGCCCTAACAGTGATTTGTAAGTAGTTTCCTTCTTTGAGAGCCACACCCCCCTGTGCTCCCGACCTTTCTGGTTCGCAAGTTTTGATTCCCGCCCCATATTTCGCGGGTCACGGTTGTTTTCCTTCCAGTCGCCAGTTAAATATTCGCCTCTACCTTGTGGGTGGCCTCTTTCCCATTTCACGTTTTTTTTCCTCACGTCAGCCATTTTTCAAAACTAATGATCTTCCCGGTATTGTCCTCTTCCCAGATGATTATGTTATTTCTTCCGTTCTCTTTTCTTTCTTTCCAAATTTTTTGTTTTCCACGGACCTTCACCTTGGTCTAATCCGTATCTCACATCGCCTCCACCCTATTTGCGTTGTCCGATTGTTGGCGATCGTGCACTTTTCCGAAGTAACGCCCTCCTTTTCCCCCGGTCATGACTCAGATTCGGGTTGCGAGTCCTGGTTGGTCTTCTGAATTCAGCGCTGATTCCTTTTTTGGAATTCTCTTTTTTCCTGGTCCGACGGGTGTCCCTTCGATTTCCCTTTTTCCACATTTTGGTTCCAAAAACTTTTACCTCTTTTTTTTTTTATATTTCTTTCCCCGACTTCTTCAGTCCACCTTCCGTGGTGGTTTTGGTCCGAAGTGACGTCCATTTTGCCCCTGTTTCCCCCCCCAACCCATGTCCCTCTTTTCCCTTTTCTCGCGTGGTGCTTTTCCCTTCACTTTTTCCCCTTCTCTTTGCTTGTTGACCTGGATTTGGTTTCCACGGACCTCTTGTGATACAACGTTCATAGTCTATTCTTTGCTCTGACCTTCCCCTTTTTTTATCCCTGCCATGCCCCCCCAAGCAGTTTTAAATCTCTCCTTTTGAAGATTGCAGTCGCCTTCGTTTTCTGGCGGACTTCGCCATTTTTCCGTTTCTCCTTTTTCTCCTGGTTCCCTCCTGTTGGGGACCACCTTCTTTTCGACTTCTGGTTATTCTTTTTCCCCCTTGTAGTTTTTTTTCTTTTCCCCAGTCGGGCGATTGGTATCCTCTTTTCCGGTATAGTGTTGAGAATAAGTTCTCCCCTATGCAAATCGTGTTTTGATTAGGGGTTCCTTTTTTTTTTTTTTTCCCCCCCAGGAAGTCATTCCGCGTCCACACCCCCTTTGCCATGCCGGAATTTTTGCTTTGTTTCGCCCCGGCCCCAAAACCGCATTTGGGTGGTTCCCCTCAATCCCACTAGAGAGAGAGCTTCCTTTCCTCTTTTTTCCTTCGTCTCTTTTCCGGCTGGCCTCCCCTGTCCCACCCTTGGAACTGCGTTGAGTGATTACCCTCGCCCATCCCGTTCAATCGTTTCTCCCTCTCGCGCTAACCTTTGCTTTCATTTTTTTTTTTGTTTACCCTTGCGATTTGACGGTTGCCCCCCTCCTGGAGTCAATTCACCCCTCCAGCGTTCCCCTGCAACACTTTTTTCCTGCTCTCTTTCCTATATTTCTTCGGCTCGGCTCCCCCTTGAATCCTGCTTTTTTCTTTGCCTACATTGGCCTTGTTTTCTTACGAGGAATGGCAGATTTTTTTCTTCCCGGTTTCCAGCATCACGGGGTTAACACTCATTCTTTCTCCACCGGCATCTGTTTTTTCCAAACCTTCTTCCCCGAGCGGTTGTCCCAACCCCTTTTTCCCCCCGATTGGAGGGTACCGGGAAGCACTCCTTCTTTTTTCAAAGGAGGGCGAGGCGTTCCCAGCATCCGTCTTGGGAATTTGCGTCAG
>Ga0179593_1424305_pt1 | contig 12816 bp, 10 predicted proteins | sample CZODoug2_1_08_16_FD_185931 | JGI IMG/M metagenome (GOLD analysis project Ga0179593, IMG submission 185931) | Vadose zone soil fungal communities from Angelo Coast Range Reserve, California, USA - CZODoug2_1_08_16fungal (PacBio error correction) | ecosystem: Environmental > Terrestrial > Soil >... | reverse complement strand
TTTTTTCCGGTTGTTTTTGGTGGTTGTTTTGGGTCTTTTGGTCTTGAGCCCCTTCGATATTAGGAAACATCGTTCTCTCGCGTATGGTGATTGAGGTGCTTTTTCATCCCCACGGTCATGCCTTGCCAATTTTTTAGTTTGCCTTATTCCGTCCATTTAGTAGGCTTTTTCTGCCTGCTCCTTGTAGCGAACTAATTGAAAATCCCCGTTCTGAATCCCTTCCCTTTCCCTTTCTGCCAGAACATTGCAGGCGAGTGCGGCTTTAAGGCTCATCCAAATTTTTTCACTTTTCCAGTTTTTTCCTCCTCTTCCGACGCCGCTCTTCTGCCCTTTTTTTCGTGTCTTCTTTCCCCGGTTCGGGCACACCTTTTTTTATTTTCTCTTCGGCCCCCCCCAGACCCTGTCCGATAGCTCTCCTCTGAGTTTCTTTACAGGTCACTCCCTCGTTAGGCGCCCCCCTCTGGACATACTTTGAAAGCCTCTTGTGATCAACCTTCACCCTGTTGAGGCTCCTTCCGGATTCCTCATTGAAAATGCGGTATCCCGCTCCGTGTCTATTCGGGTATAGTCCCTTAGTTGATCCACCTTGCTATTCCACAATGTTCCGTATGCTCCTTCATGATCGCGACTCCTGAGCCGGGTCTTGCCTTGCATCAGCTCGAAGCGGAAGTGAGGCGAGCTTGGGTTTTCCCTATCACCCCCTGTTTATCCGGTTTATTGGGCTCTCTTCATTTTTGCCGGCCTGCTTCCGCCCCGACGGCGGAAACAGCCGCTCGGCTCGTGACAAGATTTTAGGTTCTCGGATACCAGGACATTGTCCCCTCTCTTCAGCTTTCCTGCCACAACCCCTCTCGTATTCCTTGCAGCCTCCCTGGATGGCTGCATTACGCTGACGAGTACGTCCAGGTAGTTCCCTTGTCTATAATGCAGAGCCCGTTATGCTGCCTTAGGGCGTTTTAAAGTTGTGTTCCATCCACGGCCCCGTAGGAGTGGCCCCCCCAGCCTAGTTTGGCTCGACTCTGCGGTGTACCGGGCCTTCCGATGACCACATAAATACTGGTTTCACTATCGGTCCGTCGCTTAAAGCAACCCCTTGGAAGTTTCGTTTGGAGGTTCTCCCTGATCTTTCAATCCTTTCTCGTTGAAAATATCGCACACCGGTTTCGGTTTTTTAGTTATTTTTCCCTTTTGCGCATCCGTTACCCCCTGCCGCGTCCTTTTTTTAAATAGTAATATATACCTTCCATCCCTTCACTAGTAGTCGTTCCCCCTCCTGGAACTAGCCTCTGCCGGGTTTTTCCCCTGTGGTGGATGAGGTCTTTTGTGTGGGTGCTCTTTTTCCAAATGTTTTAAGAGGCCCAGAAGTCTTGGTGGACCCACTGTTTTATGAGTCGACTTTCTAGTCCGGTTCCAAAAATTGCTCGGGCTCGTTCCGTCGACCCGCTTGAATTTTTCCAGGTCGGTGATGTTGCGTTATGCGAGTAGTTTTTTTAAAAGACGACCCTGTGATATAGTTGTCCTGCTGCGGCCGTTTTCGAATCTCTTCCCTCCTCGCCTTAAGGTAAATTGGGGGACATCTCCTCCAACCTCTTTAAGGACATGGTGGTTTCGAATTGCTTTCTTATTCCTTTTCTTTTTTTCTTTTTGATGACCCCGTAGTTTTTCTTTCTCGTCAGAGAACTTTCACGCTTTTAGCCCTGCCATGTTTCTCTGATCCTGTCTTTATGTTCTGGTTCCCCCCCCCTTCCCTTCGTGCAAAGAGACATTATCGCATACGCTCATTGCTTTCTTTTGCTATGGTTCCCAAACATCCCCAGCGCATCAGCTTCTCCCAGCACCGGTGCCCTCCCCTGCGACGTCCCCGAGAGTGTATGGAGTTCGCTGCCGAGTTTCTCCCCCGTCAGCTAGTTTTTTCCAGAGACGGATGCACCCTCTCGCTTGTGTGCCGTTGCTTGAGTGTAACACCGGGATGAACGCGCGTCTCTCCTCCGCCCTTCCGATTTTAACTTCCCTGAGATATTATGTCCTCCAGTTCTTCCTCCGAAACCTGGTGCGTGACTTGAACTTTTTTGCTACATTTCTCTTCGTTTTGTCCTGGGGTTTCGGCATTTAGGCCCTTTTCAGATGTTAGTTTTTTAATGCGCGCCTGCCCTCCCCCCTGCCTTGTCTTTTAGGTATTTTTCCACTGTGCACAGCCCGGCTGCTCCGTCTTGCCCCCCACGGCTCCCTTGCTTGAGTTCAGCCGCAGGGACTCTTCAGGGTTCGTCCTCCGATCGCCTCCCAAAACCGGCGGACAGGTTTGTAGGAATTTTCCCTTCATCACTTACTTTAGTGCATTATTTTCCCTCGATTTCCCCTCCCAGTGTCATCCTTCCCCCGTCTTGTCGCTGACCTTGTGCACCTGGATTCTTTTCCTTCTCTTGGCCTTAACCTCTCGCTCCCCCCTCTTTTGCGATCTCTTTCTTCAGCCAGTTTTTGGTTGTTTCTATTCGATCGCTGTTTCTTGCTGATCGTGACCCGGCACCTTCTCCGCAAGTCAAGCCTAAGTTCCCTTTAATAGAAGGAAGTGCTTTTCACCGGGGAGGACCGTGATGTCACGAATTTTTTGAAGTTTTTTAAGTGTGCAGGGATCCCTTTAGTTTATTGGACTTACACACCCCTTGGTTATTTTTTGAGGTCATCTTCTCCTGATCACCCTTGATCCTGTCGTCTTGAATTTTACCGCCGTTTACTTGTTTTTTTTTGGTGACAGAACCCCTGCTCAGCCTTCTTGGATGGTTTCCCCCCTCGTGATCTGCCTCTGCTGACGGGTTCTGCTTTTAAGGGACTTAGGCTATTTCCCGCTTCTTCCCCAGACTCCACTTTTTTGACCCTTTATGACACCCCATTTCGTAGTGATGTCTCCCCCAAGTTCTCTTAGACGCACGCGATCGAACCAGTTTTAGTATTTTCAAGACACCTTTAGGGCAAAGAAGATGCGAGCGGGTCCTAGTAGCAGAGGATTCTAATACTCCGCTCTGGACATCCCGTTAGTGATTTCCTAAAGAAATTTTTCCCCCCCACTCTAGTTGTTTGATACTCTAGTGAAACTCTTGGGTGGGGCTCCAGCGCGGAGATTCCCGCTTTTCCCCCCGATGTAGGTTTCCGCTCGTCTGTTTCGATTTTAAAGCTTCTTTTAACGTTTCGCCGGCTCCCGGCCCCCTACCCCCTCCTATCGTTCTTCGAAGGAAACGTTCAGAGGTGCCCCTCTTCTTTTTTTGGAGAACTTGGACGTTCCTGCGCTGTATCTCCTAGCACACCCCCCGGTCTGCACCCTGGTGCCTGCGGGCCTCTCTTGCCCTTAATCTTTTTCATCGTGTTTCCTCGCCCCCTTCTTCCTTGCCCGGGAACCTGGTCTTATGGGTAAGAGAGTTTCGGTGTGGCCCACCCCCCGGATCCGGATTTTTCCCCCGGCCCGATTGAGATTTCTCTTGATTTTCTAAATTACTTCTCCGGCCTTCCCATGATACGATCCAAATTTCTTCCCCCGCTTGTTCCGGGTTGTCTCCCCGGCCTCTCCGCAACACCTGACGACCCCCCCTTTGTCCTGACGCCGCGTTTTTTTTTGGCTTTGTTTCCAGGATATCCTCCCCTCCCCCTCCAGCGTCCCCCTTATTTGTTCACACACGCCGTCGCCTTTTTGGCAGCGCCTTTCCTTTTAGGATCCGGCCCCGGCTCTCGGCTATGGAGACGTGCGCGAGATACCGGTCGTCTCCCCCTGTATTTCTTCTGGAACACCCGCCGCGGCTTGCCCCTTTTTGTGCCTCAAAACGTTACTCTTTCCACTTTTTATTTAAGCCCTCCAAAGTTTGATGCTTTTCTCCCTTCTGCCAGGAGACTGGGCTACTACTGTCCGTTGAGGCAATTCAACCAAGACCAGGTCATTTTTTGAGTTTACCCTATTGGACCGCGATGAACAAACACTCAAGTTTTTTTTTATTGGACGTCCACATCAGCTCTATCTCCTTGGTGATTCCGCAGAATCTCCTTGGGGTCACCTCTTCCCTTGCCATTGCAAAGCATGTAAACGGATCGGCCGATCGACCCGTGCTTTTTTTTCGTTGGCGCCGGCCGGCTTAGCTACTGCGTGGTCCTATGCCTTTTCGGTCCTGGATTTTTTTAGTGCCCCCTCTGATGGCGTTAAAGTTTTTCCGGTAAGTTGCTCCTGGTCCTCTCCCTTGGCGACTTTTCCCCTCCCCTGAGCCTTTTCGGTTTTCCCGCCGTGCTGCGCCGCAAGGTGTGGCGCAATACTGGCCTCGAGTTGCCCTACCGGAAACCTTTTTTCTCTATTTCCCCCCGGGCCCGGTTGCGCTCGAGTTTCTTTCCCTTTTTCCCTCTCTCTAGGAGTTATTCCTTCCCGGCAGCAGCTCTTTTCATTGGCTCGCCGGGTCGGGTCCTGACTGATTTGAGCGAAACAGACTCTCGGATCCGTCGGGAAGGAGGACATCGCCGCAGACAAATTTTCCTTGTCACCCCCTGAGCTTTTGTCGCCGCATTGTCCGATTTTCCCTTCGTGACCCTCCTGTGACACACCCGCTCGTTCCGACTGCGGAAAGTTTGTCTCTCGAGTCCCGACATACCTAATTCCTGCAAAGGATACTCCCTAGCAGCTTCCCCCCTCCCCTGAGATAGCGCGTCGCCGATTTAGGAAATTATACACCATCGTTTTCTTATAATGAAACGTCACCTCCGCTCCGGTGGTTTCCGTCTTTATCAAGTTATTTCAGCCTTCGTTCAGACGGGCTTAATTCCTTCGCTACCCCCCCAGGAGCAGGCCATTCTTCCCTCGAGCTTTTGACCTTCGGTTCTGTTAGGCCCCCTCTCCTCTTTTGCAGTTCTCGTGGTGATCCTACGGAGCCACCCTCCATTCAAATTTTCCTCTTTCTCACAGGTGGCATAATATAGACTCCCCCCTTTACTCAACGCCCCGGGCAGGGGCGTTTTTTTTTTTTTCTATCTCACTCCCGTTTGTTGTTGAGATCTTCCTACTGGACTTTTTTCCTGGAGTCCGACTTGAACCAAAGCCTTTTATCCCGCGTGTTCCCTCCCCCATGGTGCTTTGGTTGGCTCCGTCGGCTTCACCCAAGGGCCGGGAAACCTCTAGGAAGCTTTCCTGCGGCCCCGGTAGCTTTCTCCTGTTGCTTGCCAATCCGGTTTCGAGTCTTCCCTCCGTTCTTCTGCCAGGATGAAATTCTAGTGATCCTGAGTCCTTCTGACAGCCCGGAGCTTTTTCTTTGTGACCCACTAGATGTCACGCGGGTTTCCCTCAGGAGACTTCCGCAGCTTTTTCCTTCTTTCTTTATCGTATATATACTTGCAGGTAGTTTTTAACCACCGGGTATTCTTGGGTTTTTTTGGGCAAAACATTTTTTTTCCCCCCCCCCCGTTCTCTCGGACGATCCTTTGCTTTAGGTAAACCTACGAGCAAGATCTTTTCCGTCTCCCTAAGCAGCTTTCAACTCGTGATCCCCCTTTCCCACCATTATGTATTACCTTTATTCAACCTTTTTTCACCTCGTAACCTCCTCGAAGGTTGAGTTTCTTGCTCTCTACATCAGCTCCTACCGTTATCTGCCAACCCCCGGGGACGCGTCTGCTTCATGTACTCCTCTTCCGCAGTTTTTTTTTGACAAGAGCAGACGCCCTGCTCGACAGCCGTGAACTTTTTTTTTTTTTTTTTTTTTGTGACTTCTCTAGTAGGGGCAATCATTCCCCTTTTTTCTCCTTTTATGTGGCCAGATAGTATTACCGCCCTTTCTTTCGCTTGAAGTTTACTGTAAGGGGGCTTCTCCAGGTTGTAGAAAGGACGGCCCGAGCAGCTAACATGTGTTTCTCCCTCAGATCTGCCCCCCCCCCGCAGGGTGACCCCTTGAAGACCGCATTTGGTCTTTTTTCTTACTCTTCTTTCCTTCCAGGTCAGATCAGCCGATCCTTCCCATTCGGCCCCTTCTTTATTATCCAGTTTCCCGCAAAAAAGTATCCTTCGGCGCCGGTTTTTTTTTTTTGACGTCTCTTTTTTGTACTTTTGTCACGCCGCTTCACATCACGAAGGGTATTTTGGCAACTGCCTAGGTACCACGGCGCTTTCCCCGCACCCCCAAAGGGAACAGTTCTTTTTTCAGCACGACCTTCAAAGTTTTTCGATCGTGAGTAAGCCCAGGGAGCTGAAGTTCGGGTGAGTTTTAACTGTTGTGTCTGATCATTCTGCCCTCCCTAGTCTGGTTTTTACATCATTTATTATCAGGCAGCCTCACTCCGTCTTCCTCACTACGAGTTCACCGCCCTCTCTTCAGGTGACGAATATCAAGAGCGGCTGTTTTTTTCAGGTATTAAATGACGTATTCTAGTTCCTTTTTGCCCCCCTCATTTCTAGGTGCGTTCCTAGATTCTGTTCAGGTTCCACCCCGAGTCGTATTTTTTTCGTCTTCGGACCCCTATGCGTAGGTGATGTTTTGAATCGATCGTCGAAGCAGCATTTTTTCCATTCTTGGGGAACTTACTTGGATAGGTATTCTTTAGGTCCGCTGCGGAATTGTCCCCTCCCATCGCATCACCCCCCCCTTTCCTCTTTCCCCCCCTCTTCATTGTTTGACCTAATGCGAAAACTATCGCGTTCCCGGCCCTTTGTGGAGATTTCTTTCTGACATTTGTTTTTCAATGACTATACACAATCGGTGAAGTCCTCTCCGTCGCGAAGGACACTCTTTCTCGTAGGTAGTTTCTCTTAGATAAGCTATGATAGGGTTCCAAATGTCTCCCCGGCTTGGTGCTTTCCTTGATAGTTTTCAGATGTAATTGCTTGCCGGACTTCTTCGACCCTTTTCCCCCCTCTCAGCAGGAGCCCTCCTTTTTTCCAGCCGAGAAGAAAACGCCCCGTTATTCGGCCTCGCTGGCATCGTATTTTTTGCAAACCACGAGAGTGCAGGCGGCGAGCACCACGATCGCGGTCCCTGCCGTCTAGTGGACCCTAGTACCCTCTGTTTTCTCCCAGCAGCCCTGCTTTTGAAAGACAGAAGTAGATATGTCCTCCAGGTTGCTGCGCCCCCCAGGTGATATCAGGACCGGTGGCTCCATATTTGGGTATTTTTGTCAACTGCTACTCGGCTTTGATAGAGGTCCGGCCCCTCGTTATCTCTCTGGAGACCAACACCGTAATTTTTCTATTGCTCTTTTTTAATTCACATCCCGTTGGTATAGTATTTTAACCACCTTAACAGTCTTTCCGTGTTTGCTTTCAAGTCCTTTCTTTCCCTTTAGGTTTTAGAAGCGATCGCCACTATCCCCACACTTTGCTTACCCGTGTTGTAGCCCGACCCTGTCACCCTTTTACTCAGCGGCACCCGTCGAGTTCCCCCTCTTTTTCCGTCAAGGTGCAGTAGGAAGCTTTCGTGACCATTTCAATTGGCACGTCCTGTCTCTCTTGTTTAGGTTTCAGGTCACTAGAATCTCGTGAGCTCACCTATATCTTTTCCCCCCCTCCTTCCGTGGGGAGGGTTTGCGAGAGTTTATTCATCGGGATTGATCTTTTTTACCTACTCTCCTATCCCAAAGTATTATTAAATTTTGTCAGCACCGGACGGTTTCCCCTGGGCCCTTCGGAATTTCCCACCTCATTTTTCCGAGCGTACCAGCGCTGTGAGGGTCCTCTCCCCCCCAGTGGGTCCCCGGCGTTTTCGCTGTGAGTCGCGTTCATACTGATCTTTCGATTTTTTTGACTCCATTTACCTCCTGTTTAGTTGTGACCTCCTGCTCCTCCCCCTTTTTCCTTTAAAACATCGGCCATATGCCCCCCGGTTTTTGGCTGGCAAGTCCCGCCCCCTCCAGCCCTTTTGCTTCCCCCAATAGTGTAATGGCCGATCTTCTGGACAACCCTTTTTACACCGCGTTATTGACCCCATTGCCTCAAGCGTATATCCACTTTTAGGCTCAGGATGGGCCCTCTTGCGAAGCGCTTCTTTTCCCTAGGTTCTCTTTTTGCTTGATGAGTTTTTTTGCAGGGTCTGCATCCGGGGGCCCCCCTTAAAGCCACGTTCCCCCGAGATCCTTTGTTCTTCGCGCTGAACAAACCTCAGCTGCGTTGGTGGTCGGCCTACCCCCTCGTAAGCATCCTGATTTCGGGGTGCAGTCCCTTTTTACCATCCGGTGCTCAATGGAGTTTTTTTTTCACCCCCACCCCCCACCAATCCCACACCCCCCCCCCCCCACCCCCCCCCCTTGTGTTTTTTTTTTTTTTTTTTCTTTGTACACGGGTCCCTCTCGTTCCCGCTCCCCCAGCATTCTTGTCCCCTCCTCCAATTTCTCTTTCACGCCGTGCCTTTGTTTCCCCCCTTGACCCTGCGGTGTTCCGCCGCTCCCAACCAACCCTGGGGGTTTCCCGACAGTTTTTTTTCTCGGACCCTATGGACAGGTCTTTTGTTAATCTTTGGATCCGCGACCGGCAATCACCCGGGAACTTTAAGCGCCCCCCTGATTGAGCTTTAGGGGAGCGTGGGCCCCCCAAAACCTTTTTCGGTCTGTGGGACTCTTATTTTCTCTGATATGCTTCTTGTTGTAGAAAAATTCCGCCAGACTCCTCCAGATTAATATCCAACACACTGATCGAGCTTTCCTTTGTGTCGATTTATGATTCTCACGAGTCAGTGAGCCGCACCCATTCCCCCGAAAATTCTGGTCTCCCTTAAGATGAGCCCTTTTTAGCTAAAGCTAAAAGTCGGTCGTGCCTCTTTTTTAAGAACTGTACTTCCATAACTACACTATGTTTTAACAAAAACTCTTGAAATGGTTTTCCAAGACCGTAACCTATCCTCTCTCCCTTTCGAGGACAGGTCGATCTTGCTTTTTTTTACCTCTTTCAGCGCCGGGCGGACCTGCTCCATCTGAATTTACCAACCCCCAGCCTCGTTTGGGTCCTTGCTCCCCTCGCCCCACCTGTCTCGGTGACCCCTTCCCACTCCTCAGCCACCGTGGTTGATCTTGGATCGAGCGGAGCAGTTTCCCACGCTATTGAGTTTTTTTCTGACAGCCCGACCGATGGTAACTTTTTGTTGTAGATTTTACTTGGAACTGATCTTCACCATCCGAAGTGGATTACTAGGCGTCCCCCCCTTTGGCACCCCCAGGCCGTCCTCCGGCCCTTCTCGCTCCCGTTGACTTCCCTTCCTACTAGATTTTTTCCCACCCGTGACTGCAATCCCTTCCTGCCTGTTCCACTGATCGGCATGATAGCACTGGACCTCGTCCTTTCTTTTCCAGTGATGCTTTTCTCTGACGTTTCCCTCGTCTTTTTTTTTTGTTCCCCTGCTGCAGGTGAACAGAACCAGGGTCCCCTGGTACGTTTTTAAGCGCTCGGGAGCCCCGTTTCTCGCGATCAGCGCTCGTTTTCCCCGCCCTTTGCTGTTTTCGGGCCGTCAGGGGGCGCCCGGCTATTTTTTCATCCCTTCGACCCCCCCCTGTCTTGATAGATTACCCCGCTGCTCGCCTCCGGTTTCCTCTTGATCCTCCTGCTTAATCATATCTTCGTTTTGATTGTAAGCCTGCGTACTTCGTCCAGGGTGGCTCTCTGTATAACCTTGCTATACCTGAGCGTTATTTCCCTCGGTTTTCTTTCCCACGCAGCCGCCGACTTTTGACGGGACGTTTCGGTTCGCTTCCCTTTCTTCCGCCGGACTTCCGTGGAATCGCGGACGGCCCCCTCTCTTCGAATTTCACATTTCCTGTTTCCCGAGGCCAGCTCCCGCCTCAATTCCCCCCCCCCTGGTGTCACGACTGCAAGTCGATCCCCCCCGATTATCCCGTACCAAATTCCTCTTTGGCTTCCTGAGCTTCTCCAATAGGGAACCTTCCTTAACGTTTTTAGGTCTTGGTGGCTCCTTTCACTTCCTCAAAAACCCTTTTTGTGTGTTTTTTATTTTTTTTTTTCCCAAATTTTGGTTCGCGGCACGCTTCTTCAGCATAGTCTGTTTTTTTCCCTTCTTTTCTCACACGGAACGTTCGGCAAACAGCATAGCGCCTTTTTCTGAGTGCTCCTGGGAACAATCGCTCGGGGTCCGGTGCCCCGTGTGGTGACCCGCCTCCTTGAGAATAACTACGGGGTGCCCTCGCTGTCCCCAGTTTTTTCCATACACCTTTCTTCCCTACTTTCCAGGGCATCCCAAAGCCCCCCCTTTCTTTTTTGGGACTCTTCCTTCCTCCTTTCTTTTCCATTTTTTGAGATTCCTCCGCATCCCGCCCTGCCTAGTTGATTCCCCTTTTCTCTCTATTTAGCAAAATCTTGACTCCGCTGGCCCTGTTCTTGAGGTCTCCTTTTTTTCACGTTTTCTCCACCTCCGCGCTTTTCCTCTCCCTCCTCGTCGCCCCTTTCGCGTTCGCTGTTTCCTTATCCGTTTTTAGCCTACAAGCAGGAACTTTTACTCTGACGGCTTAACTCCCTCTTGTTTCTCCTGCCAGAACCTGCTGGGTAATTTGTCCTTCTTTCACGATCTTCCCCTCGTTCCCTCTGTTCGATTTTTCATAATCTTGCGCCCTCCATCGATCGCCTTTTTTCTGGAGCTGCTGGATATCTCTGTATTTGCTCCCCCTTTTTTTCGTTTTTTGGCGTCGGGAAAACCGCCCTTCAGTCCACTTCTTAGTTCCCTGCGTTTTTTTGATATTTCACCTAACTCAACTATTTTCCTCGTCAAATAATGCTTCCCACGCTCGTGACCGTCACAGGTACGCGTTCCCGTTCCTCATGCAACTGCGGATACCACAGGAGCATTTTTGTTTTTCTCGATTTTCCACCCCGCTTTTACTTCCTTTCATCCACGGTTCCTTTTTCTTTTTGAATTCCGAGACCGAATTCTCGGTCTTGAATTTCCTTGCCGTCTACGATTAACCCCTGACGGTTAGCTTTTGTAACCTTGACATCCAAATTCCCCGGTTGGGATCCGGGGATTTCTTCCCCCGATTCAGTCGAAAAGCGCTGCCGCCCCGCCTTCATTCAGGTAAAGTGAGGGCAAAAGCCTATGAGTTTCGGCGGTCCTTTGGGCCTCCCGGAGAGCCCGGAAGAATTTCCCCCCCCCCGGTCACCACTGGCTATTTCGACCGATTTCAGGCTTTCAGCCCCAATCGAACTTGCCCCTTCTCCTGAATATCCCCGACCATTCCGTACTCCCGTTGTCTCTCCTTACAATTCATTGCGCTTCCCCTTTCCCCATTTTTCCGACATTCCCCCTTCCACCCATGCCCTTTGCCCTTGATGGCCGTCCAGCGTTTGCCAGCCCAAGGTTTAGTCTTCTGCTCCTTGACCTCATCTCTGCCGCTCTCCCTATTTGGACCCCTTGGCAGACTCTGCCAATTCCGGAAGCCTGATTTTTTCCAAAGATTACTTCCCCCGCTCTTTCTCCCCCCTTCCAAAATTGAAATAGGAGGGATCGTTTCCCCCCTTTTTTTAGAATTATATTGCCCTTATATTCCTGATCCCCCCGAATCCCCACGTTTTCCCTTTACGGAATTCTTTTAGCCTTTGAGTCTGTTTGGAGGTTAGACTCTGGCATGCCTCGGTTTTTTTTTTCTAAGTTCCATTTCTTCACGGGACCAGACCGATCTCTTACCGATCTCTCCTTCTCTTTCCCATCTTGTACTTTGAGACCAGCAGACAGATTCCTCTCACTTTTCGAGACGAAGGTGGCCCAGTCTGCATTCGAGAGGACTTGTTCCTGAGTTAAGTCTGGTGGAAACTCATGACGGTGCGACGTAGTGTTTTCAAAAGACTTGCGCCTTGATGTAGCGCCGGTATAGAGAGGAGGCGATCAACCCCGTTTGTTGTGAGAGTCGGCATTTTAACCTAGGCGTCCGGTTCTGTTGCTGATTTAGGTATGAGAGGGAAGACACCCTATGATACACATTAGAAGTAGGGAACAGCGACCGCACAGTCTTGGATCTTCTAGGGGATTATTGTCGGCAGGTGGCGTCAACCTTTTCCTTCTGCGCCATCGCAGAGCTCCTTGTCCCCACTCCTTCTAAAGGTACCTCTGAGAACCACTCTCTCTCCGGAATGGTTTTAATATGCCGGTCAGATGCGTTGAGGCAACCAGGAAGCATTCCACGTCTTGCTTCAGAGAGCCTAGAGTCCATTTTTTTTTTTTCTCGAACCCGTTTGGTTTTTTTAGATCTCGTAGGAAGCTGTCCCATCTTAGACTTCCGGCTTGTTTACCGCTCCCCCCCCTTGATTCGAAGAAGAGTTCATTTCGTTCACTGGGAGACGGCGTCAGGGTTCTAGACATGCATGAGCACCGCCCCCGAGTTCCCCTTCGATGCAGTCCCCCGACCCAATCCCTTTTTTCTGCGGACTCTTCGGAGCGCGTTACCACCCGCCTTCTGGTGGTACCGTCTGGGTTCCTTTGCACCACTATCCGGTTGTAGTTCTGGTCGTCTGTTGAACCCCCTTGCGGGTACAGAGTCGACTCGCCCTACTCCATACCTCGCTATACTTTGTTTTAGATAGTCGAATCCTGTTTCTTACTGAGCCACGTTGTTCGATTCTCTTTGTTTGGGCCATCAGATCAGTTGCAGGTCCACGGGTGCCCGTAAGAGATAGGCATTTTTGATGACGATGTCTCCGAACAGCTGGCTGCAACCAGAGACCTTAATGCCCATTCCCGGACATCTACAATTATTGGCAGCATGGTGAAAATGACGACTGCTTTTTTTTCGTCTTGTTCCCCAATTGCCCTAGTGTTTGACGTACGCACTCCTTCTTATAAGAGGTTCGCTGACCTCTTTCCTCCGTTATTCTAA
>Ga0179593_1204762_pt1 | contig 12816 bp, 18 predicted proteins | sample CZODoug2_1_08_16_FD_185931 | JGI IMG/M metagenome (GOLD analysis project Ga0179593, IMG submission 185931) | Vadose zone soil fungal communities from Angelo Coast Range Reserve, California, USA - CZODoug2_1_08_16fungal (PacBio error correction) | ecosystem: Environmental > Terrestrial > Soil >... | reverse complement strand
CCGAGCGTTTTTTTCGTTTACCGGTTGCCTCCGTCAGTTGAACATTTAGACGACTTGCGTCCTTCTTGCCCTGTCACTGGGAGACGTCCTTTCGGCGGGGTTTTTTGCTCCTTTTGTTTTTCAGTGGTTTCACGTTTCCACTTGGTAACACACCCCCCGTTCCCCTCCTTTTTTCCTTAGTCTACCAAGCATAAGAAACGAGGTCTGCCCGGTCTTGTATCTCCTTTCCCTTTCCCTTTAGGGACCTCAATCCGCGGATGTCGACTTTTTCTTACTCCCCTCTTTCCGGATTGCCTACTTCCCCTATTCTTCGGGCTTGGTCGGTTGCTTTTTTCCCCCCCAATTTATGCGAGGAATACTAACTCCCCCGTTTCTTATTTCCCCTTTTCCTATAGACCAAGGATAATGAATTAATGGTTCCTTCTCATCCCCCCTCTTATTTTAGGGCTTTTCCCCTCTGCGCCTGAAGCAAAGGAAGAGTCTTTGACGTCAGTTAGTAACAAGAGGAGTCTTCTGTTTTTCTCCTCTCCGATGCTGTGAGTAGGTTTTCGGTTTGGAGAAGGAGCCTTTTTACCTCCGTTCTTTCCCCTTTTCCTATATGGGGTCCTCACACACTACCGGGGGGATTGGATCGGTGATATCTTCACTTTTTTTTGTCTTTCCTCTTCCCCCTCCTTGAGCCTTTCTGTTGGTAGTTTTTCCGTTTCGACATCATTTTGCGCTCACCCCCAAGCGGCTGGTTGAGTTGCCTGCGCGAGGTCCCTTTTTCCTCCCACAACACCTCTCTTTCCCTTGCCGCAGATCCGGCCATTGTTTCTCGACCCCCTTTTTTTGTCATTGGTTACTCCTCAACTTGGAAAGATTTCCCGACATCGTGTTTCCTTTGCAGCGTTTCCTCCCCGTTGCCCCGCCCTCCCTTCTGCCACCTGACACATCGACTCTTCCTCCCCCCTTTTCGTACGCCGATGCATGTACAGCGAGTACCCCTGTTGTATTTTTTCTTTTGTCTTTTCCAAACAAAAAATTGGGGGGGACATCTCTGCTTATCTTCCGATTTTCTTTTTTTCTCATAAGCCGTTTCCCGACCGGGTTACAGCAAGTTTCGTGGTTCTCTTGACCGTGGAAGAGTGCGTCCCCTATCTTTATTTCCCATTTCCGATCGTCCATAATATCGAGCCCCCCCCCTGTTGCTCTCCCGGTCCCACTTTCTTTATGCGCATAAGTTTCAGCGGCTCTGTCTTTCCTTTTTTTTCCCTTTTTCTCCCTTTTTTGCCGTTTGTTCTTTGGTCTCCTCGTTCCCGCTCCCCCCCCCCCCCCCCCTTCCTTGACTCATTGAGCAGGATCCACTACCTCCTCTCGAACACCTCCTCCGATCAGTCTAAGAGCCAGCGTCCTTCCCTTTTTCTTTTTTTCCCACGCCAGTGCCGGATGCTCCCACTATCTTCTTTCTTCTTTCTCCTTCTTGTGAAAACGCTACGACGCGACTTGGCCCTCTTTTTTTTTTTCCCTGCCAGCTGAAATAGCAATTAGAGAGTAGTACTCTTTGTCCCCCATCTCCCCTTCCCACCCTTTATGACACTATTAGGAGTTATATAATCGATTTTCGTGACTCCTCTGATTTGATCAGAAAAGTCCCCCGGAGCCATAGACGTTGCCCAGCCCCCTTCCCTCCTTCCTGACGAGAACAGAAGAGGGACAGATTTATCCCTTTTTCTTTTTCCCCTTTTTTCTTTTTCCCATTTCTCTTCAGAAACAGAGGGTTTTCCCCGTCCTTTCCTCTTTCCGCTTTTCTCTTGAGTTTAGGAAGATGATAAATAAAATGAGATTCGGACTTCTCCTCTCCTTGTTTTCCATCAGCGATAGCGCATAATTCAGCCGCGTATTACCCGTGTTTTTTTTTGAGCTTTTCCCTAGTTCAGCGTCCGAAGCTCTCCTCCTTGCCCTTTTTTTATGCCGGTTTTCCTTTTCCCGTTTCGAGAAGAGGGTAAGTTTCCCAGTTTTTCAGCCCCGTTGACGAACCTGGACTTTCTCCCTCTGGTGTCCCGCCGAATCAACTTTCGCCCCCGAGATCTACCTTTTTGTTTTATCTTTTCCCTCTCCCAGCGAGCAGTCTTCCTGCGCAGTTCTTTCGCCCCCTTTTTAGGTTCTTTTCCTTCTTTTCGGATCTTCCTTTTTCCTGCACAGGACGGGCCTCAGGTCCCCTGTTTTGACTTTTCCTCTTCTTTCGCGCCGACACACCCTCGGCGATCGTCCCTTCCCGCTTTTTTGTCGTTTGCTCTGAGCGGTTTCGTCCCCCCGCCTTTTCCTTCCTTCCCCCCCTTTTTTCTTTTCCTTCATTCAATGCAAATATCACCTCCCGCCGCCCATATCATTCCCTCTCCCGGCGAAGACCTTACTTTTTTCGAGGAAAACTATGTCCTTCTTTTTCCTTAACCTATGCGAGGGAGGACAGTCGTAACTCCTTTTCTCACTTTTATCCCACCGCCCTTCAGCCAAGTAGATATATAGACAATTTGTCTTTTTCTTTTCCTCTCCTCTTCCCCCAAAGGTTTCCTATGACTCTATTGTGCTGTCTTCCCTTTTTTTTCCTATCCATCCCCCTCCCAACAGTATCCCTCCCTTTCTCCTTCCTCTCCCCCTTCTGTTTGAAAGACTATATTCACAAATGGCCCTTTGTTTTTCCCCCTTCTCGACGTTCTGTGTTTCTCGGTAGCGCAGATTTTCCTTCCCTCTCTGCTTTCTCCTTGTCACCCCACCGCCTTGGACGAGTTCGGTTCAAATCGCGGTGATTCGGGCTCTTCCCCCCTTTCGTTTGACCTATTCTGGATTTAACCGACGTGCCGTCTACGCTTTTTTCCGAGCGCTAGTCCCAACGCCATGGGGCGCCCAGTCGCCCCGCCCGTTCGTAACCTACGGCTCCTTTCCGGTATTCTGTGAATTTGCCCTGCCCCCCTTCTCTCCCTCGGGTTGACGCTCGATTTCTGAAGTCGCGGCGGGTTTTTTTCTCTTCAGCCTCCCCCGCCTATTTCCTTGTTTTTTTTCTGATCTTTCGCCATACCCCCCCCCCCCCCCTCCCCCCCCCCCCCCCCCCGATGAAAACCTTCCTGACTGCATGTTCAAATGCTTTTTTCGTCAACCCCTTTTTTCTCTCTTTTCGGCGTGCCCGCGCTTCTCTTCTAACCCCACTTCCTCTTTTTCGTAGTCCGATGATGAATGCGCAGGAGTTGCAGCCGGTTTCACGGTTATTTCCCCCCCTTCCCCTTTTTTTTTTTTCGGCGATAGCCGCTTTCCCCTGCGGCCCGCACGGTTGCCCCCGTTTCATCACCGGAAGCCCTGTGACGCAAACATCGTATCTGTGTCTGATCTCTACCTTCTCTTTCCCTATCCATTTCAATCCAAGCGCTGGTTTCCTAAGCTACATGTGAACATTCGACCCTCTTTTCGCTTTTTTCCCTTTCAGCCGCGGAACTTAAGTGTTTCCCCTCCCTCCAATTTCTCCCCCTTCAATTTTTCCGGGCTCGCCTTCTAAAGATTTCCCTATGCGTTTCCCTTTTTCTTTCCTCTGCCCTAAAGGCGCGTTTTTTCCTTTTTTTTTTTTTTTAATATGGACGACGGTCGTCCACTTCTTTCTTCTTACCCTACTACGCAATGTAGAGACGGAAATTCTTGAACAGCTTCCCTTCCATTTCTCCGCGTCTTCCTCTCTGTTGCCGAACTAGGACACCGAGTTTGCCCAGGCTCCTTCCTCTCTCCTAGATCATCTCCTCTGAAAGATACCCCAACACCGAACTTCGCTCCTTTGTTCCTTTTTCCATTCGTTTTCATCTCTGGACAAGAAATAAATGGATCTGCCTTTCTCGCTTTTCCCCCTGTTGTGTAGTGAGATCGGTCGTCCCACACCCTCTTCCGCACCAGATGCCATCTTTCCAGTTTCGGGTCCGCGTCTACAGAATGGATCCAGATTATCGTTTGCTCCTTTTTCGTTGCCCTTTCTTCGTCCACCTCGGTAGAATTTCATCCCGCTAATCTTCCCCCTTTTCTTGTAGCAAGTGACTAGCGTTCCTCGACGTCCAGTTCTTCCCCCCGCTTATCCTTCCTTATGGCGAGAGAGGTACTTTGATATGCCCTGGTGAATGCCTGACCCCTCCCGCTTTTTTTTTAAGACAATCAGGCGGTCGGGACGCATTTCCCCTCCTGTCCACCGTCTTCCTTCTGCTAGCCTATTTTTCTGGTGCGACAGATCATTGATTCACCACTTTCCTCTGCTTCCCCCCTACCAGATAAGTAAGAAAGGACCACAGTTCCTATCGTTCTCATCCGACTCTCCGGTTTGATTAGCTCTTTACCTCCCCCTTCTCCCTCTTTTTCTCCTTTTCTTCTAGTTGCTTCTGCGTGCCTTGCCCTTTGTTACCCTTCCCTTCTTCAAAGGTTCTTAAAACGTTCACCGGACAGCGGCGCTCAATGTCGAAATTCCTCCCCCCCTCCTCAGCTTTATAGGGGAAGAGAACGTATTCCCCCCTTTTCCTTCCTTTCCCCCTCTTCTTTTCTTCCTAGATGTCGATGTGGCCCCTACCCATGATTTTATCTGCCAGATAGACCCAGTTGCTTGTCTATTCCTGCGAACATTTCCCCCCACTTGCTGATCTTTTCATTTCCCGATCATTTTGATATCGGACCACCCCGCCCCCGTTGTTCCCCTCCCCTGATCCTTTCTTCTGGAGAAGTCCCAAGCCCCTCCCATTTTACCCCCCTTGTCCGGTCACGGCGTTCGAGATCGGAAATCTTCCTTCTTTCTCTATAGGGGATGAAGCCCGGTGTCCCCCGCTTCCTTTTTTCCCTGGCGACCCCCCTCGGAGAAGAAGCATTAAATTTTTTTTTTTTCTTTCCCCGTTTCGTATTATATAGTAGTCGTCCTTTCATTCGTTGCATTCCTTTCCCCCTGCCTCTTTTTCCCAGAGCTCTGGGAGCGGTTCCCCTTTCTCTAAGTTTTTTTGGAGAATAAGTCCGATTTTTGGACAAATCCAGCCGTCCTTCATTGCAGTTTGTCTCCCTTCACCTCTCTTTGTTTGAGCGAGTCCAGGTTGATCCTGATTAGTTGAACTTTTTCTTTTTTTTTTTCATTTCTTCTCCCCAAGCCAAAAAGGGAGCACAGTCATTATTCCGACTCATCCGCTTTTTTGGCCCTTATGCTGTTTTTCCCTTTTCCTCTCCTTGTCCGGTCGAGCCCAGTTTTGTGACTACCCGATCTGATGGACTCTTCCGCTCCTTTTTCCCCTCTTTCCTTCTCTTTCGTAGGGAAATCTAACCCTGAGACTGAGGCTACACGGTTCCCCCCCCCAGCTGTTCCCCTCTAGAAGCGTCTCTGATTAGTCTTGAAGCTAGGCATTTTGAGGGACCAACCCTCTTTTTCTCCCCCCTCTAAGGAGGGAGTCTTAACAATCTATGACATTCTGGAGTACCGAGGGATCGCGGCATGATTCGAATAGTGCTTTTTTTTTTTTTTTAACTTCCCACCCCTTTTTCCCAGACTCAAGATTCTCACGATTCCCTTGGAAATCTTTCACGTGGTCTTCCCTTCCCCTCCCCTTTTTTTCGATCCCGACTCGATATAGGACACTTACGTCGCTGTTTTTTGTCCCTCCTTACTTCTCTCAACCCAAAACCATCGTTGGGCGTGAGAGAAAACTTCTTTGTTTTTTTTCCCTTTTTCCCACCTGCTTTTCCCCCCCTGATGATTAGCTCCACCCAGCGTGGCCCCCTTATTCCTCTCCCCCCACGTTCCTTTCTGTAACCGTATCTCAAGGTTTACCTTCGCAGGTCATCACGTACGCCTTTTTCTCCCCCCCTCCCCCCCCTTATCTAGAGATCGTGACACCTCCGCCCCCCGACCGTGACCGTACCCCTGACCACCTTTTCCCTTCCTGTCTTTGCTCTCCCAACCCTACGTACGATCTGGGCCCTTACCAATTCACTTCATAGTTTAGTATAGTACCCCCCTCAGTTTTGATCTGCGCTTCCTTTTTTCTTTACCATTCTCTCCCTAGGTGCTCAAACCACGCCCCGAACATCACCGACGTCAGTTCTTTCTTTCCCCATCACCTTCGTGATGACGCTGACCAGCCTCCTCTGGTTGTGGGTTCTTCCCCCTCACCATCTCCAAATGACAGAGCAGCATGTCAGGGGGCGGTCCCGACCCGTTGGAGGAGGGGTTCCCGCTCTTTCCCCAATGGGTGCGCGTTTTTCACCCTCTTTCCCCTTGACCTCAACTTACGTCCCCTATGCGCCCCCCCCTTCTTTTCCCGCCTCCCCCTTTCTCGGCCCCTCCGTCTACGGTGCGACTTTCGTCTCCTTTTTTTCCCCTTCCCCTTCGTCAACCAGGTCAACTCCAACAGATTCCTTATCCCTTCCCCCCCCTCTTTTTGTTTTTTGCTCTAGAGAGATAGTTTTTCGTTGAACTGCTTTTCCGAATCTTTTCTTTCCCCCAAGTTAGACGACCGTCGCCCGTTGTCCGTGTCCCTTCATTTCTCTCCTTCTTCTGGTGGTTTCGAGAGAGTAGACCGTCCTTTTTCACGCATTTCCCCCCGATAAACATTGCGGCGCTGCAGGTAGTAGTTTTACCCCATTTCCCCCTTTCTTCCTTTCTCTCTCCCTCTGAATGGTAAGGGTGTTATAGTCCCTTTGAGGACTTCTCCCCGCTTTATGCTCTTTCCTCCGACATCCCTGAAGGGAGTGATGGCCCTTAGGCAATTTTTGGCTTTTTCCTTTTGGTGACTCCATAGCAGGAGAGATGTGATCGAACTCTCCCTTCGCCCTCATCCCCCCTCGTCCGTAATACGAAAACCCGATAATGCATTCCCTCTTTCTCCTTCCTCTTTCTTCGGGGGTTGTTCGATGAGACGCCACAGGTTCTCTTTCCTGTCAGTTCCTCCCGGTTGGGGCTGGCTTCTCGGTTGGGCACGACCTTCTCTTCTTTTGCAGTTTTTTGATTCTTGTTTGTTTCGCCGGCGTCCGTTTATTCACCTTTTTCTCCCTGAAATTGAAGATCGTTCCGACGAACCCATTACCGGGCCTTTTCTTGTTCCCCTTTTCTACGTTCCCTCTTTTTTAGGCGATCTAAGTAGGTGAGAGTTGTCGTTCTCGTTTTTCTGTTTTTCTCCACAACAAGGGTTTTTGTGGAGTTGCTCTCCCCGGTCCCCTGTTCCCCCCCCTTTTAAACTTCCCTTCTTTCTCTCCTTTTCCCCTCTATGCTTCTTTCGTTATCAGACCATTGGATTTTCCTTGTGTCCTCCCACCCGTTCCCACCTTTCCCCCCCCCTTTTGCTTTCTTTTTAAACAGCTTTGGATAGTAAAGTTTAGAACCCGCTCTCACACCGATCCCATCATGCATCTGAACCTAGTACCTCCAGACTACATTGAGTCCTACTGCCCTTGACTTTAGTGTCGTATCCCTATGGTTCCTCCCTACTTTCTTTTTTCTCTTCCCTCTTTCTTCCTCCTGTTTTTTTATGTGTGTTGAATAAGGCCTGTTCGACCTGTTCTTTCTTTCGCTTTTTCTATTTCCGGGACTCTGACTGTCGATTTCTTTCCTTCTCCCCCCCTTTTACTCTCCCTTTAATACAGATAGAAGCCCCACTGGCTTTTGTCCGGCCAGCCTCTTTAATTCATATAGTTCATCTCGCCTGATCTATGGAATAAGCTTTTTTTCTTTTTATTCACTCGTACCCCCAAAACACCCCCTCCAAAGTCCTCTTTTCATTTTTTCCCCCCCCTCCAGCTTTTTAGAAGAACCCCTAGACGTATCAGATAAGTGCCCGAGTCCCCCTCCTTCTGAGGTTGATTTTCAAACAGAAGTCAGTTTGCCTTACCACAGATTCGTAGTGCGGTTGCTTTCCCACCCGCGCTTTTCTTCCTTCCTCTGGCTTGCAGCAACTTGCACGCTGAAGGCTTTTCATCCTCCTCCCCCGTTGGTCTACCCGAGCAGACACGAGCCAAATGTAGGAGTGTTCTGTTTTTCTTTCCTCCCAGCCTTCTGAGCGCAAATTCCGTCCAAGCCCTATCCAGCTCCTCCCTTCCCTCATTTTTACGCGCGCCGTCGCCTGCCGAGCTCTTCCCCATTTGTTGTATTTCTGACTGTTCGCCCCCGCTTTTCCCTCCCCCTAGTTTTCTTTAAGAACCAGGGTTTCTTGTTGTCCGTGACCCTCGATTTTTCCTCTCTCCCCCTTCTCTCAACAAGGACTCCCCTTCTTCCCTTTTATGTTGTTTTAGGATAGCCCAAACCGGCCCCTCTTCGTGCTGCTCTCCTGTTTTTTATTTGTAAATAAGCTAGCTCGTTGCATAAGACTTCGGAGGACAAGTGATGGTGTCCGTTTTCCTCTTTTTCTTCCCTGTCTAGTTCTATCAGTGTACTGCATTTTATCTTTTTTCCTTTTTTAAAGGACGGGTAGACTTTTGTCTCTCCGTTTTCAATCCGGGGCCTGCAGAAGTTTAACGACCGGTTCCTCGCTGTTGAGGAACGACAGCATACAGAGCTAACCAGCGCCCAGCTCCCCCTTTATCGTCAGTAGGTTTCTTTCTATCAGACACTGAGCGCTTTGATGCGAGAGATTGGGTAGCGATTTGTTCTGGCGGGGAACAGGCCGTCCTCGTCCTTTGACTGATCGAATCTGGAGCTCTCCTCCACCCTCCCGGTCTTTCCCCCCACGCAGGTTGTCCAGGTGAGATGCTGCTGATTTCGCCCTTTCCCTTTGACCGGCCCCACCCTCTTTTTTTCTGGTGAGTAATGAAATGCAGAATACAGAACCTTTCTTCAATTCCTTTCCTCCCTTCACGAGAGAAGATTCCTGTCGGAGACTTACCTCATTTTTCCCTTTCCTCTCCCCATACATTTAAAGCAGACATCTGCTCGTTTCCCTTTTTCATGGGTTTTGCAGAATCTCTTTAGTTCCCCTCTAAAGGCAAGAACTATATCTATTCGCCAAGGATGTAGACGTTTCCCCTCGACCGCCGCGTTCCCATGACCCACCTCTTTGCAGAGGATAATCTTTTGATCTCCCTTTTTTGCCTACCTCTTTTTTTCTCCTAGAAAAACGGTTTTAAAGACCGCTGTCGCTCTCTTTATCCTTTTTCTTTTCCAGAGATATCAAAAAATTTTAAACCCAGTCAAATCCTCTCTCTCTTGATTTCACTGTCTCGATCGTAGCGATGTCCTCGCTTTCTCTCCGCTTGGGACGAGTTCTTCTACAACTCTCGTTTCTTTTCTGGCTCTCTTTCACTTTTCTCTTCTTCTTAACCATACGTTCCTTCTAAGTCTTGCGTTTGTCGAGCGTCTCCAACAAGCCCTTCATCCCCCTTCTCTTTAGAGACCCCGTCTCCTTTACGTCTCGGGCAGTCCGACCGAAAAAATCCCCTCTCCCCTCGCCTTTAACTCGGATGAAGTCTCGTCCTGGCGTTGTGTTTTAGCGATCTTCGGCTTATCCTTTCCCCCTTCCCTTTTTTTTTTTCGCTCCAGAGGACGAAATAGTAGAGATGTAACTGCTCTTCGACACCCTTTATTTTTATTATTTCTTTTCGTGCCTTTCTTTTTCTCTGTCTTTCCCAAATCTGACGATTTTTTCTTCTTCCTCTGTGAGGCGCCGGCGGGCGATGAAACCTGTCTCCCTCCTTTTTTTCCCCTAAGTGGTGTTTTGAGAGATAGCCGTGTAAGCGGACAGCCGGCGGCCGTCATCATCGTGCGTACCTCAAACCTTTCCTCTTCTTTCTCCTCCGCTCAATAAGCTTCGGGAACGTGTTGAAATCTAGACGAGATGGGTCTCCCCTCCTTCCTTCTTTTTTCCAGATTGCTTCTAAAAAAACTGCGCGCGGGCCTCCTTCCTCTTTTTTGTCTCTAACCTAAGAAGAGAGTAATTACATCTGCGCTTTCCACCGCGAGTGACGCGGTTTTTTTCTGTCCCTTCCCTAGTATTTCTCTTCTTGCTGACGAACTAGGCGACTGGGGCTTGTCCATTCTTTTGGCTCTCTTCCTCCCCGATTTCGACGGTCCCGTCTTGAAACTCAGAGCTCACTTTTCTCCCTCCTCATCCTACTGTTGACAGAAATCGGCCAGCGGTTTTTTTTTTTTTTTTTTTCCCTTCTTCCGCATTCTCTCCTCCTCTAGAGTACGATACACACAAAGACAAGCGAGATCTTCCCCCGTTCCCCTGTTGTTGAAGATCGAGCGGGAAAAGCATTTCTCTTGACCGCTCGAAAGCCTCGTTTCCTTGTTTTTCTAGAGGAGATCGTCTGAACAACATGCCGCATCCCATTTTTTTTCCCTCCCCCTTTTGTTGGGGTCGGTCCTCTCGCTCGCCCCACCGTCTACAACGGGCGACTCCTTTTTTCCTTTCCTTTCTGTTCTCACATTGTTCGGCACCGCTTTTGTGTCGCATTTGGCAGCAACTCTTTTGACCTGGCAGAAGAAAGGCATCGCGTTTCCTTCTGACTTTTTTTTTTTCTTTTTTCTTTCCTTCTTCTCCTCGATGCCGCATTACCCATGTATGGTCGGCTTCTTTCCCCCCAGGCATGCGCCACGACACGATGTGGGATTTTTTTCCCAATTCCACGGTGTTCGGACCTCATTACTGCCTCCCTCCCCGACCTTCCTTTCTCCCCTTATCTGTTCTTCGGCGAGCGAAAGATGATCCTACGCAATGACTATATGCCTCCCCCCTCTTCTTCCTCCAGCCTACGTTACACAAATCCGCTCCCAAAATCGCTTTTCCTCTCTTTTTTATTTTTTTCTTGCCGGCGAGAAATAGACGAACTCGTGGTCGAGTCGCGATCTAAGACGGTTGATCTTAGGGCACGCAAAATGCGCCTTCCTAAATCCCTTTTTTTTTCGTAAAAAGGGCTGAAACCCTTCACCCACTCCTCCTGTGAAAACGGGAGAACCTTTCACCCTTCTCCCTGCCGAATTGTGGAGCCGGATCCCCTCCATGTTACCGATATGCAGCGGCTCCCATCAGTTGTTTTTCTCGAGAGTCGCTGCGTGGACAATACCCTTTCTCCTCCTGGTCCCCCTGCTTTCCTCTCTGTGATTGTCGATACCCCTTGCCGTGAAAACTCAACTTCTTCCCCTTCCCTTCCGGACCTTCCTCTAATGTTTCCTCTTCCAACCAGAGGTGCTTCCCCCCGATCCAGACGAGTCGTTTTAGCCCCCCTTACCTCCACCCTTTGATTTGTCTTCCGGGTGCAAGGATGTGCCTATTCTTTTTTTTCCGGCTTCCCTTTCCTCTTCCTAGTGCTGCCGCCGGTGCCGCTCGCTGACTCTTGCTTTCCCTCTTTTGCATTTTTTCTCCTACATGTACGTGTTGATCGCGACCCCCCCCCTTTTCTTCATCTCCTTTTTAATCGTTGCAATTGTTGCCGCCATGCGCGAAGAGAGAATAACTCCTGCGTTGCTGCGGTGGGGCCTGGCCAACCGTCCATCCCTACCACCTCAAACCATGCGAAGACCTTTTGGTTTCCCCTCGACCCGATAGGAGGTTGGTGACACCTCTAAAACCCAATGACAGACGCAAACCTGTGACTGCCCTGTCTTTTTCCCTCGGGATCTTTCTCTTATTTCCTCTGGTTCGGGCATTTCCCGCTCTTTTTCTTCTCTTCCTTTCTCAATTTTTTTGTGATGGGGGTTTTTGAAGGCGTATCCCCTTACCAAACCCTTCTCCCCAAGGACCCCCTCCTTCCAGCTCTAAGAGAATTTTTTCATTTGGGGGAACTGCATGAGACCCGTGCCCCCATCGCGAAGGTGCGTAGAGCCAGTTTTCTAATCCTCTCTCGCGAAGTGGCGAAAAGCATCTGCTTGTTACCGCATGCGTCCCAGGGCCATCTCAACCCCCGGCGAACATGCGGGGGACAACCCACGCGCTTTTACTTCTGATCAACCACATATAAACCCATCTTTAGAGGACTTTTCGTGTCCTTCATTTATTATATGAGTCCACCTTAGTAGAAGACAATACGTCGGTTAGCCAGCTCACTAGAATGTACATTCTGGGAACGGGATGACTAATGATGGCGATCGTTCAGTTGGCGCGAGGGGGCTTCTTTTCTCTCAAACGCTGGGCAAGAAGAACGAGGCAGCCCTTGCGGCAAGATTTCCTTCTGTTGAGGAGGCCACAATGCACGCCTGGTCCCTTCTGTTGAACGAGATGCGGCCCCATACGGCGGCATCAAGATTTTCCTAGGGCAACGACCCCTTGTGCGCGAGTTGGCCCCGCTCAACGGGCTCTGCACTCCCCATCCGTTTGGGTGAGCGCAACACTGTCTTCTCGTTCCCCTGTGAACCACCTCCCCCCCCTTTTAATCTAAAGCTTAACTCCGCCCAAATCTTTCTTTCTCCTCCCAGATCACAATCACGCACGGGAGTAACTTTTTTCCAAAACTTTCCTCCTTCCCCGGTAAGGAGACGGTCCTCCCAGTACGTCCCTTGTCGCCCCAGTAACCCCTCCCCCCACCCCCTCCCTGCCCTCTCTATGATTCTTTGCCACCCTCAGTCCGTCCCGTGAACGACACTGACTGAACCCTCCTTTCTTGCGGGAGAGAGCGAACAACCCCGGGTACTTCTCTGAGTCTTCGCCTAGACCATCTGCCTTATCTTTTTCTCGGCGTGATAGGATGACTCGGCTTTGGGACCTTTCTCTCCTTATACTCCCACCCCAGCAAACCGACCAGAACCGTCCGTACCTTTCCTTTTTCATTTGGATGGGCCAATACGCCCTTTTTCTGCAGACTTGAAATACTCACCTACTTCCGGTACTCCCAGGGTGAAGATCCAAACTT
>Ga0179593_1623344_pt1 | contig 12817 bp, 9 predicted proteins | sample CZODoug2_1_08_16_FD_185931 | JGI IMG/M metagenome (GOLD analysis project Ga0179593, IMG submission 185931) | Vadose zone soil fungal communities from Angelo Coast Range Reserve, California, USA - CZODoug2_1_08_16fungal (PacBio error correction) | ecosystem: Environmental > Terrestrial > Soil >... | reverse complement strand
GGTTCTTTCGTTCTGCTGCCTGGGAATTTCATGGCGCTCCGCACGAAATTTTTGATTCCCCCCAGAGACTTTTTACCTCCCTCCGTCGGTTCTTACGCCTGGCGCAAAGTCGCGGAGGTTCTTCCTAACTATTGAAAAATGGCTCCTGACTTTCCCCCTTCTCAAAGCTGATTCGCTGATGAACGTGATCCCAGTTCCTGCCAGAATCTTCTCGCCGGTTTCCTGGAGGCTTCGGCGCTTGGCCGATGAATTTCCCTTGCCCTGGCTTGTTCCTTCTTCCCTGATGATTCTACCGGGCCGGAAAGTTTTACATCTCGTTCGGCGCGGCTTCCTTTCGTCCCATCCACGGCAAAGCGACCTTCCTCTTTCACTTCAAAATAAAGATGGTCGTGTGGTCGTTCCCCTCCAGTTGCTTGCCAAGTGGGAGATATCTTGCTTTCCCCTCCAACGGCGGACCTTGTGATTATCCTCTTGTAGTTCCAACGGTCCTTTTACATTCCGTTGTTCCGCCCTCCCCGGAAGCTGCCTATGACTACCGTTTGCAGGACATCGCGTACATCTTAGAATAGGTCTGGTACATCCAGCCATCTTTTTCTTTCCCGCTTCCCTGTAAACGACTTTGAAGTCTTAGGTTTAGAAGGTAACCCCTTTTTAAGTTCTTTCTTTTTCCCTTAAGTTGCCGCTTGCCCTCTATCTTGGCTTCCTTCCTCATGTACGGTATTTCTGTTCGGAATGCTTTGTTTGTTTCTTGAAGGGCAGCCTCGTCCCTCCTGGATCCCCCCTTTTTTTTTTTTTCAGATAAAAATCCTCCACTCCCCCTCCCCTTCTCCGCACACCCCCCGGCTGTTGATGAACCTTTTCTCCCCAAGGTTCCCTTGGTTTTCAAAAAAGATCCGCTGCCTCGCGAATTAACCGTGGTTCAGTTTGCAGAGCTTTAATAATTTAGAAAGGAGTTTAATCTGCTTACCAACTATGGATTCCCCCATCGACCTCACCGGCTCGCTCCAAAAGCGCCGTAAAAAGCTGCGAGCGTCACGTCTCGTCGCGTAGCATTAGTCACCCACGTCCGCATCACGCTTGAAAATTGAGACCCCGACCCTTTCCTTACTCGATTTTCTTTGAGAAATTTTCCTTTCTCTTTTATTTGCCGACACGTCAACATCGATCCGCGAGCCGACCCTCTTCTTTAGACCTAAAAGATTCAAGAAGATTCTACCCCCCATCTTCTTCATGGTCTGCGAGATGCCATCTGTGTCGTCCCTTTTTCCCTTGAAGATTTGAAGCGTCTAGTGAAGAGAGTCTGGAGGCTTTTTGAAACATGTCGCGCGCCCAGCCTGGTAGCGAATTTCCCTCTTATTACACTTCTTCGACCGCACCAGAAGACCTTCCGACATTGTCCGGGCGGAAAATCTCCTTGCTCTAAGTACCCTCCCTCTTCGACAATGCCGTCACTCCCACTGTTGAATCGCCTTGGATTTTCCGCTGCCTGCGCCCTGGTCCCCCTTTATCTTTAGGCGCGTCTACAAATTCTTTCGAGTCCCGATTGATTCATGTTTTAGGGAGGGAAGCCCCCCCCTCTTTGATGCTTTTTCTCTGTTTGTTCTTCCCTTTTTTTTGCCTGGTGACGCTTTTTTTCCAGCGACTTACGAAACCATGCAATCCGATTCTTTCGGAGTAGTTTGCGTGACGCCTATTCCGATCAGCCCCCCCGACTTTTTCCATGGTATTCAAACGTTTTAGTGTCGTGGTTGTATCCCCCCTTGTTCTCCCTCGTCCGAGAATATGAATTTTGTCGTGGGGACCCTTGTGAATTTTTACCTTTCAGGAAAAATTTGCAGGTCAGTGTCGCCGATTGCCGCTCACTCCCCTCCTTCCTTTTCCCCCCCTCTCGGCGTGTGCTGCGAATGGCAGGACGCGACTGAATGCGGCCAACTTAACTCCCATGCCAGGGGCGTCCTTTTCCTAACCAAGCACTCGTTCGTCCAGATTATGCGAAAGCCAGTTGGCCTCTTCCAGATTGGAGAACCGGAGCGTTGCGTCCGAACAGAATTTCCATAGTTATCATAGATTTCTTTTTCCTTACTCACGATATTTGACCCCCTATGGGCTCTCGCTCCGTTGCCCCCTCCGTTTCCCATGCGCGTCTATTGACGCGACGACGGCTTTTTACTTCCAACGTCACGCTGGGAGGGAAGGTATTTGTCTTATTCGTCCCTCAGCTGCGTTCTCTTTTTTTCCACATCTCCGGCGAGAGTGTTTGACCAGGTCATGAAATCGTAATGCTGATCCGGCTCGCGTCTAACTTACCGGTCCGCCTTCTCTGGTCATACCCGTAAAAATTCGAACAAATTCTTACTCGTAATTGCCCCCCCCACCCCCCGACCCTTTTTACGTTTGTTGAACCAGGCCAGCGAGTCTGTTTTCCCTACTTGCAGGTTCTCGCAGCGTTCTTGCGCGTCACCTGCAGCCGCTCATTTTTTTTTGCGTGTCTGTTCGTCTTCGTGAGTAAAAACCCGAGTTCCCCAGGACACACACCTCTACACAATCGAACACTCTGAATAATCTTCATAAGCTGGCATTCCTGATAACAAGAATCATTCCAGTTCAATTTTAACCTCGAAAAACGTCTTTTGCTCCTCCTTTTCAATTTCACCCACGCAGGCGGAGGAGCACTCCCGCCCGTGTCATTCTTTCCCTTTTTTCGACTAAAGCCGTTACTCCTGCATCCTCTTTCCTCCTGACAGATTTCAGTCTACCCATTCCTTTTTTTTTTCTTGCATTGTATATGACTAAAGATGATCCTCAGCGTAGCAGTCCAAAACGGCGAACCCTCCCCCCCCCTCCCTTTCAACCTTTTTCACCGACGCCAAAGGCGCAAGCCTGCGGAACAAGCCCCTCTCGACCGCTTCGCAAAGTAATCAAGGCGATTTTCGGCCTTGCGGTATCTTTTTTGGCCTAACTCTTAGAGGCGAATCCCCGCCGAGTGCTTTTCTCTGACTCACCCCCTTTTGGTTAACCCAAACCCCCTTATAAAAGCATTTTACAAATGTTTTTTCCCAGTGAAAAAGCTGGATGCCATTTATCTCGTACTCCTAATTTTCGAAGAGCGTCTTCAGAGGTTAAGGTTTGAGCTTGAGCCCCGGGCTTTTTCCTTTAAGGCATGGCGGTGATTAGCAGTTTTGAGAGAGGAAAACACCATGCCGTAGAGCGCCCCAAAGATAGGCCTTACTGAAGCTTCCCTTTTCCGCTTACTCATGGATCTGACCCAATTACTAGTTTTTCCCCCCCCACATTTCTTCCGATTGTTTCCCGGCTACCTTTTACAAAAGCGAAGGAGAAACGTTTTCGGATTTCCTTTCCCCAAGGCAACCTTTATACGGCAAAGGCCTGTAATCATCACATCCCTTCCAGAACCCTATCATGAAGCGGCTGTTGAAGGAGGTTTACAGCGGCGTCCCAGGAAGAAGAAAGCTCCCCCGAATACAACCTTTCTACTGACGACTTAATAGAAGCGTGGTTAACTTCATAGCGACTAACTTATGGCTTCTTCCCTTTTCATCCGATTGAAGATGTCTTCTTTTTGATTAACGCTGTGTCTGTATCAAACGGCCATTAGCGTAGAGTGCTCCACCCGGGAATGTAAAACATACACTCCGTCTTCCCTTTCCTCTTGGTACTCCCAAATTTCTTGAAGGTTGAGAGGCTCCACATGTATCGCCCCATTTGCATATGCCCTCGTAAACACTCCTTCAACCCCTCCCATTTTTTTGACTGTCGGCATGATCCATCAATGCTTTGCCGTTTGACTGGGACGACGACCCCCGCTCCCTGAAACATCGATGTTCAACTGGGGTTGTTGTTTTTCTTTCCCTCTTCAATCATCCGCGCGCTTCAAAAGTAACCAGCGCCGAGATAGACGACCTTCCCTCCGTAGAGCGATTGAAATTTGCCGCGACCTCTTTTCTCAGAGTCATCACATATGCGTAAGTCAAACCTCTTCGTTTTCAGACCCATTTTTAACTACCCAGCCCCCATTCCCCGCGCCTTGGCTCCATTGAAAAGTCCCGACCCCAGGATTTCCCCCCCCGAACCCCCACATATTTTGATGAGCGAACCTCCCTCTCCCTTTCGTCGCCCATTTTCAAGGATGGAAACTCCGCCCCATTATCCACGTAGTAATATCCTTTCTTTCCTAATTTTGTTTTTACTCTTTCCTTCCTTGGTAGCTTTAGCTGACTGTCAGGGCCCTTCTCGCTTCACGAATTTGAGAATCCTCTTTTTCTCGACTTTCCTTTTCTTATTTCATTTAGTCGCCCAGGATGCTCTTTTCCCTGGGCGTAACCATCTTTTTCCAAATATTGAATTACCTCCCACGGCATAATTTTACTGAAGATTTGAGTAGAGTTTTTTTTTATGAAACTTTGAGGTCGTTGCGGCCGCCAAGGCAAGGGAAAATGTAGCACCCTTGTTCCCTCGATTCCCAGTTGTGGGTGGATTTTCCTTAGTTGGAGGGTGGTTGTCTTGGCATGATAACGGTGCGGCTTTTTGACATTCTTTTCGCCTTTTTTTTTCTGTCAACTCACAAGCGATCCCTAATCTGCTCCGTCAACCGATGGGCGGTTGCTTCTGTTTTCTATGCCCCGAGCCAAAGTGGGAGGATCTTATCCTGCGCATAAACTTCCTTTTTCTTACTCAACTATGCAAGGCGTAGACCGCTCCCCGACCTTTTTGCCGTTAAATTCCCGGTTGTGCCGGGCGCACCTTCCTCACGTGACTAATCGGTTTTTTTCCCAGTCAAACTCCGCGTGTTTTCCCTCCCCTCAGCGTACATTTCTGAATTCTGGCACCGTTAGAAAGAAGTCGGCGACGAGTTGAAAACGCGAGTCGTCCGGTTGATTTTCCTTTTCCCCCCTTCCCTTGATTATCTCGAGTTATTCCATGGAGACCGCTGTTAAGAACCAAGGTTTCCGCTTTTCCGCTTAAGTCTGGGAGTATATTTGCCGGGCCTCTCCCTTCTCCCCTTCCTTTTTTGATAACACCTCCCCGACTTTTCTTCCTTGGGTCTTGCAGGGGGACGCCCCCAACGACTCCTCCAGGTGAATTGGGTTTCACACACCCTGATGGTTTTGGTTTTTTCCCGAATTACCCCTTCGCCAGTTTTTTTTTGCGGTGTTTTAAAAGTTTGGATTGGTTTCCGGCGTCCGGCAATTGCCATAAGAGGTCGTCACGGCTTTCGTTTTTCTAAATCAGACAGGTCCCCCAAATCGAAAGTCATTGCTCGACCCCTGTACGTATACCACTGATGCGCCCCGGCTTCACGTGCCTTTGGAACCCATTTCGAGATAAATGGAATCACGCTTTGACCTTCTCCCATCCTCTTTGATGTTTTGCCTTGTTTGTTCAAATTGTTACTATTTAACAATCCTCGATCCGCGAGGCAAGGTGCGACCCGCCTCCGGCCCAGCTTCGCCATGATTTTCCCATTTGATGACTGTTATTTTTTCCTTGTTCCATTGTGCTCTTTGAAGCGTCTTGACTTCTCAAGTTTCCCCCGGTCGTGAGCTTGTAGGAGTTTGAACTGTCGCGCCCTTCGGTAAATTTGCGGTACGATCCCCTCTTCCGTCAGACCCCTCAGAAATGATCGGGATTTTCTAGAATGAAATGATTAACTCCCCAGCTTCCCTGCCCCCGTGCCTATAAAGTTGAATTCTCCCAGAAACTGGACGTCAACACGCTGGTGCTTGCTTCGCCGCCGTTGTGTCTGGTCATTCTATACCCTATCCGTTTTCGTTAGGTTAAAATGAAACTGTCTTCTTGTTTATGTATGACATTCAGATTTTTGCGAGTTTTTGCTTTGTTCCTTGTTTATCGTTTCATTTTTTGACCAGCGCGACGGATGCCAGCATGCCTTAGTCTCGGCTCAGGGGGACGAACGAACAATTTTCCCCTCCCCGTCATCGACTTAGATAATGCCCCTTCTTGCCCATGAATCAGTTTCTGTATTCCCCTTTTTCTTGGTGTGAGCTGTCACGACTTCCAGGACGAGAGAATATGGGAATGTTTACGGTATGACCAGCGCGACAGTGAGAAAGCTCAGGACAAATTTTAGGATGCTCCGTTCCAGGCAGCAGTTTATACGCCGTCCGGTGTGTCCAACCCTTTTTCCCTTCATTGACCCTCTCTTCTACCATGGGGGACGCTGACTCCGCGGCTTCTCCCCCCCCCTAACTTAAATCCGCCAGGTGAAAGTGTTTCGTTCTCTAAGAGAAACTCGTCCGTCAGAGAGCTCACAATGCTTTTTCTCTCAGACGGGCTTTTAGATCTCGTCGCCCATCCTTTTGTTAGAAGTCCATGAAGATCGTTATCTCTATTTTCTCCCCTGTTTTCGAGATCAACGATCTGCCAATTCTGCTTCTACCCCCCTATGAGGTAGCTCCGGACCAGTTTTCCCCCACGCCACACTTTGTCCATTGCGCGCCCCCCTATATGCGAGCCGTTGTTGCGCCCCCTTCTAAAGAACCACTGGCTGGATTTATTGGCTTTTTCAAGAACGCGCAGAGCTCTTGTCTTAAGATATGTTTTTGTTGACTTTATTCCTGGTACTCTGCCTCGCGTCAATTCACCGGCACAACTTTGAATGAGATTCCTTCAATGTACGAGATGGTCCTTTCCCCCCTTTCCTCCCCCCTTCTTCTTCCGTTAACGTGACCGATCACCCCCCCGAGGTTTACCATCCCCTTTCTTTTCCTTCATCCTTTTTTTCCTAGCGATCCTATGGATTCCGGAGGACTTGCGGCACCTGTCCTCTGCCCCCCCTGCCGGGCATCGATTGAAGGGTAGTATTTCCAACTTCGCGATCACCAGGCAACACGCTCCCCCCCCTCGCACTCAACCTCTCGTCACATTGGATACGTCTCGCCCCCTCCCATTTTCACCTCGACAACGTATAGTTCTTTAGCTCCCAATTTTTACAGTCCGAAGGAGGCGAAATCCACGCCGATCTATCTTAGGTACGAACTTTTAGTAGGCCCGCATGTCTTTAACGCATCAGTCTCACACCTTCGCCGACTGGTGGAGGTAGAATCAGATGTGTATCGACTCCCTCCTCCCAGTCTGGCCGGAGAAGGTTAAACCAGCACAACGAAGCCATTCCTTCACCCCCTTTTCCTCCCGCTTCCCCCCATCTCCGTCTCCTGGAACTACTTTCGTCAACCTTATCCCGGCGCGGTCTGGTTAGCATCGGACTTTTTGGGCCTTTTTCTTGCGTAGCACCTTTAGCTCGCATTGTTTTGTCCGCTCCCCCTTTCCCACCCACCCCATCTCAAAGCTCATGGAGAATGACCAAATGGGTTCTTTTCCATGAAAATAATCGTTTTTCTTCGACGCTGGACCTCCGCTTTCCCGTTTTACGGTGCGCGTCCTCCTTCGGTGACTTCCGTTTTTAATTGACCTGGATGGACGCCTCGGTCCCCCCCTTTTACGAACCTTATTTAAATTCCGTTGTTAGCGCTGAAGCTCCCTAATTCGCTGAGGCGTCCTTTTTGACCCCCCCCCACGGCAATCCTGGAGTGTCCATTTTCGCGATCTGCCCACGTGCCTCCTTTCAAAATGTAAGGAGAAAAGCGCTTTCGTTACCCTTTTTCAGGGATCCGGCAAATTGACGAGGCTGAACGTCATTTCTCATAACCCCCTCTGTCCTCAACGGAAAGACCGATCATGAATGTAGGAAGCGAATTTCGAGGAACAGCGGAGAAAGCTAAGAACGCTTTCCCCCTTTCCCTGATTACTCCCTGACTACTCCCCCCCTCCTTTCTTTTTCCCACTCGTTTCCTTCAGAGAGAATGTGGAGATGGTGATGTACGCGTCTTGTGATTCACGCTTGATGGTCTCCTCATTCTCTAACCGTTTTTTTTCGTTTCCCCCCCCCTGGAATGTCTTTCAACGGACCGTCCGACTTGCATTTTGAGTAAGAATAAACAGGTGACTGACCCCAATGGCGATCGTCCCACCTTTTTTTTGCATTAGCTCCGCCCCTCCCCACCTTCCCCAATTTTTAATTAATGTTACTGAGTTCAAGAGTTTGGTTTCCCTTGCCTACAATAAAGGAGAGGAATAGAGGTCCAACGTTCCCTCCCCCCTCATACCGCAGAACACCCCCGGCCTTATGCCACCAGAGAAGAAGATCGCGCTTAACCCCCTTCCCCCCGATTTTTCCCATGGCCTTGCGCAGAAAGTCCACCCTCGCTTCCGACCACTTTTTAATCCAATCTTTTCTCCTTTTCATAGTTAAGATGGGGGACGCCCATTACGTCCTTTCTCCGAGACCATTCCATAAAAAACGGACTTGCTGAGCGCAACTTTTCCTCTTCCAATGTAACACCCATTCAGCATCAAGATTAACGTCTCTCTCCCTCCTCCTCCCGTTGTTGGAGTGTCCCGATCTTATGATGACTCCCCCCAATCCACCTTTACGGTTCCCCTCCCACTTGCGTCGAGGATGTCCCTTTTTATTAATGGTTTACTTCCCCCCAGGGCAGCTGAATGGGCGTACATGAACTTCTTCTTTGAACACTCCTCACTAAATATCTTTTTTCCTTTTTAAAGCGGTTTTTTCCCGTTCGGCCAAATGACATCCCTGTAGTTCAATTGGCGAGAGATTAGGCTGGCCTCCCGGGCCTGCGTGTTGCGCGATAGATGAAACCTTGCGGATTTTCCCCCCCCTCGATTTCCGACTTCGTCTTTTCGTCCCAGTCCCAACGGTCAAAGCGATCTCTCTCGACGGCCAGTTCACCTTAAAAGCTGGGTCGTACGTAGGTTTTATTTTCCCTCTCTTTTAAAGTTTTTTGCTCCCCTTCCCAATGACTACACGGGATTTTTTCCTCCCCCAATATCCAGGCGAGCGATTTTATCCCTTTTCAGTAATTCAAGGTTGACTCGCTGTTCCGCCTCTACGGAACTAACTTTTAACATCCCAAGCTCCCTGCTCCTCTTCCTCTCTTATGTCACCGTGCATTCGCAGATGTCCCGAATCCTCGACCTTTAGTTTGCAAAGAGGAGAGTGAAGTCGTTTTAGTCTTTTGCGTTTAATGGCGCAAGTGTTCAATATCTTTCTCCTTTTTCCCGTCTTTTCATATCTTGGCAATGATTTTTTTTTTCTTTCATTCTTTTTGTCTTCGTGCCCTCCCCCCCCCTTCCTTTGTACGTCAAATAAGTTTACTTTCTAATTCCGCCTCACCGGTATAGGGCCTGGCAGCCCTTTTTTTTTTTCTCACTTCCGGTAGTGCCTGGGTTACCCCCGATTTCTTTCCCGTCCGAATTAAGTGAGGATTCAGTTTCGGCTATTTGGACCATTTCAATAATCGTTCGTCAATTCCTCGTTTCATCCTTTTTCCTTCCAAACCTCGAACTTCACCGGTTTGCCCAAAGAGGCAAAGCTCTGCGCGCCGCTTCACTGCCTTGAAAGAGGAGATCGATCTTCCCTTCGCTCTCATCCCGCTGAGTTAACTTGAGAAACATCGACCTCTCCTTCTTTGACCTCGTTCCACTTTTTATTCCATTTTCTCCGTCACCGATAAGAGCGAGGGCAGAGCTGAAATCCTCGCAGCTTCCGCATTTTTTTCCCCTTCCTTTTTTTTATGTCCCCTTTTTGGTAGATGTTCTTCTTCCACACACACCCCACCCCCCCCCCCCCCCCCCCCCCTCTCCCGATTTTTGAAGAGAGGGACTCTATGTCTTTTATCTTTGTCGGAGTGAAACAGTCCAGGATCTGAGATTAGCTTGCGGCTTTACTTTCAACACTTCAATTAGTCGGAGATTTTTCTACTTTTAAGTTCTGTTTACTCTTTTTATGCTTTCTCTTTTCCCTTAGATTAGTCGACACCTGGTCCGTCGATTAGCAAACTTTGGCCGTTTTCTACCTGCTTGCCATGCGGAAAATTGGCGTTGTCGCGCCAAAGATTACTCTCTCCCCCCTTCATTTTATTTTTTCTCTTTCGTTCTAAGGCCAAGTTTAATCCTTTTCCTCTTTTTTTATCGTCTCGTGTTTGCCTGGTTTCTTTCGAAGCAGTTTTTGGACCAGCGATCAACTTTTTTCCCCTGCATTTCTTGTCTCGGCTTTTTGGTGACCTTCGCTGTTTTCCCCTCGCTCCTTCAAGGTGCCATTCAACAAGAAGCGCATGTTATCGCCAGTGTAGTGGTTTTATAGTTCACTTTAACGAAGTCGTTCTCCCCCCCTTACCTTTCCTTTTTCCTGAGAACTATGTTTTCTTGCACGCTCTTCCCCCTCGTCAGTGATTTAGCCGGCCGAGAGGCAGCTTCCTGGTAACATATCGGCAGAGGCTTTTGCCTCTGCTCTCTTTTCCTCTTCCTCGGCTTTGCCCAAATAACTGCAATCCGGTTCCTTTTTTGTTATAGTAAGAGAAAAAAAGAGCTCGCCATCTCTTTCCCCTGCGGTGCTATCCGTCACGGAGTTTTTTCTTTTTAGACCCCCCTTTCTCTTTTTCATGATCCTCATTTGTGTGGATGCATCCCCTTTTTCTTTTATTATTCTACCTGATGGGAGCGATAGACTCCCCATTTTCAAGCCCTTCTGTACTGAAAACTTTGTCGACTGCTTATTACGGCTTTTTTCCCGCTGATAAAAGAAACCCCTCTTCCTCTGTCTTCAAAGCCGCGCGCATCAGCGTCCTTCCTTGCAGTCTCCCCCCTCGGGAGAGTGTGACAAGGGACGCACTTTTCAGCGGGCTCGTCCTTCCCCCTTTTCCCCCATTTGCATGTGCTTTCCCTTCACTTTTTTTTCGCGATGGTCGTAAAAATTTAGAACAATCTATCTCCCCCTTTCACTTTACCGATTCACAAAAAAAGAAACTTTTTCGACGTTTGCACCCCCTTTGTGCCTGCCAATCCTTGCAGGATCGAGAATGATTGCGGAGTCACCTTTCTTTTTCCCTCCGCCTGTTTATCTCTTGCCGTGTTCGTCCGCGGTCCAACCTGCGCGTTATCACAGTCCCCACAGCGAAGATCCAACACCCTCGCAACACTCTGAATATCTCATTTCCCGGCCCCCCCCCCCCATCCCCCTGCTTCCTCCTTTTTACACCTCTCCCCAGTCGTGGTTGTCCACGTTTCCTTCCCCGTTCCTTTTCAGCCAGAAGGAGGCGGTCCTCCCCCGCCCCTCTAGTCTTTACGGCCAGATTTCTTGTCTACTCAACTTAGGAGCCTTTTTTCTGAACCCTTTTAATTTCAGCTCACACAATCTTCTCTTTTTTTTCGACTCTCCTCTCCGCAAGTTATCTCGCTCAGGATGGCGCGTGCAGGTTCCCCCCCGCTCCAGCCGCCAGTAATTCACAATCCCCCGACGGACCCTTTTTTTTCCCTTTCTCCTTGAACTCCGATCGACCCTCTTTCCCGTACGGCTTTCTTTTATCAGGAGGAATCGGCTGGTCTTCCCCGTAGTCTCCAACTTTCTCCGCAGGTCCGTTTCTGCAATTCTAAAAAGTGCACCAAACACCCCCTCATGAGAGGAAAAAGGTCGTTTGTGCCCTCCGTGCATGTCTTCGACGTGTTCACTTCGGACGCTTCGCCCGATCGCATGCTTATTTTTTTCCCTTTTTGAGCGTCCTTTTTCCTTTCTCCGGACTTTGTGATTGAGCCTTTCTGAAACGTGCCTCCCCAGATTCAATGGAAGGAAGTGCCGCTAGTCTGTCCGCTCAAGGATTCGCGAGGAAGAGCAGACTTGCAACCCAATTTCCTTTTTTTTCGCCCCCCCCCCTCTCGATGTTTGGACGGATCTTCCGGAACCTTTCCTGAGAAAGGCGTGGAAAGGAGGGAGATTACCCCAACCCCCCTGGGCTCCGGCAAACACACCCAAACCCCCCCCCCTCAACCCCTCCCACCACAAAAAAACCGCCCATCCCCCCCCCCCCCCCCCAACAAGAAACCCCCCCCACAAAACAAAAAACAACAAACCAACCCCACCCCCCCCCACCCCACAACCCCCCCCCCCAAAACCCCCCCCCCCCCCCTCCTAGGCCCCCGGCAAAGAATTAAGTTTCACTCAACATGTAAAGGAACGCTCCTGCACGTAGTCGGAACCGGCGGCTCTTTTTTCAGCGCGCAGTCCTCCTCCCTCTACAAGACACCTGCTTTAATTATACCGTCTCACTCGCCTCTTTTTCAAAATCGTTCGCGTCTTCGAGAGACTTCCTTCGTTTTCCTCTTATACGATGGAAGAGGAGGTGATTCCGCGCTGCGACCCCCCCCCCTTTTCTTTTCCAGAGAGTCACCTTTAGAGTTACACCCTGTAATCCTGGTCCCATCTATACGAGCCTTGAATATTGAGTAATTTTTAATCAACCTGTGAGGTAGAAGTGCCTTCCGCACCCTTTTTTTTTTTTTCTTCTTCTTTTTCCCACACTTCGTATTCCTATTTTTCCTCTGTTAGATCGATTGTTGCGAAAGACCTGGAGCCCGAAAAGAAGATGTCCAACCTTTTTTGCACTCATCTCTTCGGAACCCAACCATGCTCATTTCCCTTCCACATCGACGAAGATACCCACTTACAATGCTCTCCGATGTACATTGCTCTGCGCTCTGGTGCGTATCCCCCCTCCACAGATAATAAGTATCTTACCCAAACCCCCTTCTTTCTTTGTTACAGCACATTTTCCCCTTTCTTTTAACTTGTACATCTTTTGGCGTACGTCTTCCCTACTCCCATTTGATTCCAGAGAAACCCCCCCTCTCTATGAGCGCAAACCGAGACATTCGTCGACATGAAAATTCCCCCCCCTTTTCAGGGAATCCCCCCCTAGTATAA
>Ga0179593_1579786_pt1 | contig 12817 bp, 19 predicted proteins | sample CZODoug2_1_08_16_FD_185931 | JGI IMG/M metagenome (GOLD analysis project Ga0179593, IMG submission 185931) | Vadose zone soil fungal communities from Angelo Coast Range Reserve, California, USA - CZODoug2_1_08_16fungal (PacBio error correction) | ecosystem: Environmental > Terrestrial > Soil >... | reverse complement strand
TTTTTTCTGCGCGCAACCCACTACGGTCCCGTTTCTTCCCTTGCCCTTCCTTCCCCCCTCTGAGGGTCGACTCTGGTGAACAAGACGTGTTCTTCTTTTTGTTTCTCTGGTTAACAGATCTGGAATCGTTCCCCACTTTTCTTTTGTTCTTTCTCAGCAGATCTCCCCCTCTCTCTTTTCCCACAATATCCATGGTGATTTGATCTCTTTTCTCCCATCCTTTGATGCCCCGGCAGATTCGTCCCTCTGTTGTTAAAGCCCTGCTTTTTTTTCCGACGGAAGATGGTGTATCTCACCTCCGCCTCTTCTCACGTCCCCCCTTCCCCCTCCACACCATCACGGCACCTGGCTTCCCTTTTCCCCCCTATCCCTCCCATGGATGTGGGTTTTGAAATGATATACGGCCGCCACCCTTCCCCTTTTCTCTGATAAGCCGTTTTCCTCCTTTTGATGATGATTCTTCTCCGAAGCCCTCCGTTCCCGCGACCCTCCCCCCTATTCCCCTTCCCTAAGGTCAGTTGGCCACTTCCCCTCCTCGTGGCCTTTGACCCCTTCAGCGAGTTTGGTCCCCCCTTACCCGCGTTTTTTCCACCCCCCAAGGAACGTTTCCGCTTCCCTTTTGTTTTTGACACCAACTCGGTCCCCCAAGAAGCTACTTTCCCTGCAGTGTGTGCCGTTGTCTCAATATCCCCCCCCTCCTTTGTTCATCGCTCGTCTTTTTCCCCTTCCCTGGCGGCGAGTACACCCCCCTTCAAAGACAGCTCCCTTTCTTTCCTCCGGCGGCGAGGTCTCCTCGCCACTTCCCCTGCCGGAGGGTTCTTCTTCCCCCTTTTCCCGAAATTAACTTCTTCCCCTCCCCTACTCGACAAAAACTGCCTCCCGCCCGGGATCCTTCCCTCCTTCAGTGCTCACTTGGGATTACCGATGAATTGTCTCGCGAGGCTAGGAGTCCTTTTTTTTAATTCAGCGCAATTTAATATCTATATCTTTTCCTTTTTTTCGAGAGTTTTTGTCGCTGTGCCCTCGCGCATACTAGCATCGCCTCTCTTTCCCCCCCCCTTCTTTTCAAATCGTTTAAGCACACTCCCCTTCCTTTGGGAGCTCCTAGGATCCCTACCGGGCGGTCTTTTTCAGGTTTTCGAGTACGGTGCCCCCCCTCCCTTTGTTTCCCCCTTTTTTCCAGCCGGGTGTAGATTGATCTTTCCTGAGGGCCTTAGCCGCCCCGATTTTTCGATGGATGCTTTCTTTTTCGGTTGGAGAGGTTTGTTTTTTATCTTTTTTTTCCCCCCCCTTAGAGCGAATGATCCCTTCTTGGATATGCTTGTCCCCCCCCTCTCAAGTCAATCATCCCTTTCTTTCTGCTGGTCGGCGTTTGGGGCACGCCTTGTCCAAGTGCGGGTTTCAAGTGATTTGAGGTCTGTTGGATTTCCCTTCGCGCTTTTTTTCCTCCCTTCCCCCTTTTAAATCGTCACGTGGAAATGTCCCTCTCCTCCTGCCTAGGTTGATTTCTTCCCCGGTTTTGACTAATCATCAGCTTCTTCGCCTTATCCTTTCGAGGAGAGCATTTTCCCTCCTTCATCGTAGAGTTTAGATCCCCGTTACGCCCCTTTGCGTGATGGTGTTATCGACATGTCTTTTCCCCCTCGTTTTTAGACCGCTAGTTGTAATAACCAGCCCCCGTGCACCCCCCTCCCGGTGAACAAAATGGCCCCGTTTTTTTTTTCCTTCGTCCTCACAGGTTCCCGATACGCGCTTTTTTCATAACCATGGATATGGGTCTCCCCTTTTTCTTTGTGGAGTAAACAGCCATTGTACCCACTCCCTTCTCCCTTTTTGAACCCCATCTTCGCACGGTCCAATTTTTTTTACCCAGAGAGACCCTCAATCTTAACTTGTCTTTTCGGCAATTGGGCCTTCTTACTCGTCGAGACGGACCGGAGGGGGATTGCGCTCTTTCTCCCCCCCTCCCTAACGTAGAGTTAGGGATGCCCTCCCAAAAGTCTTCCTCTGATTCCTTTCACTGACCCTTATTTTTTTCCGGCGCCCAACACAAATACCTTTCTTCCTCCTGAACCCCCTTTCTCTTTAAGTGGTCAGAGTTTCCCGATGCGGATGCTACCCAGATGTCTCAACATTTTTACACTACCATTCCCCTTAACCGCAGCTGCGCCGACAAGAGCCCTCCCCTTCTGAGAGTCCTCTTCCCCTTTTTGGAATATATCAAACGTGAGTTGCCCTCCCCTTTGTACAAAGTCGTGATGTTCTGTTTCGTTTCATCGTTCCCCCTATAGGCCGCTCTCCCTCCTTTTCCTTTTTTTTTTTGTGAGAGAGATCGCGCTTTCTTTTATCGAGAGGCCCGAACCTTGTCAACGATTACTTTTTTTTTTTTTTTTCCCCGAGGATGCGGATGGGCCCCTTACTAGTTCTATCCCGCCTTTTCTTCTTGTGGCGATTTCTCTCCTTTTTTGTGGAGTAGGAAATGGGTATTATTCTCTCTTCTGGGTTCCTTCTCTCTTTCGCAAGTCTTTTTTTTCCACGTACAGTGTAGGCCTTTTGCTGCCTCTGTGTTGGGGCTCCGGCTACCCTTTTTCTCAGAATGATCCGACTGCCCCTTTTTTCTTCTGTTGTTTCCCCCCTCTTTCTCTCCCCACCCCCGTCAGTAGATACCAAGCAAGGAGTCTTCCCTCCCCCTTTTGGCATAACGCAAGCACAATTTCTTGAGGCCTTGTTTCTTCTTTTTGCAATGTTTTCCCTCTATTTTCCCTTTTTCGGAAAATTTAGGGTTACAGATAATTTTTTTTCTCCCCTTCCCCTTCGATCTTCTCCCTTCCGTCCCCCTGATTTTGATCGAGACAAGTCTTTTTTTCTGCAGATTAGAAAAACTGTCTTTGTTTTCACCTTCCGATGTTCCTCCTTCCCCCCTTTTGATTCAACGAAGCGTGTCTTTCCCCCACGACCAACTTCTCCCACCATCAAGCACCTGGGATTTACCCTTTTACGATGCCCCTTTTGTGTGTGAATCCCTTTTTCCCCACTCTTTTCCTCCCTTGGGCCGCAGCCGCAGTGATGACCCCCTGACGCCTTCTTTGCAAAAAAATAGTTTTTTTTTTTTCGTGGCCACACGTGATATTCCCGCTTACCACTTCTCTCCCTCTTTTCCTCTCCCAAAGACAAAGCGGCGCAACCTCTTCAGTTTCCTTCCCAGCAGACCGGCGTGCACCCCCCCTTTTTCCCCAGCTTGATCAAAGCCCGCTACGAATGTCGGTACGTGTGGGCCGTTTTCTCCCCTCCTTACCCTTCGCTCCCCTTCCCAACGCTACCGGAGGCGAGCCCCTTCCAGACCGCTCCCTCTTATACCTAACTTCGGCGAGCTGCACTCGCCCTCCCGCTACCCTCTCTTTTTTTTTCTGCTACCACGAAATTTATTTTTCGTGTCATACGCCCTACGTTCCCCCATGAAGGTTTGCTCCCTCCCTCCCTTCTACTTCCTAGACTGCAGCCCCTTTCCTTCATTTTGCTTAAACGATTTGTTCAACCCTTCTAGCGCGAGTTCTTGCGACGCCAAGCGCCCCCCTTACATATATCTCTCTCCCCTTTCTCCCGTGTTGAGGAGAGATTTTCTTGCTTCTTTTCTCCACTGAAGCCTCCTCCTTGCTCTGATGCCAATTTTCGGAATTTCCATTGAGACCTTTAGCCTTTTGCATATTTTTCGTAGCCCTTTGGGAGAGCACTTTTCGTATTTTCTTATTTCTTCATTTCGTGGTAGCATGTGGATATCCGTGGTGTATTATTTAGATTTCGCTCTTTTTTCCCCTTCGTAAGTATTTCTCATGTCTTCTCCCGTGGCGAGTTTTTTCTTTTGGAGAGAGTGACCTTCCCCCTCTCCTTCACTGCATGTTTCTACGGACAAAACGGCCTTCTCCCTTCAATCTTACACTTCCTTGCTCGCTTGGTCGTCTTTTTTTGCGGTGGATCGGAAAGGTGCGTCTTTGCTTCATCTTCTTTTTTTTGCAACTCGGCTTTTGGTAGAACTTCCCCACCCTCCTTCGTCAGTGGCAATGAGCCTGCCTTTCTTTTTTCTCGCTGCCGGCGTAGGTTTAGCCCGACCCCTTCTTGCCCATTTTTTCCTTCGGCCGGCGAGCATTCCACGCCACCCCTTTTCCTATTTCCTGCATCCGGGCGTGGATGGTGTTATAGACCTTTTTTTTCATGAAATCCTGAAGTTGCCCGGGCCCCGGCGATTTTCCCAGTTCCCCCACAGTTTGCTTTTTTTTTCCCCTTTTTTTCTTTTTTTTTTTAACTTTCCCCGATAAGGGCTCGATACGCGAGCTTCCCCTTTTTTTGTCGCCGCCGAGATTGGTCGTTTTTTGTTGATTGCTTCTCCCCCTCCCTTAACCCTAAATTTTCCGCTACACTTTCCTTTCCCCCCATTGAGCCCCCTCCCCCGTTCTTTCTTAGCGACCCTCACTCTTACTGGCTTTTTTCCCCCTTGGAATTCGACGCCGGGCTTTTTTCTGCCCGTAATCTCTCGCCCCCAAGCGGGGTTCCCTCCACCCCCCAGGAAAGAAGATTTCGCCTTTTTTTTTTCAGTGTCTTTCTTCCTTTTCACCCTTAGGTAGCCGGCGCCAACCCCTTCTTCCTCATGCAATCACTACTTGATGTCCTTTCGCGGACTCCCCTTTTCTCCCTTCCCTTTTCCTACATCAGAGTTTTGAGAATAAAGACACCATTTCCTCCCTCCCCTGAAAGGCATGCGACGTTCGGCCCCTATGAAAGAGCATCGTCCTTCATTTTTTTTTTCGGGGAAATATCACCCGTTAGTGCATCTTTGCCACGTTTTTCTCCCCCCCCCTGTTCTTCACGAAACCGCTAGGCGCGATCTCTTTTTAGAGAGATCAGCTCCGAGGTTAAGTTCTTCTTCTTTACCGAACATCATTCGCCCGATTCCTTACTATTTTTGAGCGCCCCTTTTTTTCTTTTTGGATGGCAGGGAAGGCTTGCTCCCCTTTAGGTATTCGTGTGGCGCTTTCGTTTTTTTTTTTCTTTTTGTGGCGTCGGGACCACTTCTCCCTCCCACACTCGATTTTATTTCCCCGCGGCTGGACGGCAACGTCTCCCTGTCGAACTTCCATTCCATTTTGCATTAGCCCCGGCAGGCTTTTCCTCCGGCTACCTACTGTTCCATCATCTTCTTTTCCCATCCCTAATCTTCGCCTTTCTTCTCTTTTTTTGCGCGCAATCCCCCCTATTTTTTCCCCCCAGCCGGCGTCGACGTCCCCTCCCCCCCAGGTAAGAGTGAGGGTCCCTCCTTTTTCACACACCGTTTTCTTTTTTCCTTTTTTCCCCTCGATCTCCCTTTATTTTTTTTCAAATTTAGGGTTACCGATAATGGCTTCTCTATTCTCTGGGCTCCCCCCCCCTGGTGATTTTGATCGATGACAATCCTCTTCTTCCAGCAGATTCGCCTTGCTTTTTTTCATCCCCCTTTTTTTCTTTTGGTTTGCAGCTTCCTTTTCTCCTGGACGCGGTCGAAAAACTCTTCCCCCCGAGACTCCTTCCCATCAAGACATGGGAGACATTTTTTCTTACTCTGCAAGGCTGTTTTCTGACTATGCCCCAAAGGCGTCTTTGCCTATTTATCCTTTTTTTCCGCGTGATGATGATTCTGTACCTCTTTTCCTCGTCAAGAGCCTACCTAGAAGTTATGCGGCATCCAACGTGTCTCATTCAACATCGTGACCACTCTCCTTCCCGGCCAAGCACAAAGAAACTCCCGACACGTCCCGTTTTCTAAGAAAGGAGTTCCCCCCCCCCCCGCTCCCCGAGCTACCTTTTTCTTGATCTTTCCTTTTTCCCGTGCAGACATATACCGCTTTCCTTCTCCTTCGCTACCTACTTTCTTCTAAAGGAGCAGGAGACAAATCTTCTTCTCTTCCATCGAAAGAGGACCCCGACTGTCTGCCCCCAATACCACACCCGACAGGCGGGTTCGGATGTCCCCACCATTAACTTCTTTCCCTTTCCCGACGAGAAAAACCTGACTTTTCTTTCTACTTCCTCATCTCCCTTTGGATTATCACTTTGGTTCATTGGCTTCCAGACTCTTCTTTTCTGTTATGGAGCTCTTCCTCTTTTCAAAGAGAAAGCCTTTTTCCCCCTCTCCCTCAGGTGTTTGTGTTTTTTATATGCTTTCCCATGCGCGCCTGCTCTTCCTAGCATCGACGCTTGACACAATTTTTTTCCTCCCCCCCTCCCAAGGAGAACTTCTCGAAGCGTTCTCCTTTTGGCCTGGGCGAGCACCTTCAGGTTTTTTTTTTTTTTCCCCTAACCTTCCTTTTTTCGAAGGTGGAAATAACGTCTTCTTTGTTAGATGAGAGTGCTAGATGAGCTTCTTTCGGCCCTCTTTTTCCCCGGTATTTGCATTTTTCGATTCTCCCGTCCCGGTAGATTTCACGGTCCTCCATTGTGACTTCTGATCGTGGATATTTCCCCCCACCGGCTCCCGTACAATATTAAAGTCCTATTCTCTGGTACGGAGTTTTTTTTCCTCGTTTTGCCGGTTGGTTTCATTGGAAGAGGAAACTTTGTTGGATTCGGAAGAGTTTCTTTCACCCTCGGCGCGATTTCAAGTTCCATTTGCCTTTCAATGATCCTTCTCTCCTCTGTTTTGCTTCGCTGAGGTTTTTTTCAGCCTCACTCATAAAGCAGGCGGAGAACAGTCTTTTTTACTGCCGAGAGCATTTTCCCTCCGCAATTATTTTCGACTTAACCGACTCCCCTTCTCGTTTTGCGTTGATGTGTATTTTTTACTTTTCCTGTTTGCAGTTTGGTAGACAGAGTCTTGTTTCTTTTCCCCCCTTTCTTAACAGTAGGCACATCACCCCCCTGGAACCCCACCTTCCTTTTTTTTTCGGACAGAAAGGGATCGACTTTCTCCTTCCCAATACCCCCCTTCTCTTTTTTTCGATCCGAAGGGGCTTCTTCCTCCCAAGACCATGATATCACCTCCCTTTTTTTTTCTCTCCATTCCTTTTTTTCCTCTCGCAAGGCCATTTCCTTCCGTGTTTCCCCTATATACCCATTGGTCTTGAGTGTAATTAGGTTTCCCCTACTTTCTGGATGGGATAACTTTTAATCCTTCATGGTGGCCAGCCCTTCTTTCCCCTTTTTTAGCTTTTCTTTCTCCGTTCCTCATTTTCTGATCCCCCCCCCTCTTCTCTGGCTCCCAAAACAATTACCTCCCCCTCTCCTGCATCACCTTTTCCTTTCTTCAGGTCAAGAGGAAGGACGTTGCCGCCCTCTTTCTTTCCTCTGTTGTCTCCCCCCATAAAGAAAATGTCAGTTTCCCCCCCTCCCTCATGAGCCGTGCGGCCCGAATAAGAGCCCTCCGTCCTTCCTCCTCGGGGAATATATCCACCCGTTAGTGAACTCCCTTTCTTTCCCTCTGGGACCCACCTTTTTTTCGCGCGCATCGATCGAACTCTTTTTTTACCCTCTCTTATTTTCCCCTCCTCCTTTGTTTTGATCTCCCTGAGACTGTTTCGTTGCGAGTTCCCTCTTTTTCCCTACTCACGACGGTTGTCCCGATTCCCCTTTTTTCCCTTTATATATTCCCCCTTTTGATTCCTTTTCCTTGGCCAGGATGATCTTCAAGACTTTGGTTTTTCTCCTCGGTTTAAGTTGTGTTCAGTCGTTTCCTTCTCCCGTTGATCCCCACTTTAGGAATCGCAGAGGATGGCGGACAACCTCCCTTTTTCATAAGTACGTGTACTTGCGCCTTAGCCCCGGAAGGTATATTTTTTTTTCTGTACCTTCTCGTACCATTTTTTCCCGAAATGATCCGATTTCCCCCCCCCTTTGCTTTTCTTTTTTCCTTCCCCCCTGCGAAATCCACTCGTTCTTCCCCCCCCTTTTCGAAGTCAATTGCCCCCCCCGCTCCCCAAGTCTTTTTTGTGAACCCTCCTTTTATTTTTTTTCTCTTTTCCGAGATGGTTCACGATCTGGAAGTCTGTTTTCCCGATCCTTTTCTTTTCTTTCCTTCTCCTGCGGCGACCCCTTTTTTTTTTTTTGATCGATAAGCTCTTCCCCCTCTCTGCCACGCTTTTTTCTCCCCCCACCCCCCTCCTTGGTTCAGCAAAATGTGATGGGGCCTCTTCCTTTTGTGAGTCCTTTTCCGAAGGGTCTCCCCCCCTCCCCCTTTCCCCAACGGAGACCGTAGTACCCCCCCCCGCCCTTGGAGCCCCGTTCCTTTTTTCGAAACTTTCCCTTTCTGTGGGTTTCCCCTTTCGCAAAGGCGGCTGCAGATCCTTTCCTCGTTCTGAGATCTTTTGAGAAACCCTTTTCCCAAGCAAAACCTCTGCGTCCTTTTCTCCTGACTCAGTGGCCAACGTGACGTCTTCTACCACTCTCCTCCCCTCTCCAAGCCCAAAGACCCCTTTCCAATAACGACCCCGACGTTCACCGCAGCCCGTTTTTTCCCCCCTTTTACCAGCGAGCAGACGCCTTTTCCCCGCTGCCGCTTTTTCAGGCCAGATAAAACCCTTCTTCCTGCCTCTCTGAAACGCTACCTTCTTTCCAGCACATACGAAACCTTCTTTCACGTCTTCCCTTCCCCCTTCGACGAAATCGGCTTTTTTTCAATACACTCAGCTACCTTTCCGTTCTTACTTCCTTCTACAAGAAATTAAAGTGAGTGTTTTCCCTTTCCGAGCCCCCCTTTTGAGAGACCGAACGTTTTCTTTCCCTTCTGCGCAAGCTCCTTTTTTCTACCTTGTCTTCCCCCTTTTGCTTCCAGAACTTCGTCTCGTTGTTTCATTGCAGCGCAATTTTTTTTCCTATCTCTCGCGTTCTCCCCTCCTTTGTTTTCTTCCTCTTGCTGGCATTCTCAGGACGAGCTTCCTTTCCCGATGGCACTTTTCTTTGCGAAAATCGTTTCCTCCCCTTAGACCTTAGCTTTCTTTTCAGCTTCCAAGACCCCAGTATCATTTCGGGCGCGAAAATTCTTTTTCGGGCGTAGGTCATATTTTTATCCGGTGTCCGAACAAGTTCCTTCGCGTGTATTGCGTTTTGTTCTTTTTTTCTTCAGACGATTTAGTTATCTTTCCTTTTCCCTGGTATTTAAATCCTTTTCTAGAAGAAGCCTTTGGGCCTCAGGAGCGCATGATCATTAAATGCTAAGGAACACCCTTCCTTTCGTAAATTTAACAGTTTTTCCCTGCTGGTAGGTTTGGTTGCACTCATCCCCTTTGTGGGAATAGCCTTTTCCTTTGGGTGGATTGTGTATTTGCTGGCTTCTTTTTTGCCAAATAGTCTTTGTTTTCCGGCCCACGCTGTAAATCGTCACGTTTTTTTTCTGCCGCAGCCTCTCGAGGAAGGTTGTTTGCTTCGGACGATTTTCATTTGTTTCCGAAACTTCTATTTCATGTTGCCGGTCCGGGAAGACCTCCATGGACTCTAGTATTCCTGACGGTAAATGCTTTTTTTTTTTTTCTACCCCAGTTTTTTTTTTACTCCTTTTAGTTGCTCGCGTCGTTGAAGCTCCACCTCCGGTCCCCCCCCCCCCTTCCCCCTTTCTGTGACACAAAATGCCAGTTTTGTTTCCCATCAGGGCTCTCTACTTCGATTCTCGATTCAAAATCACCATTTTTTTCCTCTTTCGCTCTCCATTTTTCATGCGCAACGCAATTATTCTTCCCCCCCCCCTCTCGTGAACATCTCTCCGGGCCCTGCTTGTTTCACCCTCATTGACCCTTGGCTTGCGTGTCCTTAGGGGCAATGGACTTCCGTCGTTCTTTCTTTTGACAGGAGGGGGATGTCTGCCCTTGCCGCAAGAACCTTTTCCCCCTGAACGCTAGAGGTTATTGAGTCAATTTCTCACTTGTACGCGGTAGCACGGGACACCCCTTCTGGGCTACATTTTCCTCTTCATGTACTGATTCAGACGAATTTTTCCTCCCCCGCCGCGCGTCACCCCATAAGTTTTTTTTTTTTCCTTTCCCAGTCCGTCTTCCCCCCCCCCAGCATGAGCAGACCTCTCTCCCCCTTTTTCAGAGCAATCCTGCATTTCCCGATATAGGGGAATATATCCACCCGTGAGTGTCTTCCTTTGGCCCCCCTTTTCTGTTCCCCTGTCCCTCCCTCCACGAACCCTTCATCGGTCCCTTTCTTGTTCCTCCTCCTCGTTTTCTTTTTTTCCTGATCTCTCGCCATTCTTCTTCTATTCGATGCGCGAGGTCCCCCCCTTCAGACGGTGTTCCCCCCCCTTTTTGAGCTGACACCTCACGTTTTTCTTTTATCGGAGGGGACTGGAAGGAGTGATCTTCTTTTTTTCTTCTTTTTTCTGGAGCATGCTGCGTTTTTGGGGCCGTTTATTCTTCCAGTTCGCCCCCTCTTATCGAAGAGGCTGGCGGCAACGTTCCTCTTTTTTCTGATTTCATCACTTTTCAGGAGCATTAGCAACGGTCCCTTTTCTCGGCTTCCTGTCAGGGGATCCCTCTTTCTCTTGGATCCCTAAACTTTTTCTGGGCCAACCCCGCTTCTCGCCATTCCCCCCCCCCTTCGCTCCCAAGACAGGCGTACGTCCCCCTGACCACGCAGCCAAGGTAAGTTGCTCGATCTGATTCTTGCCGTGACAAGGGAAGTGGCGTCTTTTTCCAGATCGGGAAGCGGAAACTTTTTTTTTGCTCAATCATCTCTTCCCCCTTCGGCAGGCGACCAACAATATCTATCCCTCTCGCGTATCGCTCCCTTTGATCTGGTCTTTTTCATGGCATTTTTCCCCGCACTTGGGGACGAATGGTGAAGATTTTTTTCCGACCACGCTACCCCCTTCAAGGACAAAGGAGACATGTTTCATGGGGAGCACCGTCGTCTTTCGCCCCTCTCGCCAAGGGTGGGGAGTGTTTTTCTGATGACCTCTAATTCCTACCCCCCCCCTCCGCGTGATGGATGATTCTTTTCCCTTCCTCTTCAAGCAAAAATAGCTTTGCCTTCTTGTGGATGATTTCCCCCTTGCCTTTCGACCAATAGAGACGTTTCCTCCAGCGGACCTCACCCGGCACGTTTCAGTTAAAAAGCACTCCTGCCCAAAACGCGACCTTGAGAGAAGTTGGCACTTGATTGATGGCCGTGCCTTTTTTTTGCAGCTATCAAAGTTTCATCATTCCTAAGTAGCTGTCCTGGCGTCGGAAACTCCGCATCAAATTCAAGCTGAAAGAGCCCTCCCCAAACCCCACCCCCCCAAACCCCCAACACCCCACCCCCCCCCCCCCCAACTTTCCCCCCCACACCCCCACCCCACCCACACACACCACCCCCCCACCCCCAACAACCCCCCCCCCACCCCCACACCCCCACCAAAAAAAACCCCCCCCCCCCCCCCCCCCCACCCCCCCCCCCCCCCCCCCCCCCCCCCACCCCCCCCCCCTCCACGGAAATACGGCGGTCCTCTCCCCCCCACTCTCAGCGACACTTTCCTTTGTTCTTTCTACCACGAAATTAAGGTTTCCTGCCACGCCGCGAAAAACCCTCAGTGTGTACAGCCCGAAAGTTCTTGGTCTTAAACGTCTTTACTAACTCTTTTATGAGCGCGTCCTGCGCTCCTTCCCCTCGCCAGAAATATCTCCTTCTTTTTCGAGAGATATTTCTTGTCTCTGTCGCGCAAGGACGCGCTCCTAGTCCCTTCCCCCCCTTTCTGGAAGCAATCTTAAGTCCCACTCTTCTTTCAGTTCCTCTGAGGAAGTAGGGGTCGGGGCTTTTTTAGATTGCGTTCCAGCATTTTGGTAGCCGTTCGAACCCGCAGGAAGTTCGAGGCATCTCTCCCTGTAGATGGGATATTTCTTTTTGTTTGAATTGTGCTCTCCCCCTCTGTAGCTTTTAGCGCTTAGAGCGCCCTCCTTTGGGATCTGCTGCACCCCAAACCCTTCAAGTCAATATTACCTTTATCGTTTTTTCTCTCTGGGGTCGGCTTTTTTCCGGTTTTTTTCCGGAAACGTGCGGGGGTCTTTAAGCTTTTCCCCCTCGGCGCGAGGTGGTCTCCCCCCTGCTTTGTAATCGTCACGTTTCCACTTCGAATAGCTTTTGCTTCGCTTCTTTCGGAAAGAATTATCCTTCTTATATGCAGGCCTTTGGAGGATGCCTCCATGGCATCGTAGAGTTTCCCCCCTATCCCTCTCCTCTCCCAGGTGCGTGTGGTGTTTTTCCTTTTGAAAGCATAAGTTGCCTCGTAGGTGGAAGCTAACCACGGCTCCTTCCCATCACAGTTTGGTTTCACCGTTTTTGCGACCTCGTCATCAAGGGCACGATAAGCGAGCTCCATGGATTTGGGTCCCTCGCTTTTTTTCCGTGGGAGCTCGATGAGAAACTCCAAATTTTCCGCTCAGCTTCCCATCTCCTTTTCCCCCCGTCCCGGCGTGTCAACTTCTTTACCTCACTCTTAATTGGCTTTTCCTTTCTAAGCCGGGCTTGGGGTAGCTCTTTTTCTGCGAGAAAGAAAGGCTTTCCAAGAAGCAAGTTCGAGTATGGTTCAATTCGGATCATTCTGATTCCTTTGTTCAGAGGTAGACGGAGAAAACTTGATAATTGCTTCAATTGCAATCAATAGAAGATTTCCTGACGTTCGCCCCTCAGTGCTCCTAAGATGTTTGTCTCAACGTTACAAAGGGACCCAATGTAAGACCTCTTTCCCTCCAGCGCCGAACTTCCCAGAGTACCCTTCCTTCCGCCGGCCAGGCCCTTTTCCCTCGGGGAATATATAAAAAGTTCTTCTCCTTCCTTCGGGGGACACCTTTTTCTTTCTTTACGAGCGCATACGAATCGC